>Ga0209542_10002949_pt1 | contig 37208 bp, 31 predicted proteins | sample RifCSPhighO2_01_FD_184028 | JGI IMG/M metagenome (GOLD analysis project Ga0209542, IMG submission 184028) | Soil microbial communities from Rifle, Colorado - Rifle CSP2_plank highO2_0.1 (SPAdes) (version 2) | ecosystem: Environmental > Terrestrial > Deep subsurface > Rock core/Sediment ... | reverse complement strand
GATAAATTTCATCATCGAAATTTTCGGCATTAGACCCTATGTGCGACTTGCTCGTTCTGATGCTATAACTAATGAAGCAGAATTACTTTTACGCTTTAAATTAGACTAGTCGCCCCCGTTGTTATTGATTATCTTAAAAATGTAGCATAAATACAGCGATCGCAAGGTTGGTGTATCATTGTTGATAAGTTTTTATGTCCAAATTTATCGAAGAGCTTAAAAACGGGGGGATTTAATTTCGCCTCATTTTCAATTTTGTTCTTGTTTGTCCGCCCTGCAGGGGTCGAACCTGCGACCTTCTCCTTAAAAGGGAGCTGCTCTACCAGCTGAGCTAAGGGCGGGATATACAAATTGACGGATGACTTTTATATTAATATGTTTTTTATGAAAAATAAAGCCTCTATTGCAAAAAATGCTTAAATATGCTAATTAATTAAGGAAATCAACAAGGGGGAATGCCCCTTAATAACCAGGGAAGGAAGGTGAATAAGATGAAAAGGGGGCCGATATTATTGGCGTTTTTCGGCATCTCGGTTTTTGTGTCTTTCGGGGCGAGTGCGGCGACGCATCTGACGTTTTATAGGGATTACGACGAGAAGGTACGGACGAAGGAGCAGTACCTCGCGAAGCTCGAGTCGAAAGACATGCGGGCGACGCGGGAGGAAATCCTTTATTCGGCGAGATTCGCGTTTAGGCGAGACTTTGTCACATGGGCGGAGTATCGGGAGTTTATCCGAAGTGATGAAGTAACGGTGGCACCATGCACTTTTAGAGATGCCTTTGTGAACCATCTTGAGATGAATCCGCGCAGCATCGGACGGCAAAGGCGCGATTGCAGGCCCAGGGAATTAGTTCTTCGCCATCAAGGCGGAGACAGGATTTCGCTACTTTGCGGTCAGGGCGTTATGGATCCGAGGAGGGAATATCTATTGCCCCCATCACTAGAAGAAAAGAAGGAGGAGAAAAAGGCGAAAGAAAAATCGCCAGAAAAACCATTTAAGTTGGGTGGACCAGTTAGGACGGTGGAAAAAAAAGATGAGTGCAGGGAGTACGGCGTTGCGACAACTGTCGTACCATCCCCGGGTTTCGATGCCGGAGTTTATGGAAGAGGATCTTTCGCCGGAATGTCATTCGACAGTTACCACACTTACCAACAAGCGCACTGCGTGCGCTACTAACCAAAGAAAGGAAAGGAAATTGAGATGAAACGATTACTGCCATTGTTAATGTTGGCGCTGGTCCCGCTCTTTACGGGATGCGCACTCTGGGGAACTAAGGATGAATATCGGGTTACGCCGAAAATCTTCCGCCTGGAAGATCTCCTCGAAGATCTCGATAGGGCCAAGAATCCGGAGGCCGCGAAAGAACCTGTCAAAGCCGCGGCTCCCAAAAGCTTGGCGGGTAAATACCTTCTTAAGGTAAATACCCTTTCGGGAGGGGACAATTACATGGCCGGTAACTGCGACGAGTCTGCTTTAGTGGACGTCGATAAGGATCGAAAGATTATCGATGTAAAGCAGTTCCCGAGTTCTGCAAAGACTTGCGGGAACGAAGATAGTTTGAAGGCAACATTTTGGGGGAAGACTCTTCCGGCCGCTCTTCTAGCCGGAGGCCAGGTTGGCGGAAGCGCTGTTTTGGGAATGTCGTTCCCGAAACCAGTTGGAGATCGGATTAACGTTACCGGCGTCGAAGGAGGAATCAAGAACGAAAATGAACAGGAGCAAAAAGCCGAAGGCGGCTCTGGCGGCAAGAGCGTAGTTGAAAAAGGAGCCGTCGCGAATACGACCAATAATAATTTAACCGCAAACCCGACCGCATACGGTGGCTCTGGCGGAAAAGCCGAGGCCGAGATTAAAAACAGCGGGAATAGCTCCAGCTTTAGCAATTCAAAAAGCGATGGAGGCAAAGTCATCGGAAGCGGCAACAGTACCAACTACAATAGCAGCGGCAGTTATAGCAACAGCTCGGCCACTAATTACAACAGCAATTACAGCAACGCGTCTTCGAGCTCGAGTAACAAGAACATCAGCCCTGTAGATGTAGACGTAAGAGTCCAACCCGGCGAGTCTGGCGGCAAACATGGCCGCCACGGTGGCTGGGATTAACATTAACAAGAAAAGAAAACGGAGGAGAAAAGAAATGAAGAAGAATCTGGTTTCGATGATGATCGCCGTACTCTGCCTCGTGGCAGGCACGGCGCGTGGGTACGTAATCGACCCGCAAATTGGAGTGGAGCTAGTCCAGATTAACTACGGCGATGTTCAAGGAGTCTATGGCTTGGCAAAGTGGCTCAAGTCGCAAGATCTTCTGCCGGTGAATGCCGACGGGAAGAAGATGAGCGTCGCCGAGGGGTACGTCAAGATGTGTCTCAAGAATTTTGACACACTCGGCGAATGCGAGACGGCGAGCTTGAAACTCCAGCCGGGGCAAACGCTTAAGATTTTCGCCCCGGTTATGGCACGTCAGGCTTACAACGAGCGGCTCATCAAGCCTCTCGAAGCAGAGATCGAGGCCAAGGATCAGCAAATCGCGGCCATTGAAGCGGTGGCAGGAATCGCAACAGTCAAAGCCGAAAAGGCCGAGGCGATGTTGAAATCCGTGGCTGCCGAGGCGCGAAAAATAAAGAGTGAAATCGCGGAGCTTCAGCTCGAAAAGGACTTCCTCGCGAGCCGGAACGAAGAGTTGACCGCCCGATTAGGCGCGTCAAAAAGGGCGTTTGAGATGCAAGTCACAACGACTGAAAATCTCAAACGAGAGCTTTCGATTGGTTTGCGGACGCAGATCTCCGGCTTGATGAAAGCGTTCGACGAGTTTGCCGACCGGCGACTCGCGAGCTTTGATCTTCTCGACGTAGATTCGAATTCAATTATATTGCTTTCGGTCGCTTGCGTTGTTATCGCACTGCTTTTGGCGAGAGCGCGAAAGGCAGAGAGGGTGCGCACGAAGATCGCTGAGAGAATAAGAGAGGGGCGAAGGAGGCCCATCCCGAGTTCTTAACTGATATCGAGTTGTAAAAGCAAAGGCCACGATGCGCATACGCGTATCGTGGCCTTTTTGCTATAATTTAGAAAGTGATATTTTATTGGTTCGTGCAAAATTTCATAGTTTGGCCGCTGGCAGGGGTTGTCTTGCGAATTCTATTTAAGATAGAAATCCGAGGCAGAGAAAATTTGGCCGGCGTGAGGCCGCCCTTGATAATCGCCTCCAATCATAAAACTCTGATTGACGGCTTTTTGCTTATGATTGCGCTTCCTTGGCTTTCGCCGGTTTTACCAGGGCGATACATGACGGAGGAATTCGAATTTCGAGCGAGAGCTTTGAGAATTTTGGCAAGATTAAGAATCTTGCGCTTTTTTTATATATTGACCGGAGGTTTTTCTTCGAAGCGAGGGCAAGGGATTGAGAATGCAATTAAAATCCCCGCCGCGATATTAAAAAATGGCGGCACGGTTTTAATGTTCCCAGAAGGCAAATTGGTGCGCGAGAATTCTCTCGGCCAATTTTATCACGGAACTTCCGCGCTTGTTCTCGCGGCCACGGTGTCGATCTTACCAGTTTACATTAAAGTCAGTCGTGGGAAATTTACGATAACGTTTGGAAAAGTTTTTAGTCTGGAAACGGCGAGCAAAGAGGAGGGAACGGAGATTTTGAAAAAGAAAATTGAGGAGTTGCAATAAAAAGCGTAAAAGCGTTTTCAAAAACCGCCTCTGCTCCCACGAGCCGAGGCGTTTTGATATTTGTGGACAATATATGAAGAATATAGTATTTTTATAGTGAGAAGTTTTTTAACAATTTAGATATGACCAGAAAGACTCAATAGCACACCAAACCAGGTAATTTTCAAAGTAATATAAACAATGGAGAAAAGCGCAAATAATATACTTAAACCAGCAAGAGTCTTTTCTCGATTATTTGAATTACTTAGGAAGGATCTTAGCAAAGCAACCGCTCCAAAAATTAAGGAGGCTATCGGACTCAAAAAAATAGTGACAAGTATCCAATATTCACCTGTATAAAAATGAAGAAGTCGAAAAAGGAGGAATAGCGGAAAAATTAAAGAAAGAACGAAGCTAACTATAGCAAGCGAAGGAAACTTTCTAATTTCTACAGGAGGTTGAGATGAAAAGTTTGAAATCATGTCTTATTGGCGTATTATTCATTTTATCACAGATTACACAGGAAGGACATCCTTATGAAATTCCGGCTCACTTGAGGATAACTTTGGGAGCCGGGAAGGTTTGGCAGGAAATTCCACCCGAGCTCGGCAGCAAATTGGGTGGAGGAAATAAATTGGATAAAGCGTGCAAAGCTGAATACGACATCGGAGACGACATTTATACTGGAAGCGGAGAAGAGGATCTTGGCGAAAGCCCATTTCCTTGCACTGGATTCGAACAGACTATTACTAATGATGGGCGCAATGGTTTTTTTGAACACTTCTGGAATCCAGATTTTCCAAGATTGACCCCATCCAATGAAGAACAGCGTGGATATAATTGCGGCGAGCTTGGTGATGGATATAATCTTGGATTACCAGCGATATTGCCATCGGCATGCGGGGATCATTTTGACAGCGCATATCGGACAGCGCAGGATGAATGGGATAAAGCGATAATCCTTTATCGAACAGGCGAGGCTGACAAAATAGAGGAGGCGTATTACAAATTGGGGCTTGTGGCGCATTTACTGGAAGATATAGCATTACCGGCTCACGTGCACCTCACCCCTCACCCGCAGGGAGTCGTCAAAAAAATTCCTAAAACGAGCTTTCTCGCTGGCCCTGATCTATATGAAGCTTTTGTCACCGCCAGAATTGTGGATAAAATTGCGAAGTTAGGAAACGCAATCGGACAAGAATATAACGTCGATTGTTTACCTAACCTCTGTAATTTCGACTGGAGTCAGGTTCATCCGAATCCCACTAATCTCTTTAAACTTTTCTGGTACACGGCTCAGAAGACCCAATATTTCGCAAGCAGAACTACCGGCGCTTTCCGAAATGCGCCACTTGTAGGTATTGGGAATAATTTCTTCATCGATTTATCTGGGCATCCGCACATCTTCAGCCCATCATTATGGGAAGGAGAGGCTGAACCGATCAGCGACCCCAGCGAACTTACAGGAAAGAAAAAGGCGGTTAACGCTAAACTGCAAAAGATGGCCGATGCACTTATCCCTCACGCTCTCAAGGCTGTCGCGGGATTGTACCGCTTGTTTTGGGAGGAGACGCATCCGCCGGAAGAGCCCCTCGTGTTTAATGGCTTGGGCGTGGACTTCATTGCGACCGCACTATCGTCCGACGGATCGACTATTGTCGGATATATTAGAGATAAATTGCCGCCCCAACGACCTTACTCTGTGCGATGGACGTCGGCGAGCGGTTTAGAATTGCTTGCCGAGGCTGCTCAAGCAGTTGGCGGCAGTTTCGCAAACGCGGTGTCCGCAGATGGAAATATAGTCGCCGGGGCTATGTTTACTCCTGAAAGCGAGGCTTTTTGGTGGACCGAAGCAGGCGGAATGGTTGGATTGGGAGATCTGCCCGGAGGACTTAATCACAGTTTTGCGTTCGGAATTTCGGCAGACGGTTCAATCATTGCTGGAAATGGATATGCTTTACGAACCGAAGCCGTGCGTTGGATTAAAAATCCATCCACAGGCTTGTTTGAGATTGATCCTCTAAACTCATCGGTGCCTTTTTTTAGCGAAGCGTTCGACGTTTCCGCGGACGGAACGGCGATTGTCGGCTATAACTCAGACGCAAATCGCGAAGCTACGCTTTGGAGGAATGAAGAAATTACGCGCCTCGGAGATCTTCCCGGCGGCGTTTTTGATAGCTTCGCAAGAAAAATTTCTGCAAATGGCCTAGTTGTCGTAGGCGAAAGCCAGTCGGCCACGGCGTGGTCGGCTTTTCGATGGACGCAGAGCGACGGCATGGTTGATTTGGGAAATTTACCCTTGGGTTTTCAAGCCTTTGTGTCTGGCGTTTCAGGAGACGGTTCGATTATAGTCGGCACTGATTACTCCTGCTGTCCCGGAAGATATGAAATTTTTATCTGGGACCCTGTCAACGGCATGCGGCAGCTGGCAGATGTGCTGATAAGTCGCGGCGTCGGTCTCGCGGGCTGGACTCTGGACCGGGTTGCTGGCGTTTCCGGCGACGGCAAGACGATTGCGGGTAGCGGGATAAACCCCAACAGTCAGGATGAAGTCTGGATCGTGAGGAATTTTAAGCCTTAAATTTTAAATTCTAAAAAAGGAGGTACGAGCCGAGCAAAAGTGGGAGTCACGCAAAATGATTCCCCTTTTCATTTGTATGAGTTTCTGTGGCATAATCTTGACAATCAAATTTTTAGATATAAACTAAAATATATGGCTAAGAAAACTACATTAGACGACTTAGCACGCATGATGAAGAAAGGATTCGACGAAACAGCCTCTAAGAAAGAGATTATTGAAGTTGGCAAGCGTTTAGGGGAGATGAATGAGCGTTTGGATAAAGTTGAGAAGCGCGTAGCGCGCATGGATAGCGCGATTTTTGTTGATCATAGACGGCGCATACAAAAGCTGGAGGCCGACGTAGAGTTACTAAAAGACGTTGCGGGTATAAAATAGTTTATTATTTATTGTTTAAAAACAGCCTCGGCTTAGGTGAGCCAAGGCTGTTTTTCTTTCCCCTTATTTTTTTTCCGATTTCTGTGGCATAATTTGGGGATATGAAAATTGTATTTACTAGACATGCGAAAGAGAGGATGGCCGAGAGATCAATTTCGACAAGCGCGATTGTAGATGCATTGCGCAATCCCACCCGAGTGTTATATGATGTAGATAATAGGTTATTATTTAAGAAGTTATATAAGAATAAAGATAAGGAACGATTGCTATTGATAGTGGCAGAAATGGAAAAGGAAATTTTCAAAGTCATTACAGTAATTGATACATCAAAAGTTAAAAAATATTTATAACTATGAAAAGCAAAAAACCAAAAATTTCTTACGACAAAGAAAGCAAGGTGCTTCAAATAGAGCTTAAGGCGGAAAAAAGCGTTGATTCAGATATTCACGGCAATGTAGTGATTGATTACGGGAAAGGGGGCGGAGCAGTTAAGGTAAGTTTTTATCAATTCAGCTTTGATGCTTTCTCGAAAAATCTGAAGGCGCTCGAGGAATTTGCTCATCAATCCAAAGCGCTATTTTCAGTAAAATAAACGCTATTTTTAGTAATCCCGCCCCGTCTTAAGCCGGAGCGCTTTCCCCTTATTTTTCTCCGAATTCTGTGGCATAATTTGGGTACTTGATTTAATTAAGCATTTTGTTATATTTAATATGTTTTGTAGCTTAATAACGAAAGGGGGTGGGGCAGATGAAAGTTGCTCGCGCTGATCAGCGAAAAGCGCTGATCGGTAAAATCGACCTAAAGAAGATAGCTCTGAGCGTGTGCGCCTGCGGTTGCTCGTGCTGACCGGGTCATGCTGATAAATCTGGGCTATCGAAACAAGGCTGGACCTAATAAGTCCAGCCTTGAAAATATGAGGAAGAGGATTTTATGAGTCAGAATATCAGAATATGCCGCTGGGCTAAATTGTTTTCTGGGAAGAATGGTTATTTCGCAGTTTTTCACTCGTTAAATCTGGAGGTTGTTTTTCTCGAACAAAAGTTTCGAGAGATGATCGAACTGCTTTTCCTTGGCACAACCTTAGATTTTTTGACGCGGAAGTTTGAAAAGTTGGCAGAAATCGCCGAGGTCATAGCTGAATTATCGCGCTGTGGTTTGGTCGTGCCGGTAGAAAATGATGATTTGACCTTGCTTGATGAAAAAAGGAAGATTCACGTGCTTCCTCCTGGCCTGGAAACTCTTTATCTTATCGTAGCCGATGATTGCAATCTTGCCTGCGATTACTGCTTCATCTTGAACAATATGCCTGAGAATTATCGTTCAAGGCGTATGTCCTTCACAACAGCAAAGGTGGCTATAGATATGTACTTCAGGAATCTTGTTCGAAATCCGCTAGGGTATGAGAAACTAAGAAAGACCATTTATTTCTATGGCGGAGAGCCTCTACTTAATTTCCGGCTTATCAAGCAAGTTGTGGAATATCTCGAACACCAATATAAGGATCAGATAAGCGAAATGGGCGAAAAGTTCAGAATGTCAATCGTGACCAACGGTACGCTAATAAGCAAAGAGATCGCCCAATTTGTTGCGGCGCGAGGCAACTTCGACATAGCCATTTCGCTCGATGGCCAAGAGGAAAGTCACAACAAAAAAAGGCCGTTTATCAATGGCAAGGGGTCTTTCGAAAAGGCAATTCGTGGGCTAGAGATTCTAAAACAAGAGGGCAAAAAGGAAATATCTCTATCTTGCACCATTGCGGATCATAATATTGATGAGCTTCCTTCCCTACTCGACCTACACAGAAAGTATGGCTTCGCATCGATCAATTTAAATCCTCTTGTAGACACCGCTAAAGATCCAGTCAGTAAGAAATACATGTGGAAGGTTTCGAAAAGGATGATTGAATATTTTACTTTGGCGAGAGAGGAAGGAGTTTACGAAGATAGAATGATGCGAAAAACCAAATCTTTTGTGGAGAAGAAGATCCATGCTTACGATTGCCAGGCTCTGGGAGCGCAACTTGTTTGCTCTCCGGACGGACAATTGGGTGTGTGCCACGAAGGGACAGGGATTAAACAATTCTTCTTTGCCACGGTGGATAAGGATTTTGACTTTCATAAGAACACCGTCATTGCAGAGTGGAAACAGCGAACACCTCTAAATATGCCTCAATGTTACGATTGTCCGGCTTTGGGCATTTGTGGCGGAGGGTGCGCCTATGGTTCTTGGCTAAGGAACGGAAGCATTTGGTCGGTCGATGATCGATTTTGCGTCCATTCACGAACGACTTTGGAGTGGCTCGTATGGGATTTATTTTCACGGCTTTAAAGTCGCGGATTATGGTGGCCTCCTTGCTTTTAGGGTGGGGAGGCTACATCATTTTTACATGATAAAAATTGCTTTGAATATTAAACTCGATTATCAAATTTATGCCGAATTTCGCGATTTCAGCGTTTTGGGGGTTGATTTTGGTTTACAGATAAAAAAAAATCACCCGGATATAAATTTGAAGAATTATAAGAAATATATTGATGAATTCTACAAAGAAAATGGGGCTGCGATAGAAATTTCAACTTCAGAACTTTCTGGTACTATAAATCAAAAATCTGACCTATATTTTACTGCGATCAAGAAGTATTTTGGCGTAGATTACAGCAAAGAGAATTACAAGGGCTACATTTCCATATTTGACTGCAACCCCAGATTCGTCGACGACAAATCATTCCAAGTATTTTATGAAAAAAGTGGCCTCGACAAGCTTAGGGTCTGCTTCCACGAAATAACCCATTTCACATTTTTTGATTATTTTGAAAAGTTACTTCCAGCGAAGTATGAATCTCTAGATAGAAACAGCGGAGTTTTATGGGAGCTTTCCGAAATAATAAATGTAATTTTACTTAACGAACCAGAATTCAGGAGTATTCTTCAAAAAGAGGAGAAGTTGTTTTACCCGAGTTTAGAAAATAAATTCAAAGAAATTAAAACCATCTGGATAAATTCAGACAAATGCCTTGATAGTAATTTTATGCAAAAAAGTTTGGCATATCTTGCACACTAATTTATCCCTTATTTTTCTCCGATTTCTGTGGCATAATTTTAGCTTGACAGCCGATAAGCGTGTCTGCTAACCTTATCTTAGATCACTTAATAACGCAAAGCCTTTGATTTAGGCCCTCAAGATATTTCTTGAGGATTGGGCCCGAATCGTCTTTTAGACAAGGCGACTTCTGCGTTAGTGGAAGCACGGAATCCTCCGTAACCATGGGATAGAGCGTGTTAGCGCTCGAAGATGGTCCGACCTTGCGTCGGACAAGAAAGGTGGCACCGCGAGATTTTAAGCTTCTCGTCCTTTCCGCGCAATTTTGATTTGCGCCGAAAGAACGGGAAGTTTTTTTGTAAACTTTCCAAAGATCTTTAATAATGGAGATTGCAAAAACTCAAGAAAGGAGACGGTTATGAAAAGGGGCAAAGCCGAAAATCTCGGCACTCTATCAACGATTCAAGGGATCAATGTTCCTCCGTTTGTCGTTCTACGTCTCGGTATGTCCGAGGACGAGCAAACTAAAGTTATCTGTAACTTCTTGAAAAAGAATTGCGGAAAAACAGTAGCGGTCCGCAGTAGCGCGACACAAGAAGATTCTGACAGCGCATCGTTCGCCGGGATGTACGCGACTAAACTTCGCGTTCCGGCAACCATTCAGAACATAAGGATTGCCGTGGAGAAGGTTCGGTCTTCCGGAACGCAAAAAAAAGAGGTTGTAACCCACTATATCGAGCATCGGGGGTTGGAATTTATCGATTCTGAAATATCAGTCATTGTACAAGAAATGATTGAAGCTGACGTGAGTGGCGTAATCTTCTCGCACGACCTTGTTAAGCCCGACGGTTACTATGCCGTATCGGTATCAAGTGGAATTGGGGAAACCATCGTGGGAGGCATCGCTAATGGTAAGCTCGTCCGGGTTGTTCGTGGAGTAAAACCCGGGAACATAAAAGATGTTTGGCTCAGGAAGCTCATCGTTGCTATGAAAGCCATAGAGCGGCGATTCCGATCATCAAGTCTGGATGTTGAGTTTGCCATTCATAATGAGGTACTTTACATTCTGCAATGCCGACCAATTACCACTACGCAAGCAGAGATGAATCAAGCTTCAGAAGCACAGTTGCTCAAGCGGATCAAGTCGGTCAACACCTCGGTTGCGTCCCGCTTCTGCGGAGATGTGATTGGCGACATGATTGACATCAACCCAGTAGAATTACTTGGAACGGCACCAACACCACTCGACATCTCGATATTCAGATACTTATTTGCCGACCGAATTGTAGAGCGGGTGCGGCGAGACATGGGGTATGATCCTCTCGATATCGGACTGCTCCGAGTGGTAGAGGGAAAACCTTATGCCTCAATGCGGGCTACAGCGTTCAGCTTTCGTCCGCTCGGGATCTCTAACCGGATTTACGAGCGGATGGTTCGCGTTTATCGAGACGCGCTCGTGAAAAACCAAGCGCTTCAAAGTCGAGTGGAATTCGATCTGTACGCCATGAGTTGCGGTGAAAAACTCGAGAGGGTGATGCAAGAAGCGCAGCTCAATGATGATGAGAAGTCTATCGTTCGAGAAGCTTTCCTACGCATTGATACGGGTTTCTTGCAAGTATCTAAAACGCAAGCGGAAACTTTCGATGCGTTCGCTACCGACTACGAAAAACACACCCGATCTATGGGCGATGCTTCGTTGGGCGATATTCTCGAACATGTTGCGAACGGCACGGAAATGTTCGTTCGTGTCGCACGACTCGCTTTCTACTGGAAGAACAGGTTCGAGGAACTGCATCCGCAAGAGAATTTAAACAGTCTCATCGGAGGACATATTCGTTCAGTGAATGGACAGTTATATTCTGATCTAGTGGCATGTCGAAACGGCATGATCTCCAGAAGGGAAATTATTGAGCGGTATGGGCACCTGCGACCTGGACAGTTCAGTGTATTTGGCGAATCCTACGCGGACGATCCGAATACTTATCTGTTCTCTCGAATGAGGCAGGTAGAAGTAGCCCAAGCCAAAAAGCGGACTCATGCGTTTGAGGGTACGGTTGAGTTCAAGCACGTTATAACGTTTATGCAAGCGCGTGAACACATGAAGTTCCTGTTCAGTCAGTCGTTGCATCTCTTCGCGACAAAACTCAAGCACCAACTCGCACAACGAGGAATCTCCGAATACAGCGCCTCTCGAGTGAATTGGAATGAGCTGAGCTCATGCCTACACAACTCAATCCCCTTGAGATGTAGCTGCGTGGAAGATGAGCCTCCCGTTTTGCTACCGGACGTGATAGTTTCTGGTCTAACGGACCTTAGAGTAATCACATTCAGTGAAGCCATGCCGTCGTATATTACCAATTCAATTGTAAAAGCACGCGTGTGTGTTCTGGATCAGTTGGGCGTGAAAGCCGATGTCAGGGGAGCACTCGTTCTTTTGCCAAATGCAGACCCAGGGTATGACTTCCTATTTCATTCTGGTACAGTAGGAATCATTACCAAAGTTGGAGGTCCGGCATCACACATGTGCATTCGGGCTATAGAGCTACAAATGCCTGCGTGCATCGGTTGCGGTGAGAGTGTATACCAAAAGTTGGCGGCGGCTCATTCCGCCGTTCTGGACTGCGGTACGCAACAAATCATCGTTATCGATTAAAGCGTCGTTAAACAGGCACGAGGGTGGAGACCGAACATCAGTTTCCACCCTCATTTTTTTATTGTAAAATGATTTTATGAAAAAAATTATCGTATTTATTTGCAACGGTAATATCCATCGTTCAGTTATCGCCGCTGAATGCTTAAAAAAAATATTCAAAGAACGGAGAATCGGATCAAAATTTTTAATTGAGTCTTACGGATTACAAGGCACAAAAGGCACTGATGTACAAAAGCATAAGCGACTCTCAGAATATCCAAAAGAATGGAAAGCTGCGAAACCAACCTTGCAGAAACTCGGTATTGATATTAGTAGGCACAATTTTCAAAAGATTTCAGCAAGTGTTATGAAAAGAGCGAGCGTAATTATTGCCATGGATAATAAAGTCTATTCGGGAGCAAAAAATTCTCTAAAAAAGCAGTTCCCGAAGTACATCGAGAAGATTCATAACTTTTCAGAATTAACCATAGATCACAGGGTTATTAAAGATCCCTCTGGGAGCGGAAGTGAAAAACTACACAAAAAAATAATTGGAGATATGTATTCAACGCTAGCAAAAAAATATAAAGCTATTTTAGTATGGACTGAATAATTAGCTCGCGCTGAAGGGAATTCAGTAATTAAATCTGCAAAATCAAAATGCGCCTTCAGGGATAATTTTTATCCCTGAAGGCGCATTGTTCTGTTTGGCGTCACCGCTCGCACTTGTTTAGGATGTTTTTTTCGCGATGGCGATCAAGTAAGCTCCTTGCATGTAGCCAGTTTCTGCTAATTGCTTGTCGATGTCTATCACGGTTTTCTGGACCAGCTCGTCCTCGAAGATTTCATCTGGCAGGATGGACGCTATTGCCGGGTAGGCGAGCATCCGACGAATCGACATGCCACTTGGCATAATAGCTTCGATTTCCTCTGTGGTGTACGGGCGTGCGTATATCGAAAGCAATTCGCCGGTTGGGGCATGCACATCGAGGCAATTTTTTGATATGTTGATTTCAGCCACGAGGCCAGTGTCCCAAGGGAGAAACTCCATCTTATATGGGAGAGCATCCCGATTGTAGAACGAGAGGAATGCGATGCCGTCATGAATCAGCACGCGCCGCACTTCCTTAAGAATTTCGTCTACCTTCCTTAGATCGCTGGCGGTGCCGAAGTTCATGAGAACGAGGGACACGGAGCTATCAGCAAGCGGTATCCCATTTTCCACATCTCTAACTTCGAATCTGGACTTCGCCGACTTAATATAGTCGAATTTTTCTTTTGCCTGCCGGATCATCGCGCTACTGATATCGAAGCCAATGACTTCGCCAAATTTATATTCTTCCACGAGGCGCAAAGATTGGATGCCAGTCGCGCAGCCGATATCAAGCGAAACCTTGCGATCCTTCATGAGAGCAATTTCCGCAGAGAGGATATCAGATTCAAACCTTTTATATGCACGAGTTGCGGAAAACCCTCTGTCGTATTCTGCGTCGTAGATCGGAGCCCATTGTTCAGCCAGCGCTATGAGATTATTTTTCAGCTTGGCGTACCAAGCTTCTTCGTCTTCTGGCTTCTCGGCATGATGAGCCGCGTCTTGCCATTGAATCATCTGTGTTTTACAAGACTCTCCGATGATGAAGTAAAAGAGTGCGCGCACAAATGGGGCGAAAGATGGCCCAATTTTCTTTCCGGACGCCCAGACGTGTGCCTGTTTCATTCTTTCGCTCTCAGTTTCGCCCCGGTAAATAGGTTGCTGTCTGTCGTGTTTGAATTCTTCAACCTGCTTTGCGACTCGCATTCGCTGAGCTAAAAGATCAACTACGAGCTTGTCAATTTTGCGCAAAGCTACTCCAAGTCCTACGAGATCGGTCATTTTGTTATTCATTTTAACCTCCTATGGCACAGCCGTTCAGTAAATGACTATCCCCATTTTTTCACGGACCTCGGAAACAGTTTCCGATATTAAAGCCCGCGCCTTTTTGCCGCCTTCGTGAAGAATTTCTCGAACGTATCCGTCTTTCCCGGCAAGTTCTCGTCTCCGTTCCTGAAACGGAATAAGGAGTTTTCCGATGTTTTCTACGAGAACGTCTTTGCACTGAGCGCAACCTATCGCAGCAGCCAGACACGCATTGGCGATTTTGCGCGTTTCGATCTCTCCTTCGCTGACGAGCTCATGTACCGAATAAACCGATTTGCAACCGTTGTAAGGATCGCCAGGATCACTGGCGCGGATCCGATTTTTGTCCGTGACGCCTTTTTTGAGATAGCGTGCGCGGATTTCCTCCAAGGGCATATTGATATCAATCGCGTTGTCTGACTCAGATTTGCCCATCTTTTGGCCGTCGAGGCCTGGTACGCGCACCATGTCCTGCATCATATTCGGAACGGGGAAAGTTTCGCCATATCGATTATTGAACCGCTTCGCTATGTCCCTCGCTAACTCAACGTTTGGCACCTGGTCTTCGCCCACCGGAACCAGAAATGACTTAGGGCCGAGAATATCCGCTGCCATGAGCACCGGATAAGTTATGAGCCCGAGGCTTACTCGCTCTGGAAATTTTCTGATGAGTTCCTTGAAAGTCGGGATGGTTTGAAGTTCGCCCAGAGGTTGGAGCATGGAAAGATAGATACAAAGCTCCGGTATTTCCGGCACGCTGGATTGCGTGTAGATGATCGATCTTTCCGGATCAAGTCCGGAGGCTAGGTAATCCTTCACAATTTCAATGAGATTTTTCCTCAATTCCTCTGGATCGTCGAGCGTGGTTAATGTGTGAAGGTCGGCGATGAAATAGAGACATATCGTTCCTTCTTTTTCCTGGTATTTTACAAAGTTCTGAACGGCTCCTAGGAAGTTCCCAAAATGCAACTTCCCAGTTGCCCTGATACCCGAAAGAACCCTTATTATTTCTGACATAAACACCTCCCATTTTTGGCTACATCTATATTCAGTTGACAAGGTAAGATTGAATTATGTATAGCAAATTATCTCCCAATTTTCAAGTCTATGTACCGTAAGGAGCTTTCCCCTTATTTTTCTCCGATTTCTGTGGCATAATTTGGGTATAGATGCTGGCATTCAAGCTTCTAATTGAAGCATTTCGTGATTTTTTGTGGCCAATTTCCCCAAGTTGGCTTTTTCAAAGAGATCGTTCAGAACCAGCTTTTGCTTTCATTGTACATCCAAGAAGTATTTCTGATGTATATCACAAATATCTATTCACTAGAGTTATCAGCCCCAAATTATTGGAATGGTTTTTGCTACATTTTTGGCCCGTTATATTATCAGAGGTAGAAGGATTGAGATCTGTAAAAAATGGTAAACCAATAAGAGGTTGGATATTAAGCATACCTCTTACTGCCGAACAGGTAATTTCCAAAAGAAAAATAGCAGTAAAGATGATTAAGCGCGCGATAAAACTTGCATATTGCAGGGGGGCTAATGTAGTTGGGTTGGGCGCTCTTAATGCGTCGGTGACTTACCGAGGTCGCGATATTGAAGATATCGCTTCAAGGTTGGATATAGGAATTACGAGTGGAGTTGGATACACGTCATTTAACGTTGCCGATCTTATCTCGTACTTGATAAAGCATTTCAAGCTTGATAATAATGTCGTCGTTGGAGTTGTGGGGGCAGCCGGGGGGATTGCCAGTGCGGTCATAAGATTTTTGTTCACGAAAGGAATAAAAAATTGGATATTAATAGATTTGGACAGAAAGCATAACAGAGTGCACGAACTAATTAAGGAATTCAAAATAATCAATCCCAGTGGTTCGTTCAGGGTAACTTCGCAGCTATCTGAATTAAAACAATGCAGATTCATTATTACTGCAACAAATGCTCCTGAGGCTCTAATAAGAAGCGAGCACTTATCCACGGGAACGATTATTTTAGATGATGCACAACCTTCAGACGTTGATGCTCAAGTTGTATTAGAGAGAGAAGATATATTGGTAATTAGTGCAGGTATTATTGAGGCTAAAGAGATTAATACAAATTTTGATTTAGATCTTAAACATAGAAATGACGTATATTCGTGTTTAGCGGAAGTTATGGTTCTCGCCGCGCACCATAGGATCAGAGAAAAAAGTTTTGACTACGCAAGCGTTGATGAAATTCAAGAAATTGGAAAATTGGGGAAAGCCTTGGGTTTCGGACGGGCAGAATTTCAAAATTTTAATAAAGTTTACACGGGACAAGACTTAAATAATTTTTACGACAAGTATATTAAAAAAATATGATAGAATTCCCGATTCTTTTCGACGCTAAAAATTTAATAATAGTTTTTGTTGCCGTTATCCATGCGGCGCTCGGTATAGTTATTTCAATCAAAGGTTCCGGCAAAAAACAGAATAGTATTTTTGCTATTATGGAGTTCTTTTTAATACTTTGGTCGATAGCAATGATTTTTTATAGGAGCTCTTACGGAGACGAGATTACACTTTGGGTAAAATTGCTATATTTTGCGGCCATAATGGTTCCATATATTTTTATATATTTTACATATGCTTTTCCTGAAGATAAAACTAAAGAATTTTCAAAAATAGTCCAAATTTTTCTCCCAATCCCTATTTTTATAATAACTTGGATGATATTTTGGGATAAATTAATAATTGGAGTGAATTCTGCTGGGTCGGGTGAGCCTGTAATTATTTTTTATAAAGGCGCCGAATACGCGTATGCGGCCTATATGTGGGGATATTTTGCACTGGCTTATTTGAGATTGATTAAGCTATATTTTGAATCTTCAGGACAAACCAAAGCCCAGATAAAATTTGTATTTTTAGGGACTTTTTTTTCTACAATACTAGCAACTTCTTCAAATATGCTTCTGCCAATATTTGGAATTTTTTATCTAAATTGGTTCGGACAAGTTAGTATTGTTGCGATGGCAATATCTATTGCTTATGCCATCACACGCCATAATCTTCTGAACACGCGGGTAGTTACAACGGAGATATTCATCACTTTAATAAACATAATCATATTGATCAGATTTATTGGATCCACATCTCCCGAAGAATTCATATTTAATGGCTTGGTTCTTCTTGGAGTCATCATGTTTAGCTTTCTTCTGATCCGCTCTGTTTTGCACGAAGTTAGGCAAAGGGAGGAGATATCGAAATTAGCGGAGGATTTGAGGGTGGCGAACGCGGAGCTGAAAAAATTGGATCAGATGAAATCGGAATTCGTTTCGTTGGCGTCGCACCAGTTGAGGACGCCTTTGACTGTTATCAAAGGATATATATCTATGATCCAAGAGGGGAGTTTTGGGAAGGTTGCGGATCCGCTTAGCGACGCGCTTCGAAAAATTTATATCTCGAACGAAACGCTTATAAATTTGGTCGGAGATTTCCTGAATCTCTCGCGTATCGAATCGGGGAAGATGAAATATACATTCGAGCCGACGCAGATGGAGGGAATAATCCAGAGCGTTTTTGAAGAATTTATGGAGGTAGTCAAAGAAAAGAAGCTCGAACTTCGTTACGAAAATCCGGAGACTCCGCTTGCGAAAGCCATGCTAGATAAGGACAAATTCAAGCAGGTAATAATGAATTTGGTTGATAACGCGGTCAAATATACTCCAGAGGGCTCGGTGACGCTTAAAATTGAAGAGGAGAAAGAAAAGGGGAATGTACTTTTTTCTGTCTCGGATACCGGAGTCGGAATGTCTAAAGGAGAACTCGACGGCATATTTAAAAGATTTTCGCGCGGAGAGAGCGGGAGCAAGGTTAATACGAGCGGGCTCGGGCTTGGACTCTATCTCGCGAAAAGGATAGTGACGGATCACGGCGGTGAGATTTGGGCGACCTCGGACGGCCCAGGAAAGGGAAGCACTTTTTGGGTGCGTGTGCCCGTACATATTTAACCTCTTGTGGAATTGCGTGGCGTTATTTATAATTTCTTCATGGCACTGACAAAGCAGGATTTAGGCGCGATTGAAAGCCTTTTGAATAAGAAGTTCGTCGCCTACCAAGACGCGGTCATTGAAGCCGTTGATTTTAAGTTTCAGAAAATTGAAAAAGAAATGTCTGAATTGAGGTCAGAAATTAGACGCCTAACTACGACTTTGGATAAATTTCTAAAACAGATGGCGGATTATAAAGATGAATTCATTATTCTAAAAACAGAAGTAGATCAGATTAAGAAAGTTCTCAAAGAAAAACTCGGCGTAGATATCCTTGCGCAGGGATAGTGAAAATCAAAGCTATTAAAACCGAAAAAATACGAGCCCGAGAGCACGAGATTTTTTTTATTTTGGACAAATACGTCCGGAGAATGCCGGAGGATTCGGTTTTGGCGGTGACGTCTAAGATAATTTCTTTATGCGAAGGGAGGGTCATAAAAATCGGCGAGGTTGATAAAGATGAATTAATAAAGAGAGAGGCGGAATTTTTTTTGCCGAGAAAGTTGAGCAGGTATAAAATAATTTTCGCGATAAAAAACGGCATCTTGGCGCCGTCTGCCGGGATCGACGAATCCAACGCGGATGGATATTATGTTTTATGGCCGAGAGATCCGCAGAAGACGGCGAACGAAATTAGAAAATATCTTAAGAAAAAATTTAGATTAAAAAAAGTTGGCGTAATAATCACGGATTCAAAAACGACGCCTTTGCGCTGGGGGACGAGTGGTGTTGCAATCGCGCATAGCGGGTTTGCAGCATTGAAGGATTATATAGGCACGTCGGACGTTTTTGGGCGTAAATTAAAGATGACCAAAGCGAATATAATGGACGCGTTGGCCGCTTCGGCCGTGTTGGTTATGGGCGAGGGATCGGAGCAGACGCCCCTAGCTATAATGGAAGATATGCCGTTCGTGAAATTTCAGAAGCGCGACCCTTCGGCGAGCGAGATCCGCGAGCTTAGGATAAGTATCAACGACGATCTTTACGCGCCTATGTTAAAAGCGGTAAAGTGGCGTAAGGGAGGCGCAAAATAATATGAAAATTGACCTTATAGAGACACCGAAATATTTAGATAAGGAAGTTGAGTTATTCGGCTGGATCGATGTCAGGCGCGACCACGGCAAGCTTATTTTTTTTGACCTGCGGGATCGCTCCGGGAAAGTTCAGCTGGTGGTTACGCCGAGCGATCAAGATTTGCATAAAATCGCGGAGACTCTCCGGCCGGAATGGGTTATCCGAGTTGCGGGACGAATTACAGCCCGGCCGGATAATATGAAAAACCCGAACGAGCCGACGGGCGAAATTGAAGTCAAAGTTTCTGTGATTGAAGTTCTGGCCGAATCAAAAACCCCGCCTTTTGATCTTGCTTCAGATGGCCGTGAGATAAACGAAGAGTCAAGGATGCGATATAGATATTTGGATTTGCGAAGGCCGAGGTTAAAGAAAAATTTAGTCGAGCGCGCCAGAGTCGTAAAATTTGTCCGTGATTTTCTAACTGAGCGCGGATTCATTGAAATTGAAACTCCAATTTTATCGAAATCAACTCCAGAGGGCGCGCGGGATTATTTAGTCCCTTCGCGCGTAGACGCCGGCAATTTTTATGCCCTGCCGCAATCGCCGCAGCAGTATAAACAGCTTTTAATGGTGGCAGGCCTTGAAAAGTATTTTCAGATCGCGCGCTGTTTCAGGGATGAAGACACCAGGGGCGATCGCCAGCCGGAATTCACGCAACTCGATTTGGAGATGAGTTTTACGAGTCGCGAAGAAATTCTAGCGCTGACTGAGGAATTATACCTCTCTCTAGTTCGAAAACTGTACCCTGAAAAGAAATTAACGCTTGATCCCGATGGGAGAATTCCAGCTATGACGTACCGCGAAGTTATGGAAAAATATAAATCGGACAGGCCGGATCTTAGGCGCGATAAAAATGATCCAGATGAACTTGCTTTTCTTTTTGTCGTGGATTTTCCCGCGTTCGAATGGAAAGAGACCGAGAAACGCTGGGACGCGACCCATCACCCGTTTACGAAACCGCGAGTTGAGAACGTTGAACAATTTCGGCAAGAATTTAAAGAAAAGCCAGGGGAGATGCTCGCGGATCAATACGATTTTGTTTTGAACGGGTACGAAATCGGAGGGGGATCTATCCGCGTTCACGACCCGGAACTTTTGAGAGCTGTTTTTGAGGCGCTCGGCAATAAAACCGAAGATATTGAAGCGCAATTCGGACATATATTCGAAGCTTTCAGGTATGGCGTGCCCCCGCATGGGGGAATTGCTCCCGGCATTGATCGTTTTGTAATGATTCTCATGGGCGAGCCGAATATCCGCGAAGTAATTGCTTTTCCGAAAACCGGAGACGGCAGAGACCTTATGATGGGAGCGCCTTCGAAAGTTTCGAAGGATCAACTGAAAGAGTTAGGCATTGAAATAAAAAAGAAAAAATGACCTACTCTTTCAAACACACGGAATTCGAAGGGCCGCTTGATGTTCTTCTGGACCTGATTGAAGCTCGCAGACTTTCAATAACTGCGGTTTCTTTGGGGAAGATAACTGATGAGTATGTTGTGTATATCAAATCTCTTTCAGAATTTCCTTTAGGCGAGGTTTCAAATTTTCTTGTTGTCGCCTCGACCTTGATGCTTATCAAATCGCGCTCGCTCCTTCCCGGTCTTGAATTAGAAGAAGAAGAAGAGCGCGATATTAAAGATTTGGAATACCGGCTGAAATTGCTCGCCCGAATTCGCGAACTCGCAAAAAATATAAAAGACGGATGGATGCGGCATCCGATGTTTTCAAGAGAGGCATTAAAAGGCTACGAATTCGGGTTTATCGAACCTAAGGGGGTTACGGCCGATAGTTTATTTAAATCTTTGGAAAATCTAGTCAAAAGTTTTCCGAAAGTCACGGAGCTTCCGGAGAAAACTTTGGAGAAGGTGATTTCAATCGAGGAGAAAATGATAGAGCTTGTCGGCAGGCTTACCGCAAGGATAAAAGCTACTTTCCACGATATCGTCGGCGCGAAAAACAAGCTCGATATTATAATCGGCTTTCTCGCCGTTTTAGAGCTGGTTAAGGAAGGGGCGCTAGCTGTCCGGCAAGACGAGCGATTTGGGAATATAGAGATTGAGAAGAATAAGAATTATGAATAAGGAATTAAGCGATAAAATAGAAGCGCTTTTATTCGTAGCCGGAGAACCGATTTCGCTTGATAGACTTTCGAAACTTTTGAAGAAAGATAAAGAGGAAGTAAAAAAAGCTCTCGAAAATCTTGCTCAAAGTCTTGCGGGAGCGGGAATTAGACTTTCAGAAAATAAAAATCAATATCTGCTTGTGACTGCGCCAGAGCTTTCAAAGACCGTGGAGGAGTACATGAAAAAAGAGCTAGGAGAAGATCTTTCGCGCTCAACTCTGGAAACGCTCGCTATAATAGTATACGAAGGACCTTTGTCGCGCTCTAAGATAGATTATATCCGCGGGGTCAATTCGAGCTTCACGGTGCGGAATTTAATGATCAGAGGATTGATCGAGCGAAAAACGGATCCAAACGACTCGAGATCCTGGCTTTATTCCCCAAGTTTTGATTTCCTGAAATTCATGGGGATTGATAAAATCGAGAACTTGGCGGGGTATGATGAATTTAAAAAAGAGGTCGAAGGATTATTAAACAGAAAAACAAAAGAAGCGGAACAAAAATGATCGGACAAATTTCACTCGCCGCGATATTTCTGTTGATTCTAATGACTCTCAAAGTGCCCGCTCCTCGGGAAGTGGCTAGAACTTTCGCGCCGCTTATTCCAAACCAAAGAGAAGATAGAAAGATTGTCTTAAATAATATTGAAGCAAAGAGCGTATTCATTTTTGACATATCTCAAAATAAGATGCTTTACGAAAAAAATTCTTCCGACCCGCTCCCGCTCGCGAGCCTTACAAAACTCATGACAATTTTATTGCTCGAGGAAAAATCGCGTGATGGGGTTTTTATACCCATTTCTAAAGATGCGGTCTTGCAGCCGCATAGCGAAGGGATGGAGCCGGGAGACAGGTTCGAAAAAGAAGATCTCGAAGAATTCACGCTAGCTTCTTCTTCGAACGACGGGGCTTGGGCGGCGGCGGAGTATCTTAGCGGAGGGGATATTGAAAATTTTGCTCTGCTTATGAACGAAAGAGCCCGCGAGCTGGGCCTCTCGAGCCTAAATTTCTCAAATCCGACGGGGCTTGATATTACAATTCCTTCGTCCCGGCTCTCTGGCGCTTTTGGCAACGCTAAGGATATATCGCTCTTGCTTAAATATATTTACGAAAATTATCCAAATATTCTCGCGAAAACTAGAAAGTGGGAAATCAGCATAACTTCTCTTGCCGGAAGGACAATAAACGCAACGAATACCAACGAAGCGCTCGGCGACATTCCGCAGATTATCGCCGGAAAAACCGGCTATACTATGGTCGCCGGCGGAAATCTTGCTTTCATTTTCGACACCGGGTTTAATCACCCTATCGTCGTTTCCATCCTTGGCTCGTCGGAAAAGGGGAGATTCGAAGACGCGAAAAAAATCGCTGAAGCGATTTTTAAATATTATGCGGATCAATATCGTTATGATATATCATCACAGTTAAATTTATGAACCGCGAATCAAGAACTTGTCAAAACTGCAAAAAAGAATTCTGGATCGAACCGGAGGATTTTAAGTTTTACGAAAAAATCCATGTCCCGCCGCCGACGTGGTGTCCGGAGTGCAGATTGATGAGAAAGATGATCTGGAGAAATGAACGCTCGCTATACCGTCGCACATGTGATTTATGTAAGAAAGAAATTCTTGCAATATATCCCTCAAAAACATTATTTCCGGTTTATTGCCACGAATGCTGGTGGTCGGATAAATGGAATGCGCTTGATTACGGGATGGAATACAACTTTTCAGAAACTTTTTTTAGCCAATATGGGAAATTAGAAAATGGAGTACCTCGGCTCGCACTAAATAATAAAAACGCAATCAACAGTGAATTTGTAAATCAGACAGGAAATATAAAAAATTGTTATTTGGTTTTTGGTACCGCAGAAGCTGAAAACTGCATGTATGGTAGGAGATTTATTCGTAGCAAAGATTCGATGGATTGTTGCGAGGTTGAGGACTGCGAACTCTGTTATGAAAATTCTTATTCAAGAAAAAATTATGATGTATTTTATGCCTATAATACGCAGAATTCGTTATCTTCTCGTTTTTTATCCGAGTGCCGCAATTGTACAAATTGTTTTCTTTGCGTGAATCTTCGAAATAAACAATATCACATTGGTAACGCGCCATATTCAAAAGAAGAATATTATAAGGAAATTAAAAAATACGAATCATTGAGTATTAGTAAAACCACTGACCTTTTGGAAAAATTATATGATTTAAAACTTCGAACTCCCTTAAAATATCGGCAGGACGCGCAAGCAATTAATTCAAGCGGTGATTTGCTTTTCAATTGCCGTAATATCGTTAGTGGGTTTAACTGTCATGACGCAGAAAATTGTAAAAATGTTACGGATGTATGGTTTATCAAAGACTCGCAGGATGTTTTTTCAACATACGGCCCAATTGAAATGTGTTATGACACTATGGCGATGGGATATGGCACATATCGAGCATTTTTTAGTTTTGATTCTTGGCCAGCAGTCGATGCTTTTTACGCAGATCATTGTTACGATTCCTCAAATATTTTCGGCTGTGCAAACTCAAGAAATAAACAATACTGCATCCTAAACAAGCAATACGCCAAAGAAGAATATGAAACACTCGTCCCTCGTATCATCAAACACATGAACGATATGCCCTATATAGACCAGAAGGGCAGAATATACAAATATGGAGAATTCTTCCCTCCAGAACTCTCCCCATTCGCATATAACGAAACCATAGCCCAGGAATACTTCCCATTAACCAAAGAAGAAGCTATTAGGCAAGGCTACTCATGGAAAGACCCTGAAGAAAGAAACTATACAATTACACTCAAAACAGAAGGCATACCAGATCATATAAAAGATGTTCCCGACTCTATCCTAAACGATATCATCCAATGCGCTCACCACCAACTTGGACACTCGGTGTCCAAGTGTAACGAACAGTGTACGGAAGCATATAGAATCATCCCTCAAGAACTTGATTTTCTAAGAAAGATGAATTTGCCGTTACCTCGTTTGTGCCCGAACTGCAGGCATTACCAACGCATTAAACAGAGAAATCCACTGAAACTATGGAAACGAAAATGCATGTGCGCGGGAGCTAAATCAGAGAACCAAGTCTATGCTAATACCATTGCCCATGAACACGGCGATAATCGCTGCGATAATAACTTTGAGACGACATATGCCCCGGAAAGGCCGGAGATTGTTTATTGCGAGAAGTGTTATCTTAAGGAGGTGGTATGACAAATTCAGTTTTGAACGTCTTAAAAGTTTTCGGGCTCTCGGGCATCGCGTTCGCTGTCGGAGTTTCTTTGACGCCGATACTTACGCATTATTTGTATAAATATAAATTATGGAGGAAGGAGGTTAGGCAGACCGCGCCGGATGGCAGAGGGACGCCGATTTTCGCGAAATTGCACGAAGAGCGCGAAACAAAAGTTCCAAGAATGGGAGGAATATTGATTTGGGGAGTTTTGCTCTTCTTGATCTATTTGGTTTATTTTCTTTCTTTAACCGGCTCGCCGTTTTTTGTGAAATTGAATTTTCTTTCCCGTTCGCAGACATGGCTTCCGCTTTTTACTTTGGTCGCTGCATCGCTTCTTGGCATCGTCGATGATCTTTGGCAGACTTTAGGCAAAGGGAATTATCTCGCCGGCGGAATGCGATTTTCTTGGCGGCTTTCTTTGATTATAGTAATCGCTATTATCGGAGCGCTCTGGTTTTATTTTCCGCTCGAGAAGCACGATATTTATATCCCGTTTTTCGGGAACATTTTTTTGGGCTGGCTATTTATTCCATTTTTTATTTTAGTAATGCTGGCCATTTTTTCCGGAAGCGTTATCGACGGCATCGACGGCCTTTCCGGCGGTGTGATGGCTGCGATTTTTGGGGCTTATGCTGGAATAGCCTTTTTCCAAAACCAAATTGATCTTGCTGCCTTCTCGGCTGTATTGGTCGGCGCGATCGCGGCATTTTTATGGTTTAATATTCCGCCAGCGCGGTTTTACATGGGGGAGACGGGAATCCTTGGGCTTACGACCTCGCTTGCGGTAATCGCTTTTCTCACGGACGCAGTCTCAGTTTTGCCATTAATCGCGCTTCCGCTCGTTCTCGATTCCGCGTCTGTAATAATCCAACTCACGTCAAAAAAATTCTTCGGCAAGAAAGTTTTTCTGGTCTCGCCACTGCACCACCATTTCGAAGCGCTCGGCTGGCCTTCGTATAAAGTCACAATGAGAGCTTGGATATTGGCCGCTGTTTGCGCGATGGTCGGCATGGTTATAGCGATACTTGGGAGATAATTTCTAATTTCTAATTTCTAAACTATAATAGAAATATGTCATATTCTGTTTTGATTAAAGGCGGAAATGTGCTTCGTGGGCGGAAATTCGAGCGTATTGATATCGGCATAAAGAAAGATAAAATAGCGGATTTGGGCGATTTTTCGGGCGAAAATGCCGATCTTGTGGTGGATGCGACGGGCAAGTATATTTCTCCGGGATTTATCGATTTAACCAACCATTCGGATACGCACTGGACTCTTTTTTCCCAGCCTAAGCAGGAAAGCTTGCTTCGGCAGGGGATAACGACTATCCTCGGGGGCAATTGCGGCGCTTCCATTGCCCCGCTAGTTCGCGCGAGCGATATCGAAGGAATTCATAAATGGGCAGACGTAACGCAAATAAACACGAATTGGAGGACCGTTGAGGAATTTTTCGAGGAACTCTCGAAGCACCCGATAGGCGTTAATTTTGCCACGCTCGTCGGGCATGGTACGCTCCGGCGCGGAATTCTAGGAGATGACGCGCGGAACCTAACAAGGAAAGAAATAGAGGAAATTAAATTTATGCTGAAAGATTCTTTGGAAGAGGGCGCCTTTGGACTGTCAACATCATTGGCCGCGGCGCATGCGAAATTCGCGACTGATGCTGAACTGAAAGAACTTTTCGCGATAGTCGCGGAATATAACGGCCTAGCTAAACACCATCTTAAAGACGAGGGGAGGAATATTTTGCCCGCGATTGCTGAAATAATTGGGATTAGCCGCGAATCAGGCGCTCGCACGCAGATCTCGCATTTTAAAATATTAGGGAAAAGCTCGTGGAATATTTTCCCGGAGGCGATAAACTTGATCGAAACCGCGAGGCAGGAAGGAGCGAAAGTAACTCTGGATTTCTTTCCTTATACAAAGACCGGTTCGCTTTTATACATGCTTCTGCCGCCATGGATAATAGAAGGAGGAAGGGCGAAAATCTTAGGATCGCTTAAGGACCCAAAGATGCGAAGAGAAACTTCAGATTATTTGAAATCGCTCACGCTTCATTACGATAAAGTTATTGTAGCTTCTACTTTTAAAGATGCGACCTCGGTTGGCAAAACGATTCAAGAACTCGCGATGTCTTCCGGGCTTGATCCAGAGGAAATTATTATGGAACTTTTGGAGATAAATGAACTTCAAGTTTCCATCTTTAACGAAGCGATATCGGAAGATAATTTACACAAACTGATTGCCAAGGAATACGTCTTGGTTTCTTCAGATGGCGTCGGCTACGATCTTAAAGCTAAAATGCCTTTTGATCTCCCGCACCCTCGGTCATTTGGCGCTTTTCCGAGAGCGCTCCAGATTTTTACCAAGGAAAGCGACGACATTAAATTCGAAGATATCCTGCATAAATTTACCCAAGAGCCGGCGTACTCACTGGGATTTAAAGATCGTGGAAGAATTGAGAAGGGATTTTTCGCAGACTTGGCGATTCTAGATCTCGAGAAAGTCAAAAGCACGCCTGATTACACGGCATCGCGGCAAGAAGTCGAAGGAATTGATTGGGTTTTTGTGAACGGCAAGGCGGCAGTAAAAAACGGAGTTATGTCCGGTGAGCTCGGCGGCAGGATCATAAAAAGAGCTTAGCGGAGCGATGAAACAGGTTGCGATTTTAGGTTTTGGGCTTGAAGGGAAAGCCCTTTTTGCTTACTTGAGAAAGAAAAAAGGCCTCGAGATAACTATTTTGGATCGTGATCCGGCCATAAAAATTTCAAGGGGCGCTAAAAAAGTTTTAGGGAAGAATTATTTGAGGAATATCGGGAAATTTGATTTGATTTTTCGGAGCCCCGGAGTACCGTATAAGCTGCCCGAGCTTAAAAAAGTCAGAAGGAGAATATCAAGCCTGACTAAGCTGTTTTTTGAAAAGGCAAGAAAGAAAAAAAATATAAAAATTATCGGCATTACCGGATCTGTCGGAAAGACAACTACCGCGACGCTGCTCTATAAAATATTTAAGAGTGATTCGAAAAAAGTATTCCTTGCCGGGAATATTGGCATAAGCCCCTTGGATTATCTTGAAAAGCTCGATCCAGGAAGCGCTGTGATAATGGAACTTTCGAGTTTTCAGCTTCAGGATTTGAGCTGTTCGCCGGATGTCGCGATCGTTCTCGATATTTTCGAGGAGCATTTGGACAAGCATAAAAATTTCAAGGAATATTTTGACGCAAAATGCAATATAACGAAGCATCAAAAGAAGTCGGACGCCGTTATTTATTTTCCGGATAATAAATATTCATCGTCTATCGCTGAAAAATCTCAAGGCAGAAAGATTCAGGCGACTTATCGTAACGCGAAGAAGGCCGGGTTCAAACTCAAAATCCCCGGAGCTTATAATTATAAAAACGCGATGGCTGCGTTTAAGGCGGCAAAGCTGTTCGGGATCAAGAAAAGAGCTATAATCGGGACGATAAATGATTTCAAAGGCATCGAGCATAGGCTTGAATTTGTCAGAAATTTGAAGGGAGTCAGCTATTATAATAATTCAAAAGCGACCAATATCGGATCCGCCATAGGCGGAATCGATGCTTTTTCGGGGAGAAAAATTGTTCTCGCCGGGGGATATAATAAAAAACTCGATCTCGTTCCGTTAGTCACGCGCCTTGCTAAGAAGGATATCAATAGAGCGGTATTTTTTGGGGACGCCGCAAGCGAGCTCGCGCGCATTTCCAAAATGATCAAATTTTCGCGGTATTTAACAGTTCGGGGCCTCAAAGACGCGGTTGTTGAAGCCCATAAAATTTCAGAAAAAGGAGAATCAGTAATTCTCTCTCCTGGGACAGCTAGCTTTGACGAGTTCAGTAATTATGCGGAGAGGGGCGATAAATTTAAAAAATGGGTGCGCAAATTAAAGTAAAGACCGATCCGATATTCAAAGGGATTGTAGCAACTCTGCTTATAACCGGTTTTTTCATATTGGCTTCCGCTTCAATCGGGATTACTACTTCCATGAAAGCGCCGCCGTATTATTTTATACTGCGCCAAATAACCATGGGAGGAGCCGCCGGCTTAATTCTTTTTATTTTCGCGGCAAAGTTCTCCTATAAAAAATGGAAAACGTGGGCGCTTGCGGTTTTTCTCGGAAGCATTCTACTGACCTCCGCTGTCTGGATCCCAGGCCTCGGACTCAAAGCCGGCGGAGCTTTGCGCTGGATAGATCTTGGACTGTTAAGTTTTCAGCCCTCGGAATTTCTAAAATTCGGATTCATTCTCTATTTATCAGCGTGGTTCTCATCGCGAGGAGGAAGAATTTCATCGCTTAAAAATGGATTGATCCCCTTTTTAATCATCACTGGCGTCGCGTCGTCCTTGCTGGTTTTGCAGCCGGACATCGGAACTCTTGGAGTGCTCGCCATATCCGGGCTTTTCCTTTTCCTCGTAGCCGGAGGAAAATTTACCCACGTTTTAATTTTAATATTAATAGGGCTGATTTTTCTCGGAATCTTAATTTATCTTGAGCCGTACAGGCTCGATAGGCTGGCGGTTTTTCGCAATTCCGAATACGATCCGCAAGGCGCCGGATATCAAGCGCGCCAAGCTTTAATAGCGATAGGTTCAGGCGGAATCTGGGGGAGAGGCTTTGGAATGAGCCGGCAAAAATTCCAATATCTCCCGGAACCGGTCGGGGATTCGATTTTTGCTGTTGCCGCGGAAGAATTCGGCTTTATAGGCGCTTCGTTAATAATCTTCCTGTTTATGCTTCTTGCTTGGCGGGGGTTTTATATTTCGCGTTTTGCGCCAGATAGTTTCGGCAAGCTTTTGGGCTCTGGGATGGTCTTGTTGATAATCATACAATCAATGATAAATATCTCCGCTCTTTCAGGGCTCGTTCCCTTAACTGGGATACCTCTGGTTTTTATATCGCAAGGCGGCTCTTCTCTGGCGGTAACTCTTCTTGAGGCCGGCATACTTCTAAACATCTCCAAAACTACTTGAATTTTTCTGCTATAATTAAATTATGAGGATTATATTTGCCGGCGGCGGGTCCGGCGGGCATTTCTATCCCCTTATCGCGGTAGAAAGGGCGTTGAGGGATATTGCTCTTGAGAAAAAAATTACGGACTTGGATATAATTTACGCGTCCGATGACCCATACGATCCAGCTTTACTAAAGGAGGACAGGATTCGTTTTCTTAAAATTCCTGCCGGGAAAATCCGCCGCTATTTCTCAATTAGAAATCTTTTTGACCCTTTCAAAACACTCTGGGGCGTCATTAAGGCTTGTTGGATATTATATCTTAATCTCCCGGATGTGATATTCTCCAAAGGCGGATACGCGAGCTTTCCGCTTCTTTTCGCCGCGCGCCTTTTGGGAGTCCCTGTGATTATACACGAAACCGATTCGATTCCCGGCAGAGTAAATGTATGGGCCTCAAAATTCGCGAAAAAGATAGCTATTTCTTATCCGGAGTCAATAAAGTATTTTCCAAAAGATAAAACCGCTTTGACCGGAAATCCTGTAAGGCGAGAAGTTATAGGCGGGACGATAGAGAAAGCGAAGGAACTTTTTGGTCTCGAGGATGGAGTTCCCGTAATTTTCGTTTTCGGAGGATCTCAAGGATCCGCGAAAATAAACGATGTGATTCTGGACATTTTGAAAGATCTTTTGGAATTTACCCAAGTCGTTCATCAAACTGGGGTAGGGAATATAAATGAGGTTAAAGAAAGAATGAGCGTAGTTCTGGAAGCTTCGAAATTCAGATCCAGGTATCACCCCTTTACTTTTCTGGACGAAGAAAAATATAAGAACGCCTATAAAGCGGCATCGCTGATAATTGCTCGCTCCGGAGGCAGTATATTTGAGATAGCTGCGATGGGCGTACCCTCGATTCTGATTCCGCTTCCATCATCCGCGCAAGACCATCAGCGGGAAAACGCGTATTCTTACGCAAGAAATGGAGCCGCGGAGGTGATCGAGGAAGAAAATATGACCCCGCATATTCTTTTGCGCGAGATCAAATTACTGATAGCCGACAAGCCGCGGCTTGCCAAAATGTCCGAGGCGGCCAAATCTTTTGCGAAACCGGATGCCGCAGGGCGTATTGCGTCTGAAATTATCCGCCTCGGGTTCGAACATTGATGGAGGAGATTAGGACAAGACTCGCGCCTTCTCCAACAGGGCTCTTGCACGTAGGCAATGCCCGCGCGGGAATCTTTAATTTTCTTTTTGCGAAAAAAAGCGGGGGCAAGTTTATTTTGAGAATTGAAGATACCGACATTGAGCGTTCCAAGCCGGAGTACGAAGAAGACGCGAAAGCAGCCATGCGCTGGCTTGGATTGAATTGGGACGAATTTTACCGCCAATCCGACAGAAAAGAAATATACTCACACCATATAAAAAAATTGTTAGAAAATGGCTCGGCTTACGTCTCAGATGTAATAAGGTTTAAAAATCCCGGTAGAATTGTAAAATTCTACGATATTATAAGGGGAAATATCGAAACTGATACGAAGGATTTGGGAGATTTTGTGATTGCAAAAGATGAAAAAACTCCTCTCTACCATTTAGCAGCCGTAATTGACGATTTCGAAATGAAAATATCGCATATAATCCGCGGGGAGGATCACATATCAAATACACCGAGGCAAATTCTAATCCAAGAAGCACTTAGGTGTCCGACACCTAAGTACGCGCATTTGCCGCTGATATTGGGATCCGATCGTTCTAAATTGTCCAAACGGCACGGGGCCGAGGCTCTCTCGGAGTATAAAAAGCTTGGATATCTTCCGGAGGCAATGTTCAATTTTTTGGCGCTTTTGGGATGGCATCCAGAGGATGACCGGGAAATTTTCACTAAAGAGGAATTAATTGAGCAGTTTTCGCTGGAGCGCGTGCAGAAAGGAGGCGCAATTTTTGACAAGAGAAAACTCGATTGGATATCCAGGGAATATATAAAAAAACTAGACGGAAAGGATTTTATTGAGAAATTGAAACCGTTTATTCCAGAGGAATGGCGGAACAAGAATTTATCGGGCGCCGCTAGGCTTTTTCAGGACCGCATTTCAAAATTATCCGATTTTACAACGGAAGCTAAGTTTATTTTCGAACTGGGCGATTATGATCCGGCATTGCTGATTTGGAAAAACGCATCGAGGGAAGATACAAAAAAACGTCTCGAAAAAGCATTTGAATTAATATTTTCGAGCGGCGATGTGGTGGCGTACGCGAAAAAAGAAGGGATGGGGGAGGTGTTGTGGCCTCTTCGAGTGTCCCTGTCGGGGCTTAAGAATTCTCCGGGCCCTATCGAGATTATGGAGGTTTTAGGGAAAGAGGAATCGTTAAAACGCATCAGGCATGCAATTTCGAAACTTTAGATTTGGCATATTTACGCTGGTCGGGATTTTGTTTCTGTTGCATAGCTATTCCGAAGGCGCGACAGTCGATGATCTAAAGTCACAGATAAAGAACCGCGAAGACCAGATCGCGTCCATCGAAGCGGAAATCGCGGAGTATCAAAAGCAGATTGATGCTAAAGTTTTGGAGGCGGGAACTTTAAAGCACCAGATATCATCCCTCATCGCCGAGATAGGGAAGCTCAATGCTGAAATTCGATTGACGCGGGGAAAAATCTACGCGTCCGAACTCAGTTTGGAGAAAATAGAATTAGAGATTAATAAGAAGGCTGACGAAATAGAAGATAAGAAAGCGTCGCTATCCGGAATAATGCGTTCCATAAACGAGACTGATTATGAATCGCTCGTTGAAATATTACTAAAGCATAAGGATCTTTCCGATTTCTTTAGCGACATTAGAAATATAGAAAGTTTGGAGGGCGCGGTCAAGAAAGAACTCTCGGAATTAAAAGATCTCAAGAGGGATCTTGAGATCAAAGAGGCGGATGAATCGTCGATAAAATCAAACCTCGTCGATTTAGCAGCGGAGCTTTCGGATCGTAAGTCTATCGAAGAGACTTACAAAAAAAAGAAAGATCAGCTCCTGCGCGATACGAAAAACAAAGAAGCGGAATATCAGAAACTGGTGCGAGAGCGCGAGATCAAGCGGGCGCAGATCTTGGAGGACATACGGAAAATCGAAGATCAATTGCGCTTGCTTATCGATCCAGCTTCTCTGCCTGCCCCGCGCCCCGGAGTTTTAGCATGGCCCGTTTTGAATCCGAATATCACTCAAAATTTCGGCAAAACAGATTTCGCGAAAAATACGGATGTGTACAATCAAAATTCGCATAATGGAATTGATTTGCGCGCGCCAGTCGGAACGCAAATTTTGGCGGCGGAAGAAGGCATCGTTAAAGGAACTGGGAATTCGGATATTGTTTGTCCCGGAGGATCATACGGAAAATGGATACTAATTGAACATCCAAACCATCTATCAACGCTATACGCGCATCTGTCTGTTAGTAAGGTTTCCTCCGGCCAAGGAATTAAGCGCGGCGAATTGATTGCTTATAGCGGGGATACAGGTTATACGACAGGACCGCATCTCCATTTCACGGTATACGATGCGCGCACAGTGCAGATAAAGTCTTCTAGAGTTTGTGGTTCATTACCATACGGAGGTTATTTGGACCCAATACTTTATCTATAAATATTAAGGTTTATAACAATTTAGTATAAGAAAAAGGCTCGGTAACAAAACAAGTCTTCTTGTTTAAGGCTCACTTTGTTACCGAGCCTTTATTGATTTTTCTTCCCTCCTTGTAGAGAAAAGAATCCTATATTCTATTTTTTTGTAAATGTGACGGCTTTGCCGTTAATAAGGAACAATTTTGCGTTAAGGTACTTTCCAAAAGAACTCTACAGTCTGCTTTAATGATACTTAGGAATCGGGGCGCCGTCAACCATATTTATCCACAAGAACCCCTTTAATGGTATACCGGTATGGCATATCATTAGCATATAGGGAAAAGAACTATCTTTCCCTATTTTTTATTTCTGTGGCGCAATTATGAAATTAATCCTTGGAAGAGAAAAAGTACAACGTAGCGGATATATTGAAAAAACTTGGCGTCGGCAAGACTACTGTTTTGCGTTGGGAAAAAGAGGGAAAGATCCCGCTTGCCAAGAGGGATCATATGGGCTGGCGCTATTGGGATGAAAAAGAATTTTACGAAATTTTGGCAATTAAAGGAGGCCAATTTCAAGAAAAAACGCTACTGAAGCCCGACAACCTTGATTTGAGCCCGGACGCGCCAAAGGTTAGAAGCGAACAATTTTTACCGGCGCTTTCAAAAACCAGAGAAATTAAAGAAATTCGCAAAGGGAGGGCATTCGATGAGAGTATGCTCTTTGGCCTAAAGTTCGGGACTGCGGCCCTTTTGGCTGGGCTTGTGCTTTTTGCCTCATCCGGCGCCGCAGACGAATTCGCTATTGGGATGGATGCTTCATGGAACGCTCTCGTACGCAGCATAGAATATTCTACGGCTCGTTTGAACGCGTCAGGGGCTTTTATCGCCGAGTCGGCATCTCCGCTATACGAAAGAGGCAAAGCTTTTGATGATCGCATCTTTGCTTTTTTTGACGGCGGTTCCGATCTCTTGGCGCGCGGGGGATTTGCGATGAGAAATTTTTATCGAGAAGGCGGAAACGGGCTTTTGGAAGGCGTTTCAATTTTAAAAATAAAGGCCAGCGAGGATTTTTCAGATTTCAGGAGCGCTATTGTTTTGGCGCAGAAATCCGCGGGCAGGAATGGCGCGGCGCTCGCAGATTTTATGAGCGATTTCAAATCCGCGCCGAGATTTCTTTCCGCGTTGGGCAAAATCAATTTTTCCCTTTCGGACTTTTTGCCAGATTTTAGTTTAGCGCGCGAATTGAAAGCGGATTGGGAATTCATCAAGCCGGACGTTAAAGCGCTTCCGCGCGGAATTTATGGATTTTACGCGAACAATGCCTTTCTTGCCGCTAATGTTTTTCAGGACGCGCGAATGTTTTTTGTTGAATTTGGCAGATTTATCGCGAGGGTGTTTTATGAAACGGACAGAGCCGTTAAAACAGTTTCAGCGCCGCCGCCTTCAGCGGAAAAGAAAGTGCGGCCGGAGAGCGCGCAACAAGCGCCGATGAAAGGAGTTACTGTCATCGATAATTCGCGGATTATCGAGCGAATTATCGAAAAAGAAGTTTCTTCAGGCGCGGATGACGAGAAGCTTCAAAAATTAGAGCGATTGCTTTTTGAAAAAATTTCTTCCGTCGAACAAGCTCTGGACCGGAAGATACAAGGCAACTTTAATTCCGTTGCGATCACTCAGCGGATAAATAACTTAGGCGGATCTTCTGCTCCAGTAAATGACATCATCGTTAAAAGAATTGAAATCACGGAGAGCTGCACCGGATGCGGAACGTCTTCTTCGTCTTCTGGGTCGGGGACAGTTGGTTCAGGAACGCTTGGGCAGATTCCATATTATGCCGCGGCGGGCACAACCCTTACCGCGACTTCGTCTATTTTTATAGCGGACTCGGGCAACGTCGGCATCGGGACGACGAGTCCAGATAAAAAGTTGGAAGTTAGCGGAGGAGACTTATTAGTTAAAAATGGAGGTTATTTAATAGATGGAACAACTCTCGTATCGGGTCTCGAGGGTTATGGTTTTAAAACTGATGTAGCAAGTTCTTTATTTCATGGATTTTATTTTCATAATATAGGAACAACTGTTGCGTCAAGGGCATACTTTATAGGCGCTGGAAATAATGAAGCCACTGGGAGAGCGGGGGAATTATTGTTTGGTTCATCTTATATGAGATTTAGAACAAATAGCACGGACTCCTCTTTGGGTAGTGAGGTAATGAGACTTACCAGCGATGGTCTCGTCGGTATTGGGACTATTTCGCCGTTTGCTAAATTGGCAGTTACCGGAACATCAACAGACGCTACAAATGCTTTTCTTGTTGCTAATTCAAATAATTTGTCTCTTTTCAATATTTTAAATAACGGCAACGTCGGCATCGGGACTACTTCTCCCGGCTCTATCTTCTCCGTCCAAGGCGTTGGCAATTTTCAATCAGCAACCTCTACATTATATACAGGCCTCGTTGCTCCAGGTTTCTTGGCCACTTCATCTGGATTAACTATTACAGGGGGCTCGATTAATCTTTCCTCCGGAGCAACTTCGACATTCAATAACGGGATCGCGCTCTCCGTTGGCTGTTTCCAGATGCCATCTGGAACCTGTCTGACTTCAAGCGGAGGAGACGCAACCACTCTCGATACTCTCGATTCCACTCAATTCCTCCGCTCCGACGCTTCGGATTCATACACTTCTGGAACTTTGACGTTTGACGCGGGCACGACATTGAATCTTTCAAACATCAGCGCATCAACCTTGCTCGCGGTCAACAATTCAGGGAATGTTATCGCATCAACCACGCCATACGGCTTGTCTTTTCATGCGACAGGAACGGCGGCCACATCCACTTTTGCCGGAGGGCTCGCCATCAAGACGAGCGGATTGGTCTACGATTATTCAACGGATAATGTAGGGATTGGGACGGCGGCGCCAAGTCAGAAGCTAGATATTGCAGGGAATATTGCTTTAACAGGTTCTGATCCTGCTTTATTTTACATTCCAGGCGGAAAAAGTAAGGCAAGCAGACCAAGGTTTACCACCGTAAGTGGCTCGGTAATCTGGGAATTTGTTCCGGGATCTAATTCTTCCATAGCTGGATTTGGTTTCAGTACAGAAACAGATATAAACAATACCGCAAGGGCAGATTGGTTTATTAATACCACTGGTGCTTATTTAAGTTCGTTCAAAACAGGAACAGGGACTGCTGTACCTCTAATTTTTCGTGTCGGTGATGTAACAGATGAGGCAACGGCAGAAAGGATGAGAATCACAACCTCCGGCCTCGTCGGCATCGGGACGACAAGTCCGTGGGCGAAATTATCTGTCAATAATTACAGTTCCGGGGCTTCAAATGTTCCACTTTTCGCCGTCGCTTCTTCAACCGGGGCTGGCGCAACTTCTACCGCATTTATTATTGATTCGGTCGGAAATGTTGGCATTGCTACCACGAGCCCTTCTTATCCTTTCTCCGTTACAGGGAATACTCTTCTCGGAGGGAATGCCACCGCAACCGGACTTATCTATTCACAAGGTTCTGGAACTTCCACTTTCGCCGGAGGAATCTCTACAGCCGGCCTCGCTTCATCGAACGGGCTCACGATATCGGGAGGCAACCTCATATTAAACAGCACTTCCTATTCTTCTCTTGACGGAGCCGGCCTTACCCAAAGCGCGGGAGCTCTCGCTGTTGGCGCTGGCACCTGCGTTACAATTAACGCCAACGATGTCGCCGTCACCTCAAACTGCACGGACGCGGCCACTCTTGATTCTATTGAAGGAGCTTCTTTGCTCCGCTCCGACGCCTCCGATTCATATACTTCGGGAACGCTGACTTTTGATTCGGGAACGAATCTCATAATCAACGGGAATCTGGGAATCGCCACCTCAACTCCGGGAACCGCTTTTGCAATTCAAGGAGTCGCGAATTTCACGGGAGGAACTTCAACAATGTATTCCGACTTGAAATTGCATAATATCAACGCCACAGGCACAGGAGCATTCATCGGCCTTACA
>Ga0209542_10002948_pt1 | contig 37209 bp, 30 predicted proteins | sample RifCSPhighO2_01_FD_184028 | JGI IMG/M metagenome (GOLD analysis project Ga0209542, IMG submission 184028) | Soil microbial communities from Rifle, Colorado - Rifle CSP2_plank highO2_0.1 (SPAdes) (version 2) | ecosystem: Environmental > Terrestrial > Deep subsurface > Rock core/Sediment ... | reverse complement strand
AGCTATAAACCAAGCCTGCAAGAAAAAGTGATTAAGCATATAAAATAGACTTCCAGACAACCTCAGTATCCAATAGTGCTTTTTAGGGTAAAGAAAGCGTAGAAAAATATACATTGATATCCCTGGAGCTAAAATCCAGAAAATAAAAGTAATTTTTTGAGTATTTAACAAACTTAACCCTAAACTAGACAACAAAGCCTCAAGACCATGAATAAAAAAACCGCTTAAAGATTCCGCCTGGTTTGAACCGAAAGAACCGACACGCTCAGTCCAAACATAAAGTCGGTCCAAAAAATGATCTACAGGAGCAAGAGGAAAACCCATATCATGCCCCAAAGCAATATAGCCCGGCTTATACCACAACAAAGGAATAAGCCCCCAGATAAAAAGGAATACAATTTCAAAAATATATGAATACTTTTCTGTAAACTTTTTCATTCTCTTGAATTTTTATACCACTTCACCATACTTCTAATACCTTTTTCAGGCGAAACTTGTGTCCGAAAACCCAAAACTTTCTCTGCCTTGCTAACGTTAAATTTTCTATCAACAGCAAGAGTTTTATATATTCCTTGGGAAAAGGGGAATTTTATGGGTAAGTAAGAAGAGACCGCAAACAAAATTTTCATTCCAAAGGCAAAAAACGGTCTAGGAATCGAAAACTTTGGGGGCGGACACCCCAACTCTTTCGCCATCGTTCCAACTACCTTTTTAAAGGTATGAGGATTTTTCTCAGAAACAATAAACACATGGTTAAAGGCTTTTTTATTATTAATTACAAGCTTAAAAAAACGTGTCAAATCATCGATGTGCACCAGTTCAAAAAAATGATTACCACCTCCAACATAAAAAAACCTACCGCTTTTAATTGAGGGAGCAATTGGGCTTAAACCAGTTCTATGGTTGCCGTAAACAAAACCGGGTCTAACAATGGTTGTAGAAAATTTTCCAACTTTTCCGTATTTCTGAACCAACTTTTCAGCTTCGTATTTGGTCTTAACATAAAAAGAGTCAAGAACTTGAGGAGAGTTTTCATTCGCAAAGAGTTTACTTCCCCAGTTAATATAAGAAGTACTGCAGTAAATGAATTGTTTCAGCTTTCCGGTTTTTGCTGCTAACTTGAGTAAATTTCTTGTGCCTTCAACATTCACTTCCCAAAAATCTTTATTCTTCAAAGACTTTCCAGGAAGAAGCGCGGCCAAATGGATTAGGACATGAACATCCTGAAGCGCTTTCGCAATCGATCTTAAATCATTCAAATCCCCGTAAACCATATCAAGCTTAAGTCCACTTAAAACGTCAAGATCACTATTTTCCCTGACCAAAGCGCGTACCTGATATAGCTTGTGAATTTTTTTAACCATATACTGTCCAATAAAACCGGTCGCTCCTGTTACCAATACTCTCATTTAATTTAAATATCCCTAACTAAAATATCTTTTACAGTTTCCCTGCGTTGAACTACTCTTGATGATCTACCTTTAGTTAAAACAGTTGCGGCACGGGGTTGCAAAAATTGATTAGACTGGCAACTAAAATAAGCTCCTGTGTTTCTTATTATTACCAGATCATTACTACTTCCCTGCTTGAGCATTCTATTTGTTAAAACAATATCAGATGAATAAAGTAAGGGCCCTGCAATTGAAGTCCTTTTTTTTTCCTTGTTTTTCGTCAAAACATCAACTTCATGATACTCCGAATAAAGTGTGAGTATGGGCATTAGATTGGTTCCGGCATCGATAATTAACCAATTGTTATGTTTTGTTTCTTTTCTAGTTATAACTGTGGAAATTAAATCAGTAGTATTGCCAATCAGACTTCTACCTGGCTCAAGCATCAAAGTCGGATATTTTAAACCTTTTTCCTCAAGTTTTTTTTCCAAGTAGTCAACTATTTCCTTACCAAGGCTCTCAAAATTTAAAGAAGTGTTTTTGTAATTAATATCCAATTTTAGAAAACTCTTTAAGGAATTGAGAGCAATATCAGTTACCTTGTAGGCAGTAATATTTTCAACACCCAAACCTCCCCCAAGATTAATTATTTCCACCTCAAATCCATACTCACTTTTCAACTTAACCATTAAGTCAGTAAGTGCGTCTATTCCTACTAAATATCTTTTAGCACTCTTCTGGTTCGAACCTGTATGACAATGTACGCCAATAAGCTTTAGATACCTGCTCTTTTGAACAAATTCTAAAATTTCTTTAAGCTCCGCACCATCTGCTTCCAGACCGAACCTGTCGTAAGAAATTCCCAACAAAGATTTTAATCCTACTCGCAACGAGGGGAAAGTTAAGCGTATCCCAATATTTGCCCTTTTTTTATGCTTTTGGCAAATATTCTCTATCTGTCTAACCTCATCAAAAGTCTCGACATTAATAATTCTAAATCCAAATTTTACAGCTTTATCCAATTCCTCGCTTGTCTTGACTAAACCGTCAAAAATTATTTCGCCGCCTTTATAACCGGCCAAAGTCGAAGACTCGATGTCAAGCATTGAACAGACTTCCGCTAAAACGCTCTCTTCTCTGAAAATCTTTAATAACGCCACAATCGGATTTGTTTTAGCTGAGTAGCAAAGACAAAATTCTCCCTTATAGGCTTTGAAGTATTTAAAGTAGTTGTAAATATTCTCAAGCATTGCCTCTTGCCTAGTTACAAAAAGGGGGCTGCCGTATTTCTTTACCAATTTTATTGCTTCTTTTGAAGTTAAAGCGTTTCTCATCATTTCCTGGGTTTTTCAAGAACTACAACAAGCATGCTGCCGTGTTTTCTCAAAAAGTCAAAACGGCTCAAAAAATCACTAATTAGAACTGGAATATACATTACATATTTAAGCTTAGGAGAAGTCTGGTAAAGATACCAGTCAATAAGACGGATAAACCAGGGCATAAAATACAAACCCGTTTTTTCAATTATCTCAAAACCACATGATTCAACCTCCTCTGTTAACCGGCTCCATCCGTAGCTAATTTCCCTACCGTCTTCTTTAAAACCGGTATCTGCTAAAATATCTAAAATAATTGATTTCCCAAACCACTCATACTTATTGGGCACTCCAATTGCCGCCCTGCCACCTGGTTTTAAAACCCGATAGATCTCCTTTATGGCATCCACAGGTTCTGGAATATGCTCGATAGTACCTATTGTAAATGCATAATCAAAAAAATTGTCCTTATAAGATAATTTCCTCATATCGCCAACGCTAAACTTAACAGAAATATTTTTTTTCTTCAAAATCTCTTTTGCTCTTTTAATAAGTCTTGGTGCTATATCGATAGCATAAACCGCGTCATAGTAATTCCAAATATGGTCAAGAAGTGGGGTATGGTGTACTTCATTCCAGACATCCAATTTCAAAAATTTCCCTTCCTTTTTACCTTTTCTCAGGTATTTATTACAAAGTCTCAACTCTCCTTGTAAAAAAGAATTGCTACTTAAAGCGTCCGTTATTGAAACAAAATCATCCGCGTACCTATCCCAAAACTCAGCTCTTAGATGTTCATTCTCGCTTTTTAGTGGGTTAAAATCGATTTTATTTTTTGGCATACTAATTTTAACTACCCTCTGGAACTCTTCTTGGATTTCTTGCTGATTTACGATGATCGTTTATTATTTTTTCTGTTATAGAAATAGGTCTCGATTTTACTTCTTCAAAAATTCTTCTTAGATATTCGCTAATAAAGCTAAGAACAACAAGCTGAACACTACCTATAAAAAGTACTGTTATAAGTAAAGTCATAAAGCCTCTGGGTGCGCCAGGATAAATAAAATAGGCTAAGAGATAAACAACAGCCGCCAATAAAGTTACGAAAACACTCAAAATAGCTGCATAAAAAACCCACTCTAGGGGTGCATATGAAAATGAAAATATAGCTCTTCTTGCCCACCATAAACCCTTAAACATACTGGTTGTTGATACACTCGCGCCCGAAAACCTTTCCGGGCGCTTATAAGAAACTCCAATTTGCTTGAAACCAACCCAAGCTCGTAAACCCCGCATAAATCTATCTTTCTCGGGCAAAGAATTAATATGATCAACTACCTTTCTATCCATTAAAGAGAATTCTCCCGCATCCTGAGGGACTTTAATATAGCTTAATTTATTGAAAATAACGTAGAATAGGTGATAAATCTGCTCCATTAGAAAACCCATGCTTTTTTCCCGCTTTCTTCTAACACCATAAACGACATCATTCCCTTTCAGCCATTTTTCGACAAAAACCTTTATAAGCTCCGGGGGGTCTTGCAAATCACCGTCCATAATAACCACAGCCTCACCAATTGCTTGTTTCATACCGGTAGTAAAAGCATTTTGAGCGCCGAAATTCCGACTGTGAAGAATAACTGTCAGTTTTTTGTCTTTTTTTGCTAATTTTTCAAGTATACTCTGAGATTTATCGGGGCTTCTATCATTAACATAAACTATCTCATAATTGAGAGTTATCTTTTTCAATTCCCTTGTTACTCTTTTGTATAACTCTTCAATGTTACCCTCGTCCCTATAAGCAACTGGGACAACTGAGATCATCTTCCTTGTCAACATAGTTCGAATATAACAACTTTAATCGTCAGATTCAACAATCAGCCGCTGATGTATTTTCTCATCAATAAATGTTAAAAATTTAAAATAATATGAAGACGGTAAAAGCTTTGCTAATTTATAAGCGTAAAATATTATCAAAGGATAATAACTAATAACATCACCCCTTTCTATAGATTTAATAACTGCCCTAACTGCATCTTCTTCTGAAAGCGATAAAATCGTATGTCTTGAAAACGGACTCATGCCAGTCTTTACAGGACCGAAAAACACGGTTTTGAAATGTATTTTATTCCTATATTTTAGATACAAACTTTCAAAAGCAATTGAAAGTGCGGCTTTACTTGCCGCGTAACCTATGCCTTCTTCTCCACTGCCCTTTAAGGCAGAAGACGAAGAAATTGCAATAACTTGAGAATTTGTTTTTAAAAGGGGGAAAAGCGCTTGAATTCCCTTTATTACCGATAAATAATTTATTTCAATCATCTTTCTGGTTTTTTCAAAGTCCAAACCGTTTATAAAATCATTTTCGAAAATAGCCGCGTTGAAAATTACAATATCGGGATGATATTTTTTACGCCTCAGAGATTTAACAATTTGATCCCAAGAGTCTTTTTGGGAAATATCAATCGCTGAATAAAGGTAGTTTTTCGGACTATTCACCTCACTTTTCAAATTCTTAAGCAGTTTTTCTCTTCGCGCAATACCCCACACTTCACAACCTTCACCGACCAGTTTTATTGTAAGAGCCCGGCCTATCCCGCGAGATGAACCAGTAATCAACACTTTTTTGTTATGAAGGTCCATACTTTAAGTTAATTGAAGTTATAGCAGGATAGATAAAAAAAGCAACAGATATTTCTTAATTAAGCCTCTTCAAGGGCTAGTCTACGTCTATTTAAGATTGCCAACATTTCTGGATGTACAGTCCGGCTTCCCGCAATTACACCATAATAACCGGGTCTCCAGGGATCACCAAAAATATTCGTAGCAATACCGCCTGCTTCTTGAACCAAAAGTGCGCCAGCTGAAAGATCCCACGGATTGGTCCAGGATGAGACATAACCGTCCAACTTTCCAGAGCCAACCCAAGCAAGCTCCAAACCACCTGATTGAAATTCCCGAGGGAATCTTCGAGAGCTTTCTGAAATTTCTTTCATTCCTGCCCAAACAGCCTCAACCTCCAATCTTTCAGTGGCGCCCTTTCCTTTACGAACGTCTAAAAGAGGGGCGAAAGTAATAACAGATTCACTAAATGGCCTTTCTGTAACATGAATCGGTTGACCATTAAGATAAGCTCCACCACCCTCAACAGCATAATAAAGTCCATTATTTAAAAAGTCGAAAACAACGCCAATCCTGGTTCTGCCCTGTTCTACACACGCAAGTGTGTGGTTACAAACTGGTATACGCCTAGCAAAATTTGTGGTGCCGTCAATCCCATCAATCGTCCAGAAATTTTCACCCTCTACATTTTCATTCGGGGAAATATCTTCACCTAAGATTAAGGCTGAGGAATCGTATCGTTTAATTACCCACGAGGCAATTTTTTCCGCCCTTGCATCGTAAGGTGTATATTCACTTTTGTCGCCTTGAACCCAGGTTGGAAAAACTGTATCAAAAACTCTATTGAGTCTATGTCCTGCAACAAGTGCTGCTAAAATCGCGGTCTTTACTCTGGGGTCCCTTTCGACATGTGGCCATCTTTCAAAATCTAATTTTCCCTGGCCTTGTGGCCTTGGTTCTAACCGTCGTTCGATTCTCGACATACCTTCCTATAATGACTGAGGCAGTGGATTTTGTCAATGGTTCTGAAACCAATCGACAGAGCCGATTGACACTTATATACCCCTACCTTTCGCCAAAGGAGGTGGCATCTTGATTGGTATCGAACTGGGTGAGACAGAGCCGAAAGATCTCAAAGATTCTACCTGTTATTAAGTCAAGAGAAAATTGATACAGTTACAGAAAAACCGTGAAAAGTTACATTGCTCAAGACCATCCATCTGGGTCATGTAGGCCAACTGTAATACCGATCATCTTCTTCTTGCCTTTCCCCTCTTCCCCTCTCTACGGCTTCATTTATCTGATTCTCAGTTAGGCCAATCTTGGCTGCCAAACTAGTTGTTGATCCAAGGGCTACTTTATACAACCATCTTGTCCGATCATCCCCACCATCTCTAGTATAACCAAGATCCTTTAAAACTTGTAAAGTTCCATTCTTCTCTTCTTCAATACCAATTCCATTTTCTCTCGTTTCCATACTCTTCACCTCCTTTAATGTAAATTTATTTCGCACCAGGATTATACACTACCTGCCGAAGCTTCTCAACAAACGGATCTCCAACAAAACTATCTTCTCAAATTAATATAATATGGCTTATCACTTTTTAACATCTCTTTGACCAGGGGGGGGATTTCCTCCTTTGTCTCCGGCCATCGGGCTTCAATGTTTCTAAAAATCTTAAGTATTCGTTTATCCTGCAACGGCCAATGAGATATGCCGTCATGAAGATAATCTTTTTCTCTTCCCGAACCGATAAGTTTTACCGGAATTTTTTCGAAATGAACATAATTTCTGATTGTCTCAAAAGGCCTCTGAAGAAGGAAGGTTGTAATTGAATAAACGATTGGAATCATTCCCTCTAAAGCTAAACCGACAGCTATCCCCATCATTGCCTGTTCTGCGGCCCCTACATTAATAAATCGTTCGGGATATTTGCTTTGAATAGGATCCCACATTTTATAGCCTAAATCTCCGGTTACAATCCAAATTTTTTTATTTTTTCGCATTTGCTGGTAAATTGTATGGGCAAGATAACCTCGTGCGCTTTGGTGTGGTATATAACCTTTCATCGTAATATTTTCTGAACTAATTTAAAGTCTTTTTCCTTCATTACATAATAGTGGGCATCTTGTCCTTTTAAAAAAGGAAATTGATCAATTTTGGTTTTTGCAAAAAGTATTAAGGGCTGATTTTTAGTTTTAGTTCTCAAAGCTTTCACTAAACTTTTTAAGTTATGGCCATCGGTCTCTAATACTTTGCATCCGAAAGCTTTAAGTCTTTTTAGGAGTACTTTTAAATTGATTTGACTATATGCTCCCCAACTATTAGCATTAAGCAGTATCTTCAAATTGTTAACTTTGCTTTCGGATGCAATTCTCAAAGTCTCCCAAACACTTCCTTCTGCGCATTCTCCGTCAGAAATTGTACAGTAAACATTTTTCTTACGGTTGGCAAGCGAAATACCTAAAGCAATCGGCAAACCATGCCCCAAACTACCAGTCGAAACATCTATTCCATATTTGGGGTTTCTGTCAGGATGAACATGAAGTTTCTCTGTTTTCTTACCACTAATTAACCCGTGTTTTTCTAATATTACATAAAGTGCAATCCCCGCATGGCCATTGGAAAGTACAAATTTTTCCTCTTTTTTCTTAACAATGTAGACTGCATCAATCAAATCCACACAACTTAAGCAGGAGCCTATATGAGATAATCCTCTTTTAAAACTTATTTCCAAAATTCTTTTTCTTGTGCTTTTTTGACCAACAGTCAAAGACAAATTTTCCATAAAATTAAAAAGATACAAGTTTCGCACTTCCCTTAATAAACTACCACTGGCTTACGCCCGATGGTATTTTGTAATGCTCGCATACACGAGACTTATTTGGAGCTTATATCCACAAGCTTACGCATGTGGTTTTACGCTCGCATTATAACATCTTCCTCGAAACTTGTTGCAAGGTATTATCTCTAAAGAAAGATGTTATCTTTGCTTCGATTCATCCCCAATACTTGTATCGGAGAATCCTCGAAGTCACGAATAGCAACCTCGGACGATGGCCCGAAGGGAATCTTCGGAGGTGGTTTAAGCCTTGTCTTGTGCAGATAGACCTGTCTGCAAAACTTATGTCTATATAAAACACTTGTCAAACCCTTAAATTTCTGACACTATTTATTTAGCAGTTTTAAAGATTTTACAGAAAAGCTAACTATATAAAAACAGTATGTGAAAGGGACAAACTGGTAAGCGAAAATCAATTTATGTCTGCCCGATTAGATTACATCACTTTTTTCAAAGATATAGATAAGGGTGATATTTCTGTGGTAGGAGGAAAAGGAGCAAACTTGGGTGAAATGGTAAAAGCTGACTTTCCCGTTCCTCCCGGATTTGCAGTTACAGTATCTGCCTATGACCTTTTTTTAAAGGAAAACGATCTTTCAGCAAAGATTTCCGAAATTTTAAAGTCGACAGACGTTAATCAGCCGGATCAGCTCAATTTTGCTTCCCAAAAAATAGAGGGTATTATCACTTCAAGCCCGGTTCCGAATGATATCTCCCGGGAAATAATTAATGCTTATAAGACCCTTTCAGGAAAGTTTAAGAGCGCCTTTGTGGCAGTGCGTTCATCAGCAACCGCAGAGGATTTACCCAGTGCATCATTCGCCGGACAACAGGCAACGTTTCTCAATATAAAGGGGGAAAGCAGTCTCCTTGTTGCAGTAAGAAGCTGTTGGGCATCACTTTTTACTCCCAGAGCAATTTTTTATAGGACGGAAAATAAAATATTTCATGAAAAAGTCAAAATCTCAGTAATTGTCCAAAAAATGATTCAGTCCGAAGTTTCGGGGGTTATGTTTACAATTGAACCCGTGACTAATCAAAAAGATAGAATTGTTATTGAAGCTATCTGGGGATTGGGTGAAATGATTGTCCAAGGATCAGTTGTTCCTGATAGATACGTAATTCAAAAGAACACTTTTGGTATTCTTTCTAAAGAAATATCTGATCAATCAATTCAACTTGTAAAAAAGGGATTTAAAAATAAGGAAATAGATGTCCCCAAAAAAATCAGAGAAAAACAAAAGCTTTCTGACGAAGAGATAATAAAACTTGCAAAAATTGCTGACCGGTTACAAAAGCACTACTTCTTTCCTCAGGATATTGAGTGGGCTAGAGAGGGAAAAGATTTATTTATTGTCCAAACAAGACCAGTAACAACTACAGGAAGCTTAAAAATCTCATCCAGCCAAAAGCTTGAACAAGACGGAATATTAAAAATAGATGGAGTGATACTTGCGGAAACTCCATTTATGAAAGGTGTAGGAGCAAGTCCTGGTATAGGAACTGGCCCTGTAAGAATTTTAAGAGATCCCAAGGAAATAAATAAGATCCGAAGTGGCGATGTTTTGGTTGCAAAAATGACTTCTCCTGACTATGTACCGGCAATGAAAAAGGCAGTAGCTATTGTTACCGACGAGGGGGGACAGACTTCTCATGCAGCTATCGTTTCAAGAGAGTTGGGAATTCCCTGTGTTGTTGGTACAAAGGGGGCAACACAAAAATTAAAAAATGAAATGGTTGTTAGTGTAGATGGTGCAAACGGCAATATTTACCTAGGCGGAAAAGTAAAGATTGAAAAAAAGAAAGAAGAAAAAAAAGATCTTTTAAAACTAAAAACAGCAACTAAAGTCTATGTTAATCTGGCAGAAAAAGAATTAGCCAAAAAAATTTCCAGGCAAAATGTAGAGGGAGTTGGACTTTTGCGCGCGGAATTCATGATTGCCAGTATTGCTCAGCATCCAAAAGAGGCGATCAAACAAAAAAAACAAAGTTTATTTATTGAAAAACTTACTCAAAATATAAAAGTATTCTGTCAGGCCTTTTATCCCAGACCAGTTGTCTATAGGGCAACTGACTTTAAAACTAATGAGTATAGGTCTCTCCCGGGCGGGAAGTCCTGGGAACCTGAGGAAGCAAATCCGATGTTGGGCTATAGAGGAGCATTCCGCTATATTTCTGATCCTGAAGTTTTTAATCTTGAACTTCAGGCGATAAAGAATGTTCGTAAAAAGTACAATAACCTTTGGCTGATGATACCATTTGTTAGATCACCTGAAGAACTTATAAAAGTTCGCAGACTTGTTGTGGCTGAGGGACTATTCGGGGAAACAAGCTTTAAGTTTTGGATGATGGTTGAAATTCCCATTAATGTTATTCTAATTGATGAATTTATTAAGGTGGGAATTGATGGAGTTTCAATCGGATCCAATGATTTGACAATGCTCATAACCGGAACAGACAGAGATAACGCTTCGGTTGCAGGAAGTTTTAATGAGATGTCTCCAGCGGTTCTTTGGTCTATAAAAAAGGTGGTTAAACATTGCAATAGAGGAAAAGTTAGTTCATCAATCTGTGGTCAGGCTCCTTCAGAATATCCAGATTTGGTTAAGAAACTAGTTGATTGGGGAATTACTAGTATCTCTGTTAATCCTGATGCGATCGTTAGTACTAGGGAAGTAATCTATAGAGCGGAAAAAGAGCTTGCAGGGTTTAAAAAAAAGAATTAATATGAATTATGGCAAAGATAAGTAAAGTTTGGGCGAGGCAAATTTTGGATTCAAGAGGAATTCCCACAATTGAGGTAAGCTGTCGACTTGATAGCGGGGAGATTGCCACTTCCTCCGTTCCCAGCGGAGCTTCTACTGGTAAGCATGAAGCGATTGAACTTCGTGATGACAATAAAGATCTTTATTGTGGTAAGAGTGTATTTAAAGCTGTCCAAAATATTAACGATGTTCTTGGTCCTTCGGTTTGGGGACTGGATGTGAACGATCAGGAAAAGATAGATTCGCGTTTAATTGAACTTGACGGAACTGAAAATAAATCAAAATACGGTGCTAACGCAATACTGGCGATTTCCGAAGTGGCTACCAAAGTCTGTTCATACGCAAACAAAAAGCCCCTTTATCTTTGGATTAATGATTTGGCTAAGAGAGCTGGAATCAATTCTCAGACTCATGTTTCCACTCCTATTTTTAATATGATTAACGGCGGTCTTCACGGAGCAGGGAACCTTGATTTTCAGGAGTTTCATGTAATTCCTGCAACCTCAAAAAAATTCGATGAGGCTTTAAGATGCGGGGTTGAAATATATATGACCTTGGGAAAAGATCTTGAAAGAAGAGGTGCTATTCACTCAGTTGGAGATGAGGGAGGATATGCGCCCAACTTATTTACCAATGCTGACGCTCTACAAGTTCTTTATGAATCTATAAAACAATCGAATTATCAGATAGGGAGAGATGTTTTTTTAGGATTGGATGTTGCTGCAACTGTCTTTTATTCTAACGGAGAGTATAAAATAAGGGATAAATCTACTCCCTTGAATGATGAAGCGCTTTTAGAATATTATAAACAGATAAATAGTCAGTACCACTTAGCTTTGATTGAAGATGCCTTTTATGAAGATGGATGGGACAGTTGGAAAAAACTTTATCAAGCTTTTCAGGGACAGTTAACTATCGTTGGTGATGATCTTCTGGCTACAAATCCAGAAAGGGTGGTTAGGGCTATACAAGAAAAGGCCTGCAACGGAATTCTTGTTAAACCAAATCAGGTAGGAACAGTGACGGAAACTCTTAAAGTTATTAAGATAGCCAGAGATGCGGAATGGAAAATAATTTCTTCCCATCGATCTGGGGAGACCAATGACTCATTCATAGCAGATTTTGCTGTTGGGGTTGGGAGCGATTTTGTTAAATTCGGTGCACCAGCCAGAGGCGAAAGAGTTTCTAAATATAATAGGTTATTAGCTATTGAACAAGAGCTTCTAAGAAAATGACTCCGGGGAGTCTTTCGAGATTTGTGCTACTAATTATTCTTGATGGCTGGGGAATTGCCCCTGACGGACCAGGTAATGCTATTTCACTTGCAAAAACTCCCAATATTGATAAATTTTTTTTGTCTTACCCTCATACAGAGCTTGAGGCGGGCGGTGAGTCGGTTGGTTTACCCAGAGGTGAAGATGGAAATACAGAAACAGGACATTTAAACCTGGGGGCAGGAAGAATTGTTTACCAGGATTTACAAAGAATTAATATGGCCATTGCTGAGGGAAGCTTTTTTAATAATCAGGTTTTGCTTGAGTCAATAAGACACGCAAGAAAGAACAATTCCAGTCTGCACTTAATAGGCCTGGTCGGTCAGGGTGGTGTACATTCAAATATCGACCACCTTTTTGCCCTAATAAACCTTTGTACCAGAGAAAAATTTCGTAATTTATTCATCCATGTCCTTACTGATGGGAGAGATTCGCCACCAACAGCCGCAAAAACTTATCTTAGTCGATTAGAAGAAGTCATGTCTAGAGAAAAGGTGGGGTTTATCGCTTCGATAATGGGAAGATATTGGGCAATGGATAGAGATCAGCGCTGGGAGAGAACCAAAAAAGCCTATCTTGCCTTAACGCAGGGTGTGGGTAGATCTGTCAAAACTGCCGAAGAGGCTATAGAATCTTCGTATTCAGAAGGTAAAACTGACGAGTTTATCGAACCCTCCTTAATCCAGGGAGAGGGGGGTAAACCAATAGCGTTGATTTCTGATAATGATTCAGTTATCTTTTTCAACTTTAGAATAGATAGATCAAGACAATTAACAAAGGCATTTGTTTTTGAAAATTTTTCCCAAGCACACATTTCTTACGATTTTGATACTTTCGAGCTAGATTATCAAAAATCTGATATCAATAAACTGTCTATAAAACCAAAAGTGCCTTTTGATAGGGGAGCTTTTTTGAAAAATCTTTATTTTGTAACAATGACTGATTATGGTAAACCAATTACCGAGGCAGGCGCCAAACCCGCTTTTCCCCCGGAAGTTGTTGACATGCCTTTAAGTGGAGTTTTGGCAGGTAGTGGATTAAGACAGTTAAAGATCACTGAATCGGAAAAAGAAAGATTTGTTACCTTTTATTTTAACGGTCTTCGGGAAAAGGCTTATCCTCACGAGGAAAGAATCATTGTTCCTTCTCAGAAAGTTCCTACATACGATCAGAAACCGGAAATGTCTGCTTATGAGCTTACAGATTATTTAATAAAAAGGCTGGGAGGAGAGTATAAATTGATTGTGGTTAACTACCCCAATGCCGACATGGTTGGGCACTCAGGCAACATCGGCGCTTGTGTCAAGGCCATAGAGACAGTTGATGAGTGTGTTGGAAAACTTACTAATTTTGTGCTTTCTTTCCAAGGAACGGCTATTTTGACAGCTGATCACGGAAACGCTGAAGAAATGATCAATCCCCAAACAGGCGCAATCGATACAGAACATAGCCTAAGTAGGGTTCCTTTTATTATAATCTCTCATGATTTTTTAGGTAAATCACAAAAACTAAGAACCGGAATATTGGCAGATGTTGCACCAACTATTCTTTCTTTATTGGAGATTCCGATTCCTGCTTCAATGACCGGAAGAAATTTACTTTCAGAGATTCGATGAAAGTAAATTTAAACTATTAAATAAACTAATTTTTATACTTTCTGATCAAGCCAACGACTTTACCCTGAATTCTTACATTTTTGACAAAAAGCGGACTCATCTGGGAATTTGCCGGTTCTAACCTTACTCTGGTTGTTTCTTTGAAAAACCGCTTTAGTGTTGCAGATCCATTATCAAGAAGAGCAACAACTATATCCCCATCTTTAGCAACATCTGTCTGTTCAACAACTACATAATCACCGTCTCTAATCTGTTCTTCAATCATTGATTGTCCGCGTACCTGGAGCAAATAAGTTCTTTTTTTACCCGATACAAATACCGAAGGAATAGAGAATGTAGCGTTGGGGTCAGTATAAGGTTCGATCGGAGACCCGGCAGAAATAAAGCCCAAGATTTGTACATCAAATTCTTTATCAGAATAACTTACATTTTGATTAACCAACTCAATTTCTCTAGATTTACCTGCCTTTCTTTTTATTAATCCTTTTTCCTCCATTGCCGATAAGTGTTCATGTACGGTTGCTAAAGATGAAACATCTAAAGCTTCTGCAATCTCCCTTAACTTGGGAGCGAAACCATTTTTTTGAATATACTGCTTAAGGAAATCAAGAATTTGCCTTTGTCTTTTGTAAACAACTAAAACCATATTTTTACCAGCTTACAAACAATACCCGAACTTGTCAAGTAGTATTTTTTCTTGATTATGAATCGCTCTCTCGGATAATATTAAGGACTAATGAATAAATTTGAACTAAAATCGCCCTTTAGTGCAACGCCCGATCAGAAAAGTGCTGTTGAAAATCTTGTTAGAGGAGTGTTGAGGAAAATTCCTTATCAGGTTTTATTGGGAGTAACTGGTTCAGGCAAGACATTCACAATTGCCAATGTTATTGAAAGACTGCAAATGCCGGCTTTAATCATTTCTCATAATAAAACTTTAGCTACCCAACTTTATCAGGAGTTTAGGGATTTTTTTCCTGATGACGCTGTTTCTTTTTTCGTATCCTATTATGACTACTACCAACCTGAAGCCTACATTCCTTCAACGGATACCTATATCGAAAAAGACGCGGGTATCAATGATTTAATTGATAAGTTAAGACTTGCCTCCACAACCAATATACTTACCAGAAAAGATACAATCGTTATCGCTTCTGTGTCTTGTATTTATAACATTGGTTCTCCCCGCGAATACGGGCATTTCACTTTAGAATTCTCGAAAGGAACGAAAATACAAAGAAAAGAAATTATTAATCGGCTTATTGATCTTCGCTATGAAAGAGGGGAGTTTGGTTTTCATCGGGGAACATTTAGAGTAAGGGGAGATGTTGTCGACATTTACCCGTCTTATGAAGATTGCGGAATACGAGTTCACTTGACTGGAGATAAAATCGATCAAGTAAAAATTATAGATCCTGTTTCAGGAACTATACTGACAAGCTCTAATCAGAAACCTTCAAGCTACATTCTTTACCCAGCCAAGCATTACATAACTGATCTTTCAAAAAATAGGGAAGTTTTTGTCAAAATACGCCAAGACCTGCAATCACGTACTCAAGAATTAAAAAATGAAGGGAAAGAACTTGAAGCGTATCGATTGAAACAAAGAGTTGCATATGACTTGGAAATGATTGAGGAGGTAGGTTATGTAAAAGGAATAGAAAATTACTCAAGATATTTTGACGGTCGTTTGCCCGGAGATCCTCCTTTTACACTTATCGATTACTTTAGGGAATCTTACGGGAGAAATTGGCTGGTTTTTATTGATGAAAGTCATATAACATTTCCTCAAATCAGAGGTATGTATAGAGGTGATCTTTCCAGAAAAAAAACCCTTGTCGATCACGGGTTCAGACTTCCCGCCGCATTTGACAACAGACCTTTTAAGTTTGACGAATTTATGATGAGGATCCCGAATTTTATCGCAACATCGGCTACACCTTCGGCTTGGGAAATATCGATGGCAAAAGATTCAGCGAAGCTCGTAAGAAAAAAAGCCGGAAGAAAGAGCAATCTTCCCCAGGGTAGCAAAGCTATTCCACCCTTGGGGTGGAATAGATACGACACCTCAGGAATTGTTGAGCAATTACTCAGACCAACAGGCATACCTGATCCGAAAATTCTTATAAAACCCTCCGAAAATCAGGTAAAAGATGTGATTGAAGAGATTAAAAAAAGAAAGAAAAAAGGTGAACGAACTTTAGTTACCACCCTAACCAAAAAGACAGCTGAAGACCTTTCTCACTACTTGATAGAGAAAAAGATGAAAGTTCATTATCTGCACTCGGATGTTGCTACCCTTGAGAGAGGTGATATTTTAGATGACTTAAGACGGGGAAAATATGATTGCCTTATCGGCGTAAATTTACTGCGCGAGGGATTAGATTTACCAGAGGTTTCTTTGGTTGCAATTTTGGATGCCGATAAAGAAGGATTTTTAAGAAGTGAAGTTTCTTTAATTCAGACAATGGGTAGGGCAGCAAGACATGTAGAAGGTTGTGTAATATTATACGCAAATCAACTTACCGGTTCTATGAGGCGGGCAATTGCCGAAGTTGATAGAAGACGAAAATATCAACTTAAAATGAACAAAGTTTTGGGAATAAAACCAACCTCAATCAAAAAACCAATAAGGAAAAAACTTGTTGAGAAAGACGAGGAAGAAATTGAGAAATTGTTTAAATATGGGACTGGTCGATACCTCGATCTTAGCCTGATTGACACTGAAGGCTTAACCCCGATGGATAAGAAAAAACTTGTCATAAAACTCCGTCGGGAAATGAGACTTGCAGCTGAGGATCTTAACTTTGAACTGGCAGCAGAAATACGGGATAAAATAAAAGGTATTGAAAATTAAAGCCCCCTCAAACCACCTTCAAAACTTTCAAATTCCTGTAGGAAAAGTATATAATCTTTTTTGCCACGGGGTTATCGGTGGTCTTATTGCATTGGAAGGTGATTTTTTCTGATAATCTAATTTAACGTATATCAGGTATGACCCTGAGGTGCAAGGCTATTCCACTCTTGGGGTGGAAAGTAAACACGCTCCGATTCGTGGAGTTATTGTTGTGGAAAACGTAATAAAAATTCGCGGTGCACGTCAACATAATCTGAAAAATATTGATCTGGACATTCCCAAGAATAAACTTGTCTGTTTTACGGGAGTTTCTGGGAGTGGAAAAAGTTCGCTTGCATTGGACACTATTTATGCAGAGGGACAGAGGCGTTATGTTGAAAGTCTTTCAACATATGCAATACAGTTTCTGGGGATAATGGATAAACCCGATGTTGATTTAATAGAAGGGCTCTCTCCCGCAATTTCCATTGACCAGAAAGCTACTTCCAGAAACCCTCGTTCAACAGTTGGTACTGTCACCGAAATTTACGACTATTTAAGGCTTCTTTTTGCTAGAGCCGGGCATCCCCACTGTCCTGTCTGCGGAAAAGAAATATCAAGTCAGTCATTGGATGAGATTGTTCAAGCAGCACTTAAGCTTTGCCAAGAAAAACTTCTTACACAAAAGTCGGTTAAATTTTTAATACTCTCACCAATTGTTATTAATCGAAAAGGGGAATTCGCTAACCTTTTTGCTAATTTAAAAGCTAAAGGATTTAGTCAAGTAAGAGTCGATAGAGAAATAAAAGATTTGAACGAAGATTTTGTATTAATAAAAACCAATAAGCATACTATTGAAGCCGTCATAGACAGATTTTCTTTTGGAGAGAAAGATTTGAAAGATGGGTTGTTTATAGGAAATCTTAAAACTAGACTAAGCGATTCAATCGAGCAGGGGTTATCTCTTTCCGATGGTTTAATCATCTTTTCTGAGATAGTAGATAAATCTTTTGAACTTCCCTTATATCCAAGGCAATTTTTAGACAGTCTTTTTTCTGAAAAGTTTTCCTGCCCCAAAGATAATATACAGATCTCCGAGATTGAACCAAGAACATTTTCTTTTAATTCTCCACAGGGAGCCTGCCAAAGTTGCAACGGTATAGGCAAAATTTCCAAAGTCGACCCAAATTTTATTTTCTCTGAAGAAATTTCTATCAAGGAAGGGGGAATACTTCCATTTGCCAACATTTTTGAACATGATACTTGGTATGCCAGATTGATATTAAAAGTTTGTCAAGAAAAAGGTATAGACTCAACTAATCCCATAAAAAACTTAAATAATAACCAAAAAAACATTTTACTATGTGGGACGGGTGAGGAAAACTTTGAGGTTCAAGGAACTAATAGGTTTGGCAAGTTAACCAGAATTCATGAAATCTTTCCCGGGGTAATTTTAGAGCTGGAAAGAAGGTATAAAACCACAGAATCAGAATGGGTAAGACATGAAATTGAAAAATACATGCAAGAAGTCATCTGCCCAGTATGTACAGGAACCAGACTTAAAAATGAAGCTTTAAGTATCACAATTGCTGGCCTATCAATATCCGATATTACCAAATTATCTATATCAGAGAGTTTAATCTGGATAGAAAATTTGAATTCGGATGTGTCTTGTCTATCCAATAAGGAAAAAAATATAGTTGGTCTTATAATAGATGAAATCGTCAAAAGGCTAGAATTTTTAATAAGTACGGGACTTGACTATTTGACTTTGGAGAGAGGGGCCAGCACGCTTTCTAGCGGTGAAGCACAAAGAATAAGATTGGCAAGCCAGATCGGTTCTGGCTTGACCGGTGTCTTGTATGTACTTGATGAGCCAACAATTGGCCTTCACCCGAGAGATAATCAAAAACTTCTAAAAACACTTAAAAAACTAAGGGATTTGGGTAATACCGTAATTGTTGTCGAGCACGATGAAGAAACGATAAGGAATTCCGACTTTGTTTTTGATTTTGGCCCCGGTGCGGGTAAATACGGTGGAAAAATTGTTTTCTTTGGCACCCCGGAAGAAATTTCACACTCACAACAATCAGAAACAGGTAACTACTTGTCAGGGGAAAAAAAGATTAGGATAATAATTCCTGTTGACCAAGATCAAGTATTTAAAGAAAGGCCTGTTAAATCCCTGGACACGATTAATATTTATGGGTGTTCTCAATACAATCTGAAGTCCATAGACGTAATATTTCCCCTGAAAAAGATGGTTGTTGTGACTGGAGTTTCCGGTAGTGGCAAATCAACACTACTTTCTGAGACTTTATACCCAGCCCTGTCTCAAAAACTTAACCCCCGTTTTCGCGGAAGTATCGGTAAGCATAAAAGATTGGAGGGATGGGAAAATATTTCCAGAGTAGTTCTGGTTGATCAGTCTCCGATCGGTAGAACGCCAAGAAGTAATCCAGCAACTTATACAAAAGTATTTGACCTGATAAGGGAAATTTATGCGCAAACTTATGAAGCTCGTGCAAACGGTTTTAAAAAGGGCAGATTTTCTTTTAATCTAAAAGGAGGAAGGTGTGACGCTTGTGAAGGCCAGGGAAAAATAAAAATTGAAATGCAATTTATGAGTGATATTTGGATTAATTGTGAAGTTTGTAAAGGCAAAAGATTCAACTCACAGACTTTAGAAATAAACTTTAAGGGAAAAAATATAGCTGAAGTTTTGGGTATGACTGTAGGCGAAGCAGAAGAATTTTTTCATGCTCATAGATATATACAATCAAAGCTTGAAACAATCAAATCCGTTGGGCTTGGTTATATCCAATTGGGACAACCAGCAACTACTCTTTCAGGAGGTGAAGCACAAAGGGTAAAACTATCAGCTGAATTATCTAAAAAATCCGGAGGGAACACTGTTTATATTTTAGATGAACCGACAACCGGGCTTCATTTTGCTGACGTTGAGAAACTCCTGACAGTTCTCAAAATTCTCGTGGCAAAAGGAAATAGTGTTTTTATAATTGAACATAATTTGGATGTAATAAAAAATTCAGATTGGATTATTGATTTGGGTCCAGAGGGCGGAGAAAAAGGAGGCTATCTTGTTGCAGAAGGAACAGTTGATTTCATTAAAAATAGTAAAAACGGTTATACAGCTTACTTTTTGAAAAAAAGGAAAAAATCTTAATGCGAAAGAAAATCTTAGTTATTCTTTTTTTCTTTTTTAATTTTTTTATAAAGGTTGACTCTCTTTATGCTAAAGAGTTTACAACCAGTGCAAATCTTGAATATAAAGTAGATGAGTTAGGAATCGTAAACGTAACCAATACAATATCAATAAAAAACAATAAATCCGAAAAGTTTGCCGGGTCATTTATTTTAAATCTAAAAAATGTTGATCCCCAAGATATTCAAGCTTTTGAAAAGGCAATCAAAATACCTATAAGAGTAAATAAGGAAAATGATACTTTTCAATTAATTCTTGACTTTCCGGAAAAAGTAGTTGGTAAAGATAATCTAAGAACTTTCGTGCTAACTTACCAGGAGAAAAATCTAGTTTCAAGAATTGGCGAAATTTGGGAAATATCGATACCAAAAATTTTAGATAATACATTTGATAATTACAATCTTACCCTTTCGATACCCAATTTTTTTGGTGAACTGGCATATATATCTCCGGAGCAGACTGAAACTAAACTAATCGGAGGAAGACGTCTTTATATTTTTAAAGGTGAAGAGGTTAGAAAATTGGGAGTTAATGTCATCTTCGGAAGTTTTCAAACTTATGACTTTAGACTGACTTACCATCTTAAAAATACTTCAGAGGTTAATTCGCTAAAAGATATAACTATTCCACCCGATACCCCAAGTCAGAAGGTTTATTTAGACAAAATCTCACCCCCTCCAATAGATTTGAAGGTAGATACAGATGGCAACTGGTTAGCTTTTTTTTCTTTAAAACCTAAAGAAGTCTTGGATATTGAAGCAAGCGGCTCCATCCAAATATTTTCTAAACCAGTAAACTACTTCGCCACATCCCCTGCAAACCTAGTTTCAAATTCCAAACCGACTAAATTTTGGCAAGCGGATGATCCTGAAATCATAAAGCTTGCACAAGAACTGGAGTCACCTAAAGATATTTATGATTTTGTAGTAAATTACCTTTCTTATAACTACGATAAAGTTAAACCAAACGAAGAAGCAGGGAGATTAGGCGCCAGAGAGGCTCTTTTCAATCCCAGCTTTTCAACATGCAGAGAGTTTACAGATCTTTTCATCGCAATTTCTCGAGCCAAAGGCATCCCTGCGAGAGAAATTAACGGATATGCAGATAGTGACAATCCTAAAATTCAACCCCTCTCTTTGGTGTCGGATATTTTACATTCTTGGGTTGAGTATTGGAATGATCAAAAAAAGACTTGGATTCCGATTGATCCTACCTGGGAAGCAACCTCAGGCATCAACTATTTTGACAAATTTGATTTAAAGCATCTAGCATTTGTTATACACGGAGAAGATGACACACTACCTTACCCGGCAGGATCCTATAAAATTGAGTCTGAACTGGAAAAGGATGTGCATGTAACTCCCAGTTTGGACACGGTAAAAAATGTTGAATCATTAGAGATTAACCATAAAGAAAGTACGCTCTTTTTGAAAAACAGAATTGACTTTGAAATTAAAAATAGTGGTTCGACAGCATTCTACAATTTAAATGCAGATATTATAATGGATGGAAAAAATATAAGAAACGAGTTTATAAAAGTTTTCCCTCCTTATGCAAAATACCACATTTCCTTAGAAGTCACCAACGGAATATTAGCTTCTAAAGCACCCTTTAATATTATAATAAGGGTGGGTAAAGAAGAGAGTGATATTTTTATTAACAAGGGTAAAATAATAGTTAAACAACTTTTATTCTTATCTTGCCTATTGGTGATAGTCATTGTTATTTTCTTTTTTAGGCCAATAAGAAAAAGACTGGTTTTTGTAAATAATTATTTAGTGCTAAATGTTAGAAAATTTGGAAAAATTAAATTTAGAAAAAATAAATCTTAATAAAGTTCCTACTAGTAACGGAATCTATGTTTTTTGGGACAAAAAAGAACTCCCCTTATATATTGGTAAATCAAAAAATCTTCGCATTAGACTGCAATCATATCTTTTAGCAAAACTTACCGGAAAATCCAAAAAATTGATTGAATTATCCCAATCTTTTTCTTACATAAAAGTTGCTTCAGATCTGGAATCTCTTTTACTTGAAGCCAATTTAGTTAAGAAGTTTCAACCCAAATTTAACATCCAACTCAAGGATGATAAAAACCCGTTATATATAAAAATAACCAAAGAAGATTATCCAAGAGTACTAGCTGTAAGAAAGGAAGAAGAAGACTCAATATATTTCGGACCTTTTCCTTCGTCGACCAATGTCAAAAGTGTGCTTTGGCTTTTAAGAAAGATTTTTCCTTTTTCCCAACATAAAGTTGGTAAAAAACCCTGTCTCTACAGCCAAATTGAGCTTTGTGATCCCTGTCCTTCGAAGATAGAAAAGGTTAGGAATTCTTCGAAAAAAAACGAACTAAAAAAAAGGTATAAGTCAAATGTAAGGATGATAAAAACTATTCTTTCTGGAAAAGTAAAAGTTGTACGTCTGAATTTAGAGAAAGACATGAGGCGACTTGCAAAAGAAGAAAAATTCGAAGAGGCTCTTTTACAAAGGAAAAAAATCGAAAAATTAGATTATGTCACTCAACCTATCAATCCAGTAACTTTTTATCTTAAAAATCCTAACTTTCTGGCAGATATAAGAAATCAAGAAATAATAAATCTAAAAAAAATTATTTCCAAGTATATTAAATCCAATTGTCAAAGAATCGAATCTTATGACGTGTCCCATATTTCGGGCAGTTACCCTACTGCCTCTATGGTTACATTTATCAATGGTGATGCTGATAAAGCTTTTTATCGGCATTTTAAAATTAAACAAAAAATGGGAAAAAGCGATACAGATTCTTTGAGAGAGGTTATTAAAAGAAGAATAAAACATTTCTCCTCCTGGGGAATGCCAGACCTTATTGTGGTTGACGGTGGTAAACCTCAGGTATCTGTCTTTTTCAAAGAGCTTAATAATTTTAATGTTCCAGTGGTAGGATTAGCAAAGAGAGAAGATTTATTGGTTATTCCTGTTGTAAAAAATTCCTATTCTATTAACTTTATAACTTTTAGGTTAAAAAGCGGTCAAGCTCGTAATCTGTTGCATAGGATGCGCGATGAAGCTCACCGTTTTGCCAGAAGTTACCACACTAAACTTGTAAAAATAAAGCTTTTTAGAAACTTTTAAGGTTTTTTAAGTGGTAGATTTAGTGTAAAATTATTTTTAGTGAAAAAAGTATTAAGAAATTATGCAATCGATACTTTTTCTCTTTGGGTTGTGGCCAATATCGCTCGGGGTTTAATTTTTGAGAACGGTATAAAGACATTTCTTATTGCAGGTTTCGGAGTTACCATCATATCACATATAGCCAAACCAGTTATAAATTTACTTCTACTTCCTTTAAATTTAATTACTTTTGGTATTTTTAGATGGGTATCATCTGCAATTGTAATTTATGTAGTAAGCCTTGTCGTGGATGATTTTAAGGTTATCGCTTTCAACTTTTCTGGTTTTTCAAGCAAGTGGTTCGATTTTCCCGCTATCAATTTACAAGGAACTTTGTCTTACATCGGTTTTTCCTTCCTTCTATCGATAATAAGCTCTTTTATCTATTGGTTGATAAAGTAGTATAATTAGGGTAAATGACTAAGATTTTTTTGTTGGCTCAAATTATCCTTTCTCCCTTATTAATCTTTTTAATACTAATTCAATCTCGAGAATCCGGTTTTGTAAGGTCTTGGAAAGTATCAGCTTCAAGCTTTACAAGACGGGGTTTAGAAAAAGTTGTTTTTAAACTAACTTTTGTTGTAGCCGCGCTATTTATAATCATTTCTATCTTACGCTTTACTCTTTAATAACTACCCATATACGCAATTTAAAATGCAAAGAATCCGTTTTACCTTATTTTTTGCAGCCGCTTACCTTAATAAGTTCAAATCACTTATATTTTCTGGAATTGTAGTGGGAATTGCCGTCTTTTTTTTATTCAGGCAATTTAGCCCTTTTCTTTTCGTTGAAAAAGAAAGAATAGGAATAACTGGACGTTATCCGGTAAATAATCTACCTTTGGATATTTTAAATATGTTGAGTGAAGGTTTAACTTCGTTTGATGATTTTGGAAACGTTGTGCCTTCCTTAGCCCAAAAATGGGAAACACCAGATAAGGGAAAAACTTGGATTTTTAGTCTGAGTGATGGTATTTTTTGGCAAGATGGGAAAAGACTTGTAAGTCAGGAAATTATCTATCAATTTTCTGATGTAAAGATAGAGACACCCGACGAAAAAACAATCGTTTTTAAATTAGATGAACCTTTTAGTCCTTTTCCTGGTATCGTGTCCAGACCAACATTTAGAAAAGGATTTTTGGGGACCGGAAAGTGGAAAGTGAAAAAAATCATTGTCAATGGAAATTTTGTACAGGAATTAATTATTGAAAATAAAGGTGGGGAAGAAGGAATGAGAAAGCAAAAAATTTTCAGGTTTTATCCAAGTATTGATGGCACAAAGCTGGCTTTTAAGTTAGGTGAAATTGATAGTATAAAAGATTTAATTGATCCTTCACCTTTGGATAAATGGAGAAATACTGAACAATCACTTGAAATAAATAAAAATCAGGTGGTTACAATTTTTTTTAATACTCAGGATGAACTTTTGTCTGATAAGTCGGTAAGGCAAGCCTTAACTTACGCTTTGGATAAAGAAAAGTTTATGACTCGGGCGCTTGGTCCAATCTCACCAAACTCCTGGGCCTACAATCCTCAGATAAAAGAGTACGATTATAATGTTGAAAGAGCTAAGGAGTTGATTGAAAAAATTGGAAAAGAAAGGACAAAGAAATTAAAACTTGCAAGTAGTCCGTTTTTACTCAATGTAGCTGAAAAAGTTGCTCAAGATTGGAGGGAAATTGGTCTTGATGTAGTAATACAAGTTTCATCGATTATTCCCAGCGAATTCCAAACATATTTAACCGTTTATGAGATTCCTAGAGACCCTGATCAATACGCAATATGGCACTCGACTCAAAAATCAATAAATATTTCAAAATACTCTGACCCAAGGATAGATAAGTTATTGGAAGACGGAAGAACTCTTTTAGAAATTGAAGAAAGAAGAAAGGTGTATCTAGACTTTCAAAGATTTTTATTAGAGGAACTTCCGGCAGCCTTTTTATATCACCCGGTCTATTACACAATTAGACGCAGATGAGGCTTTTCCTTATTCAGGTACCTCAATTACTTCTTCTTTTTTCTCTCTTATAAATAACGTCCATTCCTCAAAAATTTCTATAATATTTTTAAGTGGAGCTTCAATAATAAAATCGAGAAAAACCGTAAAGAAATTAAGTGCTGATAAACCCTTGGAAAGATAAAATCCGAAGTTGAGAAAAGGTAGAGAAAGATAACCAATTAGATGAGAAAAGAATCCTTCCTTTTCCGATTCAACCTTGAGTTGGGAAGCATGATATCTAATTCTGAATGCAAAAAGGATGACCAAAGAAAGAAAAACGAAAAAGACTAAAATTCCGGAAATTGAGAAGTTTAGTTTAAAAAGCAAGAAACTGATTCCTCCAAAAACGCTAAAAAAAAGCAAAGTGTAAAAAATGCCAAAAATACTGATAAGCCAAGGATTTCCCTTATTTTTTCCTATAGAGAATTGGTATCGTACGGGGTTTTCGCTTTTATAAATAACAGTATTTATTTTTTCTATTATCAATTGAGTATTTTTGGCTCCTGGAACTGTTATAGAAAAACTAATTAACCACATCATAAAAGGGGGGAGAGCAATATTTATAAAAAGTGGGGTATACCTTACATCCCCAAAACGATATATTTCGTAAGGAATTTCCAGTAAAAATGCAAATAACACCTTAGTTAAAAAGATATAAAAAATGCTTCTGATTATACCCTTATTTACTTTTACTTTTAATTTTTTATAGGTTTCTTCACAAACTCTCTTTATCGAGCTATTTAATTTTTTCCTGTCAGAAATAAGAGATTCTATCTCGGAATTTTTTTCTGTAATTAGTCTGAAAATTTCAAAGGCGGGAGAGTGTTTTTGAATTTTTCTGAAAATATAGTATCTTCCCGGATAATTTAGATCATTCTCAATATTTTTAAAAATTTCCGGAAAATTATTAATGAAAATATATAAATCTTCCTCATTAGACCTACCCCAACCTGGAAAACTTTTCATTAAAAGGTAGTAACGCATTATTGCTTCGTCAGACTTGACCAATGAACGATGGATTGCTAAATAGATCTGAATTTCCCTTTTCTTTGGAGAAAGACCTTTATCTTTCCAATCAAAATTAGAGTTAAACCAATCAAGCATTAAATTTATATAGAGATCTTTTTTGGAAGGATCAATTAAATCTTCAATTTCAGAAGAGGCAACTCCCCATAGCCATTTTTTCACTTTGCTTAAAGAAAGACCCGTGGGAAGATTATCTAAATTTTTAAGGAGAAAAAAATATTTGTCAATAATTTTAGCCACTTCACTTATTCTGCTTGAAGGAATAGAATTATTTGCCAAGTATCTTACCCATACTAATTCTCTTATTAAGTTTTCGGAGATCTTTTTCGAGTCAACTGAGTTTTTTATGCTTTCTTTCTCCCAGACCAGCCTTCTAAGTATCCTTTCAATCGCATTTCTTCTTAAAACATGTTCTCCTTTATACTCAATAAGTGTCCTTAACCTCTCGTATAATCGGGCAATATTCCCAAGCACTGCACTAACCTGAATATTAGATTCAGATAGATTTAATTTAAGATCTTTCTGATAATTATCAAGAAAAGTTAAGATGTTATCCGATAAGTCTTGTTTCCCTACAGTTTTGCTATCAGGGGGGGGTGTTGCAGTTTGAGCAAAAGACTGATCGATGCTTTGTCTGTGTTCGAATGTTTGAACAGTTTCACCCTCGTTTTCAATTAGAATTTCGTTTTCTTCGCTTTTACTTTGATAAATGGTAACCACAAGTTCAATTATATCATCAGAATCGTTTTTGGAAGGCGATTTAGGTTTTTAAGAAGGTTTAGTTGTGCTTGACATGCTTTCTTTGAACTATTTCCCTGTCTGGATAGGTTATTCCTTCAATAATTGCTCCGGTTAAAAAACCTTTGATTAACGAGTTATCAAGCCTTCCACCATCAACAAAAAATGTTATTGATAGTAGTAAAATTGAGGACCAAAACCAGTGATGAATATGAATTACCCTGCCTGAAAAATTTATCCTTAAAACCGGAAAAAATTCTATGTTTTTGAATCTAAAATTGGGAAAATAATTTTTAAATCGAAAGGTAGACTTATAGAAAAAAATGCTTATTAGAAATGAAACTATAAAGAAAATAATTTGCATATCTTAAAATTTATTTATATCATAGGCTATAAGATATTTAAGTGTAAAGTCAAACTCTTACTTAAATCAAGATGGTAATATCTTTCCCTAAAATTCAAAAGTATTTAGAGAGTCTTGACTTAGCAAATGCCGATAAGTTGGATATTATAGCTAAGGAGTTAATTTTCGATGAAGCTTTTTACGAGAAGGTATCTCAAGCTTTAAGGCGGAGATTTTCAAGAGGAGCAGAAACAGTTGAAGCAATTGATAGAGGTGGTAGATTAACAAGAGTTAAAAGGGAAAAAAGAGGAGGTAAGTACAGATATCTTGTTTTAGGAGAGAATGGCGATTGGTTTGAGTCTAATGAGAGAATATGGATTGTGGCAATGTATGCTCTCTGGCAGGCATCAAAGAAACATTTTTAAAATTATGATCGAGTTTAATCCTCCTTGCTTAAACTTTCCTGAACAAGATTGCCTCGATACTTGCCCCTATAGGGAAAGTGCTCAACGAGAACTGAAAAAACAGGCAAGAGAAACTGGAACTGATCCTTTAAGCGCTAGGATCTCATTAAGGACTCTTCATTCAAAATTGCGAAAATCTGCTCCGGAATTTTATGAAGTAATGACCAGAACTAGAAAAGTGGTTTCAAGATTCAGAGGGACTCTTTGTGGCTGTCCGCATGCTCTCAGAAATAACGGCAACTACCCTTAAAATGCAACTTGTGTAAATTGTCCCCCACTCTCAATCTCCCTCATTGTGTGTACATTTCTTTTAATCCTGTAGTAAAATACTTGTTTATTATATGTCAGAAAGAAGAAAAACGACTCCAGAAGTCCAAGAAGACTTAGAGAAATTTAGAAAATATTTACCCGCTTATAACGATGAGCAACTATGAGTTATTGTCGGATCGATTGGTCCATTGAAAGAAGCCTTACAAGCTGGGCCATTAGGAGCGAAAAATTTTGATGATTATATTGGTAGACATCCTTTTCTCGAGAAAGAAGATAGAAAAGGTCAAACTCCCTTGACACGTTTGCGTTTAATTCTGCTTGAGTTGGAAAGACCTAAAGTAACTAGTTTAGAATATAGAGAAGCAGCAAGATCAGGAAGGCCTGCTCGATCAGTTACTAGACAACCCGGCAAAGAAGATTTTGAAGGAGAACCAAGAGAAAGAACTAGGTCTGTTATTGATCCGGAAACTGGAGATAGATTTTTTATAGTCAGGGATTATAATGATGCACAATATATTCTTCCAGGAACAAGAGCTGTTCATTTAAATCGACAGAAGGCAATAAATAATAAAACTCTAAGAGAAGTTATTGATCGGTGTGGCGAAACTCTAATGGTTATACAGGTTCCCCCATCACTTTTTAAAGCTTATTTATTAAAAGGTCAAAGATTAGGTAAATTAGCACAGCAAATCGTTGATAAGGGTATCGAACTAAGGGAGGGAAGAATCAGAGATGCTGCAGTTTACGATGGAGGGCGTTTACAACGCGATCCCGATTTTCTTACAAAAGAATCGGCTTTCAGACAAATACTTGGGAATAAAAAGTTGAGAGGAATATATGAAAAGATGGGAGAACTAGAATTTTCCGAAGCAACGGTTACAGATATGTATTTTAACACGGGGATGCTTATGGCCGGAAAAATTCCTCCAAGAGTTGCCTTATGGCAGATAGCTGAGAAACTTGATTTACCCATTAATATTGTTCAGCGTCGATTAAAAACAGTTCTTCATTGGATAGGAACGAAACTTTCAATTGAAGAGGCTAAATCTTATGACCCGGTAGTTGCAGCGCGAGCCGGTAAATTAGAAACTAGAGTCGTAAGACTCTCCGAGGCTCAGACCAACCAGAAAAAATGGCAGAAATTAAGAGAAAGCTTAAAAATAGAATCAACCTTTCCACCCGAGGCGCTTCCCTCTGCAAGATGGGAAATATGGCGGTTAATTACCAAAGCACTTCAGGATTCTAAATTTAGAAAGAGATTGGAAAAGTACATAAAAGGAGACCGTTATAATGAGCTAAGATGGAAGGCTATCTGTTATTATTACCAAATAGGAGATGATTATCGTTCTGATAAGGCACTTACCTACTATGACATATCAAGATTAACTAACGGAACCGTTATAGAAAATATTCGCAATCGGATTAACAGAGCACTCAGTGATTTAGGACTATTGGAATAAGAATGCTTTCATTTACAAAGACATCTCGCGATTAACTTGTAGGTACTGGCTTTTTTTTCCTGTTAGATGGATTACGTTTGCACCTTATAGTTGGGGTGAGTGAGCGGAGTCGAGCCAACAGCCTTCCCCTCAACTTCAAAAACTTCGTCTGTAAAAATTTCGCTATTTAGCGAAAAAGGACCAAAAGTGCTAAAATATGCTCCTCCCTCACAAAACCGGGGGGAAGTTTTTTTCATATGTCAAGAAGTATAAGAAACATTGCGGTAATTGCCCACGTTGACCACGGTAAAACAACCTTGGTAGATGCTCTGTTAAAACAAACCCACACTTTTCGTCAAAATCAGGAAGAAATGGGAATTGAGCGCATTTTGGACAGCAACGAACTCGAGCGTGAACGAGGAATAACAATTTTGGCCAAAAATTGTGCAATTTCCTATAAAAATACAAAAATAAATATCATCGATACTCCCGGCCACGCAGATTTTTCTGGAGAAGTTGAGAGAACTCTTGGTATGGCAAACGGAGCTCTCCTCATTGTAGACGCTCAAGAAGGACCAATGCCTCAAACTCGTTTTGTATTAAAAAAAGCCTTAGAGTTGGGATTAAAAATGATTGTTGTTATAAATAAAATCGATAAAAAATACGCAAGGCCAAAAGACTCTGTAAATAAAATTGAAAGCCTTTTTTTGGAATTAGCCAAAGAAGATTCCCAACTAGAATTCCCTGTTGTCTACGCAATTGGAAGACGCGGGGTTGCGTTCAACGAACTTCCTGAAAATCTAGAAATGGAGGGAGATATAACTCCTCTTCTTGATTCAATAATAGAAAATATTCCGGCTACAAAAAACTCGAGCGATGGAACTTTTAAGATGTTAGTCAGTTCCCTGGATTACGATTCACACTTGGGGCAAATCGCAATCGGCAAAATTGAAAGCGGAAAACTCGCAAATGATCAAAAAGTTATTATCGCCCAATTCCCCGAAGTTTTTCACAAGATAGAAAAAATTACTGTTTACGAAGGACTAAATAGGATTGAAACAGATTCTGCCGAGGCAGGAGACATCGTTGCTCTAGCGGGAATTGAAAACCTAAAGATTGGGCAAACAATTTCAGACCCCTCAGATAGGACTGCTCTTGCCGAAATTACAATTTCCGAACCAACCCTGCATATAACTCTTGGAGCCAACACTTCTCCATTTGCCGGCCGCGAGGGCAAATTCACAACAGGAAGACAAATCGAAGAAAGGCTTAATAAAGAAATGGAAAAAAATTTGAGTCTGAAAGTGGAGCGTCAAGAAAACGGAAAGTACAAAATCTCCGGGCGAGGCGAGCTGCATTTGGCAATACTTCTGGAAACAATGCGGCGCGAAGGATATGAAATGGAAGTTGGGAAACCAAAAGTCATAGTCAAAAATATTGATGGTATTTTAAAAGAGCCAGTAGAAGAGGTTGATATTATAGTTCCTGAGGAACACGTTGGGGCGGTAAACCAGGAACTTGGAAAAAGATTTGGAAAATTGGTTAATATGGATCCAATCTCAGAAACAGAGGTTGAATTCATTTACCATATCCCGACTCGCGCAATAATAGGCCTTAGAAGTTTACTTTTGAGCCTTACAAAGGGGACTGCTATTATAAGTTCTTGGGTTATTGGATATGAGCCTGTAGGACGCGAGATTTCCAAACTACGGCGCGGAGCTTTAATCTCACAATCGGCAGGTGAAGCTCTCGCCTACGGGCTGGAAAACGCGCAGGGGAGGGGAATAACATTTATTGAACCGGCAGATAAAGTTTACGAAGGAATGATAATCGGACAAAATGCAAAGGATGATGATATAGAAATAAACGTCTGTAAGGGTAAGAAATTAACCAATATGCGAAGCAAGGCTTCAGACGGCGTAATTCAGCTGACTCCTCATACAAAACTATCACTTGAACAGTCTTTAAGCTTTCTAGAGCGGGACGAGCTTTTGGAAATAACGCCTGGGAATTTAAGGCTTAGGAAAAAATATCTTTCACACTTAGAAAGAAAGCGCCACTCCCATTCACAAAATATGTCTGTTTCTTAATCAGCATATAAACAAAACCAATCACTCCGGAAGTAATAAGCTTGCATATCCTTGGATCTTAGAAGTTATTTCGCTTGAGTCAAAGAGCATACAATTTCTGAACCTTTCGCAACTGAGCTAATTGACCGAATTTACGCTTATTTTACCTCAATTGATAATCTTAGGGAAATAACAATTTTAAAGCCACTTTTACTCCCAAATTGGGCTATAGGTTAAAAGTCAGAACCTATGGAAAATCTTCCTGGCAAACTTAATTTCTTTGGAAACCAAGGTTATTATGAATACCTCTTTATGCCCTAAATGTTAAATTTAATAATTTTAGAAAATGAGGTAAAATATTGTTATGGCTAACAATAAAATTGATTATGAAAAAATTATCCAGATTTCAAAGGAAATTGGAGTTTCTAGCAAGAAGGTGTTGGATTTTTTATTTATGTTGCGTGACGGGGAGCCGATAGGAAATAACGAATTATTACGAAGAATTGGAGTCTCCAAAAACGCACTGAATCAGGCAAAGGAATTTCTTTCTTCCTTTCTAAAACCGCCCTCGAAAGATACGCAACTAAAAGAGGGTTTATCTCAGGATGTCAATTCCCTTTTTGACCCAGGTTATAGGCAGGAAGAAGATTTTTGGTCTGTTCTTGAGAACGAGCATTACAGAAAATCTGTTGAACTGTTCAATAAATACGCAAGTCAAAGACCAACTCCTGAAAGAAAATACGATCAGTTTACTGCTACAATTGAGACTACCGCCAGACGCGCCAGCTTACTGAATTTTTTTGAAGATGTGCGCGGTAAAGAAATGCTTTTCCTGGGAGATGGTGATTTTACTTCAGTAGCAGTAGCAAACCTTTATACCGCTTTGGAGGTGGCAGTCCTAGATATTGATGGCCGGATCTTGGATGAAATAGGCTCAATTTCAAAAATCGAAAAATTAGGTATTAGTTCAGATAATTACGACGCAAGGAAACCACTTCCTGCCCCATACTTTGGTAAATTTGATGTGGTGTTTTCAGATCCCCCATATACAACTGACGGAATTAAATTATTTGTCTCAAGAGCCATCCAAGCTCTAGATCCTTCGAATCAAACAGCCAGAATTTATGTTTGTTACGGGAACAGCGATAGAGCTAAAGAAAAATTCTTGCCTGTTAATGAAATATTTAGTAATTCTGGACTTATGGTAAGGTGGTTGTTTGATAAATTTAACAGATATCAAGGAGCCGAGTCTATCGGTAGTGCCAGCTCTTTATTTATATTAGAAGTTACATCCAAAACGAAACCTCTAATTACAGGAAAATATGACAAACCAATCTACACCAACGATTAATCATCTTTCTACACTATGAGAATAAGAAAGCTTGTTTCTTGTGAAATGAATATGGCCGTGAAATGCGTATTTCTCGTAACAAGAAATAACGCAAAAAGAACTTTTATAAGTTATTTTTGGGACAGATTCGTTCCTGAACTTCGTACGCAACGGATATGAAACCGATATTAATATACGAGGGGAAACCATCGTGGCAAATAAGAGAGAGGCTTAGCTTACTTTGTTCCGATAGAGACGAATACCCGACAGACGACTCTGAAAAATTCAGAGATGTATTCTTCCCTGAATTCAGTAACATTTTAGAAGTGATTGAACCACCCCCTGGCTCTTTTATTCAATATAACTGTTACGCTCATGTTCTAGGTTTGAAAGGAGTAATCTTCAAAGAGTTTGTTGTTGCTGTAATAGAAGAATTTAAACAGGAACCTACTGATTCACCTAAAACGGGCGACATTGTAATTTACAGAAATACTCAAATGGGCAATAAACTATATACCACAATTGAACATGCGGGCATATTGTCAGAGAGTAAAAAAGTTATATCTAAATGGGGAGAAGGAGCACTTTTTAAACATGATATATTTTATGTCCCGCTTTCGTATGGAAATGTTGTGGAATTTTACAAGCCAGACATTAAAGAACTGGCTTCAGAGATTATCAAAAAAAGGAAAACAATGGGTTTAGAAGTTGAAGAAACACCAAAATATATCTTGAGGCAGCAATTATACGAGGTGCATACCAAGAAAAATCAAAGTTAAATAGAAATATGACATTAACTAAAGGTGATCTGACACAAATAGATAGACGACTTGAAAACCAAAAGGAAGAAATCCTTGAGAAGATTGATGATAAATTTACTAAGCTCAGAAGTGATTTCTTTGAGAAATTGGGGATCTTACAAATAAAATTTTATTTATTCTAAAACCGCTTTGAGCCCTTGAATGCTATCCCAATCGTAGATTGAAACTTGAATAATATTTTTGTTGTATTTACCTAATTTTATTTTCATCCCGGCTATAACTTTTGGATTAACTAAATCTGACTTTGTAATCAAAATAGTCTCCGGAATGTTCAATAATTTATCATTATAATTTTTGAGTTCGTGGCGCACAGTTTTGTAATCCTTTAAAGGATTCTCTGACTCTGAGGAAATACAGTGAAATATTACTCCGACCTTCTCAATGTGTTTCAAAAATGAAATCCCCAAACCCTTTCCGCTCGACGCTCCTTCTATAAGACCCGGAATGTCGGCAATTACTTTACCTTTGTATACTCCAAGGTTTGGATGAAGTGTAGTAAAAGGGTAATTGGCAGTTATTGCTTTAGAATTAGTTAACTCATTTAGCAAGCTGCTTTTCCCCGCGTTGGGAAGGCCAATTAATCCGAAGTCAGCAATTAGTTTTAAAATTAATGAGACTTCTTTTTTTTCTCCATCTAATCCTGGTTGGGCAAATAGCGGAGTAGTTCTTCTCGGATTTCTGAATTTATAGTTTCCTCTGCCTCCTTTTCCTCCGGAGCAAATAAGCTCATGCTGGTCAATTTTATTTAGCTCGAATAGCAGTTCACCGGATTCTTTATCGATAACAGAGGTCCCTATTGGAAGCTTAATTTCTAAATCGTTTCCGTTTTTACCTGTTTTTAGGTTTTTTCCACCCGGATTACCATTCTCTGCCGAAAAAACGACTTTTCTACTAAATTGATTCAAGAGCGTTATGTCCGATCTTGCAACCAGGTATAAATCGCCACCTTTGCCACCGTTTCCGCCATCCGGTCCGGAATGCTTCTTCTTTCCGAAAGAAATCAATCCCGATCCACCTTTTCCTGCTATTAAAGTTATATCAATTTCATCAACTAACATGAGAAGAGTATTATATCAAGAATTTGTTGCACTCCTCATAGCACATGCGAAGTTTGTGGAAGCTTACGTAAATTCTAAATCCAATTGCAACCCCCTAGAGTAAAATATTTAGCTTCAAGGTGAAAGAAGATTAAACATACAAAGCTCAGATATTGGGAAAGAGACAAAATCGCAATTTGGGAATCCGGAAGTGTTTCGAACAAGAAAATTGCAAAAAGACTTGGGGTGAGATATTTCTCTAAAGGAACTGATTTTAAAACCATAACCCAAAAAGAAATCGAGGATGTGGTTGATGAGATTAATAATCAACCCGGAAAATGTCTTGGATATTACACCGCAAAGGAGGTATTCTTTGCTAAGCTAAACAATCAAAGGGTTGTGATTCGATATTGAATGTAGGACTTAACAAGCTAAAAGTGTATAATGTATAATATAGGGTAGTAATATTGCAATAATCTTCCTATTTGCCCCGAAAGATTTAGTTTTGTGTTTCATTATTAAAATATTTTTTTTCGATGAAATCGCAAGGTTCTGCAAAGCAGGTTCTTATGGCAAAAATCAACATTTTTGATGTACTGATTGTGTACTCTGACCGACTCGCAAAGAGTGCTAATTCCCTATCCAATGACATTTTGACACCATTTCCTAAAGGATCAAACGGTGAAATATACAACGTAGTCTACAGGTACTTTCTAAAAATTTGCAAAAAAAATAATTTAAAAGCGGCCTTTACTACTCCAACTGATATTACAGGAGCAGGCAGATGTAGAAGTTATTGGCTTTTTGAAAACAATAGCTGGATTAAGATTAGAAAGTCTGGCTATTCGAAATTAATTTTTGACAAGTTCTCGCCGATTAACAAGAGAATCAAAACTAGTCGTAAACTACTTTTTTCATCCTATGAAGTTAAACCTTTTAACCATCCATACCTTTTTAATCTTTTTTTTGACAAACAAAAAACTTATAAAAAGCTCCATAAATTTTCCATCCCCACAGTAACTATTAAAGATGCAACTGAAGAAAGTATTTATAGAGCACTTAGGTCGCTCAACGAAATAATGTTAATACATCCACACAAATATGATTTTTCTGACGAAATAGTAATGAAAAACAGGTTTGGCGCTGGTGGAATACGTGTCTATAAGTTCAAGGCTAATCAAACAAAGATGATGATGACTTTAATGAAAAGTAATGAAAAAATATCATATATTATTCAGCCGTTTGTTAAGTTTGATAAAGGTTTTAGTTACAAAAATTCTCAAGTTGCGGCTGATATTCGGCTGATATATCTCGGAGGAAAAATAATTCAGACTTATATAAGAATGGCAAAGACAGGTGATTTCCGCTGCAATGAGCACCAGGGGGGTTTACTAAAATATATTTCTAAAAATGAAGTGCCACAGGAAGTAGTAACCACTTCTAATAAGATTGCTAACGTTTTAAATAAAAAATGTTCACTGTATACACTTGATTTTCTTATCAGTAATAATGGCAACATATACCTTCTCGAAGGAAATACCGGACCAGGACTGGATTGGAATTTATCAATCAAGGAAAACGAAATCGAAGCCCAAAAACTAATTAGAATTATAGTGAAAGAATTAGTTACGCGGGTTGGACAACCGATTTTAATTGCCAAAAAAGAAATTCATAACATTGTGATTGAAGTTCCAATAACCGGCGAATATCCGATAATGCCAAACGGGTTATTATCGACTTAGTTCTTTATAACATTCTCCCCGTGTTAAAGTACAGTTTTTCTCGAAATTTTTACCACTCCAGGTTTACCACTTTACCACTCCAGGAGTGGACTAGACACACCTGAAATTTGATTGGGAGTATTTGGGGTCGTCTACCAAACGACTTTCGTACGTATTATATCAATGCTGAAAGCAAAGAGCGAGAGTTATTAAAAGTTCTTATTTTGAGGGCAAAATCTTTACCTTCCCAAGCAACCTTTGCTTAAAGATCTTAGACAATTTTGAATTTTGGAGGCCGTACGCCTTTATTTTTTGTCATATGTCATACAGTTTTTGTCATGCGAAAAGATCATAAATAAACTTTGCACCTATCAGCAGGATTGCTATAAGTACTATTTTACGAAAACTGTCTTGCGGTATTTTCTTCACAACTTGTTTTCCAGTAAAAGACCCTGCAAGGGCAATCACAAACAGGAATGGAATATACCAATAATACTGGCTGTTCAAAAATCCTTCAGCAAAGTAAACAGGAAGCCGTGTAAAGTCTACTGCTAATGCTATTGCAGCTGCAGTAGCAATATACTTTTCTTTCGGTAACCCAAACGCGGCTAAGAATGCTCCCCTTAATGCTCCGCCAGTTCCAATAAGGCCAGCAAGAAACCCGGATACTCCACCACCGAGAATTGAAGTAGGTAATGAGGGTTTTACTTTCAAGTCTTCTTTCCATAAGGAAACAGCGGAATAGAGAACCAAGAAGACCCCTAAAATACCCTTTAACGCATCTTGTGGTGTGTATGCCACTAACAATGCTCCAATAAGCGTTAGAATGACGCTGGGAACACCAAAGATGAGAAGAATATGCTTATCCAGTCCGTGCCTGAAAAAGCTCACTTTCCCTATATTGCCAA
>Ga0209542_10002946_pt1 | contig 37218 bp, 38 predicted proteins | sample RifCSPhighO2_01_FD_184028 | JGI IMG/M metagenome (GOLD analysis project Ga0209542, IMG submission 184028) | Soil microbial communities from Rifle, Colorado - Rifle CSP2_plank highO2_0.1 (SPAdes) (version 2) | ecosystem: Environmental > Terrestrial > Deep subsurface > Rock core/Sediment ... | reverse complement strand
GCTCTTCTGCAGCCTTATGCGTTGGTTTACCACGCACATTATACGGATCTTGATCTACCCACTCATCTGGCCTTTGAAAATCATCTTTTTTTGGTTCAGGCATAAGAGTATTATAACAAAAATGAACTATAGCTTCCTTAAGGCCTCGTCAATGAAGACATCTATCTCACCGTTGAGTACTGCTTCAGTGTTAGATGTTTCATATCCAGTTCTTAAGTCCTTCACCATTTTATAAGGATGCAGCACATAAGAGCGAATTTGGTTTCCCCAACCCGGTGTTTTATAAACGCCTTTTGCGGCTACCTCTTCTTTTTTTCTTTCTTCTTCTTGCATTAACCAAAGCTTGCCTCTAAGTAAATTTAGAGCATACTCCCTATTTTTACCTTGATATCTTTCGCTATGAGCAGTAACTATTATACCTGTAGGTTTGTGCTTTAGCCTTACAGCAGTTGAAACTTTATTTACGTTTTGTCCGCCATGTCCTCCGCTTCTGAAAAAATCCCAGTCTAAATCTTCTTCCTTAATCTCAACACTTCCGTTCTTTGCTAAATTAGGCAAAACCTCAACAAGCGCAAAAGATGTTTGTCTTAATTTATCTGCATTAAAAGGCGACTGCCTTACTAATCTGTGCACCCCCGCTTCGTGTTTTAAAAACCCATATGCAAATTCTGCCTCAACCGTTATGGTTATGCTTTTCATGCCAGCTTCATCACCAGGAGTCTCATCGATGGTTTCAAACTTCCAGCCTTTTTTCTCAAAAAATCTGCTATACATTCTAAATAACATTTGGGTCCAATCCATTGCTTCTACGCCTCCTTGTCCTGCGTGAAGAGACATAATTGCTCCATCTTTATCAAAGGGATGCGAAAAATATAAATAAGTCTCAAGTTTTTCAACTAAATTTTCTAAGCCATTAGTGTCACTGCCATCTATTTTTTCGGAAAGTAACTGAAGATCTGTTATTTCTTCCTGAATTTTTGCCAACTCTTTCATCTTGGAAGTTGCCTCTTGTGGATTTTTCCAGAAATTTGGTTCTGAAGATAACGCCTCTAATTGAAAGGCTGTAAGTCTTTTTTCTTCCAAGTTTGCTTTTTCTAAAATTTTTTTAGCTCGCTTCTGTAAGTTTTCCATTATAAAAAGAGTGTTATTAAGATGGCTACTCCAACAACCGACATAATTGCAGTTATTATCCAGCCAAAAATATTTGTGAATTTAGAATTGGTATATTCTCCCATAATTTTTTTATTGTTAGAAATTATCATTATCATAAATAAAAGCGGCGGCGCCACAATTCCATTAAGTATAGCTGCATAATAAAGCATTTTAAAAGGTGGAATAGATGTAAAGTTAATTAAAAGTCCAATTAAAGTAGCAACGGCAATTATTCCATAAAATCCCCATGCTTGGGATAATTTCCTGTATAAGCCTTCCTTCCATCCAAATACCTCTGACATGGCATATGAAGCTGATCCTGCCAAAACCGGCACGGCCAAAAGTCCTGTTCCAAGTATTCCCAGGGCAAACATCCCGCTTGCAAAGCTTCCGGCAAATGGCTCAAGAGCTAATGCGGCATCACTTGCTGTTTCTATATTTAGAATTCCATTTTTATTTAAAGTAGCCGCACATGTAAGAATAATAAAAAACATAATCAAGTTAGAAAAAAACATTCCGATTATTGTATCTAACCTAATAAGCCGGATATCTTTTTTTGTTATTCTTGGAACCCCAGCCCCCATCATCCTTATTTTTCCGCTCTTAACTTCCTCTTCTACTTCTTCACTTGTTTGCCAGAAAAAAAGATAAGGCGATATAGTCGTACCAAGAATTGCTGCAATATTGAATACATAATCTTTACTAAAAGAAATGGTTGGAATGAGAGTCGAAGAAAAAATCTTAATCCAGTCTCCTTTTATAACAATAGCTACAGCAATATAGGCAAATAATGAAAACGTAAGATATCTTAAGTATTTAGAATAAACCTTATAGGAAACAAATATTTCAAGAATAAGAGTTATAGCGGTTATTATTATTAAAATTGCTATAAATGGAATTCCAATAACCAATTGGGTTGCCGAAGCCATTGCTCCCAAATCAGTACCTATGTTAATTACATTTGCAAAAAGCAGCAGCAATACCGACGAATACAAAACTTTTTTAGAATAGTTATGCTTTATTACCCCAGACAACCCTTTTCCGCTTACGGCGCCAATTCTTCCGCACATCTCTTGCACTACGGTCATAAAGGGAAAAGAAAAAAGTGCCGTCCAAAGTTGGCTATAACCGAAAGCCGCTCCTGTTTGGGAATAAGTTGCAATTCCAGATGGATCATCATCAGATGCTCCAGTAATAAATCCCGGACCGAATAATTTAAAAATCTTTCTTATTCTTTTCATTAAAGTCCGTTACAAATCCTTTCGCATGTATTTTTAAGTTCGTTTTTAGGAACATCTTTAAGGAACTTTAAATCATTAATTACTTTCTGAATCTGAGGGGAAGATGATGCAACTTCTTCAATATTTAAGCTTTCTGCCTGCTCCTGCAAATTTTCTACTGTTTCCTGAATGTTTTTAGATACATCTTGCGCACCAATCCCTTCAATTTGCGTCTTAGGTTTTTGCAGGGGTTCGTCAGAATTAAAACCTGCGAGGCGGTAGGATAGAAATAAGATAACAAAAATTACAACTGTTGAAAAAACAATGATCTTTTTCTTGTCCCAATTCACTTCTTCTTTCAAGGGTTTCATGAAACAATTGTAGGCAAAAAGCCACGCTATTGCAAACTAAAATTGTTATAATAAATTCGTGGATTTAATAGATGTAATAATTTTCTCTGTGGTAGAAGGTATTACTGAGTTTTTGCCAATCTCCTCAACTGGACATCTTATTCTTACTTCGAAAATTTTATTAATCCCCCAAAGTACTTTTGTAAAGGACTTTGAAATTATCATTCAGCTTGGCGCCATATTGTCAATTATTTACCTCTATTTCGACAAATTAATAAAAAATAAAGAAGTTTGGAAAAAAATTTTAACTGCATTTATTCCGACAGCTCTTGTTGGATTTATTTTGTTTAAATTTATTAAAGATTTTTTACTCGGAAACTTATATTTAACTTTAACCTCTCTTTTACTTGGAGGAGTTTTACTCATTATTTTGGAAATAATTTATAAGGAAAAAGACAACCACGTTGAGGAAATAGAAAAAATTTCGTATTCTAAGGCTTTTATTATTGGGCTTTTTCAATCGCTTGCGATAGTTCCTGGAGTTTCAAGAAGCGCCGCAACAATTATTCCTGCGCTGTTTTTAGGTACTAAAAGAAAAACCGCTGCAGAATTTTCTTTTTTATTAGCTATCCCAACAATGCTGGCAGCAACCGGACTGGATTTGATAAAAAGCGAATTTACCTTTTCTATTAACGAATGGGTTATACTTGCTGTTGGCTTTATAGGAAATTTTATCACAGCTTTACTTGTAGTTAAATGGTTTCTTGTTTATATCCAAAATCATAGTTTTATTGCGTTCGGAATCTATAGAATTTTAGTTGCCCTGATTTTTTGGTATATATTAATAAAATGACCCGTTCGATACTTCGACTGAGCTCAATCGAATGTCCAGGCTCAGGGTCATAGTGAGTAAAATCGAATCTATGAATATTTTTGGCAGCGTTTACGAACTTGTAGCCAAGGTTCCAAAAGGAAAAGTGACAACTTATGGGGCTCTTTCTAAAATTGTTGGAGTAGATCCAAGAGTTATCGGTTATGCACTACATTCAAATAAAGACCCAGAAAATATTCCGTGTCACAGAGTAATAAAATCTGATGGAAAAGTGGCAGTAGGTTTCGCCTTTGGCGGTCCGCAAGTTCAGCAGAAGATGTTGGAAAAGGAAGGAATTAATTTTATAAAAGGAAAAGTAGATTTAAAAAGATTTGGATTTTTTCTTTAACTTTTTAGCCTCTTGAATATCTTCCAATAATTCTTTTTTTACTCTTTTAATAGTGTTTTCAATTTTTCTATTGGCATTTTTAATTTTTTGATTTAAATGCTGCCATAATTTTTTGTGATTGCCTTCAGATAAATGTTTTAAAAATATTTTTTTGTCTTCCGGGCTTAGCTCATCAAGAACAGCAGAAACCACACTCGCATGAATATTAACCTCAAAAAGAGAAAGTAAGTTTACTCTTTCCTGTTTTTGAATGTCCAGCTCTGCTATTTCCAAAGTTATATCTGTTGACTGAATTAGATGTGAATAAAAATGTTTATGTTTCATAGGCTTATTGGCCCTAGTTTAAGTTTATTTTCAGGATCATCAATAAAAAAACGGAAGTAATGACCTTTTTGGGATCCGTCGTACCTTTCTAAATAGCTCATTACTTCCGGTGATCCACCTAGGTGTTTTCCTGTCCATTCTGCCGGACCTGCATCAGCAACATCAACAATCATTGCTTTACCATTTTCCGGATTTACAACCAACATTTTCCTGTATTTAAAAAACTCTACATATCTTGATCTATTTTCATTAAAACCTGGAGCAAGAAATGTTTGTACGGCGATGTAGTATTTTTCCCTATCACTGTCTTCTTTTGTCATTGTTTCCTTAGAGTCTGCAAAATATCTCCAAGCCGAAAGTCCCGGAGCCATTCCATATTTTAGATATCTTTGTTGATCTTCCGGTGTATCAAAATGGGAATAAATATTATCTCCGGGAAATCTTGCTAAATGCTGTTCTTGTCCTATAAAACCATATTGCGTATTTAATCTTATTCCAGACATTTCTGCCTTTACGCTCATTCCAAAGGTTCTATCTAAAACTTCCATAACTTTTTGCTCTTCCTCTAAATTAAGAGGTCGAACTTCAGAAGGCAAAACATTTTTTAAATCATAAATCAAAAAAACCTTTTTATCAAAGGGCACAGTTTGCGCAGCTGCTTCAAAGGTATGAGGAATTTCAGAGAGTATTGGCGAGGTTAGAAGATAAAGCCCTGCAGCTGATCCTACAATTAGCTGTTTTGAATTACTTTCAAGCCAGTCAAATGCATCTTTGTGTTTAGTAAATAATTCTTTCTGAAGATCCTCATGTTTTTTTGTCCAAAGTTTTTTAAGATGAACGTAGGACCTGCTACTTTTATTGGGCATACTTAAAGTTTATCAAATTAGCTATCCAAAAGTGAAAGCATAAAGCTCTGCATTGCCGTCTAAAAATTCTAAACGAAGAATGTGTCTTCCTGCTTCCTTTAAATTGATTAATGGATATAATTTGTCTGCATCTGCAATAACGGTTTTTATAAACTTGCCATCCAGATAAACATTTACCGCCACAGTTGTATTTTCCTTGGGTCGCATAACTAAAAATACGTCTTTCGCTTCAAAGCTTAGAAAAAGACTAGCTCCTTTTACTGGAGCTGCATACTCACTTGTTATCGTCCACATGCCGTTAAACGCTACGGAATTATCAGGGATCATTTCAGGGGCCTTATATTCACTAAGATTATCTTGGGCGATTGAATCTAAAGATGAAAAATTAGAAATTCTTTTATATCCTAAGTAGGTTTCTGGAGTATTAGAATCAATTTTATAACTCAAATTTTTAATAGGTAAGCTTGCGCTTGTTCCGGTTTCTGAAAGCAATTTCTGTATCACTCTTTCGCTTTCATCGTAAGCCCCCTCCCCGAAATGAGCGAAACGGATAAACCCATCTTTATCTATAAAATACTTGGCAGGCCAGTATTGATTTTCATAAGATTGCCATGTTGCAAAATTATTATCCTGGACAACAGGATACTTAATGCCGAAGTTCTTTATTGCGTCTGCTACATTTTTTGATTCTTTCTCAAACTCAAACTCGGGAGAATGCACTCCAATTATTACTAGGCCCTTATCCTTATATTTCGTATACCAGTTTTTAAGATATGGGAAGGTACGCTGGCAGTTAATGCACGAATATGTCCAGAAATCTATTAGAACTACCTTTCCTTTTAGCTCTGATACCTTAAGTGGCTTGCTGTTAAACCATTCCCCACCCTGAATTATTTCCGGGGCTTGTGGTCCTTTTTGCACGACGTCGGACATGGGTTTTCCCATATCTTCCTTTTTAATCTCCGGGGCATTAAGCTTACTTAGCTCGTTGTGTACAAAATTGTTGTTCTCTATCTTAGTTAAACCGACACCATAATTTGGAAATTTGTTTATAATAAATGACTGGAATTTTCTATCAAAATTAAAAAATATGGCAAATGCAGTTAACACCATTACTATTCCAAATATTTTTTGGACGTTTGCCGAATTGCTAAGCAACCAAGGAACTTTTTTCAAAACATTTTGCCCACCAAGCATTATTAAAAACATAGGAATTGCAGTACCCAAAGAAAAAGCAAAGGTAATAAAAAATGCATTTAAAGTAACACTCCCGGCAATCGCTAAAGAGATAACTGATGCAAGAATTGGTCCGACACAAGGGGACCAAAGAAGTCCCAAAGATAAACCAATTAAAAACCCGCCTGTTATTCCTGTCTTTCTATAACCCGAAGGGACAAAAACAGCTATTTTTAAAAATAACTTTTCAAGAATAATCTGATACTTCGGAATAAGAAGTGACAATCCAAAAAACAAGACTATGGCGACAGACAAGTTTCGAAGAAAATCCGAAGGAATTCCGCTTATTTTTACAATTGTTGATAAAAATAGGGTAAAAAAAGTAAAACTTAAAATAAAGCCTAATACAATACCAAATGGCCTTTTTTTACCAGACGTATCAACGGAGGAAGATAATATAACAGGTAGTATTGGTAAGATGCACGGAGAAAGAATTGTAACAATTCCCGCAATAAAAGCAAAAACAGCTAAAGCTATCATCTAATTCTTTCCAGCAATTCTTTTGTTTGCCCCCCGTTCCACTTAGCGACTTCGTTTTCTCCCAAATCAATTTGTACAAAAGTGTGCTGATAAGTAATTCCGTATTTTCGAGCCAAGGTTTTCTCTTCCGCGTCGGTTTCCGAATCATTATAATTTACCCTTATTAAAATGACATCATTTGGTACCCTATCTAAATTTGCTCGAAAATCCGCATCCGCCGGAATACAAGTCGGACACCAATTAGCATAAAAGAAAAGAACTCTCCTCTTATTTTTTGAAACCTCAAAAATTTTTTTCGAATATTCAACATAGTTAGAACCAGATCTAGAAATAACTTGAGTAGGTATTACGGTAGCAACTATGGATTCTCTCTTTTCTGTTTTTTTCGAATTGAAAATAAATACTGAACCAACCATCAAAATAGCTAGTGTGCCCAAAACAATTAAAACAATTTTATTCACATTAATTCGGCCAGTGGCATTTCTTGTACTTTTTCCCGCTTCCACACCAACAAGGATCATTTCTTCCTAACTTCTTTTTAGCTTTTGCTTTTTCAGCAGGAGAAACCTCAGAAACTATATTTGCGCCGGCAGCGTTTTCAACTACACCTGCTTTATTAAGCGGATTATCAACTTGCGGCTCCTGATGTACGTGAATTTTGTAAACTCGATGTACTATTTCATCATCTATTGTGTTTATTAGATTTTCAAACATCGAAAAAGCTTCATTTTTATATTCAACTAAAGGATCTTTTTGCCCATAACCTCGTAGTCCAATTCCTTGTCTTAAATTTTCAATCGCATCTAAATGGTCTACCCATAAATTATCTATTACCGATAAGATTACAAATTTTTCAACTTGACGCATCAAACTTCCTCCTAAGTCTTTTTCTTTTTTTTCGTAAAGTTCGTCTGCAATATTTGCAAGAAACTTTGTTTTTTCTTCTATAGATTTCGCTTGTTCTAATTGAAGAGACAGTTGTTTTATTGAATTTTCATCAAAAGGAATTATTGTTGCAAATTTTTCAGCTATTTGCATCGAAGGTGATTTTCCGTCTTCGAAACTTTCCGAATACATAATTACAGTTTGTGATATGTTTTCATTAATCTTATTGAAAATTTCTTCTTTTAAGAGTTTGGATTTTTCATCCGATTCTAAAGTATCAAATCTTCTTGAATAAATTATTTCCCTTTGTTTATTTAAAACGTCATCATACTCAACTAGATGTTTTCTAATATCAAAGTTATATCCTTCTACTTTTACCTGAGCTTGTTCGATTGCCCGTGAAACAAGTGGGTGCTGCAAAGGAACATCTTCAGGCATATTAAAACGTGTCATAAGACCCGAAATAGTCTCTCCTCCAAAAAGTCTCATAATATCATCGTCTAAGCCTACGAAGAATTGAGATACACCAGGGTCTCCTTGCCTTCCGGATCTTCCCCTTAACTGATTATCTATTCTTCGCGATTCGTGTCTTTCAGTTCCTATAACATACAAGCCACCTAATTCAACTACTTCTTTGTGTTTTTTCTCCCAATCTTCCCATTTCTTAGAGCTTTTGTCCTCTGATCCATCTGCATCCTTTGGCGTATCTCCACCCAAAATAATATCAACTCCTCTTCCTGCCATATTAGTGGCCACTGTAACAGCTCCTTTTTCTCCGGCTTTTGCAATAATTTCTGCTTCTCTTTCGTGATTTTTAGCATTTAAGACTTCATGTTTTACTCCTTTTCTTCTTAAGAGTTCGCTGATAATTTCGTTTTTATCAATAGATGTAGTTCCGACTAAAATAGGCTGACCTTTAGAATGGGCTTTTTCTATTTCTGCTGCTACTGCACTATACTTTGCCCTTGCTGTTTTATAAATTGCATCTGACAAATCGCGCCTTACCATATCTCTGTGTGTTGGAACCACAACAACATCCAGCTTATAAATCTTATGGAATTCCTCCGCCTCTGTTACCGCAGTACCCGTCATACCCGCTAAGATTTCATATTTCCTAAAGTAATTTTGCAAAGAAACAGTTGCCAGGGTTTTTGATTCTCTTTGAATTGTAACGTTCTCTTTTGCTTCAATCGCCTGATGCAGTCCTTCGGAAAGCCTTCGTCCAATCATCAATCTTCCGGTAAATTCATCGACAAGAATAACCTCTCCGTCTTTTACAATATAATCTTTTTCTCGTTTGAATAAGGTTCTTGCTTTTAATGCTGCTTCTAAGTGGTAAACGGTATCAAAGTCTTTTTCATAGATATTTGAAATTCCATACAGTTTTTCGATTTTTTCAATCCCGTGTTCTGTTAAATGTGCCGTTCTAAGCTTCTCGTCAATTTTATAATCGGTTTCGGGAGACAACTTTTCAACCAATTTAGAATATTCATAATATTTTTGGGTTGGGGCTTCATCAGGTGCAGAAATAATATGAGGAGTTCTTGCTTCATCTATTAAAACAGAATCTACTTCATCAACTATTGCAAAATAAAAATCTCTTTGAGTAACCTGCTCTGCATCCTGGGCCATATTGTCTCTTAGATAATCAAATCCAAATTCGGAATTTATCCCATAAACAATATCCGCCTCATATGCTTGTTTTCTGCTTATTGGTCTAAGATGCAAAAGCCTGGTATCCCAAACGTCTTTTGTTTCATGTTTTGGATCATAAATAAAAGACTCTTCATTTATAATTGATGCGACGGAAACTCCTAGAAGATTAAAAATCGGGCCCATCCATCCTGCGTCTCGTCTTGCTAAATAATCATTAACTGTTACAAGATGTACATTTTTCCCCGTTAAAGCGTGCAGATATAAAGCAGGTGTTGCAGATAAGGTTTTTCCTTCTCCTGTTTTTTGCTCGGCAATTTTTCCGCTTGCAAGAACAGCTGCCGCAATAAGCTGGACGTCAAAATGCCGCAGCCCGATCGTTCTTCTTGATGCTTCTCTAACAAGAGCAAATGCTTCCGGAATAAGACTTTCCAAAGAGTCACCTCTTGAAATTTTCTTTTTAAATTCTTCCGTCTTTTTTGGAAAATCTGAGAGTTTTAAGTTTTTAAAGTCTTCTTCAAAAGAGTTAACTTTTTCAACAATCGGAGAAAGTTTTTGTATCTCTTTTTCATTGGTATCAAAAAATTTACTGAAAATACTTAACATATATTAATTTTACCATAATTTAGGCAAGGGTTTTGAGGTACTTCAATAAAAAAATCCCTCACATTTAATAACGTGAGGGATTCCAATTGATCAATTGGTAATTGATAATGCTCCAAATAGCTTACCAATTACTTTCTTTTCTTGGACTTCTTTTTCTTCTTTGCCATTATTCGGTTCACCTCCTTTACGTCGTGTAAAAGCGTTTCTAATTGATTTAATAATCTAATATTTTATTAAAGTTTGTCAAGCTTTTTTATCAGCTTCAAAAGCAATAATTTAGATTGATTTGAAAAGCAAAATTAAATGGGGATTTTCTACTATTTTATTACGTTTTTACCCGTATATTTTTGCAAAACTTTAGGAACTTTAACGCTGCCGTCTTCTTGCTGGTAATTTTCTAAAATTGCAATTACTGTTCTTCCAATTGCAAAAGCAGTTCCATTTAAAATACTTACATATTTTTTAACATTTCCGTCTTGATATTTAATGTTTAGCCTTCTTGATTGAAAATCAGAAACAGTTGAAACAGAGGTTACCTCTCTGTATGTGTCTTGTCCGGGCATCCATGCCTCTAAATCATATTTTCTTGCTGCCGGAAAACCTAAATCACCCGTGCACATTTTTACGACTTGATAGGGAATTTCCAAAGCTTTAAATAATTTTTCTTCTAATGAAAGCAGATATTCATGTTCCCTGTCGTCGTCCCCTTCTTTGACAAAAGAAACCATCTCTAATTTATCAAACTGGTGAACTCTTAAAATTCCTCTTGTATCTTTTCCGTAACTTCCCGCTTCTCTTCTGAAAGCACTCGAAAATCCTACATATCTTTTTGGTAGGTCTTTTACGCTTAAGATATCATCTTTATACATGGGGACAATTGAGTGTTCCGCCGTACCAACAAGATACAAATCGTCTTTTTCTAAATGGTACATATCTTCTTCTCCGCCGTTTTCCATATATCCAAGGCCTTTCATAGCATCTTTAGAAATCAAAACAGGTGGAATAATAGGAGTAAATCCTTCTTTTATTAAAGTCTCAAGCCCGAATTGAATAAGAGCAAATTCTAATAAAGCAGCATCGCCCTTTAAATATGTAAATCTGGCACCACTTACCTTAGAAGCGCTTTTCACGTCAATTAATCCAAGTTTTTCTCCCAAGTCTAAATGGTCTTTAGATTTAAAATCGAATTTGGGTAAATTGCCTTCTTTTCTTAATACTTCGTTGTCTTCTTCATTTTTCCCCACCTTCACATCGTCTTTTGCGGGATTAGGAATTTTAGAAAGCCAAGTATTTAGTTCTTCTTCTACAGCTCTTAAAGCAGATTCTTCTTTCTCAAGTTTGTCTTTTAAGTCTTTCCCTTTTTTGATTTGCGCATCTGTTGGTTTTCCTTTTATTTCTGAGGTATTTTTATTTCTTTCTTCTCTTAACTTTTGGGCCGTTTGAGACAGTTCGTTTGCTTTTTTTTCAATTTCTAAGATATGACTTACATCAATTTTTATTCCCTTATCTTCAGAAGATTTTTTTATTTTATTAGGATTTTCCTTTAATAATTTAATGTCAATCATAACTTAATTATATTCCTTTTTATTTTCCTTGACTATCTAAATATTCTTTAAATTTATCAAGCGCTTTTCGTCTATGAGAAACGCTATGTTTTTCTTCGAAAGTCATTTCACCAAAAGTTTTATTAAAGCCATCTGGAATAAAAACTGCGTCCCATCCAAACCCAAAATTATTTCCAGCCCTAATGGTTTCTGCAATGCTTCCTTGCACTTCCCCAATAAAAATATGAGCTTTTTTTCCATCGTGGTAAGCAACTGCTAATTTCGCTGTTGCTTTTCTTTGTTTTACTCCCTCAAGCATTTTTAAAAGAAGACTTGAACTACCCTCATCTGATTTAAGAATCCACTTTATAAAAGGTCCAGGAAAGCCTTGCCAAGCTTCAATATAAAAACCTACATCATCTATAAAAACTGGCGTTTTAAATTTCTTATAAGCTTGCATGACTTTATGTAGAGCAACTTTTTCTAAGTCGAGTTCTTGAATTTCATCTAATTCAACCTCTTCGACAATAATCGGAAAACCTAGTAACCTCTTAGTATCTTCAGCTTTTGCTTTATTACCAGTAACAAAGGTCAATCCCGCTTTCATAATTTTGAAATTTCTTCGAATCTTTTTTTTACGAAATTTTGATCAAGAGAGCGTATTAAAGCTGCTGCTTTGGGTCCGTGGTCTTTCCCGAGCAAAGCTTTATATATTGCTGCAAAGGCTTGATTTGTTGTCAACATGCCTTCGGCTGACCATTCGTAAAGTTTTGCTGCGAGATCAACTTCGCTCGAAACTTTAGCAAGTCTTTCAGAAATAATCTTTAAATAATTTTTCTCTTGATCTGAAAAGTTCAGCTGTGGAACACCTTTTTGAATTATGAATTTTTCACTCTCTGGGGCGTATTTTTCTATCCATATTTTTGCATATTGCACCCAATCTTTTACTTCCTTTAATTCATTTTGGGTGTTTGGCATTTGTACAAGTTGGGCTATTGTTGAAAAACGTGTTTGCGGAATATCTTCTTGCTCATTGGCTTGAGAAAGATAAATCACTCTTTTGTGATCCTCTTCATCGGATTTGGAAAAAGCCTGGTATTGGTCAAAAAGTGAAGGGATTGCAAGTGAATCCTTGGGGCTAAACTCTACCGCAATATTTGGTTCTGTTTTTACCATAAGAAATCTTGTTCTTTGTGGCCCTATAACTTCTAAAAGCTCGTCTCCTGTAATGCCTAATCCTTTTGATGAAGACATTTTTTTACCACCTGCAAGAAAAAACTCATATGCAAGCTTCATGGGTTTTTTTGCATTGAAAACTTTTTCAACAAGCTCCATTGCAATATCATATGATCCTCCTGCAGAAGCATGGTCCTTACCGGCACCCTCTATTGTTACGCCAAAGGTAAACCATTTCGCGGCCCATTCTACTTTCCAGACCATTTTTCCGTTTCCTTTAAACGGTGAGACTTTTCCTTTTTCTCCACACCCCTTAGCCCAAACGACTAAATTCGACAAACACTCATATTCAACTTCTTTCCCGTCCCAATTTGTAACCTTAGTCGTTCCTAATTTTTTGCAATTAGGACAAATCACCTGAAAAGGATACCAACTATCCGAAAGCTTTTTCTTGTACATTTCTTCATAAACAGCTCTTACTTTTTCAACGTCGTCCAAAACTATTCTTATTGCTTTGTCAAAAACTCCCTCTTTATAAAGTACACTCGTTCTATATAAAATATCGGGTTTTATATCTAAATCTTTTAATAAATTTTCCATCATTTTTGAAAAATGATCTCCAAATGTCTCATCTTTTTTTAACCCCGGTGCCATAAAAAGAGGCTCCCCTAAATACTTACCATGGGAATCCATAAGATTTGCAGGTAAACCATCAATTGGATCCATATCGTCAAATCCATAACGGAATTCAACTTCGGTTTTTTTCTCTTTTAAAATCTTAGCCAGAGTATCGTGAATCACCGGTCCTTTTAAAGAACCCATATGTACGATACCCGATGGAGTAAAAGAATCGTTTATTACTTGTTTTCCTTTAATATTTTCTAGCAATTTATCTGCCCAAAACATGTAGATATTATACAGCTTTAGAGCTGAAAATAAATTAGGAGATACTAAACTCTTTTCGAAGATTTTCTACCATTTCTTTTGTCATTTTTTCCAAACTATATTCGTGTTTCCATCCCCAATCGGCTCGTGCTTGTGAATCGTCAATGGATTTTGGCCAGGAATCTGCTATTTTTTGTCGCTCATCGGGTTTATAGGAAACTTTTAAATCGGGTATATGTTTTCTAATTGCTTCTTCCCACTGTTTTGCAGTAAAACTTACAGCAGCAAGATTGTAGCTTCCTCTAAGTTTAATTTTTAAAACCGGAGTATCCATCAAATCTATCGTTGCTTTTATAGCATCATTAACATACATCATGGGTAGCATCATATCAGGCCCAAGCCAGCAAGTGTTTCCTTTTCCTTGTACGCCGTCATAGAGCATTGCAACTGTATATTCCGTTGTTCCGGCACTTGGCGGTGTTTTCCAGGAAATTATTCCGGGATAGCGAACAGATCTAACATCAAGTCCGTATTTAATATTAAAATAGCGGCAGAGATTTTCTCCCGTAACCTTTGTTACTCCATACATTGTAGTTGGCTCCAAAATGGTTTCCTGTGGAGTGTTATCTCTTGGAGTTGTAGATCCGAATGCAGCAATTGAACTTGGCCAGAAAATTTTAAGTCCAAATTCCACACCAAGCTCTAAAATATTTTTTAAACCCCCTACATTAATATCCCAGGTAACTTTTGGGTCTTTTTCTCCCCCAACTGATAATAGTGAAACTAAATGATAGACATCAACAATGTCGTATTTTTTAATTATTGAAGCTAAAATGTCCTTATCTCTTGTATCAGCTTTTTCTAAAATTCCATCAAAGTTGGAAGTTACGGTTTTATGTCCCATTGCTACAACCTGATCTTTTCCAAATTTTTTTTGCAAAGCCGGAACTAATTCTGACCCTATCTGGCCAAATGCTCCTGTTACTAAAATCTTTTTCATATTATCTTAAGCTCTTTACCAACTTTTTCAAATGCGGAAATTCCCTTATCTAAATCTTCCTTAGAATGAGAGGCCGAAGGGATTACTCTTATTCTGGCTTTCCCTTTTGCAACCATCGGAAAAACAATAGGAGTAGCAAAAACTCCTTCTTCATATAATTTTGTACTAAATTCTTGAGCTTTATTTTCATCCCCTAACATTACCGGAGTAATTGGAGTTTGAGAATTTCCGGTATCAAAACCTAAGTTTTTAAATCCTGCCTTTAGATATTCAACATTTTCCCACAATTTTTTAACCGGGGTATCCGATTCTAATAAAATATTAATTGCCGCAAGTGCTGCAGCAGTATCCGGAATAGTTAGGGCAATTGAAAAAAGTCTTTGTCTTGCTTTTAAATTATAATAACCAATAAGTGTTTTGTTTCCCGCAATAAATCCTCCGATTACCGAAAACGCCTTGGATAAACTTCCGATTTCTATATCAACCTGCCCGACTAATCCAAAATGATCAACTATTCCCCTTCCTCCTTTTCCCAAAACTCCTTCGCCATGCGCATCATCTACCATTGTTAGGGCTCCGTATTCTTTTGCCAACTCGACTATTTTAGGGAGCGGGGCTAGATCTCCATCCATGGAAAAAACTCCATCAGTTACAATTAAAATAAGCGGTTTTTGTCCGTCGCTTTTTAAAGGAATTTCCTGTGCCTCTTTAAGCTTATCTTCCAAATCAGCTGTATCTGTATGTTTATAAATAAACTTATTTTTAACACCTGACAGCCTTACTGCGTCAATAATAGATGCGTGATTTAGCTCATCGGATATAACAATATCTTCTTTACCGATTATTGTTTGGATTGCTGCTGCATTTGCCATATAAGCGCTTGAAAAAACAACAGCTGCTTCTGTTCCTTTAAATTTTGCAATTTTGTCTTCTAGTTCCAAATGAAGTTTATGGGTTCCGGCTAGAGTCCGGTATCCTGTTCCTACACCGTATTTATCAACTGCATCTTTTACGGCTTTTTTCAATCTTTCATCTTCTGCCAGTCCTAAATAGTGACTTGAGCAAAAATTAAGAACTGTTTTTCCTTCAATTGTTAGATAAGCGCCTTCGCCTGATTCAATAACTAAAGGCTCTTTACCGGAAGCATTAATTTCTTTAATTTGCTTATAAAAATCTTCAATGGAGGACATGCCTCTTATTTTAGCTTACAGAGGTAATTGTGTAAACAACAGTTCCTGCGGGCGCTTCTACTTCTACTTTTTCTCCAACCTTTTTACCTATTAACGCTTTCCCTAAAGGAGACTCGTGAGATATCTTTTTTTCATTAGGATCTGCTTCCCATTCACCAACAACCATAAAGTCTTCTTTTTTTCCTTTTACATTTACAGATACTTTAGAACCTAATTTAACAGTGTGGTTTCCTTTTGCATGATCCTCCTGAATCAATACAGCTTGATTTATTAGCTCTTCTAGTTCATCTATTCTTCCGTCTATAAAAGAAAGTTCTTCTCTTGCTGCAGCGTATTCTGCATTTTCGGATAAATCTCCCATACTTCTTGCTTGAGAAACTCTTTCCAGTACTTCCGGTCTTCGTACGTCATGCAATTGACTATATTCTTGTTTAAGCTCTACCAGTCCTTCTTTTGTTAAATAAATTTTTTTGTCCATATTTTTAAAATAAAATCCCTCAAGTTTCTCGAGGGAATAAATAGATAATGAATCCTAAATTTCAATGAATGATAACCCAAAAATAAATCCTTGTCAATGTCCTCTAGTATCTACTGCGACTCTTGAGTGTAACTTTTTAAGAACTATATTTTCATAATCTTTGGGATGGAATGCTAACATATTACTTTCAATTTTTTCTCTTGTTATTTTAGGTTTCATATAAATATATTGAAAAAACATAACTATTTTTTCTATATATAGTAAATTAAACAATTTTAATAAAAGTCCGTCAACATTTGTTGTGGTTTTATTTATGGGAATTAAATTTTCCGAAATTTTTTCCTTAAAATTGGGTAAAAAATTACCAATCCAATTATTTTTTTCTATAAAATCATAGTACGTGCTATCTCTTTGGAAAATTGGTAAAAGCTGAACAATTTCATGCGCCAAGTATAAATTCCTTTCTGATTTATTAAAGCTTATTTTGTTTTCTCCGATTATAAAGTTTAAGCAAAATTTATCTTTTACATTTGTCTCTCCTTTGCTTCTGTAAACTCCTTGGAATTTAAATAGCAATACTAATAACAACCTTGTCAGCCAAACAAAATCCTTTTTACTGATTATAAAAATATCTATGTCATCATTTTTTTCGGAATTTTTCATAGACAGACCTCCGCTAATTCCTGCAAATTGTAGGCTTGGAATAAAACTTATTTTTTTTATATATTTTAGAGTTTTATTAATTTTAGAATTGCTGATTCTTTCTCTTCTTTTTCTTTTTTCAATATTATTTTTCTTTTTATTTAAAAAATAGAAAGAATCTTTCCGATGAATATTTTTAAGTAGGTTTTCAAATTTTTTATAGGAAATTTTCTTGTCTAAAAATTGCCAAATTTCTTTCTTTTTTAGAGGGTAATCAAAAATTTGAAAGTAGAGCAGAGTTTTTGTAATAGAATTTTTACCTTGCTCCATATTTATCAAGGACTTGTGCAACGCCTTGTTTAAATGTTTCAAAAGCACTTTCTACAGAGGTTCCATCATTTATTGTATTTATGGCGTTTTCCAAATATGTATTTAATTCTTGATTTATTCCATTCTCACCAGCTGCATCAACAAATAAAGACGAATTTGCTGTTTGTCCCTGCAAAACAGAAGGATAAATAATTGTATCTTTCAAATTACTGGCCATATCAATTCTTGGATAGGGTTGTCCAAATGGTCGTGTCTTAGCTTCTTCAAGATAAAGTTTTGTAAGCACATCCTTGGAAGAGAGATATTTTATTAAATCCAAAACCTGTTTTTGATTTTTACTTTTTACAGATGCTCCCATAACCCAGTAGCTTGCAAGATTTACAGGATCATTTCCCAATTGAGGAACGGGTACAATTTGCATATTTATAGAGGGGTTTGCCGCTTTGATTGTAAAATAGTCCCAGGAATAACCAAAATACATTCCTAATTTTCCCTTAGAAAAAGCAAGAATAGAAGGCTCCATACTGTCATCCCAAACATTATTTTCATCAATCGAAAATGCCGTATAAAAATTTAACGCTCCGATTGCCCTGTCAGATGTTGCATCTAAATTTTTTGTGTCTACTCCGTTTTGCAGAAACAGCAAGGATACAATATCGGGGGCATGTGTAACATTACCAAAAGTTCCCATTGCAGTACCTGCTGTTACGATTTTGCCCTCTTCGTCTTTGACTGTTAAGCTTCTTGAAGCATCAATAAAATCATTCCAGTTAGATGGAATGTTAACACCCCCGGATGCTAATATATCTGTGTTTACGTACATGACCAAAGTGTCCATATTTTGCGGTATTCCATAAATAGCTCCATTTTTAACCAGGTCTGTTTTTGCCACATCGAAATAGTTATTAAATTCTTGGGCGGAAACTACGCTGCTTGGAAGAGGTAATAAAATATCGGACAAGACTGTCCGCCAGGTATTGTGGTATAAGAAAATATCCGGCCCGTTTCCCTTCTCTGTTCTTGTAAGCAGTCTGTCTTTATATTGTTTTAAGTCTTCCCTACTGTAGTTTACTTTTACACCTTGGTGTTGTCTTTCGAAATCGGATAAAACAGTCTGCATTGTCTTTCCGTCTTCCCAAAGTCCCCAGAATGTTAAATTAACCCCGCTACTCTCTTTATTTAGCAGTTTTGAAGCTGCAAAGAATAGAACCATTATTATTACCAAAAAAACCAAAACACCAATAAAAATTTTTATAATTTGGCCTAGTTTAAATTTTGAAAGCTTTGGTTTTGGCGGTGGCGGCGCAGGGGGAGAATTTTGAGGAATTTGTGTACTTTGTACATTTTCAGTCTGATATTGTACGCTTTGAGCCGGCGGGCTAAAAGGAAAATCAGAGCCCTGAGCCTGAGAAATAGTGTTTTCTTCGTTTTGCATGGTCAAATTATAGTATAATACAATGTAATTCCCTACTCAATGAAGAATATCTCTATAGGCAAACTCAAAACTATTTTTAAATTTAAATATCATAAACAGTCGCAAAAGATTGTAAAGAATTTATTTTGGTTTTTTACAGGTGCTCTTATAACTGTAATTCTTTTGTCGGGTATCGGATATCTTTCTTATCAGGGTATATACAAAAACTATATCTATCCCGGAATCATAATGGAGGGCCGTGATTTCGGTGGCAAAACAAAAGTAGATGTAAAAAATTATTTCGATGCCAAAAACGAAAAAATAGGCAAAAGCAGTTTTGTTTTCAAAAGCGATTACGGAATTGCTACTGTATCGGCAAAGGAAATAGACTTTGGATATAACTCAACTCTTCTTTCGGAACAGGTATATCTTTTGGGCCGCTCAGAAAATTTCCTTTCTAATGCCAGCCTGCTTCTTCAAGCTTATATAATAGGTGTTCGGCTGCCTACTTCTTACTCTTTCTCGGAAGCCAAGTTAGGCGAAATCCTTAAACCCATAAAAGTACAAATTGATAAAAAACCGGTCGATGCACAGTTCAAATTTGAAAATGGAAGAGTTACGACATTTAAACCATCGGAAAACGGACGGGGAGTAGATGACGAACTGCTTGAAGAACAGTTAAGGGAGAAAACATTAACAGTAGCATCTGCTCCGAAACCAATTTCAGTCGTTATTACGATACCTATTAAAATAATTCCTCCAAACGTAACAACAGAACAGGTAAATAATTTGGGAATAAAAGAATTAATAGGAGTCGGCTCATCGTTATTTTATCATTCCATTCCTTCGAGAATTCACAATATTGCACTCGCTACAGGAAGAATAAGCGGAGTTCTTATAAAACCCGGGGAGGTTTTTTCTTTTAACAAAGCCTTGGGTGATATTTCTGCTTTTACGGGTTATAAACAAGCTTATATAATTCAAAACGGGAAAACCGTTTTAGGGGACGGAGGAGGAGTATGCCAAGTATCAACAACGTTTTTCAGGGCGCTTCTTAATGCAGGATTGCCAATTGTTGAAAGACATGCCCATGCATATAGAGTAGGTTATTACGAAGAAGATTCACCCCCGGGTTATGATGCAACAATTTTTTCACCAAGTGTTGATTTACAATTCAAAAATGATACCGGTTCACATATTCTGGTTCAAAGCGAGGTGGACTTAAGTAATTTATCATTAAAGTTTTATTTATACGGGACCAAAGACGGACGAAAAGCTACGATAGGAAAACCGGTAATATACAATCAAAGGCCTGCTCCTGCACCGCTTTACCAGGAAGATCCGACATTGCCTGTCGGAACAATAAAGCAGGTTGATTTTGCAGCAAGCGGCGCTTCCGTATATTTTAATTATACGGTAGAAAAAAATGGAAAAACAATAATAAACGAGAAATATTTTTCTAATTACCAGCCCTGGAGAGCTGTATTTTTACAAGGAACTAAAAGTGGATAAAATACTTAATGCTTCAAAATGAGTTAAAGCTGCTCAAAGACTCAAATTAAAAAAGAAAAAAGTCGTAATTGTTGGTGGGATTTTTGATATCCTTCACATTGGCCATATAAGATTTTTACAAAAAGCCAAAAGATGTGGTGATTATTTATTTGTACTTCTTGAATCTGATAAAAGAGCAAGAATTGATAAAGGAAGTTCAAGACCAATAAATAATCAAAAAGAAAGAGCTGAAATTCTTGCATCTATAAATTTTGTAGATTATGTAATAACGCTTGAAAACACTTTAACAAACGAAGAATATGACAGGCTTATTTATAAACTTAAACCCGATTTAATTGCACTAACCAAAGAAAGCTCTACAAAGCAACATGCAAAAAGGCAGGCTTTAAGATTAGGAGCAAAAGTTTTGGAAGTAATTCCAAGAATAAAAAATAAATCTACAACTAAAGTTGCGGATATTATTTCAAAAAGTTTTTAAATGGGAAAGATTACACTTTTGCTTATGTTAGTATTTACATTATTTGGATTATTTCTGTTTCAGAATTTAAGCAAAAAAAGTTATGTCTTTATAGACACGATAAGATTTAAAGCAGAATTTGCAGAAACGCAAAAATCAAAAGAAATAGGTCTTTCAAAATATAAAAGCATAGATAATGATTTTGCACTGGTTTTTCCTTTTGAAAAAAACACAAAACCCGTATTTTGGATGAAAGATATGCTTTTTCCAATAGACATTATATTTGTAAAAGACTACAAAATTATTCAAATTTACTCAAATGTTCCAAACCCTACCGATAATAACGGCCAGTTGCCTTTATACACACCTAAAAACGAGGCAAATATTGTAATAGAAATAAATTCCGGACTTTCAAAAAAATATAATTTTAAAGAGGGGGACCAAATAAAAATTATTAAATGAAAATACTTGCTGTTGAAACAAGCTGCGATGAAACAGCTGCCTCGGTCGTAAAATTTGAAAAAGGATTAAGCCATGTTGAACTCCTATCAAACGTTGTTGCGACTTCCCTACCCATGCACCGGGAAACAGGAGGGATAATTCCTGAAAATGCCGCAAGAGAACAGCTAAAATATATAATCCCTGTTATAAATCAAGCTTTAAAAGAAGCTTCTTCAAAAGACTCTGATATTGATAGCCTTGCGGTAACAGTTGGACCGGGTTTAATAGGCTCTCTTCTTGTCGGAGTTGAAACAGTTAAGGCCTATTCGTATATCTGGAAAAAGCCCATTATTCCTGTTAACCATTTATTCGGCCACATTTACGCCAATTTCATCGGCAGAAAAGAAAAAGAAATAAAGTTCCCTTCTATTGCGCTTATTGTATCGGGAGGACATACCGATTTGGTTTTAATAAAAAGTCATTCCAATATTAAATGGCTTGGGGGAACAAGAGACGATGCGGCAGGAGAAGCTTTGGATAAAACAGGAAGGCTCTTGGGTCTTTCTTATCCCGCAGGGCCAAAAATCGAAGACCTGGCAAAAAAAGGAACTGATACCTTTAAATTTCCAAGACCGCTTATTGAATCAGGTGATTACGATTTTAGTTTCAGCGGTCTTAAAACCGCAGTGTTGCGAGAGGTTGAGAAAGGAGCAAAACCCCGTCTTGAAAATTTTTGCTATTCGGTTCAGCAGGCAATAATTGATGTATTAATTAAAAAAACTCTTAAAGCAGCAAAGGAATTTAGAACTAAATCAATTCTTCTTGGAGGTGGCGTCGCAGCTAATGGCAAATTGCGAGAGCAGCTTGAATTAGAAATTAAAAATTTGAAATTAGAAATTCCGCTTTTCGTTCCAGAAAAGCGGCTGTGTACAGACAATGCCGCGATGATTGGAGCAGCTGCCGCATTCTTAGGAAAACCAAAGAGTTGGGACAAGATAGAAGCAAATCCGGAGCTTTATTTTGACTAATTTGGTAGAATATAATACTGTCTAATGCAAATCGATAATACAATAATTGCCGCAATCTTAATATTAGGATTTTCTTTAATCCTATTTGTGCAGCTTCGGAAATCCAAAAATTCCTCGGAAACTACACTCGTTGAATGGCTAAAAACAATGCAAAACTCACTCGATTCAACAAGTCTAAGTGTCGTAAAAACACTGCAGGCAAATTCGCAGCAGCTAAACGAAAGGCTAGATAAAGCAGCTATTGCCATAAAAGACGTAAATAAAGGAGTCGGGGAAATGAGCGAAATAGGAAGAAACATGAGAGAGCTTCAGGAATTTTTAAAAAGTCCAAAGTTAAGGGGAAACATAGGAGAAGAGGTATTAAAAGATTTAATTTCTCAAATATTTCCCAAAAATAGTTTTCATCTTCAATATCAGTTTAAATCGGGGGAAAGAGTTGATGCTGCTTTAAAAACAGACGCCGGAATTTTACCGATTGACTCCAAATTTCCTATGGAAAATTTTCAGAAAATGGTAAAAGCAAAAGAAACTCAGGATAAGGAAACATTTAAAAAGGAGTTTATAAGAGACGTAAAAAAACACATAGACACAATTGCAAAAAAATATATTTTGCCCGAAGAAGGAACAATGGATTTTTGCTTTATGTATATTCCGTCCGAAACTGTTTTTTATGAAGTAGCAGACGAAGTAGATCTTATGGATTATGCAAGAAGGCAGAGGGTTTACGTAGTTTCTCCAACTACTTTATATGCTCATTTGCAAACAATATTATTGTCATTTGAGGGTAAAAAAATAGAGACAAAATCTAAGGAGGTATTTGCACTTCTTCGCGCACTTAAGGTAGACTATCAAAAGGTTAACGACGGATTATCCGTTTTGGGAAGACATATAACAAACGCGTCTTCTCAATTTACAAATGTCTCTTCTTCGTTTGAAAAAATAGGAAGTAAATTGGATACGACAAAATCTTTAGAAAAAGACGCGTTAGAGAAATTAGAAGAAAAATTAGACTGAAAGGGGGTGAGTTTATGAATAGCATGAAACTTTTATTAATAGGTGCTGTTGTCTTAGTCGTAGTAGTCGCGGGAGCACTGCTTCTTTCAAACAAATCGACAACAACGCCAACAGAAACTCAGAATGCAAATCCTACGCAAGCTGCTGCAGAAAGCGCAAATGAAAGTAAAGAAGCTGCTGTTTCAGTTACAGCAAATGGTTTTGAACCAGCAACTCTTACTGTAAGGGTGGGTACAAATGTTGTATGGACAAACAGCAGCGGTGATGCGGCAAATGTCAGTTCGGATAATCATCCAACTCATTTGAGATTCCCTTTCTTAAACTTGGGCACATTTGAAAACGGACAAACAGTTTCGGTCGTATTTGAAAAGATAGGAACCTATACATACCATAATCATTTACGTCCGGAACAGACGGGAACAGTAACCGTACAATAACAAGAGCTAAATAAATTTTGTTATAATACGTTACCTAAATGAACTCGAGTCTAAGCTTGGATAAAAATCAGCTCGATGCTGTAAAGCATGGAAGTGGTCCTCTTTTAATAATTGCAGGAGCGGGAACTGGAAAAACAACGGTTATCACCGAGCGGATAAAACACTTAATTGTCGACAAAAATATTTTGTCCGACGAGCTTCTGGCATTAACATTTACGGAAAAAGCAGCGCACGAGATGCAGGAGCGGGTTGATATTCTTTTGCCCTACGGCTATACAAACCTTTGGATTCACACGTTTCACTCTTTTTGCGATAGGATTTTAAGAAGTGAGGCGCACGCAGTTGGACTTGATCCAAATTATAAACTAATTTCAGAGAGCGAATCTATACTGCTTTTAAGACAAAATATATTTGATTTGGGATTAAATATATTCAGACCGCTTGGCAATCCCAACAAATTTTTAGAAGCGCTTCTTAATCATTTTTCGCGCCTTAAAGACGAAGACATAACGCCTAGGGAATATTTAATTTGGGCAAGGAAACAAAAGCCGACAGATGAAAATTTGCAGTATTTAGAGCTAGCAAGCGCTTATTTAAAATATGAAGAGCTAAAAACCAAACAATCCGTAATGGATTTTGCCGATTTAATATCCAACTCCTTGCTGCTTTTTAGAACCAGAAAAAATATTTTAAAAAAATATCAAAAACAGTTTAAGTTTATTCTGGTCGATGAATTTCAGGATACAAATTACGCACAAAATGAATTGGCAATTTTGCTTTCCGGAGATGATAAAAATATTAACGTCGTAGCAGACGATGATCAGTCAATTTATAGATTTAGAGGCGCAGCGGTATCCAACGTACTCCAGTTTAAAAAAAATTTTCCGAAAGCAAAAATTATTACTTTAACAGATAACTACAGATCAACTCAGGAAATTTTGGATTCTTCTTATCTTCTTATTCAGAATAACAATCCAAACAGACTGGAAGTTGTAGAAAAAATTGCAAAAAAACTAAAAAGTCACTCAAGCAAAAAAAACGAAAAAATAACTTTAATTAGACAACAGCGCGCAGAAGACGAAGCGGATAAAATTGCACAAACAATAAACACATTATCCAAAGAAGAATACAAATACAAAGACATTGCAATTCTTTTGAGGGCAAACGACCACGCAGTCGGTATTGCCGCGGCGCTTTTTAGAAATAAAATTCCTTTTCAGTTTTTGGGACCGGGTTATTTGTTTCAGCAGGAAGAAATTAAAGATTTAATTGCATACTTAACTTTTCTTACTAACCTTTCCGATTCCGTTTCCTTATTTAGGGTTTTATCTATGGATATTTTTAAAATATCGGCTGTAGAACTTAACTATGTTTTAAATTTTGCAAAAAAAAGAAATATTACTCTGTTTGATGCGATATTGGAAAAAAATCTGGAATTCTTAAGTGCAAAAACAGTTAATACACTTGAAAATTTTAAAAAAATGGTACTTGAGCATTTAAGAAGAAGCAGAAAAGATCAGGCAGGACAGCTTTTGTATGATTTTTTGGTTGATACAAAACTATTTGATACTTTGCAAAATACCGACTCTATTCAAGATGAAAAGAGAGTGCAAAATATTGCAAAATTTTTTGACAGAATTAAAAATTTTGAAACAGAAAGAAAAGACGCAAATATTTTTACTCTCGTGGAATGGCTTACGCTAATGATGCAGATGGGAGACAGCCCTCTCGCTGCGGATATTGATTTAAGAGAAGAAAACGCCGTAAATATTCTTACCGTTCACTCAAGCAAGGGACTTGAGTTTCCTGTAGTTTTTATGTCTAATCTTGTAACAGAGCGTTTTCCAACCAGAGAGCGTTCCGAAAAAATACCATTGCCCGAGGGCATCATAAAAGAGAAGCTCCCCAAAGAATCCGATTTTCATTTGGAAGAAGAACGAAGGCTTTTTTATGTCGGAATGACAAGGGCAAAAGAAAGGCTCTATTTTACAGCTGCAAATTATTACGGAACAGGCAAGAGACAAAAAAAATTGTCTCCTTTTGTATATGAAGCACTTCCCGATCTAAAAGAAAAAGAAACAAGGGAAGAAGAAAATCAGCAAATGTCTTTGCTTGAAGTTTTGGCTCCTTATCAAAATGTAAAAGAAGAAGAAGATGTAAAAACTCCGCTTAAAGTTGACTATGTTACCTACTCTAATTTACAAATGTTTGACATATGCCCCTTGCATTATAAAGCAAAGGTTATATTTAATTTGCCGACCCCTCCTTCTGGTGTTTTATCCTTTGGAATATCAATGCACAAAACTCTTTACGAATTTTATAAACTAATAATGGATAAAAAAACACCTGCAAAAAGCTCATTAATTAAACTTTTAGAAGAAAACTGGGAAAACCAGGGATACGACAGCAAAAAACACGAGTTTGAAAGATTTGCTCAGGCAAAAAAAATGCTGGATAAATTTTACAAACAAGAAGGCAGCCCTTTTGTTAAACCTTTAGCAATAGAGCAGCCTTTTAATTTTGTTCTTAAAAACGGGGTAAAAGTTTTTGGGAAAATAGACAGGATTGATCCTAAAAATAATGGCATTGAAATAATAGACTACAAAACAGGTTTGGATAATCCAAGAGCCGATAAAGCACACAGACTTCAGCTTGCAATATATGCCTTGGCTGCCACAAGGGTTAAAAATATTTTATATGGTAAAAACTCAAATGACATTACCTTAACGCTTTATTTTCTTGAGCAAAATACCAAAAAACCCCTGGAATTTGAAAAGAAAGATTTAGACGATTTGGAAAACGAACTTACCCACAAAATAGAAGAGATAGAAAAAAGCGATTTTAAATGCAGTAATAATATAATATGCAAAACCTGCGAATTTAAAATGCTCTGCTCGGTATACAAGTAAACTTGTTTTTAAGCTTCAAATTTGCTATAATATAGGCGTTCTTTGGAAGATGAATTGCTACAGTTTAAATTGAAAAATTTGAGCTGAGGAAAGTCCAGACAGCAGTATTGTAAGGGACGGGACGTAAGGTCCGACGCGAAAGCGCTAGTTTCTAAAATTTTACCCACATATGGTTTTAGAACAGATTGTGAATTAACACAATTTGAGAGCAACAGAGACGAGTGGGAGTGAAACGGGCAATCCTACCTGCTGTAACCTACGAAAGATGCATTTTGTACAATACCAAGCATCGAAGTTAGGGCATCCAGATAATATCTGGACAAAGTGAGAATAAAACATCATTTTGAGATAGATTGCAATTTAAAAACAGAATCTGGCTTACTATCTTCCGAAGAACACTATTTTTTGTATTTTTCCTCTATTTCCTTATCGCTTATAAAATCAAACGTATATTCAAAAACTATTTTCAAAACTCCTGCAATTGGAACCGCAAGTAATAGTCCTGTAATTCCTGCTGTATGTTCTCCTGCTAAAACGGCAAACAAAATAACTAAGGGGTGGAGTTTTGTTATTTTTCCAAAAACTTGGGGATTTACAAAATAATCCTGCACCTGTCTTACAACAAAATAAATTATTACAACTGCAAGAGCGGTTTGTGTAGGATCCCATCCAAAATTATTTGTTCCCGAAATATAAGCAACGGATGCTGCAACTATTGTTGCCAAAATTGGACCTATTATCGGAACTATTTCTGCAAAACCCGTAAAAATTGCAAGAATAAGCGCATACTTAACGCCAATAGCCGAAAGACATATGAATAAAATAATGGAAACAAGTATTACCAAAAATATTATTCCTCGAAGGTAGCCTCCCAAAACAATATTTATCCGTTTTAGAAGAATTTCCATTTCCAGCTTATATCTGTGCGGTATCCAATTGAGAAATTTATTGTACATCGTATTTCCTTCTTTAAGAAAATAAAAAGCTGCAAACATAAACAGTACAAATCCGATAATGCGCGAAAATGCCTGCGGAAGGAAAGAATAAACCGAAGGGTAAATAATTTTATTCGAACTTGTAATACTTGCTAAGCTGTCTTCAACCGTTGGTCTTACAAAATCAGGAAGGGAATTTATTTGGCTTTTTGCACTTTTTGCAAACTGAGTAATATGAGACTGCAGCGCAGCGGATTCATCTATTACTCTTTTGGAAAAAATAAATCCTGACGCAATAACAGTTGAAATAATAAGAAGGTAAATAACAATAACGGAAACGGTTCTTGGAATTTTAGCCCTTTTGTTGCAAAAATTTACAACAGGATTAAATACATATGCAAAAATTGCGGCGAAAATAAATGGGGTTATTATGGCTTTTTGAATATACAAAAACCAGATAAAAAGTATTCCTACGGCTATAAAGAATAAAAACTTTAAACGAAGCGACATTTAGGCAATTATAGCAAAATTTATCTTACAATTCTTTTTAAGGTCTTGCCCGGTGTAAATCCCGGCGCTTTTCTTGCTTCAATTGTCATTTTTTCGCCTGTCTTTGGATTTCTTCCAATTCTTTCTACTCTTTTTCTAACACTAAAAGTGCCAAAACCGGTTATTACTACTTTTTCTCCTCGCTTTAGTGAATCTCTAATTCCATTTAGCATTGCCTGTACACTTTCTCTTGCGGCTTTGTTTGTAAGATTTGCTTTTTTAGCAACCAGCTCTATTAAATCTTTTTTTGTCAAAATTATCACCCCCTTTAATTTAGACCTACAATACAATCTAAATAAAACTTTGTCAATATAACAAAAGGGGTCAAAACTAGAGTAGCTGTTTTCTTATTAAATCATTCGAGGATTTACCTTCGTCGTCTCCTCTGGAATATAAAAAAGTCTGCCATCCTAATTTCTTTGTGCCTTCAAGGTATTTTTGAATATCATCGATAAAAAATATTTCATCACCGCTTGCTTTAATTGTTTTTTCTACATATCTATATAGTTTTTCTGACGGTTTGCTCATTTTAAGTACCGACGACTCAAAATAAAATTGGATATTTGCATATTTTGAAAGATTCTTTTTCAGATCTTCGGTCTGATTTTCCCAATTATTTGTTAAAATTGCTATTTTGTATCCTGCAATATCCAATTCGGACATGAGTTTTTTAGTGTCCGAAAGCCAATAATTTAGGTCCTCTTGCCAATGTTTCCAGATTTCTTCCATTTTATCTTCGAGTTTCAAAATAATGAGAACCGTTTTCCACCAATTATAATCTGTGACTTCTCCGTCCATTGTCCCCGGAGTTGCATCGTTAACGGCCTTTAACATCGCGTCTTGCGTTACTCCATAAAGCTTTGCCATGTCTTTTGCAAAACCCAAGAAATCGTAAAGAACATTTCCAACGTCAAAAATAACCCACTGCGGCTTTTTCATTAGGAAGACTCTGTAGATATTGCTCTAAATTCCCTAATTGCGGTTACTTTTACTTCCCCGGGTACTGCCAATGCTTTGCTTACTTCATCGCGAATTTTATAAGCGAGTACTGTAGTTTCTGCATCGTCCATCTGCCCCGGATTTACAATTACCCGCAGTTCCCGTCCTGCTTCAAATGCATATGCATCTTCAACTCCGTCAAACTTCTTTGCAATTTCCTCCATCTGTGTAAGTCTTTTTCCGTATTCTTCTATATCCTCGTATCTTGCCCCGGGTCTTGCGCCGGAAATCTGGTCTGCAATATGCACTATTACAGATTCTACCGATGTAAAAGGCTCATCCTCGTGATGCTGTGCAACGCAGTCTATAATAGGCTGCGGAATATTAAACTTTTTAATAAGCTCTACTCCCAACTTTACGTGGCTTCCGTCTCCTTCTACCACTTTTCCTATATCGTGAAACAAACATCCAAGTCTTACTACATTTACGTCTGCGCCGATTTCGGCCGCTATATGCATTCCAATTTTTGTCTCTTCCAGTGTATGCACTACCAAATTCTGTCCAAAAGAAGTTCTAAATTTAAAACGCCCCAACACCGACAGTAAATCTTTCTGCAGATTAAAAACGCCTACTTCATGAGCAAGTTTTTCGCCTTCTTCAAACATTATTTGCTCTACTTCTTTTTTTGTCTGCTCTACAATTTCCTCTATTCTAAAAGGCTGAATTCTTGTATCTTTTATTAGCTTTTCCAAAGATCTTCTTGCGATCTCTCTTCTTACCTGATCAAAAGAGGAAAGTCTAATTACTCCTTCTTCGTCCAAATCAACATCTACTCCCGTTGCCTGCTCAAAAGCTCTTATATTTCTTCCTTCTTTTCCAATTATTCTTCCCTTTACATCCTCGTCTGTTATTTTTACAACGGATAAAGTGTATTCGGGAATGTAGTTAATTGCGCCATGTCTCATCGAATCTACCAAAATTTCCTGGGATTTTTTATCTGCGGTTGCTTTTGCTTCTTCCTCTTTAATTTTGATTATTTTTGCAGCGGTTTTTGCCTGCTTTTGCTCCATTAAATCAAGAAGCTGTTCTTTTGCTTCATCTGCGGTTAGGGAAGATACTTTCTCAAGAGCCTCTTCCAGTTTTTCTTTTAAACTTTCTAGCTTTTCTTTTTCCGCCTCTAGCTTTTCTTCCTTCTCAAGAAGCTTTTTTTCAAGTAATACTAAATCTTGTTGTGACATATTTTTTATAACAAAAAGAGGACCCTAATCTTGCGGGTTTATTTAATAGAAGAATTTGTGAACAAATTTCTTTCCATATTATCTTTTTGTCTTTATTTATTATAGTCCCTTGGAATTAGCTGGTCAACCACTTTTTTAATTGTATCCCAGTCAAAACCTTTAGAAGCCAAAAATCTTCCCATTTTTTCGTATATTTTTTGCCTGTCCAGATTTTTATATCTTGCGATTTTTCTCCCAGCCAAATCAAGTGCTTTTTCAAGATCAGACTTTAAATCTTCCCCATCTTCAAATAAATCTTCAATAAGTTCTTTATCAATTCCCTTTTGCTTTAGCTCAAATTTAATAATTCGATGCGCTTTTGGTTTTATTTTGCTTCTTTGTTCTATCCACCATTTTGCAAATTCAAAATCATCCAAAAACTTCTGCTCTTTAAGTTTATTTATTATTCGTTTTGAATCTAAGGAAGATGCTTTTTTCTTTGCAAGATAGTCGTCTACTTCTTTTATGCTCCTTTGTCTATACGACAGAAACCTGTAGGTTTTATTTAGCAGTTTAGTGAAGTTATCCACTGGAGTTATTCTTCTTTCTCTTCTTCAACGCCGACTTCTACTCTTCCGGGAGATTTCTTGGATTTAATCATTATCTCCTCAGCTATTTTTTTTGCCATGTCGGGTTTTTCTCTTAAGTAAATAATTGCCGCCTGTTTTCCCTGTCCAAGCATTGTCTCGCCGTATCTAAAAAATGCTCCCGCTTTTCCTATTACTCCCATTTCTACTCCGACATCCATTATTCCTCCCTCGCGGGAAATTCCCGTATCGCCCATTACATCAAACTCTGCAATTCTAAAAGGAGAAGATACTTTGTTTTTTACAATCTTTGCTCTGTGTCTCGAACCAACAACTCTATCTCCTTCTTTTAATGTTTCTATTTTTCTTACATCAATTCTAACGGATGAATAAAATTTTAATGCAAGTCCTCCTGTTGTAGTTTCGGGATTTCCAAACATTATTCCGATTTTTTGTCTTAGCTGATTTGTAAATATTACAACCGTTTTACTTTTGGAAATAACACCTGTTAGTTTTCTTAAGGCCTGCGACATAAGCCTTGCCTGCAAACCCATTACCGCATCTCCCATTTCGCCCTCAATTTCAGCTCTTGGCACAAGTGCTGCAACGCTATCTATTACCAAAACATCAACGCCGCCACTTCGAATTAAACTTTCCGCAATTTCCAAAGCCTGTTCTCCCGTGTCGGGCTGGGAAATTAAAAGTTCATCCAGCTTTACTCCAATTCTTTCCGCCCATAACGGGTCCAGTGCATGTTCCGCGTCTATAAAGGCTGCAACGCCTCCGTGTTTTTGCGCTTGTGCAATAATCGAAAGACAAACTGTGGTTTTGCCGGAAGCCTCGGGACCATAAATTTCGATAACTCTGCCTCTTGGCACTCCACCTACACCGAGTGCCAAATCTAAGGGAAGACAGCCTGTGGAGATAACCGAAACATCCAGTTTTTGGCCTACTTCGCCAAAGCGCATAATGGAGCCTCTTCCGTATTGTTTTTCAATTTGCTCCATCGCAAGATTAACTGCTGCCATTTTTCCGGAAGCTTCCGCCTGTGCGGCTGATGGTTTTACGGATGTGTTAGAAGAAGACTTTGTCCTTGCCATTGCAGCGATTGTAAGACATTTATAGGATAAATTACAAGTAGTAATTTTAGACTCATACATATACAAACATACTAACAATCTTGAGAATGTAAGAATGTTTTCGTATGATGAAGTTATGGATAAGTTAAAGAGTTCAAAACAGATGGAGCGACATTTAAAAGGTATAGCAAACCACAGAAGAATAGATATTCTACTTCTTATTGCAAAAGAAAATGGAATTACGCTTGAGAAAATTGTTGAAAAATTAAAAGTTAATGAAAAAACTATTAGCGAACATACAAGAAGGCTTTTTATCGCAGGCTTAATAAATAAAAACTATAAAGGCAAATATGTTGAGCATTCACTATCTCCTTACGGAAAAACATTTGTAACCTTTCTTAAATCATTTCAACAAAAGTCAATCTAATAATCTTAAGAATGTTGGATTGTCTTTTGTAGTAGGAGGTTTGTTGTCTTCTTGAAGTTTTGCATGAAAGAGAATTCCGCAGTATAATCCCGTTATGGCAAATTCAATAGAAGAAAAAGGGTCGAGATTTGCGCTTATCACGCCGGTTAGCGTAACGATGCTCGATAACGAAAAAGCGGAAATTGAATATGAAGAAATTGCCACAGACGATGAAATGGCTGATGATGCCGCAGCAGTGTATTTTACAAACAGAGGGGTAAATTCTTGGTCTTCGCAAAAATTAGATAAAGAAAGAAATCCTCTTGGGAAAAAGAGTTTTTATTTTTCTGCTGAAATTTGGAGTGCACCGTGGCAGCCAAAAGGTCATAAACCTAATTGGCAGGAAGCAAATCCAAAGCAATCAATAAACTAAATTTGTAACCCCAATCAATCTAATATTCTTAAGAATGTTGGATTGTTTCGTGTTGATGCGATTTATGTTTGATTTATGTTTTCTGAGTTAATTTTGATTGTTGATCGATTCCGCTGTATAATTGGCGCTTATGGTAGAACGATCACAATCCTTTCTTGCACAAAATGTTAAGACAGCAATGCTTCAAGAAAGACTATCTTATAGAGGAATGTCCAAAAGAACTGGTGCGGACTCTGTACAAATTTATAGAGTCGCAGAATCTAAAACAGTAGATCCCGGAATAGAAGTTGCTGCAAAACTATTAATTCATTTTGGAAAAGTAAGAGCATACGAAATTTTGCTAGATACTGTTTCTGCCGAAATTCCTTTGTTTACTGCAGACAATTTTATAGCCCAAGGAAATGTCGGAGCGCAGTTAAGACAATATCGGGAAAGAAGAAAAATGTCAGCAAGAGACGTAGAGGAAAATTACGGAGTCGGGTGGAGAGACGTATTAAGATTAGAAAGAAACGAAAGAATGCCAAGAATTAGAACTGTTGCAACTTTAGTAGAAGCATACGGGTTAAATGTTGATCAAACTTTTAATCTTTTGCAAGCTGCTGCTTTGGGAAGAATCAAAAAACACAGACCCTAATTTATAATCCTGAGCAAGTCGAACGGATTGTAACCCCGAGGATTCCGCTGTATAATTCGATAAATGGTAATCACAAAATCCACTCCTTTTACAAAAGAAGAAATTGAAAAAAGGAATAAACAAATTTTAGGAGCTCTTGCAATGGATCTTAAAAGAGTCGCTTTATCATATTATAGAGGCTCTGATAAAACTGCAGAAGTTTTTTACAAAGAAGCACTTAAAAGAAGAAATGAGTTGGATAAAAAGGACCTGAAACCTTATTTAACTAGATTTCTATCAAGGATGGAAAGCTTACAAAATGAAAAAAAAGATAAAGCAGCTGAAAATGCTCTTTTATATAGTACTATCTTCCAAAACGCCTCCCACTCATAATTCATATCTCTTAAATCTTCATCGTAACTTTGCAGAATTTCGACTTTATAACTTGAGCTTTGCTCCCCCCCCGCAGTATAATCCGAAACCATTGAGAATATGTCAACAGCCCAAGAAATAAAACAAAATTATCATTCTTACATTCTCAAGATTGTAAGAATGTTTTTGTGTGGTGAATGGTTATTCTTAAATTCTTAAGAATATTGGAATGAAAGACTGAAGAGTTAAAAAGGAGGAAAGAGGATCTAGGCCTTCCAAAGCTTTACGCGAAAGACGATCCGCAGTATAATTCGAGTAATGAATGTTAATAAGAAGACACTTTTCTTTGGTGATAACCTTCAAATTCTCAGAGATCACATACCCACTAACACAATAGATTTAATTTATCTTGATCCTCCATTTAACTCAAAAAGTTCTTATAATATTTTATTTAACGAACCTTCTGGTGAGCAATCTGTAGCGCAAATTCATGCATTCGAAGACTCTTGGCATTGGGGAATGGAAGCTGAAAAAGCACTCAAAGAAATTTTGGAAAAAGCACCTTCCGAAGTTGTAGATATGATTACAGCGTTTGATAAATTAATAAAGAAAAATGACATGATGGCATATTTAGTTATGATGACCGTTAGATTGCTAGAGCTACACAGGGTTTTGAAATCAACTGGAAGCATTTATCTACATTGTGACCCAACAGCAAGTCACTATTTAAAAATAGTAATGGATGCGATTTTTGGTAAAGACAACTTTAGAAACGAGGTAGTATGGAAGAGAACTTTTGCTCATAATGACCCTGCAAGATTTGGAAGAAATGATGATAGAATTTTGTTTTATACAAAAACGGATAAATATTATTTCAATCCAGTTTTAGTTAAATATGATGAATCATATGTTGAGGATTTTTTTAAGGGTAAGGATGAAAAAGGAATATACCAGTCAGTAGTTTTAACTGGTCCTCATACTAATGCTAAAGATCCTGCATGGAAAGGCTATAATCCGTCTCAATCAGGAAGAAGTTGGTCAATTCCCAAGAGAATAATTAATAAAATTGTTGGGGAAGAAAATGCAAATAAGATGTCTACCTCAGAAAAACTGGATTTACTGTTTAATAATGGGTACATAATCTTAAGCAAGAATGGAGTCCCCAGATTCAAGCAATATCTTTCTGATATGGAAGGAGCACCAGCTCAAGAAATTTGGACTGATATTCCGCCACTATCTGCACAATCTTCAGAACGGCTGGGTTATCAAACACAAAAACCGCGAGCTTTATTGGAAAGAATAATAAAAGCATCAGGACCTCCAGAAGGAGTAATATTGGATCCTTTTTGCGGATGTGGAACGACTTTGTCGGCTTGTGAGTTCTTAAATCAAACTAAAAAATTTAAATTTTCTTGGATTGGAATCGATGTAACCCATCTTTCCATTAATCTTATGAAGCATAGATTAAAAGACGAATATGGCCTTGAACAAAATAAAGACTATAAAGTTATAGGAGAGCCAAAAGATCTTCAAGGAGCAATAGAGTTGGCTAAAAAACCTGACAGATATGATTTTCAATATTGGGCTCTTTCTTTAGTTGACGCAAGACCATATGCAGATAAGAAAAAGGGGGCAGATACTGGAATAGATGGATACATTTATTTCATAGATTCTGAGAAACCCGATGAATTTCAAAAGGCAATAGTTCAGGTAAAAAGTGGGTCAGTACAGGTTAAGGACATAAGAGAATTACAATCTGTAATTGAGCGCGAGAAAGCACTGATTGGTGTATTTATTACTTTAGAAAGCCCAACGAGACCAATGTTGGAAGAATCGGCAAGAGCGGGATTGTTTAAAAAAGGGATACCTAAAATTCAAATACTAACCGTAAAAGAAATTTTGGAAAACAATGCAAGACCCAATATTCCTTTGCAAGTAGATTTCATAAAACGGGCAGAAATTGTAGAGGAAAATCCTGATCAAGAAGCCCTTTTTTAGTAAACTGATTCGATCAAGCATTGTTGACTTCAGCCTCAAAATAGCTTATAATACAGCAAAAGAAATCACCGAAAGGTTAACAGCCTTGACGGACAGAAATGCCTGCCAGACATCGAACCTTAATCGGTTCGTTTTTTTTGACTAGATGGAAGCAATTATTATTTGGATATTAAAAAAAACAGGGGAAACAGCCTTTGGTAAGTTAATCTCAGACTTTTTAGAAAATTTTTTTCCTAATGTTTTCAAAAATAAAACAAAAGAAATTATACAGATTTATGAACGTAGGATAGAGAAGAAAAATGAAGAAATAAGTCGTTTGGAAAAGACAAAATTAACGCAGGAGAAACGATTTAAAAAAAATGAAAAGAGAATAATAGGATCTCTAAAAAGAAGAAGTATAGCAACGGAGAAGTTGATTGAACAGTATCGTAAGCCTCTAAATGCAATTCTGATTTCCTATGCCTCGCAACACGAAGGTTCTGGAAAAGGAACAAAAAGATCCCATTTTTTAAGAGAAGAATTAGCTCGTTACAACTCTAAATATTTAGGAGGATCCGACGCTTTGATCCCCCCCGCCTTCGTTCCCGGGAGCTTACAAACCCAAGAAGATTTAAAAAGGTGGTTTGAAAGAAAAATATTAAAGGGCCGCTATTGTAAGATTAAATTTTTAATTATGTTCGATTTAAAAAAATCTGCATTCTGGGGAACTTATCTACCTTATATTCAGAAAGATCCAAAGCATCATACTTTGGGTGAAGTATTAAATGTTGAAGATGTATTTACGGATGAACAAATAGACCGTCTCGCTATAAGCGATATCATTACCGCAGGTGATATCGCTTGGCTTTCTTCCTCTATCTTATCGGTAGAAGAGCTTGATGTTATTTTAAGGAACCAAAGAAGAATAGAAAATGAATTAGGAAATCCGTCTTTGAGAATTTTATCTGATAGCTCTATTGAAGACAAACTAAGTAAAGCCCTTTCTAGATATATAGAAAAACCGCATAAAGTTTCCGAGGCAATAGTCAAAGAAGCAACATTTTGGTTAGAAAAAATTAATGGAGGCGAGGAATAAATGTTCGGACGAGAAATTGTTTTTGTTACACAATATTATTGTGAGCTTTGCAGGAAAAAAAGATTATTACGAGTTTTCGGTGGTAAATTTGCACGTAGTGAACGTGGGGAAGATTATAAGAAAGAAGTTATAGAATGGGGTAGACATTTTCACTGGACAGATTATCATCGTGTCTGTGCAATTTGCGGAAAACTTGTTAAAGCAGGTGAATTAGAATTAGTTGTAAATGATGGCAAAGTAAAAATACACCCTGAATATACAGATGAATATAAAAAGATTCAGCTGGGAGACAAGTTTGGACACTTATTGATCGTTCATGAAAAATGTTTGATAAGAAAAGCAGAATGGAGGTGATTAATCATGAAACCAGGGGATATTGTTTATCATAAAGCAACTCACAAACGCTGTGTTATTTCTGAGCCATGGGATGATGGAGTAAGGGTTACAACTGAAGATGGGGAATCAAAGATCTACAAAATACCAGAATTATGGACCGAAGCTGAGTGGGAAGCAAAAAACAAATAATTTGATTTCGAGGGTTTTACTTAGGATTTTGTAGATCTTTG
>Ga0209542_10002944_pt1 | contig 37221 bp, 53 predicted proteins | sample RifCSPhighO2_01_FD_184028 | JGI IMG/M metagenome (GOLD analysis project Ga0209542, IMG submission 184028) | Soil microbial communities from Rifle, Colorado - Rifle CSP2_plank highO2_0.1 (SPAdes) (version 2) | ecosystem: Environmental > Terrestrial > Deep subsurface > Rock core/Sediment ... | reverse complement strand
GAGAGCTAGAACAAGAATATGGTAGTTTAGTTTATTCTGATTCGAGAGATAATGTAATCAAATATCTTGTTGGAAGAGGGTTTATTGAAATAAGTCTTGATAGTCCGTTTGTTATTACAGGTCACTTCTCAAGAAATAAAGATGCCGTTGAGTTTAACAATGCTCTTGGAAAAGTTTTGGGCAAGTTCAATGCTAGAAAAGTTAATATTATTAAAAATGTTGAAAGGGCAAGTATATTTGCGGTCTGGAGAGCTTGGAGAAGAGCAAAGAAATCAAGAAAGGAAATAAGGAGGTTGTTTAGATAATTAATATTTAGACCTTTCATAAGGTTTATATATCAATTGATATATTAAAAATGATGAAGCAAGAAGAAAAAAATCCATTTGCGAGGAGTCCAACTTTGGATACAGTTATTATGATAGAGAAAGTTATCGAAGAACATTCTGGAGAAATGGGGAGAACACAGATTTGGAAGAATTTGCCAAAGAAAGTAATGTGGCAGACATATCTCGTTGTTCTAGATTATCTTGAGACCAATAATAAAATTGTTATTGATAAAGATGGAGCAGTTGTATGGATATGGAATCCTGCTTTGATAAGGAGACTAGAAAAGGAGGGACTTTTCAAAAAATGATAAAAATTAAAGAGGTAGTGTTTGTCAGCAAAAAATTAAAAGGTGATTATGAAAATTTGAAAGATGGAAAATTTGAAGATAAAGAGCTTTACAATTTTATCACAAGAGCAATAGAAGATTTGAAGAAGGATCCTTTATGCGGGACAAGAATTCCAAAAAGATTAATTCCAAAAGAATATTCTGTTTCAGCATTGTGGAAATATGATTTGCCAAATGCCTGGAGATTGATATATACTGTTGTTGGAAATGATGTTAAAATAGTCAGCGTTATCCTTGAATGGATGACTCATAAAGAATATGAAAGGAGATTCAATTATTAAGATAATGGAGATGAAAAAAGAAGAAAAGATAATAGAAAAGCTTAAATATAAGAGGTATATAAGTATATATAATGTATAAACTTATACAATCAAATAAAATAAATAAGATAAATAAAATAGATGTAAAGAAAATGGATGCAAAGAAAATAATACATTATCCAAGGTTGGATAGTGTGCTAATGGTAGAGAAATTGATTTACGAGCATAGTGGAGCGTATATGAAAAAGCAACTGTGGGATAAACTTCCTAAAAAGATGATGTATCAGACCTTTTCAGTTATAATTAATTATCTTGTTTATTCAGGCAAAATCATTGTTAGTAATACAGGAAAGATTATTTGGGTGTCTGGCATGCAGTTAGATTATTCGAACAGGCAGGTAAGTAAGGAGATGAACAATGCAGTAGGAGAAATAAGTAGAAAGATTATAGATGTGTTAAAGAAGGCTGGGGTAAAAAGGGCAGGGATTTTTGGAAGTTATGCACGAGGGGAACAGAAAAGGAGCAGCGATGTCGATATTTTGATTGAGGTTGAAAAGGGAAGGAAATTTAGTTTATTTGATTTGGTTGGTTTAAAGATGGAAATTGAGAGCATATTGAAAAGAAAAGTCGATTTATTAACTTATAATGGAATCAGTCATTTTATAAGAGAAAAAGTATTAAAGGATGAGGTGAGAATAATGTGAAAAGCGGAGATAAAAAATATTTGGAGCACATTTTAGAAAATATAGGTAAGATAGAGTTATCTACCAAAGGGCTTTCTTTAGAAGATTTTAAGCATAATGATGATTTGATGGATGCTACAATAAGAAGAGTTGAAATAATTGGAGAAGCCGTTAAAAATTTATCTAACGAAATTAGGGAGAAAAATATAGATATTGAATGGAAGAAGATTGCTGGAACGAGAGATGTTCTTATACATGCTTATTTCGATGTTGAGGTAGATTTACTATGGGGTATAATCAAGGAAGATCTGTCAGAATTGAAAGGAAAAATCAAAGCTATTTTAAATGGTGAAAAATCAAAAGAGATTAGAGAATAAAAATGGCGCAAGAAAAAAAAATGGAAAATAAAAAAATAAGTGAGATGGAAAGAGAAAAGGCCAGTTATTATTTGATGCTTGAGAGCGAGATACTTCCTTTTGTTGCTCACAATAGAAACTTGAAGAGCCTTGAAATTGCAAACGAAGTGCTGCAGAAGCTTGTGCGTTACATAGAAAAGAAGTTTGATGCAGTTTGGTACATAGGAACCGATGTATTTGGGGATGAAATTTATGAAAGATTTATGTTTCACCATGGGGGATTCATGGAAATATCTCTTGTTGGGAGAATAAGATGTTATTTTCCAGAAGATAAGATTGAAAAGATGAAAAAAGCCCTGGAATATGCTCTTTCAAAGACAACCACTTCAGGAAGCGCCAGTCATTTGATTCATCAGATTAAATCCGGGCAAAAGCTTATAAGTGTAAAAGACTCTATTCTCATTAATACTGAATTAAATAAGGGGATAAAGAAAAAATGAAAAGAGGAAGTAGATAAAATGGGTTGGAAGAAACGGAGTTATTGGTTTAAGGGGGGAATCGTATTGGGAATCTTAGATATTGTTGTTATCTTAATAGGATATGTTATCTCTAGCTCTGAAAGTCTCGGATGGTTTTTGATGTTTACACAAATTCCTTTTAACGCTCTTGCTATTGCATTACGTTTGCCCATATACCAAAATTATCAAGTTATTATCGGTGGATTGATTAGTTGGTTTGTTATCGGGGCAACAATAGGCTGGATATATGGAAAGATTAAAAATAAAAATGTGGGTAGGGAGTAAATGGCATTAAGCGCGATATTAAAAAAATTGCTTTTCGTTCGGCAGTTTGACATAGACAAGGGCAAGATAACAATATTGGGGGACAGGGAGATAATGCTTAGTGCCTCAGCTATCTTGGAATTGCAGGAAATAGATGAGACGAAGATATATGAGACTGCAAAGCAATCTAGCCTTAAGAATATCAGGGGAGCTGTTGAACATGCGAAGGTTTATGGGAAGATGAGGGATGTTTTCATGGAGGAAATAGCGCATCTAGGGGATAAAATAGGGCAGAGTGATGAGGGAGTTATAAACACATTGCAGGAATTGTTTAATATTTATGGCCTGGGAGAGATAAACATACAGGAATTGGATAATAAAGGGAAGACGGCGATTGTAATAATTAGAGATTCGGCGCTTGCCGAAGAATATCAAAAGAAAAGGGGGAAGTCTGGAAAAGTATGCGCCCTTACAGCAGGAGTTATTGCTGGTTTATTTAGTTATATATTTGGGAAGGAAGTTGATGCTGTGGAGGAAAAATGCAAGGCTCAGGGAAATTCTTATTGTCTCTTCAAAATAGGGTAGAAAAATGGAGAATCTAACAATAATCATAATGGTGGTCGCGGGAGCTCTTGCGGCAATTGCTATAATTATTTATATTATAGTTTATTTCAGAAAAGGTAAGGGAAAGGCGGGGGGCACAAGCCAAGATGCGTTATTTGATTATCTTGTAAAAGAGATTGAAGGAGATCTTAGGGAAGGAAAGGTAAAGGAGGCGTCATCTGTTTACAACAGATTGAACCATGTTTATATTTATGTGGAAAAGAGCAAAAAGGCATCAGCGAAGAAAAAGTTAGATTCATTATTTAATGAGATACAGGCAGAGAAGGGGGCTCTTAAATAAATTTATAAACTAGGAAATGTAGGCTAAAGAATATGGCTAAGAAAAAAGAGGAAACAAAAGATAAAACTGAAAGGTGCGCTACGGGAATACAAGGGTTTGATGTTCTATGCGAGGGAGGATTGATAGCAGACAGCGCTAATCTTGTTGTTGGAAATGCTGGTGCGGGGAAGACAACATTCTTATTGCAATTTTTACACAATGGGGCTGTAAAATATAATGAAAAAGGATTATATGTGAGTTTTGAGCCAGAAGTGGCCGAATTGTACAAGGCTGGAAGGAAGCAGGGAATGGATTTTGAGAAACTTGAGGAAGAAGGAAAGTGCTTTTTCTTGAAGTTAGCTGATAGGATGAATTTAGGGGAGATAGAAAAAACATTGACTAATTTTGTTGTCAAGAATGACATAAAGAGGATATGCTTTGACCCTATAAATGTGTTTGCCATAAGATTGAAGAAAGATTATGGGATCAGAGTTCAGATTTATAATCTTATTTCTCTTCTTAAAAAATTGGCTGTTTGCGTTGTTATTGCCGGAGAGGCAGAGGAGGAAAAGGCTACAGGGGAGGCTGAATTGGAGGAAGATGTTATATTTACAAAGTATTTGGTTGATGGGGTGATAGAATTGTTCTCATCCGGGCTTGGGGGAGAAGGAGACAGAGCGGTAAGAATCTCAAAAATGAGAATGACAAATCACGTTCGCGGTCCAGTAGGTATGAAGATTGACAATTCAGGAATAAAAGTTCTTGGAAAAGCCAAGTTTCTTTAAATTTAGCTAATTTTATAAGGTTTCTCTTTCGGATGTTTGTATAATCTTGTTTTTGGCAAGTAAGGTTTTAAAAAATTTAGCATTTCTTCAAATCTTCTAATTACTTCCGGAGCAGACTTTTGGGTTTCCGAACCCAAGAGCTTTTTTTCTAACTCAACCATATTCTTTTTTACATGTCCTAGTTTATAAATTTACAGGTTTATTTTATTTAATCTATAATTATTTATAGGGCTTATAAGCCTAATTTATTGAAAAGTGTTACCACGCAAAAGTTTATATAGTTATGTTTTATTGGGAAATTTATGAAAAACAGCAGGAAAATTGCGATTGTTCTTTCAATAATTTTAGTTGCCATCTCACTTTTATTAGTTGTTGGTGCTGTTAGCTCAGGGTTTATAGATATAACAGTTGGAAATGAGGGATTCCACGATTATTCTTGCAATAATCCTATTTCGGGAGTGCAATTCCACGACAAAGGAGGAAGCGGAGATAATTATGTCTCAGGATTATATTGTTCTAATTCAAGTCTTGATATTTCCAGTTCAAATAGGGTAGATTTGGATCCTTCTAGAAGTTCTTCAGGGTTTTATAATTATTCTTGCCAAGATTCTACAGTTATAGGCGTTAATTATCACGACAAAGGAGGAAGCGGAGATAATTATGTCAATCAGCTTATATGCGGACGGGGCAATTTTAGCTATAATAATGTAGAAGGAATAGATTTAACATTGAATGGGGGCGGATTTTATGATTTTTACTGCGCAGGAGATAAAGTATTGGTGGGAGTGCAATTCCACGACAAAGGAGGAAGTGGAGATAATTATGTCAATAAAATATATTGTGCAAGCTTAAATGTTTCTGCACCCGAAGACAACGGGAACGGCACGGGTGAAAATAACGAGACAAATCAAACCCAGCAGTTAAATATTACAGTTAATTATCCATTGAATGGAATGGTTATAGATTCAAATGTATCTTCTTTGTTCTTGAATTACACAGTGCAGGGAATTCCTAATTCATGCTGGTATGATTTAGACAGCACCTTGAACAATCTTCCTGGTTGTGTTGGCATGTCAATTTCAATGACAAATGGGACTCACGAATTGCGAGTATATGCAAATAATTCCCAAGGTCAGGTTTTCAACAGTTCGTTAATTAACTTTGTCTTTAATCTTTTTGCTTCAGACAATGAAGGAAATGGAACAGATGGAGGAAATAATCAAACGAATCAAACAGGCAATCCATACATAAAGATAATTTACCCTCTGAATAATTCAGTTTTAAATGTATCAAATATAAACTTAAAGTTTATAGCAGCTAATGTTTCGTCGTGCTGGTTTAATCTTAATTACGGAAACAATGCCTCAATAGTGCAGTGCCAAAATACAAGCTTCAGTGCTGGAAACGGAAGTTATATATTACATTTGTATGCAAACAATTCCATTGGACAGATTAGTTCAGATTCTATTTATTTCACAGTCAGTTTGCCGGGAAATTCTGGAAATGGTGGTGGCAATGGCGGGGACGGCGGAGGCAGAACAAGAAATGGAGCAAGAGTTATTAATGTGTCTGATCTGGACGATTCTGATAAAGTAACTTATTCAGTAGATGATTATCTCCCAGAGGAAAAACCAGCCGTTACAAATGAATCTGAATTAAATGTTCCTCTTTTGCTGTCTTTGATACTCCTTATTTTATTGATAATAATCGCTATTATACTTATTTATATTTTGAGAGCTTAAATTTGCGGATATTTTTTTAATTTAAGAACTAATCATAATTCTGATAGCACTGTTATCGTAATATATAACTATAAGTTATACATATTATATCATTGGTAAAAAAATATTTCTTTTTTAGAAACATTTATATATTAATTATATGTATAATAGTTATACAATTGGTTAATTAATTGTATATTTTGAAAAAGGAGAAGGAATTAAATTGTAAGGGACAAAATAAAAGGAAAATGCCTATAAATGTTAAGACAAAGCAATGGGGAAATTCTATAGGAATCATCATTCCTAGCGAGATAGTTAAGGGTTTGAGGATAAAGGCAGATGAAGAAATAAGTGTTGATTTCAAAAATAAGGGAAATGTTTTGAAGGATTTATATGGAAGTTTAAAATTCAAGAGGAATACTTATGATGTTTTGAAAGAAGTCAGAAAAGAACTTGGAGGGCTGGGTTAAATGACTGGTAAAATATGCCTTGACACGCATTCTCTTTTGGAAATTGCTTCTGGAAATCCTAAATTTGCAGGTTTAATTAATTCAGATTTTGTTGTTACAGATCTTACATTGAGCGAGTTCTTTTCCTCTTTACTGAAAGAACATCCGGAAGAAACTGTGCAGCATTGGCATGATAAATTGGAGAAGCATTCCATGCCTGTTGACAGAAGAGTTTTGGTGAATGCCCAGAAATTCAAGCATTTTCATGGAAAAAAGAAAATATCTTTTTCAGATGCTGTTGCATACACTTATTCTTTATTGAATAATCATTCTTTTATAACGTCAGAAAAAGAATTTGAAGGTTTTGCCAGCGTTGAGATCATAAAAAAATAAAATTTTTGTGCAAAAAAGAAAAAGTTTATAATTTTTTAGTTACAATAAAGATTTAAAAGCATTAAATTACTTATTTATCTATAAAACTTCATTGAAGTTTTGCAAAAGGATTAGAGTAATTTGAATTACGTTCCAAAAAAAATATTTTTAACGAAGGGAGTGGGCATTCACAAGGACAAATTAGCCAGTTTTGAGAGGGCTTTAAGGAGCGCCGGAATAGAAAAATGCAACCTTGTTTATGTTTCTTCCATATTTCCGCCAAATTGCGAAATAATTTCCAAGGAACAGGGAATTAGTCTGCTTCATCCTGGGCAGGTTGCTTTTTGCGTTATGGCAAAAAGCGAAACTAATGAACCAAATAGATTAATCAGCGCCGCGATAGGACTTGCTCTTCCTAAAGATAAAAACCAATATGGATATTTGAGCGAGCATCATGCATTCGGAGAAAAAGGAGAAAATTCAGGGGAATATGCGGAAGATCTTGCAGCTACAATGCTTGCAACAACTCTAGGAATAGAGTTTGATCCAGAACAGGCATGGGAAGAAAGGGAACAATTATTTAAGGCTTCCGGACAGGTGTTCAAGACAACGAATATCTGCCAGAGTGCCGAGGGAAACAAAGACGGATTATGGACAACAGTTATTACTGCTGCTGTTTTTGTAGAAGACGATGGAACCAGCCACAATAATCAGCAAGTTTTACATAATAAAAATAATTTAATTGTACCTATTAATAACGTTCAGAGCAATCAAGTTATTGGTGATGGCAGTCATAATTTAGACAAGATTCCTTCTGCAGCTAAGATGCCAGAGGATGAAGAACCTCCGATGCCTCTTGTAAATCCTGTTCCATCACCTGCTAAATAAAGATTTGGCATGGAGACAGATTCTAAATATGGGGTTGTTTTTATGTTAATTCCATGCATTTTTATTTCCGGACCATAAAGCAAAGTGGAATCCTGATTAAGTCCTTCCATTAATCCTGGGACTGAAAGCCTGTCAATTGCATATCTTATGTCATCCATTATTCTTGAGTACATAGCTATTCTTACATCCCCAACCATGTATTCTTCTTCAGGAAGAGTTGGCTGGATTCTCCATTCCTTAACTTTATTTGGTTTGCTACTTCTTTGCATCTTCAAATCTCCGTATCTTTGGAGGACTATTCTTTGAACTCCTGCTTCCTTGTATGCTTCAGCGAGTTTTCTCCCCCAGGCAGCGTTATCTCCTTCTTCTCTCAATGGCATTCTTACTAATAAGGCAAAATTAGTGTTATTTGATTTATTTACCGAATGAGATTCTCCATTTACCAAGCAGAAATCTAAACCTCCAAATTCTGGCTTCTTTCTTTCTTGGGTGACGAATCCGTATGGGCAGACGCAGAATGTCCTTATTTTATCGCCATTAGGATGTGTTAGTTCAAATTTGACATCTCTTTCGATATCTGTTAGATGTTTTATGACTGCTGCATCAGTTTCTATTCTAAAACCTATATCTATTGGCCTAGATGAATGAGCTATCTTTTTTTCATCAAGTTTCTGATGCAACCAGGTGGAGCCGTCTCTGCCTGGAGCGAGAAGAAGGAAATCATAATTGTAACTCTCTTCTTTTCCACTATTGGCATCTTTTCTCATATCTTTTGTATAAACCTTTTTGTTATCAAAATCTATCACTCTCTGCTCGGTGATTATTCTTATTCCTCTTCTTTCCAAATCATCCTGGATAGTTTTCATAAATGCCGGAAGCTTGTCAGTTCCTATATGATAATCATTGGCAACTATGTAATCTATGTCATGAATGCCTGCTATTCTTGATATTTCCTTTGCTTTGACTAACCTTTCTTCGGAAATTCTTTCTATTTTACCGATTGTTTTTTCGTAATAGCCTCTGAAGAATTCTTTGGCTTTCATTAAATATTCTCTATCTCTTGCTCCAATAAGGTCTCCTAGATTTGTGCCTATCTGCCTTTTTCCAAGTTCAGTTTCAAAGATAAATTTTCCGTCAGAAAAAGCTCCAACACCGCTTACTCCATAAGCCTTGTCAGTGTCCCCATTTGTCCTATCTTCGACTCTTTTTCCCTGATCTATTAAGGTTACTTCTAGTTCGTGTCTTTTTTCAGCATTTGACAAGGTGTATGCTGCGGCCATTCCTGCAGGTCCAGCACCAACTATTACAACTCTTATCATATTAATTTTACATCTTTTAATTCAGGACCATAAGAACCTAGATATAATTTAGGATTTTCATATGTTTTCTTGCAGTCATTAGCTATTCTATTAAGAAAATCAGATTGATTTTTGAAACCACAAAAGTCCCAGGTTCTTTCTGATAAATCAAGATGAGAAATATCTATCTTTGAAGCTCCAGACATCCTAATGTTGTGGATAAATCTTTCTGAATCAAACTGTGCTGCTCTTCTTGGCCTTCCACTAACACTTCCTGTTTCCCCACCGTGTCTGATTAATTCCTCTAGAACTTTTTTATTTGTTATTTCATTTGCCATTGGAGCTTTTTTAGCAACAGCCGTTATATATGGCTTTATTATAAGATGAACATCTCTTACATATCTTAGAGACATCCCTATTTCTCCCAAATAGGCTGAAGTGTTTATTGTTCTTGCAGTAGTATATGGAAAGAATCCAAAGTGCTGACAGAGATCTATTCCATGGTCTGTTTCGAATAAAATATGTTTGCCTTTTTCCAGTGCATCATACATCTCTTTTATTGTGTCTGTTTTGTAAGGAAGCAAATTAGAATCTGAAGTCATGAATACTGCTTCTTTGTCAACCAAATCGTGCTTAGCCATGTTAACTCCGCTGCCGATGCTTCCAAGTTTCATTAACCTTGGATTTGCCCTTTCTCCATCTATGTGATTTTGAGTTACAAGCTTTGCTCTGAAATCTATTCCTAGTCTTTCAGGAGTTAATCCTAAAGTTGGGATTTCTGGGATGATTGTTATTGTTTCTCCTGTATGGGGTCTGAAATCTTGGCCTCCGTAAAGTAATTTTCTTGTATCGATGAAACTTCCACCACCTATGAGAATTCTCAGATTTGGATTGACTGCAGCGCAGGGCATGTGAACAAGACCAACTCTTTTTCCATCGATGTAAATGCTATGTCCTGCTTGAGGTGAAGCAGACCTGACCGATAAAGAATAATCTCCATTTAACCCAAGGTATTGGCAGAATAAACCTTTGCCTTCATCTCCTCTTTGACCTCCAATTATTATATCTACGCTCATTTCTTTTCCAGAATTCCCTGTTGAAATGCTTTTATAAACACTTGTCCATTTTAATATAATGTTTGGAAAATAATGGTTTTTTACTTTGAGAAAGTGTTTTTTGATTAATTATGTAAAAACTTAAATAGTTCTTTCATTATTTTTTATATATGGGGAAAGTAATAAGAGGAGCTCTTTTTGGCGCAGTTCTTGGGGGTTTTTTTGCACTTGTGACTTTGCCGTGGAGTAAAAGTTATCAAACTCAAAATTTAGAAAGAGAAATAGTAGCTTATAAATTAGGGAATTATGAAAATGCTGATAGATACAATGAGCTACAGGCTGAATTAATGGAAAGCAAACGAACAAGTGCTATTAGTTATTGTTTGGTGATGGGTAGTCTTGGCGCATTGGTTGGGGCAGGAGTAAGTTATAAGACTAAAAAGAAATCTATTTGTTTAAACTGTTCAGCAGCATCTTGTGTTTCCAGGGAAGCTTTCCATGCACAAAATAAAAAAACTCTTGAAAATAAAATTCGCGGTTTAACTTTCGGAAAATAATAGCTTTAGTAGTAAATGAGGCGCGTTAGCGCCGATTGCGCCCGACATCATTATCTTATACACTGACATTTGTGAGGTTTTATTGGCTAAATGTTCGCTTAAGATTGATTAAACGTAGCCAGAAATCTGTCCTGCGGATTTTATTTTCAATAAAACTCTCAATCTGCTTCCTCAGCTCCGCTTAAACCTTTTTCCAAACAACAGACGCGCTTTGCGCCTAATCTAGTTTAAACGAAATTGCCCTTTTCAAAATAGTGCGTCAGATACCAAAGGGGGTCGGCTCGAGGTCGCTTTCAGCGACAGATAGTTCTTCGCTGAGGCGAAGAGAAATAATCAAGATAATCGGAATTAGAAACAATAATCATTTATATTTTTCAGAAACATTTTCTAAAGTGGAATCCAAGTTATTTCTCAATTTTTCAGATTCTAGCCTTAAAATTTCTTTTTTTGGCAAAAAGACTTTTCCAACATTATTTGTCCCATATTCATATAGGGGTCTTTCGCTGTCTTTTGACTGCAAGACAATACTTTCAACATTATTTGTTCCAGCAGAAGGCATTATAGCACTTCTAACTTCGTTAGTATTTCTTCCTAAGTAATTTCCACCAAAAACTAAAGCAGAAGATAATATTCCATATGTTAACATTCTTTTAGCAAACCTACTAGGTTCTTTAATTAATTCAGCACAACCACCACCACCAATAACACCACCAACAACACCACCAACAACGATATATGGAATAAATTCAGGATTATAACAACTTAATGCAGTTAATCCCGCGCCCGCTAGAATTCCAGATGCTGTAGCAATTCTACTTTCTAATTTTAATCTTTGCTCATTTTCCATAGTTTTTAATTAAAAAAGGAGTATATAAAACTTTCTATTGTTACTACTAACTAAAGACACTGTAAACTTCTCGCCGACCCCCATAAACAATAGTACGCAGATACAAAGAGCAATTACGCTTCGGAAGCATCTTTTCAAGCAGATTTTGGTCCACGAGGCTTTTTATGCGCACCCGTGCCTCTAAAGAGGACGCTTAATCTCTGCTAAAAGGCACATTCCTTGATTTATCCTAAATCACTTTTCTCGTAAAAGACGGAATATGACCTAACTTTCAATAATTCTAAGTTAAAAATAGCTTTGAAAGTTCTTTTAGCCTGAACGATTAACCGCAGTTTATCTGTGCGGAGTTTTTGCAAAAATCAGGAAAAATTCTCAAGCCCAATTCCCTCGTTCCGCTTAAGCAATTTCAGAAACAAAACGCTATTCGCGTCTAATCGCGCTTAAGCGAAATTTCTAACAAATTCAAAGATATCGGAAGTTGTTCACCCACCCAATAGGAAAGGTTTTTAAAGAACTTCCCCCTCGAGGAAATAACTTAAGATGGGAAAGAAAATAATTCTACCGATTGCTTTCGCTTTAATTCTTTTGGGCGCTGTTTTTGTTTCGGCATTGAATCTGCAAGATTTTACTAATTTACAACTCGGCAACAATCAGGGTATTGTGGAAAGTCCGAATGGACACGTTACTATTAATGTAGTAAAGGGATGGAATGTTCTACCTCTTAAGTTTATTTCTGAGGCATCGGGGAGATATTGGGGCAACTATAAAGAAGGACAAACATGCAGTCAAGATGTTTTTCAGAATGTTTGGTATTATTCTCCTGAAAGGGCAAGTTATTATCACATCCCAGTAATAGATGATTGGAGTGCTCCTAAAACTAGAGATAACGCCTTTCTTTTGGGCGAACTTCAAGGGAAGTATTATCATGTCTTTGCAGGAAGCGCTTGGATGTATTCGCCGAAGAATTGTACATTAGAAGGCGACAATGGTGTTGATTTAGTCTCTCGCAGTTATGGAAGCGAAGATCAAGATATATCTTATTCGTATGGCGATCTAATTTTGAAGGCTGGATGGAATTTTGTTCCAGTCGATTATCTTTGGTCGGCTATGGATAAGTCTTTTGCAGAAGTGTTCGCTGGGTGTAATGTAGAAAAGTTTAATATTTGGGATAGTCAAAAACAAAAATGGTTATTTTCTATATCTCAAAACGTGACGAGTGCTTCTTTTGCTTGGAATGAAGAAATAGCACCTCCTATGATTTTTACAACGTTAGTCGTTAAAACTGGAAATGATTGTGCTCTGGCTAAAAATGTTATTGATGGTCAGACAGACTCAAACCCTCCAGCATTACCGTAAAATGGAAGAACAGACAACAGAAAAAAAAAGTAAGGCATGGATTTGGATTTTAATAATTATAATCTTAATAGCAATCGGAGTTGGAGTCTACTTCTGGCTAACAAGCGGAAGCGGGGGAAGTTCTATAATTGGGGGAAGTTCAATACCTCAACCACCAGCCCTACCAAACTGAAAAACCTTTCTGATTAAAGTTCCCACCCACAACTTCCTCAAATAGTTAGAAATTACACTCGGGAAGGCTTTTCGAACACAGATAAACACTCGAGGATTTTCGTAATCAGCTCGAGCCAAAGGCACGGTTAATCTCACATAAGAGATAAATTCCTTAATTATTCCATAATTGTTTTTCTTCGTGAAAAAACGGAATTTAGTCTTAGTTTTAGCTTATATGATTTAGATATTAATGGCTAAAACCACTTTTATTACGAACGATTAAATGAACTTGAAATTTGCTTCTTAATATTATAAACTAAATAGGAAGTTATTTTCAGAATGAAAATAATTCTCAATCTCTCTTCTCGTTACGCTTAAGCCTTTTTCAAAATCAGACACAAACCGTTTAATCTCGCTTAAACGTAATTGACGGGAATACTAAACAAATTTATGATTTGCATTCCCCCGACCACCCGCCCCTAAATAGTCGCCTTCGGCGATTATACAAAATAATTATCAGAAAACAAACGGGAAGGTGCGCCAAACAAAGTAACTAAGAAAATAATTAGGGGTGCGGAACTGATGATATTGATTCAGTTTCAAATCTCTTTTTGAATTCTGGATTGGTCACAAGAAGTTTTTCCATCTCAGACCTTTCCCTAGTCCTTCTCTCATTAATTTTATCGTTAATTATTCTACCCCCAGCATAAAGTGCAATTCCAATCCAAGATTCTGATTTGTCAAGAGCAAGGACTCCAATTCCACCAACCTCTAAAGCATAACAAGTTATTTTTACAAAACCTAAGTCACGAAATGTTCTTCTGTGAAAGCTGTAGTCATCATATAGTTCATCTGCCATGAAATTTTATGAAAAAACTAATATTTAAAGCTTTCTATTTGTTACTATTATCAAGTTAAATCAGAAACAAAATGCACCTTCCCACCACCGCAAATCATAAATCCAAACTCAAAATAGCCGTCAATTCCACTCGAAGAGAGATTCACGAACAAATATTCAAGACACGAGGGGCTTTAGTATCCCACTCGTGCCCATTCGGGTCACTTAATCTCTGCTAAAAGGCATATTCCTTGATTTATCCTAAATCACTTTTCTCGTAAAAGACGGAATATGACCTAACTTTCACCTTATACTAACAATTCAATAACGGGTTGAAAGTTCTTTTAGCCTGAACGATTAAACGTAGCCAGAAATCTGTCCTCCGGATTTTATTTGAAATAAAACTTTCAATCTGCTTCCTCAGCTCCGCTTAAACCTTTTTCCAAACAACAGACGCGCTTTGCGCCTAATCTAGTTTAAACGAAATTGCTGATTGTGGGCATTTCAGTCAGACAGAGACACGTCGGGGGCTTGGGTGCTATCGCACAGAGAGCTTCGGCTCACGCCGAAGGAAATACCATTATCTCTTTGCGATTAAATCACTGAGTTGGAATAGTTTCTATTTTGTGATATTTTGAAAAAGTAATGATCTCTATTTTCTTAAAAATAGGGAATTTAGTCTTAAGACTTTTAACAAATTCTACTAATTTTTGTTTATTTTCTACCTCCAAATCTAATTCAAAATCCCAATCAGATATGGTATAATCTATAAAGATAACATTGCGATTTTGCTTACAATATGCCTCAAGCTCTTTGATCTGATTAGTATTACTTAATTTAATGTTCAGTTTAAAATATTGATAACTGATTTTATTTAAGTTTATATTTACCCTATACCCTAAGATAATTCTCTTCTTTTCTAGTTGTTTAATCTTGTGTATTACTGTTCTGGGGGGAATTTGAGTTTTCGCAGATATTTCTAGAGCAGACATCCGACTATTTTTAACGAGAAAGGAAAGGATTTTTTTATCTCCCTCGTCTATCTTGATTTGATTGGATTGCCCAACAGATTCGGCACCCTTTCTGGGAATATCTGATAAATAATTTCTTTTGAAATGGTCAACCCTTGAAATAATGCTTATCTGCTCATTTTCAATAAACTTCCGATATTTAGATTTGAATTGATTCCAGAAATGATAAAATTCTTGAATATTTTTAACGGTAGCCATAAACATCGCGTCATAATTTGCTTCGAGTTCAGCTACAATAGTACATATATTTTCTTTTATTAATTCATTTAGGATCTTCTCTTCTTCTAATGGATCGGTATTAATAAAATTAAAATAAACTCGAAATGCGATGTATCCTAATTTAGATACATCGATTGAAGGGTAAAATCCAAGAATAACTTTCTCCTCAATCAATCGTTTTAATCTAAATTGGAGAGTGTTTTGGTTAATTCTTAATCTTCTTGCTATTCTTGATATTGGCTGCCTAGAATTCTCGTCTAGCTCGGCTATGAGCCTCAAGTCTGTTTTGTCAGGGAGAGTGTATTCTTTAATCATGTTGTTATAATGGCATTAGTATATATAAATATTGCTTTTTTAACAATAAATAGACAATAAAGTAAATATACTTTACAAATATGCATATCTTATGTTATCGAGAGAATTGCCTCTTTTAGAGAGGCATATAAACTTTGAGAATGAGCAACTGCATGTGCTTACGGCTCTTTATGGAGCAGTCGTGGGTGCGGTTAGCGAAGCAGACATAGAGTTATGCAAAAGCATTGAACTAATGAAATCTTCAACTCTAATTTTAGACGATTTCCTAGATGAATCTCCAAAAAGAAACGGTATTGCTTCTATATATGCCGAGCAAGGGGCAAAGACAGCAGTTCTTACTGCTGAGCTTCTGAAGGGGGTGGCTTCTTCTAAACTAATAGAAATATTAAGGACTGATGCTCGTAATTATGATAAGCTTGCATTTTTGCATGTTTTTGAGGATACTTATGCAACTATCTGCAGGGGACAGATGAGAGACATTTCGTTAGCAAAAATACCAATCTTAGAATATGTTCCTTCTGAGAAAGATTATTTTGATCTTATTGGAGACACTTCTGCATGCTATATCCGAGCACCACTGCTGATGGGGGGAATAGTTATGAACTTACCTAAAGATGTGCTTACATCTCTTGGCGACTTTGGAATAAATATAGGACTTGCTTATCAGATAAGAGATGATGTGTTAGATCTTGTTGGAGATCCAGAGAATATGGGCAAACCCTTTGCTGGCGATATCAGAGAAAAGAAAAAGAGGTTGCCGCTCATACATCATCTTTCTGTTGAACCAAGGGGGCTTGTAAGAAAGATTATGACTAAACCTTGCTTAAATGACGAAGATGTTATAAAAGTAGTTGAAGAGCTAAGGCGCACAAGATCTTTGCAGTATTGTGTGGATAAGATCTTTTATTTCAAAGAAGAGGCAATGGATTCTTTATCATATAAAAATAATGAATTGGCAGCAATAGCAGAATTAATCACTAATTTTCAAGGAGGTATATAAAATGGGAGAACTAATCCTATCCTATATAGGCAAGGAAAGAGTTCAGCTGCCAGATAGCTTGCAACCTTTGCAACCTTATTTATCTGCATGCTTTCAAGCAGATGAGGTAAGAAGATTGTTTGATGGGGCAGGCGATCTTCAGAGAATCTTGAACTCTTATAAACCTGTAGAATCTAGAGGATCTAAATAGAAGGCAAGAAGATGAATCAATTCACCATAACAAAGAAAATAGCAAAGCATGGAAAACAAGCAATAATTGTAGTTCCAAAGCTATTAGAGGAACAGCTTAAACCAGGCACAATAGTTGAACTGAAAATAGAGATAATTAATCAATAACAGAGTGGGAAATTGACTTCCAGAAAGCTTAAAAACTTCGCTTATTTGGAATATTTATGGAAATGGTAAAGATACCAAAGGACGAATATGAGAAGCTGAAAATGCAAGCAAATGTAGACATGGATTTATTAAAACAATTAGTTAGAAGTGTGAAAGACATCAAAGAAGGTAGAGTAATTAGGGTTAAATAAAAGACTACGATTCTTCATCTTGTGATTTGTTTTCTCTGACCAATTTTTCTATTTCATCTCTAAAAAATTCTAAGAAAAGTCTAATTGCGTTGATTGTTTTTTGCTGATCTTTTTTGCCACTTATCGCAACAAGATAAACTGCCTGCAAATCTTCATAGACTAAGTAATAAATTCTGTAATTTTCAAATCTTGATTCTCTGAACCATTTAGTTCCAAGAGGATTTCCATATTCAGGATTGTCTACTAATTTATCTTCTATTTTGTCAACCCTATCCTGAATTGATTTGTCATATTTAGCTATCTCCTCTTGAAAACCGACAGAACGAAACACCTTATACTTTTTCATGTGAATTATAGGAAACACCAGATTAAAAATCTTCTTTTTCAGAAAAAGAAGCAAAAACGCGCCCCCGACAGATACAAATGAAATGCCCCAGAGACATAAGATTCTCAGCAATTACGCAAAGAGCCCATTCTCGTGAGGTTTAGCTTACTCGAGACTCTTAGTTCGTAGCTCGAGGTCTTTCAGACTCGCCTAATCTCTGCTAAAAGGTAAATCTCTCAATTACTCCGTAATTGTTCTCTTAGTTCGAAACGAGATTTAATCTAACTTTCACCTTATACTAATTAGCTTTAGAAAAATTTAATTTGCCACAAGTGACTTAAGTGCAGAGGATGGCAAATGCTCGCTTGCATCAAGTATCTCAATGCCCAAAACTTTTCCACTTTTGTCCAAATCTACGTTAACAGAATCATTTAGAGAGATTGTCTCCGCTACTTCTCCATTTCCTATTTCTTTGAAATAGACATAGGCTGCATCAGCTTCTTTATCAAATTCAGTTCTCATCTTTACATGACACTGACCACCTTTATATATTTATCTTTACCAGCGTAGACAACTTTTACCCTCTTTTCAGGATACTTCTTAATTGCTTCTGTTTTCTTGCCTTTTTGGACAGTATAATCAGGCATTTCGATAGTTTCTTGAACCTGCTTGAAAGTTATTGCCCTTTCAGCCATTCTCTTTTTTGCGTGGTCTGTTAGTATGATAGTCACTTGCTTAATAGTTTTGTTTAGATTATAAATTTTTCTTCGCTTTCGTTTTACGATTGGGTTGAAAGTTCTTTTAGCCTGAACGATTAGACGAAAAGTAAACCTCTTTAGGGATTTGATAAATTATAAATGCAATATCTTTTCAGCATCGATTACCATAGAAAGTGCTGTTGGACCTGGACCAGCTCCAGGACCAATTAAGACATAACTACCATCTTTCCCAAACTCTCCCTCTGAAGTTAGAACTGCATTATTTACTCCGCTCGGAACCAATTCTCTGAATAGAGGATTACCCTCTATGTGCTTAAACCCTGCTGAGATGTGCCAACCACCCATACTATGTCTGAATCCCCAGATAACATCTTCTTCATTATTTTCTTCTCTTGTAATTGAAACAATATATCTCCTGTTTGAAGCTTCTCGAACTAACCTTCTCAATTGATTCAATTCAATTGGCTCGACAATAATATCTTTAGCCCTTATTCTTTCTCGAGTTAGATTACAGACATTGAACAAAATAGAAGTTTTCATCGGAACATCGCCGGTTGCTTCTTTGTTTATAACCTCTAAGGGATGTTTCGCACCAGGTTCTGCATAACCAAGCCTCTTTGTTTCTTCGACCACCTCGCCGAGGCTTCTTCCTCTAGATAATCCCTCAAAAATGTAGTTTAATGTGCCATTGATGACCGCATGAATTTCTTGAACTTGTGGTCCAATTCTTTCTTGTAAATATCTTAATAATCTTGAACCACCACCAACAGTGGCACTATATCCTATCCTGTGACTTCTTACGGCTTCCTCAAGCTGTGAAAAGTAATTAGATAATGCCCCTTTCTCGCATGTTATAATCGGAACACCCGCTTCTAAGGTTGAAGTTATGTATCTAAGCGCAATTTCTCCAGTATCTAAGGTAGGTATAGCAAGAAAAACCGCATCCAGCCCTCTGACATGCAATGCGTAATCCTCTATCTCTGCTAATTTTGTCTCGCCAGATAAATCTTGGAAGATTCCTTTTGAACCAGCAACCCACTCTACACCCCACCCTCTAGACTTAGCCTTGTGATAAACCTCTGAACCAATCGTCCTCTTACCTACTATTCCTACATTAACTTTTGCCATTAAAATTAAGCTACATCTGCAGTTTAAAAACCTATCAGAAGCATGTCTAATCTCGCTTAGTACTATTATAATATATATACACTAGTAAGAATTTTAAAACAAGCAAAGAGTTAGCTTTAACTCTTGGCAATTGAGAAAACAGTCTTTACAGCCACAACAATTGTGGCGGGTATAAATAAGAACATCAATCCTCCTAGGACATTAGTAAGAAACTTGCTGACATTAACAAAACCAAGGATGGCGGCGCTTAGTACTCCGCCTTGCAAGCCAGCGAAACTAACAAGGACTACAGCCGTAGATACCATTAAGAAGGTTTTGGAGTCCTTCTCAGCAACAAAGAAGCCAACAATTAGTCCTAGAAGGCTAAGAATACCCAGAATGATCGGATTTATGTTGCTTCCAGCCACCATCGCCACTAATCCGAATATAATTGCTATAATGACTCCTATCAAGAAAGACCAAGCACCTATAACATTCTCTTGTGAGCGGACAGCCATTTGCTACCCAGAAAGGGTATGCTTTTTTTAGAGCGCCCTCTTTTTCAGCGAAAACTTCTCCTAATTCTCTCCCGCTAGATTTATGCCCAAACACCCTTAATGAACGAGTGTAATCTTTTCCAACTTTGTCCAAATACGCTTGGTGCATTATCGCACTTCTGCCAACCATTCCTGAAGGAGCTAATATACCTAATTCAATCATCTTTTTTGTTTTTCATTCAAATATATAAACATTTGTTTGCTTTAGAACAACTTAGCTTGTTTGCCCTGTTGGATAATTTCATCGAAATCCTTATTGAAAAGAACTAGGACTTGATTGGCGATTGGCTTTATTTGTTTATCAATATAATGCTCATAATCTGGTCTGTGCTTTAATTTTTGTATTGGTTCTGGGCCGTGGGTTGTTACAATATACTCAATTACATTGGAATCCAGCTTGTCGAGCTGTCTTGCTGCTTTCACATGAGGAGGAGTTGTTTTTGTATATTCATCAAGGTCTTTTCTTATTGATTTTCTATAGATTAATTGCTTATCTAGCTTTCCAGATGTTATTTTTTTTATATAATCCTTGATAAATTTAGTTATTTCTTCTTTATGGAATACTTTCATTAATATTTCTTTTTGGAATTCTCCTGCTGCTTCTGTCCAGTCTCCTCTTATTGCTTCTAAACCTGTTATTTCTAATTCTTCTTTGCCGTTCTTTTCTAGAAGGCCAGCGTATCTTTTTTTTGCAGCTATGCCTTCTTGTTTCTCTTCAGGCTTCAACTTCCCTTTGTTTTCTTCTGCCTTGGCTTTTGCCTTTTTACTTAATTTCATTCTTATCATTGGAATCATCATTGAAAGATATTGCTTTTGGAATTGCAATTCAAGATAAGATTCTCTGTTGTGATTCTTTTTAACATAGTCTTTGTAGAAATGATTTATGAAATCTTGCAGCTCTGTTCCAAGTTGATTAGCTTTTTGTTTTTCTAAGTTTGATGCAACAAAACAAGAATCTGTGTCCATATAAATTACTTTATATCCCTTCTTTTCTATTTCGCTTGCTGTAAGTTGGATTACATTGCGGGCGAAAGAGGTTATAGCAGAAGCCATATCGAAATCGAAGAATCTGCAATTTTGACTTGCCAAAACTCCCCAGAAAGAGTTCATTATTATTTTTAATGCGTAATTGGAGAATTCACGTTTTTCTTTCTTTGCCTTTTCTCTTGCACTATGCAAATTTCCTATCATCTCTGGAAGGATTCCATTTGTGTTTTTGAAATAAACTTTGTTTGGAGATTCTATTGCGTCTTTCTCTTTTCCTTTGCTCTTTCCTAAATAGGAACTTGGGTCTATGTTGAATGTTTTAATAACGCTTGGGTATAGTGATTTGAAGTCAAATACAAGAACATTATTGTATATTCCTGGTTTTGAAGAGAAAACATAACCTCCTTTAAGCCTTTCTTCTTTTCTGCCATAGACGGTTGTTGGGCAAACTAAATTTCTTTTTCTTGCCTCTCTAAGATAAAGGGAGTCAAAAGCAGCTATAGAAGCAGTTAGTTTGTCGAACTGCAAACCAGTTAGCATAGTTCTTTCAATTGCCAATGGAATCATCTTTGTCTTTTCCAGTATTTCATAAACAAGTTGGGCGTCAATAAGATTGTAATCAGCTAGTTTTTGCAAGCTTTCCCTTGTTCCTGTTTTGTAAAGATGCTCGAGTTCGTCATGTCTATTTTTTCCCTTTATCACTTTGCCTTTTCCCAGAATCACTTGGGAAACGTCTTCCAAAGTGTAGGATTCAAACTCTGCGTTTTTTATTGATGGGGCTTCCTGAATGAATGGATCCTGAATTAAATTCATGGCATCTAATACTTGTCTTCCGGTTATGTCTGCGCTTGATGAACGGAAGAATGAAGATTCTATTCTTAAACTTGAAGGTTCATTTGTTCTTCCTAGGTCAAATGGAATTTTATGCTTGTTGAACATACCCTGCAGGATTTTTAAATCAAAGTCAATCAAATTCCAGCCAGTTATTATATCTGGGTCTAATTTTAGCAGTTCTTGTTTGAATTTTTCAAGGCATTCTGCTTCATTCTTGCATGAAACCGCATGTTCAACCTTTTTATCTGTTATAATAAAGTTCTTTTTGTAATTTTTAGAATAAAGACCTATGCAAAATAAATTATTTGTTGTTTTATCAGATTCAATATCTATTGAAACAATTTTCAATTCAGGGATGAATGAAGATGGCTTTACTTTGGGATTTTTATAAACCCTGTCTATTTTCTCGCTTGGCTCATATTCCCCTGATATTTCTACCGAATTATATAAGTCATTATCTATTATGAATCTTTGGGCTGGCTTGATGTCTGCTTCGAATGTGTTTATTTTGTTTCTTTGTAGTTCTGAAGATATCTTGTTGAGCTCGGTTTGATTTTCTGCTGTTATTTTTATCACAGACTCATTTTTGAATGTTGAAAGTTTGGTTTCCTCTATCTGTTTGCTTTCCAGGGTTTTTGGAAGGTGTTTTTTATCTTCTTTTCTTATGTAGAAATAAGGTTCTAATGTATGCAGAGTGCAGAATGATTTTCCATCTTCAAGCTTTCCAAACAGCCTTACGGTCGTCTTTTCGTTTTGATTGATATAGTCCGTATAAATGATAAAACCTTTCATTTTTTTAGGAAGAATTGATATTATATAAGGCTGTTTATGCCGTTGTCCCAGTATATTGTGATATAGTATGTTACTATATAGTGGTTACAAATGGAAAGGTTTAAATAGCTAAAAGGGCTATGGGATTATGCATGCAAAAGATGAGGACAGGATGCGGAATGTCTATAGAAGGACAGAAGCAAACAGATTATTGGCTAATATTTATCCTAGAGATCCTGAAAAACAGGAGACGGCAATAAGAGAAATGGCTCTAGTGGCAAACGCTTATTTTGATTCTGTTGGAGCCGCTCCTTCACAGCCCGACTTACAAGCATTCGGAGAGGTATTTGATTCTTTAGATTCTCATTTAGTTCCAAGGAAAGGGTATTTCACTCAGGCTAGAGGCAGGCACCCGAGCAAACTTAGTATTCTTAGACTTGAGGCTGCAGTAGCAATTGTTGACAGGAAATATGGTGGATTCCAGAGAACTAGGCCATCGGGAACTGATTTGGTCTATCCTATGGCTGAAAATGTAATAATGCCTGAAGATCCCGGATTTGAGGCAACAAGAGTTGTTCCTGAAAATTCTACAATTGAGGGATATATGGAAGCTTTTGAAAGAGCTCTTCTTAATGGTTAATTAAGGATTAATCTATAATCTTGATTGGGGCTTTGTTAAATTTAAAGGCATAGATAATTTCATGGTCAATATTTTATGATAATATCTTAATGAATTTTGATATTTTATCGCTGTAATTCCAATATTTATTACCCATTGGCTTAACAATGCCTAAATTAGTTAGGTATTTAATATAGATATTCTATTGTTTTCGATGGGCTTGCAGATAGGGGACATTGTTCCAAGAAAACAGCTTAAGTTTGAGGAACTGAAGGGAAAGGTAGTTGCAGTAGATGCTTTTAATGCTATTTATCAGTTCTTAAGTTCAATAAGGCAGCCGGATGGTACTCCCTTAATGGATTCCCAAAGGAGAGTTACTTCACATTTATCAGGGTTATTCTATAGAAATATTGCTTTGCTTTCGGAGGGAATGAAGCTCATTTATGTTTTTGATGGGGAATATCATGAATTAAAGGGAAAGACACATGACATAAGAGATGAAGCAAAGGAAGAAATGAAGGCAAAATATGAGGAAGCTAAAGATGAGGAAGATATTGAAGGAATGAGAAAATATTCTTCAGGATTTAATAAATTAACAAAGGAAATGATAGAGGAAAGCAAGGAACTTTTGCAGGCAATGGGCATTGCTGTTGTGCAGGCTCCTGGAGAGGGGGAGATGCAGGCTGCTGAACTTGTTAAGCAAGGAATAGCATATGCTGTTGGAAGCCAGGATTATGATGCACTTGTTGTCGGCGCAGATAGATTAATACAAAACTTGACATTGGCAAGGCAGAGGAAGACAAGAAGCGGAATGATTTACATTTCTCCGGAGATGGTTGAGCATAATAGGGTTTTGAATGAGCTTGGAATTGACCATGACCAGCTTATATCATTGGCGATTTTAGTTGGAAGCGATTTTAATCCGGGAGGAGTTAGAGGGATAGGTCCAAAAAAAGCCATTATTCTTGTGAAACAGAAAAAATATCCTGTTGAAATATTCAGGGAATTGCAGGAGCAGGGAAGGCTTGATTTCAACTGGCAGGAAGTATTTGAAATATTCAAAAAGCCAAATGTTTCAAAGGAAAAAGTTTCTTTTCCTAAGTTCAATAAGGAAAGAATAATTGATCTTCTTGTCAAGAGGCATGAATTTTCCCTTGAAAGGGTGAATAAGCAGTTTGGCAAATTAAATGAAGCCAAGAAGAGCTCCGGACAGAGCAAGCTGTTTTGATATGTGCTTTTAGATTAAAGACAAACGTCTTAATTAAAATAAGTCAAATGTCTTAATAATAAATAGGAAAGTATTTAAAGACAAACGTCTTAATTAAAATAAGTCAAATGTCTTAACGATGGAGAAGGAAGAATTAAACGAGAAGGATGAGGTTATGGATGAGATAGAATCTTCCTTAAAGGATCCGAGAGGTTTGGCAAGTCATCAAAAGAGGCTGGCTTTTTGCCTCTCTCTTGGTATAACTAACTTGATTGAAGAATATCTAAAAAAGAAAAATGTGCTGAAGCAAGGGCACAGAATAGACCATCAATGGTTTAAGAGGAAAAAGGATAGGGTTAGGGAGATTTTGTCGAAAAAGATAACTTCTTCTTTAGAATCCTTAGATAAATTAGACTTGTTGTTTGAAGTTGCTTTTAAAATTGAATCTAAAAGAAATGATTTAGCATATGGGGGATCGGTTAATGAGGAAATTTTGAAAAATTTGATTGATGAATTTTTAAATGCAAAGAAAAGGATTGAAAATGAATGAAAAAATAATTGCCTACTCAAGCTATTTTATTTCTTATCTTCTGGATGAGTTAAAAGATTTATCTAAAATAAGAGAAATAATTTTGTTTGGCAGTGTTGCCAGAAGAGATGCAACAAAGGAAAGTGACGTAGATATATTTATTAGAACTATGAAAAAGGATAGAAATCTTGAAAGGCAGATTGGAGATATTATTGAAAAATTTTACAAAACTCGGGAGGCCTTGTTATTCAAATCTAAGGGCATAGATAATAAAATCAACATTATCATTGGAAAGTTAGAAGAATGGCCTAAATTAAAAGATAGCATAGAGGGTTCAGGTGTTGTTTTATATGGACCATTTATATCAAGCAACACTAGTGGAAAGAAGCAAGTTATTATCTCCTGGAACAAAATAGCCATTAATAGAGGGGCATTCTTAAATAAATTGTACGGCTATAAAGTTGGAGATAGAGCTTACATTGGTTTAATTGAATTGTTAAAAGGAAAGAAACTGGGAAAAAGCACTATCATGATTCCTGTTGAGCATAGGGAAGAAATATTTAAGCTCCTGAAAAAATATAAAGTCGATGCAAAAATCTTGGAAGTTTATATTTGAATTTTAAAATCCAAGAAGAGCTCCGGACAAAGCAAGCTGTTTTGATTTATGATTTATCTTTATATGATTCTAGGTCTTTTTTTGTTACTTTTGCATCAGTGCGCAGGATTTGCCTGTCCCTTTCTGCCTGTTCTTTTGTAGCGGCTTCCTTTGACTGCTTTATTTTTTGCTCAAATGATATTCCCAATCTATGAAGTATGATCGTGATTACTATTGCCACAACTACACTTATCCATAGAATCCAAGTATTATTTATCACAAATGTGAGCATATCTACTGCTCTTTTTATAGTTCCAGAAAGACCTATCAATGAAGCAACTATAAATGCTCCTAGGATTCCAAATAATTTTCCTTTAAATAATACTTCTGCTATTGGCTGGAGGAAGACAAAGAGGGAAATCCATATCACTATTGCAAAGAAGAACGCCCAGGAAAGAGCATATTCAACTCCTAGAACTGCTTTGAGGAAAGGGTTTATTGAAATCAGGAATCTTTGGATTGGTTCGGCAATTGCATTTTTATCTATTATCTGATTCCATTCCCTTTGGAGGTATTTTGTTTTTATATCTTCAATGTTTGTGGGATTTGGGATGTTTTCAGGGTTGAATCCTGTCTGAGTTTGGATTGCATCATCCACTGTTTCTGCTATTGCCAAATGAGAGAAATAAGTTATTGAAAATATAGAAAATACTAAAAGTATTAGGAATAGAATCTCTTTTTTCATTAACATAAGAGCAATGTGGACTTTTTAAAATTGTTGATGCTATCCTTTTATTATTACAATTGTATATTTATTAGAACAGCAACCATGGTAGAAGATTCTTTTGCGCAAATTAACCTGTTTTTAGTCTTGCCTTTGTTTCTTCTCTCTCAAGCTTCCTTCCTAAGCCTCTGAACTCTATATCTTTCTCTACTGTTTCTTTCATGGCTCCAAGCTCCCCATGGAAGATTAATTTTCTTATTGGTCCCACTGCAAATATTATCACAACTCCTGCTATTGCTGCACCAAGATAAACAAAACTATCTGCAGAAAGATTAACGAATGCCCTGTATAAGTAGACTCCTAAGTAATAGAATGTCCAGAATATCCATAAACCTTGGGCTATCAATTTGTTTTCTATTTTAACAGTGAAGAGAACCATAATTGCAAATGGAATAATTGATAGGATTGAAGCGCCCATCACCCCATATTGGTCTCTGATTGTTGTTATCAATGATGCTGGCATGAACCATACGGCCAAAACCGATATCAATCCAGAAATTACAAATGTTGTTACTGCACTTCGTTTGAATAAACTTTGGACTAAAGAATATATAATCATCCAGACAAGAATGATAAAGAACAGCTTTGTGAACAATTCTTTGCTGTTAAATAGGGGGCTTATGAATGAACCTCCTGCATTGATAATTCCCCTTACGATTCCTACAGTAACTTGCTCAGCTGTATCTGCTGCAGCCGCAAGGACAAAAAATGAGAAGAATGAAACTACAAACAATGACAAAATCGAAAAAACAAAAATCTTTTTAGATATCTCTCTTTTCATCTTCTTTAAAGAAACTCCTTGTTTATAAATATTATGCTGATAAAATGGATTTATTATTTGTTTAAATGCTCGTTTATCTGCCCTTGAGTGTTGCATACATTACACTTGTTCTCCACATGTATTGTTCAGCAATATAACTGATAAATGTGCATATTAAAAATGCTCCCCCGATTACTTTTAGAACAAGAGTGTCATAAGTTACTGCAAAACTCAGTATTATTAATGAAATTACTAGACATATGATTGCAAATAAGTGTGTTGCCCACATCTTTATTATTGACGCTCCCTTCTTATTCATTAAAATATTGAACATCATTTTTACGAAATCCATCTATTAACTTTTGGCTTACCATAATCTCTGAAATACTCGTTCGCAGAACCAATGAAAATGATTGCTCCAGATTAGCTATCCCCATTTGGCTTAACAATAACTACAAGTGCGAGTATTGCAACTATTATAAATGCTCCGCCAACAAGGAGATATAAGATATTCCCAGTTGCCAGGCTTATTCCAAGCACCAACAAAAATATACCTATAAGAATAACAACCACATGATCGACGCCAATTCGTGCCATTTTACCTGGTAGGAAGCCCTCGTGATACCGCTTCCTGTTCTTCTATGACATCCAGGGCTTTCCTTCTGCCCATTTTTTCTTCATGCCCTTTCAGTACTGTTTCCAACTTTCCGTGCCATATCGCCTTGTCTATTGCTTTGTTGAAGAATAACATTACTATTGCAAGAACGCTGACTGCCCCATATATCCAAGACATCCAGAGTCCATTGAATCCTGCCCCCTTATTTGCAATTACACCAACAGTGTTTGTTATTGATGTATAAATCATAAATACAACCATCATTACAGCAAAGAACAACCATGCTACTTTTTTCAGAAATGTGTTAGTTAAAAAATATCTTGTGAATACAACCATAATAACAAAAGGGACAACTGAAATCATTGCCACTCCCAATGCGGTGTATGGGTTTAGCATTGCACTTACTATTCCTTTAGGAATGAAATAGACTGCAAGAATTGATACTACCAACCCGAAAACAAATGAAAGGAATCTCCTTTCTTTAAATAAAGGTATCAAAGCTGTTATTGAACTGACTAAAATCAATACTAACAGGAAGAACAATGTTTTAACAAAGACAGGTTCATTTGCAATAAAGTTCTGCAAATCAGGACCAAAAGGCTTTACGAGATTGTCCGAAATCACAGTTTTTAATGTCTCTCCCAAACTGACAGCAGAGACAAGGGAAATCATTGACAGCAACAATATGCATGATATGAAAACTAATAAGAACCTGTTTGCCACCTTTTTCATGTTTTTGTCATACATCATAGCTTTATAAATATTTTTGTTCTTTGTCTCTTTCAGGTTTATCGATAAGAAGTAATGAAAATTATCCTGAAAAAAAGAAAAAAGTTTAAATACTAAATTACTATGGTTAGGATATGAAAAAGAGCGTAGTTCTGCTGGTGTTATTATCTTTAGTTTTTGTCTTTGCCATTTCAACAGTCAGTGCTGCAGGCGCCGGCGACGCTTTCAGGCCATTGGTTGATATGGTTTCCGGATTGATTAATACTATCATTGACACTGCTAAACCATTTCTAGAGGCAATTGTTGGTGATGTAAATGCTCCTGCAGGGGCTTCAGGAGTAAGTTCAGGAGATATTTTCTTTGCTAAGGTTTTGCTTCTTATTTTGATAGTTTCTGTAGTTTTTGCAGTTCTTGAAAATGTTAGTTTTTTCAGTTCAAATAGTTTGGTTTTGTGGATTGTTTCTATTATCGTTTCAATATTAGGAGTCAGGTTTTTGAGCGCCGAATTAGTTTGGACAATTATCCTTCCTTATTCTGTATTCGGTGTTGCAGTCAGCGCTGGAATTCCATTTGCAATATATTTCATATTCGTTGAAAAGGGATTAGCCGGACCAGGACACCATGTTTCCAGAAGGGCTGCCTGGGTGTTTTTCATAGTTGTATTTTTGGCGATTTATTTCTTAAGATTTGATGAAATTCCTAATTACGCCTGGATTTATCCTGGAACGGCAGTGCTTGCATTTTTGGTTCTTTGGTTTGATGGCACTATTCAGAAATTCTTTTTGAATATACAGATGCAGAAGGTTGGAGCTCAAAATAAGCAGGAGTTGATAGACAAGTACAAGTTGAAAGTAGCTGAGTTGCCACAGCTCGTTGCTGCTGGAGCTATTACCACAGCAGATGCGGACAAGAGAAAGAGAGAGTATCAAAAGAAGATTGCACATTGGATGAAATAATCTTTCGGTAAGAAAAACATAGAATTATTTATAAACTAAGCCTTTCTTTAACTTTGATGGTGAAAAAGAGGGTTTTGATATTTCTTATTTTTGGCTTAATGGCCAGTTTAGTTGCTTCTTTGATTTCCAGTGTTTCGGCAGCGGGTTTTTATGTAAGTTCCAGAGATATTTCACAGAGTGTTATTAATTCGTGGGTTAATTTTCTTGAACCAATCTTGCAGGCATTGTTTGGAGGTTACGGCTGGAGCGGAATGTTTTTGTTCGAAAGACTTTTGCTTTTCATATTGTTAATCGCTGTTATTTCTGTTGCCTTGACAAAAGTTCCTTTGTTTGGCGATGATGACAGGAAGGCTGTAAGATGGGTCATCACAATAATAGTTCCTCTGATTGGAATGAGATATATTAATTTTGAGTGGCTCAGCGCAATTATACTACAATATAGAGCTCTTGCAATTATATTGACTGCAGTCATACCATTCATTATCTACTTTTATTTCTTATATAATGTAGATTCTGATTATGGTGCTTTAAGAAAAGTCGGGTGGCTGTTGTTTATAGGCATATATGCTGGTTTGTGGTCTACTACTGAAAATGATGCGAATGCAACCATTTATATCTGGACAGTTGTCGCAGCCATTCTTTGCCTGGTATTTGATAATTTAATAATGAGAAGGATGAGAATCAGAAAGCTGATGAATCAGGATACTTATTTCAAGACAAGGGAAATAGGGAACACCAATATGGAGATTCAGAAAATACAGCAGCAGATGGCAGCAGGGGCGATTGACAGAAAGTCTGGAGAGAAAGCTGTGAAGGATTTGAATAAGCACAAGAGATGGCTTATCAGGCAGAATTAAAAAAGTTTATATATCGTAATCATCTTGTCACTAAGAGGAAAAGAGGAAAATGAACAAGTCAATTGGATATGTTTTAATTGCTGTCGGGTTTATAGTATTTTTGCTTAGCTTTCCGCAGGTTAGCAATGCAGTAAAGCTGCCAATTCCTGCCGGGATAACAAGCAATATCATAATGATAATAGGTATAGTTGTTCTTGCAATTGGAGCGTTCTTTGTCTCAAAGTCAGGAAGCGGGAGGGTGAAGGAAGTTCCTATTTATCATGGAAAGGAAGTTGTTGGTTTCAGAAGAGTCGGAAAATAAATCTAAAATTGAAGAGATACATTATATAGAAAATAATTGTTATCTAATGTCCGCTCTTGATGTGATTTGGTAGATATTAGGATGTTATTGTATAAAGGAATGATGGTTTTTTAAACTATAAATGTTAAACTTATTCATGGCTAATAAGATTTATGAAACCTCAAGAAAGAAAAGATTTACCGGAGGTAAATATGGCTAATTATGATATTCTTGGAAACATCTCAATTGTCAAATTTGACAGGAAAGCTGGAAAGAAAGAAAAGAAGAGATTTGCAGAAAAATTAATGAGACAATATCCTGGAGTGAAAATTGTTCTTGAAAAATCTGGAAAGTTTTCTGGAAGATTGAGAACTCCGGAAACAAGATTTGTCCTTGGAGAGAAGACGAAAGAGGGTTTGTACAAAGAGAATGACTGTTCATTTAGGTTCAATGTTGACAGCTGTTATTTTTCTTCGAGGCTGGCAAGCGAGAGGAAGGAAATTGCCTCTTATGCCAAAAAGGGAGAAAAAGTCCTGGTCATGTTCGGGGGAGTTGCCCCCTTTGCAATTGTTATTGCAAAGCATTCAAGTGCGGAAAAAGTCATTAGCATAGAGTTGGGAAGAGAATGCAACAGATATGCTCTTGATAACATAAAAAGAAATAAATTAATTGACAAAGTGGAAATAATTCAGGGAGATGTCAGGAAGATTTGCCCAAAGTTAAGGAAGAAAATGAAAACCGAAAAGGATAAATTTGAAAGGATAGTCATGGCAAGGCCGAATTTGAAAGATTCTTTTCTTGATGTTGCTTTGCCTTTGGCAAAAAAGAATGGAATTATACATTATTATGGATTTTATGAAGAAAATAAAGTTAATGATTTAAGAACATTGATAATGGATGAAGCTGGGAAAGCTGGAAAGAGGATTAAGATAATTAGGATAAAGAAAGCAGGGGATATTGGTGTAAGGAAGTTCCGGTATAGGGCTGATATAAAGATATTATAGTGAAAGACATAAGTCTTTCCCTATCTAGTCAACGACAAATTGGAGAATTATTAATGTCCTTGACTATAAACTGAAAATTGATAAATTAAATTAAGAAATCATAGGTAAATCTATGGAATAATGATGGGTCTCCAATAACCGGAAATTCTATCGGCATCAATGCTTTCGCATAATCTAATTTTTCCTCATGGCTTTCATTGTCAAGATTTCTGGCTTCCAAAATTAGATATCTTAAGTCTGTTTGCTCAATTGCATTATAACCCTTAATTGCCGTTCTTCCGAGCAAATCTAAGGTATTTGGGCCCAATGTGTAATCTTCATCTTTTTGATTTGCTTCGCTTCTATTCATTTTATTGGCAACTAGAATTGGTTTTTAAAGCTTTGTTTTTCTTATTTTCTTGAATTTTGCAATATCTTCTGATTCTATTAAAATGTCTCCTCTAAGATAATCTGGAATTTCGGAAGACACTTTTCTCACAGCTTCTTTGGTTTCATTATTATCTGTTAGAACATATATATTTGTCTTTAATGGTGCAGGATCTTTATGGTCATAAATTGTCTGGACACTAAAATATATAGAAACAAGAGGCCTTTGGCTTCTTCCCTTCCCTTTAACTATTTCATATCCATCTTGGCTTATTGGCACAGCATCAATCAAAGTAGGTATTAGTTCCAACTCTAATTCTTTTTTAGAATTCATTATCCTGGTTTGGTTTATCTGCCTTAAAATCCAGTTTGCGATTGTCTCTGTTCTTGTTAATGCTCCGTCATATCTTAGATTAAACATGAAGTGCTCTAAATCACTGATTTCTTTTCTTTCCATGGTAAAATGCGAGGTCTTGGTTTTATAAGCTTTATTATACAAAGCTTATCATTATATTATAAAGGACAGAGGCATGTTAATTCTAAGTTCTATAACATCTAAATATAATATTTATTGACTTTTAATTATTATTAATATGTTATATGGAAATGATTTATATCTTCATCTCTGCCTTGACTGCAGAAGGAGCTTCACCGCCGTGCCAGGTAAATTTAGGTCTTACACGAATCGGATAAATCCTCTCAGAATTATCATCTAAGACTATAGCAGAACCTTTCAAAGATGGGAGGTCATCCATCTGCTTCTTTATACTTTCCAACAAATATGTCTGCATTATTTCATTCAATGCTTCTATATCTGGTTTTGCAGTTATTCTGTGGGAGATGACAATATCTGACTGTGATAGGGCATCTGAATGGAGTTTTCCTGGCTGCTGTGTGGCCATTACTAATGAAATGCCTGGCTGTCTACCTTCTCTCAATAATTGAATTAATGCATCACTGGCTGGCGTTTTTTCATCTTTACTTAAAAATTCATGAATCTCATCTACGAAAATCCAAACAAGGGGCTCCTTTCTATTTGAATAAGAGAGGTATTGCTGCCCATGTTGAATTGATTCAAGCTCTTCTTTTTTTCTTGAGTCCATTCTACTTTTGAATATTTTTCTAGAAATTAAGGAGATTACCAGTGCCCTAATGTTAAATGCTCCTATCGAGCTGTATATTGATGTGTCTAATATGGTTGTTATACCTGGATTTATAATGTCTTTTATTTCTGTGCCTTCTTTTCCTTTTGAAAATATTCCCCATGAATTGGCTGCTCTGAATAAAGCCAGTGCAATGTCTTTTGTTTCTTTGCCTGCTCTTTTATCATTTTCTATTTCTTTTTGTATATCTTCTATGGTAAAGTTACTTAATTTTTCTTTTAAATCTGTTATAGATGTTTCTATTAAAACGCCGGGGAGGCTTGTAAGATTTATATTGAAAAGAGTTATCCAATCTTCTGCTTCTAACTCGCTTGCTTTAAGGGCGAATGTTTCATCAAATGGAATCATGTTTTTCTTGTAATCTTCAATTTTTCCGAAAGGAATGAAAACTTTTACTGGAAGCTTTTTTGTTTTCAACTGCCATTCATCCAGAAGAGCAGAGTCTTTCTCATTTTCGTATTTCATTGTCCAAAAAATCCCCATTGTATCAAAAATAACTGATGCTATATTTTTTGAAACATCAAAAGGTAGGTCAGAAAGCCCTTCTGCAATTGCTGATAATGTATAACTTTTGCCCGCACCCCTCTTCCCACAAATTAAAATTACGTGGCTTCTTGCAATGTCCATCCAAATTTTATTTGAAAGAGATGTGTAGTTGCCCATCTTCACATAGCCCTTTCCTATGTAAATCAGTCCCTTGTCGCCGAACTTTTCTTTATCAGCAGAATCTCTTCCTATTATTATATCGTATGCCATTTTGTTCTTTTATTTAGTTTTTTGTTGATATTTTAGGATTTTGTTTATTAATATATCTTATTGTTTGTGCTTTTCTTGCGTTAAATAAGGGTGACTAGATTTACCATGGACAAAATTATAGATTATTAATGATTTGTTTAATTATTATATCTTAAATATTGGCTGATTTATCTTTCCTTGTTATAGCGGAACCCCGTTTATCGATATGGCCTAAATCCAAGATTATTTCTTTCATTTTGATTTCTGAAATTTTATTATTTTCTAATATGATAAATCTTTCAAAAGGTTTTTAAATGGTGTTTCTCTTGTTGCGGGATGAAAGAAGAGAAGAAAGAGGAGAAAGAATCTAATTCTGGGCGTCAGTCGAAGAAAAATGATTTTATTGCACAGGCAAAGAAAAACCCATGGATGCCGGCTGCGATTGTTCTTGCAATTGTTCTTGTTGTTGTCTTGTTTACTGGAGGGTTTTCAACAGGAGAAGTCAGTAAAACAGCCGCTTCAAATAATCTGGCTGGCCTTGTGGAATCGCAAACTGGTAGTGCGCCCATAATAAATTCTGTCAAGGAACAGAGCGGCATGTATCTGGTTGATGCGAATATAGGCGGCCAGAATGTTCCGGTTTATGTAACCAAGGATGGGAAGTATGCATTTGTCCAGCCGATTCCTCTAACTGTCAGTGCAGCCAACACAAATTCCAATGCCAACACAAATCCCAGCACTAACACAAACCCTAATTCTAATGCTCCTACAGAAGTTCCTAAATCAGACAAGCCAAAAGTGGAGCTATTTATTATGTCATATTGCCCATATGGCACCCAGATGGAAAAAGCAATTCTTCCGGTAATATCTGCTTTGAAAGATAAGGCGGATATAAAGGTAAGATTTACTCACTTTACATTGCATGGAGAAAAAGAAGATACTGAAAACTTCAGGCAGTTATGTATAAGGGAACAGCAGGGAGCAAAGTTCCTCCCATATCTGCAATGCATATTAAATTCGACTGATGCTTACAATCCAGCTGATCAAACAGCCTGCATGCAAAAGCTCGGCATAAACAAGGCAAGTGTTGACAGTTGCGTGAACACAAAGGCAAAAGATTATTTCGCAGCTGATTCCCAATTGAGCCAGGGATACGGCGTTCAGGGAAGCCCTACTTTGGTAATCAATGGTGTTGAAGTGCAGAGTTCAAGGAGTCCCGCCGCAGTTCTTTCAACGATATGCTCTGCATTTAGCACTGCTCCGGCAGAATGCAGTACACAGTTGCCAACTTCCCAGACAAGCCCAGGGTTTGGCTATAGCTCAAGCTCATCAGACTCTGCTGCAATTCAATGCGGGTTTTAATGGTTAGAATGATATGTTTTAATCTAATTGATACACCTTGTCCTGCAAATATATTTATAAAGGGTGGAAAATTAAAGCATATATAAAATGAAAATGAAGATGACCTTTAAGAAAGCTCATGGAAAGATGAGGTTCATATAAAATGAAAATAAAAGAATTGAAAGCCGGGCAGGGCAAGGTGGATGTCGAGGGAGTTATAAAGTCTATGGGAGAAGTTAGGATAATTAATAAGTATGGAAAGGACCTGAAATTATGCAATGCTGTTGTTGGCGATGATTCTGGAGAGATAAGCTTGACATTGTGGAACGATGATACTGATAAAGTAAAGCAGGGAAACAAGGTAAAAATAACGAATGGTTATGTTTCTGAGTTTAATGGAAAGCTGCAGCTGACTTCAGGAAAGTTCGGAAAGCTTGAAGTTGTTGATGCTGAAGCCGAAGTAGCTATGTGATTATTTGATTCATGTTTTCCAGGCACAAAATGTTTTTAATCTTTGATTTCTTACAATATACATGTTGCTTCGGCTCCACGATATAAAAAGAATGCATGCATCTCTTGTTGGTCCGGAGAATCTTACTGCATCTACAATAGATTGTTCAAATACTATATTATATGGAAGAAGCATTTCTCTTTATGACCCTCTGAAGAGGCTGGAGTTCTCATTCGAGAAAGATGAGGATAAATACAATGCAATTGTGGAGATTTTTTCTTTGCGTAGGGAAGCTTTCAAGGGGCTATCAAAGGTATTTTCTGACAATCTCTTCAAAGAGGAATATTTGAAAAATATCGGTTTTTTCAACCCAATCGATAAAAATGGTATTGGATATATTGTGGATGACCATAACCGGGCCCTGTTCGCTTTTAATCGGGCAGTACGTACCGACGAAGAGGATGATTTAAAATATATGGTGCTACAGATAATGATGGGCGACGGCGGAGCCATATCGAGGCAATTTAATCCAGATTCCTCGGAGCAGTTTGTAAAGGAAACATCTCTTTTTAGAGATATCGCGAATTTATATCTCCATTCTATTTACTCTCTTTGTAAAATGAAACATCCAAAGTTCTTCTATGATCCTGTCAAAAGAGTTGTTTTAACACCTTATTTTCCATCTAAACCATTTGTAAGGCAGTGATTTTTCAGATTAAGATTCTAAGAATTATCTTTAATAATGTTTAAATAACTAAGCCAGTTTACGCCATAATGACTTTTATATTGATGAAATTACCCTACGCATATGATGCATTGGAGCCGTTCATAGATGCGAAAACAATGGAGATACATCATTCCAAGCATCATCAGGCATATGTTGATAATTTGAACAAGGCAGTTGCAGGAAAGACAGATTTAGAGAGCAAGAAAGTAGGGGAATTATTGATGGATTTAAATAAAGTTCCTGAAGATATCCGAATTCAGGTAAGAAATAATGGCGGAGGAGTGTTCAATCATAACTTTTTCTGGGAAGTAATGACTGATAATGTTAAACCCCGAGAGTTTACAGGAAAAATAGCAGAGGCAATAAAGAAAGATTTCGGAAGTTTTGAAAAATTCAAGGAATTGTTTTCGGATGTTGCGATGAAAAGATTTGGTTCTGGATGGGCGTGGCTTGTTTTAAATAAGGGCAAGTTGGAAATTTACAGCACGGCAAATCAGGATTCTCCGATAAGCGAGGGAAAATATCCTTTGCTATGCATTGATGTCTGGGAGCATTCATATTATCTCAAATGGCAAAATAAAAGGAAAGATTACGTTGATTCATGGTTTAATATCATAAATTGGAAGAAGGTTGAAGAGAATTATGAGAATTCTCTGAAGTAAATCCGTAATTATATAGAGAACTAATTCCTGCTACAAGCATTCCCGTGGCAGCTTCTGCTTGGTTGTTAGTTGCAAATCCGCTAATTGCCCAATAAATTCCCCCAGCATACATCATATCTCCAAGAGGATATGTCAAGTCATCAATTACCTTTCCAATAGTTTCTACTGTATTTGGATGCCTTATCAGCCATTCTTCTAATCTACCTTCCATGCTTTTTTCTTCTAACCAGTTGTTCAGCTTTTCTCCAAACCTTTGCTCAAGAGGCAGTTTTGGTATGTATATCTTTCCCATTTTAATCTCCCCTTCATTGAAATTTCAGTATTTAAATGTTAGCAAGAAATCCGTTAAGCTTTAGCTAACGGATGAATTGCGTACTTATTTATTCTAAAAAATATTACTTTCAGGGAGAGTTTGTTGCAACTCCCTGAAAAATAAACAGATGTAGTTGTAACTTTCTCGAACTAAATAAACTTATCGGAGGTAAAAAATGT
>Ga0209542_10002943_pt1 | contig 37234 bp, 35 predicted proteins | sample RifCSPhighO2_01_FD_184028 | JGI IMG/M metagenome (GOLD analysis project Ga0209542, IMG submission 184028) | Soil microbial communities from Rifle, Colorado - Rifle CSP2_plank highO2_0.1 (SPAdes) (version 2) | ecosystem: Environmental > Terrestrial > Deep subsurface > Rock core/Sediment ... | reverse complement strand
TTGAAATAATCGACTCTTCGGAAAGCCAGGCCGAAGGCATTAAAAACTTGACAGCCCAGATAACGGGACCAGAAGTTTACGATTTGTTAAAATATGAAGCCGGCGTCCATCGCGTTCAAAGAATTCCTCGGACAGAAAAAAGCGGCCGTATCCACACTTCTACCATATCGGTCGCGGTGTTAAAAACGGTTTCGGAAGTAGAAGTAAAAATTGAGCCAAAAGATCTGCGTATAGATACTTTCCGTTCTTCCGGCGCCGGCGGCCAAAATGTAAATAAAGTGGAAACCGCCATAAGAATCACCCATTTACCGACCGGCTTTGTCGTGGCTTGCCAATCCCAGCGGTCACAATCGCAAAATCGCGAAGTAGCAATGAATATTTTGCGCGCCAAATTAGCCGAAATGCAAAAAGAAAAAATCACCGGAGAAACAATGGCGGAAAGACGCGCCCAGATTGGCACAGCCGATCGCGCCGAAAAAATCAGAACATATAATTTCCCACAAGACAGAATTACCGATCATCGTATCGGAAAATCATGGCATAACATGGAAAAAATCCTTGACGGAAATATAGAACCAATGATCGAAGCGCTTATTAAAAACTTGAAAATGTAATAATTAATAAAAACTTACCAATTAAGAACCGATCGGAAATTAAGTTGTTAAATTTTGTTTTGGTTTTAAAAAATAAATTATATTTTATTTACTCTGATTTAAGATATTAATGTCTTTTTGAATCCGCGCCGCTTCGGCCATTACATTTCTGGCATAAACTCTGGCTGTAGGTGAAGTTCTCCAGCGACCGCCGGCAATATAAATTCTTGCCGCATCGTATTCCGACTGGTACGTTTGTTTATTGGCGCCGGACTGCGCTAGCATAAGCCCGGAGGCGGTAAAAGCGTCTTCAAGGTTCCATGGCGACGGTGGATTATGACCCGTCAATTTGGCTACAGCTTCTTCAAATAAAATCCAAGTTGTAGGTATAAACTGTGCCGGTCCCATCGCCCCGCCCCAGCCGTAAGATGGTTTTTTTGATACCGGTGTTGAATCGGGGTTTAATCCTAACGCGCTCGTTATCGCGGCAAAAGCGTTAAAATCACGAGGATGCATATCGGTTCGCCATGTTCCTTTGCCTACATTGCCTCCCCAATCAGATTCAATTTTTAAAATTGCCATGAGAAAAGCGGGGCGAACGCCGGTATTTATAGAGGCCTTAAGAGCATAGCTTAACGCTTCATCAAAAGTCATCTTAAAGTCCATGGCTAAATTATATGGCTGATTTTTTATAGCTTCTATATCGGCGCGCGTCTTTGCTATAAGCTGCTGATAAGTTTTTTCCTGTCCTTTTGTCTGATCAAGCAGTTTTTGTTTACCTTTTTTTGCCGCTTCAAGCGCGGTTTTTTGCTTGTTTTGGATGTGCTTCAGCTGTTCTTGTTCGGCTTTGTCGCTCTCCAAATCATCTTTTTCTTTTACAAGTTTTTCTTTAAGATCTTTTATTTTTAATAAAGTGTCATGAATTTGATTCTGAATATTGCTAATGGAATTAAGATCGTTGAAAAAATCGGAAAATCTTCTATTTTTAAGCAAGAATTCCAAAAGCGATCCCTGATCGCTTCTTTGAACTTGCCTCAAATATCGGGCCAACAAAACATTTTTATCTTCGATTTCTTTTTCTTTCTCTGAAATATTTTTTTCTTTTTGGTTGATGGCTGACGTCAGTTGTTTTATAGATAAGTTAGTAGCGTCAATTTCCGCTTGAGTTTGTTTCACCTGCAATTCGAAAATTGAAATCTGATTTGACAAGCTTTGCGCTTCGCTTTGTTTTTTGACAATCTCCTGATTATACTGCTCAATTTGACTTTCAAGCTGCCTGATTTTATCATCTTTTTCATCAGCAAGAACAATGTTGGAATTAATCGCCAAAATTAAAAAAAATAAAATTAATATAAACCATGATTTTTTCATGCTTCAAGCTGTTCTTCTTTTTGCCGTTCTTTAACTTTTTCCTCAGTTTCAACTGTCACTTCTTCAATCTTTTCTTTTATTTCCCCTGATAATTCTTCAATTTCAGCTTCAGACCGAGGCGGCACTACCGATGCCACCGAAGCAGAAATATTGTCCAATATCTCAACATTTTTAGGCACTTTGATGTCTTTTATAAGAATATTATCGTCAAAAGTTTTAAGCGCTGAAATGTCAATTTCAACTTCATGAGGCAAATCCGCGGGCAGGGCCCTAATTTCAATCTCTTGCATGGCTTTAACCAAAATGCCTCCAAGGTCTAATATTGCCGGAGCGTTTCCGATAAAAACTAACGGTATTTTAGCGGCAATTTTTTCATTCATTTTAACTTCATAAAAATCAACGTGTTTTATTTCATCTGTTACAGGATCGCGCGAACTGTCATGAATTAAAACGTTTTTCCAGCCAGAAGCTGGTACAAATAATTTAATTAAAGTTGTTTCGCCGGCATGTTTAAAAACTCTTTTAAACTCCTTAAGCTCTAAAACTAAAGGAATACTGCCTTCACTGCCGCCATAAACCACGGCCGGAATTAACCCTTGATTTCTTAAGGTATTTACTTTTTTCCCAAAAATTTCCCTTTTTTTACTTTTTATTTCTAAAGTTGTCATTTTTGTTATCACTACTGTTATCAAAATATAAAACATCGTTAATTGTAATCACGGGCATGTCTCTGAAATGAGAAAAATCATCTTTATATAAATCAGTTAGAACGCCTACATTGGTTACAACGCCATTATTACTTTTAATTAAAGTAATAAGCAAAGAGCTTTCGCACTCGCGGCAATCAACATGAAGCAATAAAGTCGCTCCCCGGCTTTTTAGGGCTTTAATATTTTGAGGAGCAAAACTTGATTTACAAATCGGACAAGGACCTATAAATTTTAAATCTTTTTTATCAAACTCCAACATATTTATAATTTAAAACAATAAAACATTAACACGGTATATAATTTATATCAAGCTAAAATGTTTGGCGGAATCCGGTCTTCAAGCGCCTCAACAATGTTAGTTGCTGCAAGCGCCGACATTTTAGAGCGGGTTTCTTCGGTAGCAGAAGCAATATGAGGAGTTAAAATTACGTTATCAAGTTTAATCAAGTCCGGATTTATGGCTGGCTCAAATTCAAAAACGTCTAAAGCGGCGCCTTTTATCGTTTTATCCGCCAACGCTTTCGCGAGCGCCGCTTCGTCAATAACCGGCCCGCGGGAAGTGTTAACAAGATAAGAGGTCGGTTTCATCAATTTTAATTTTTCGGCATTAATCAAATGCCGGGTCGCCGGCAGAAGAGGTACGTGAATTGACACAAAATCCGATTGTTTTAATAAATCATCCAAAGAAACGAAAACCGCCCCAAATTCTTTCTCAAATTCCTCATTGCGATTAACATCATAATACAAAACTTTCATTTCAAAACCTTTTACGCCGTGGTGGGCAACGCGAGAACCAATTCGCCCCAATCCGACAACTCCCAAAGTTTTACCCGACAGATCGCTGCCAAGCATAAGCATTGGCGCCCATCCTATATATTTTCCCGCTCTCGTGAATTTATCCGCTTCTGATATCCGATGGGCAATTGAAAGCATTAAAGTAAAAGTATGTTCGGCAACAGTGTTGGTTAAAACGCCGGGCGTATTGGTGATCATAATTCCGTGTTTTTTGGCGTCCGCCGCGTTAATATTATCAAAACCCACTGCCATATTGGCAATAATTTTAAGTTGCGGACCAAAAGCGTCCATCACTTCTCCGTCAATTTTATCCGTTAAAAGACAAAATAAAGCGTCATAATTCTGATCCTTAAGCGCCGCAATTAATTCTTCTTTGGTTAAAACCCTGTCTTCGGGATTAACAGCCACTTCATAACCATTGTCTTTTAATATTTTAATTCCCGCATCGGGAACCATTCTAGTTATATATATTTTCATCATAGTTTTATATTATCACATTTGTATATGATTTTTAAGATATCTTTACAAACTTAGCGCCATATCGCACTTTTTATTCTTATTCCTTATCTCAATCTCACGGGGATTTTTACTTTTCCCCATAAAATACTCCATATCCGCCTAATCCACTTTTTACCAATCTCCATTGAGCAAGTCCCGCTATGCTGTTTTTGATCAATAAATTAGGAATAATGTGTAACAAGTTTAGGATCTTCGCGATCGGATAGAATAGCAATACTCTTCTGTAGAGAATTTTTGACGATGGCTTCGTTTCTGCTGTTTTATCCCAAAATTTTATATTCCTGAATCCCACAGTTTCCATATCATTTCTAAAGCGATCTACTTTTGCAATGTTGGGTAACATTAATCCTTTAAGAAAATCTTTATATATCTTCTTCTCTTCCAGCAACTGTGGCTCTTTCCATAAAAAACCATCCGCTACTACCAGTCTCCCGCCACTTTTTAATAGCCGAAAAGCTTCTTTTAAAAACATTTTCTTGTCTTCTGAATAACATACGCTCTCAAGTGCCCATATGACGTCAAATGAGTTATTGAGAAATCCAGTATTTAGAAAATCCTTGATGTAGAACTCGGTCTTTTTATCTATCCCGTGCTTTTGCGCGAGTTCTTTCGCTTTTTCCGCCTGTCGTTTGCTTAATGTAACCCCTACTACATACGCTCCGCGGTTCTTCGCCAACCAAATTGCGCTCCCGCCAATTCCACATCCTGCATCCAAAACTCTTGTCTCCCGTCTTATTTGTGTTATTTCGGCCAAAAATTTATTTTCATTCAACAAAGCTTCGCTGAGCGTTCTCGTGTCCTGATCCCAAAATCCATAGTGTAAAGCATTGCTCTCGGAATCTCTGTGCCAAAAACATTTGTAGTACGGTAATGTAACATCAAAGTATTCGGCTATTTTCTGTTTATACTCTTCCATGATATTTTTACTTTTTCAATAACCAACCGCAGGGATTCTCTTTATTTTAAGCCATTTTTCTGGTCATGTACCTGTTGAATTGGTTAGATTATAGAAAATGTCATGCGGATTATTTGACATCTATGTCAGTGCAATATATCATGCCCATAGACTCAATCAATTCAGAAATATTCGGAGGTAAACGATGGTCAAGATTCTATTCTGCGACTGGAACGGCACCCTGTTGGATGATATGCCTATCTGGGATGAAGCGAGGCGGAAAACATTTCTTGCATTCGGCGTAGAGCCCCCTACCGTGGCTGACTATTTCCGAGAACTTGAAAGCGGTGATTATCTGGAAGTATACCGGAAACGCGGCATTACTGCATCGCGAGATGAACTAAATGCCATATACGAACCTGCGTACGAAGAGCGGCTAGCAGATGCGACACTCTTTTCAGGAGTTATGGTGACACTGCGTCGGCTTTACAAAAACGGTATTCGCCTTGTCCTTGTCACGTCACAACAGAATGCCCTCGTTGTTCCTCTACTGAGTAAGTTTGGCATCGATCACCTATTCGATGAGTGCGCCTTTCATATTTTTGACAAAAAGACGGTCATTACAGAAATTGCTCAACGGAATAGCGTAACTCCAGATCAATGTTCCTTTGTCGGCGATTCACCTTCTGATATTCGACACGCCAAGAAAGCTGGTATTACTGCGATTGCTTTTCTCGGCGGGCATATACCAGAAGAACTACTCGTAGGTGCAGATCGCTATATTCGCACATTTGAAGAAATCCTAAATCTGTCCTAACCCCAGGGCCGCACATACGGCCCTTTTCTCATCCTCATTTCCCATGACACCTCTTATATTTCATCCACTATAGGAAATGTCGCGGGAGTATTAATTATATTTTATAATTTATCAACACTGCCGAAAATTTTTAATTTTTCTTCTATAACTTTTTTCATCGCCTCAATTCCAGGCGTTAAAATTTTATAAGGCGTGGTTTCTTCTGACATTTCAACAACTGATTTTCTAAGTGCTTCAGTAAACGCCACCCTGATTTCAGTGTTAATATGAATCATTGAAATTCCGGCGTTTATTGAATTTTTTAAATCGGTCTCGCCGAGTCCGGACGCGCCGTGTAAAACTAAGTAAATATTTTCACCGACAGCACGCTTAATATTGCTTATTCTGTCAATGTCTATTGATTCTTTACTGCTCGTAACAATACCGTGGATATTGCCAACCGCTGGCGCCAGCATATCAACGCCGGTTTCTTTTACAAATCGCGCCGCTTCTTCCGGCTTGGTTAAATCCTCCGCTTTTATTTCTATAATTTCTTTTTGGATTTTTGACTCTCCTCTGACATAACCTAATTCGCCTTCTACAATTATATCCGGATTTTTTGACTTTGCGTATTCCACGCTTTGCTTGGTTAATTTTATATTTTCTTCAAAGGGCTTTGCCGAAAAATCCGCTAAAATCGCATCGTATCCCGCGTCAACCGCTTCTTTTATGCTTTCAAAAGTTTTATGATGGTCGGCATTTAAAAAAATAGGAATGTTGAATTCCTCCCGAAACGCTTTCACCAAATTGACTGCCTGCTTTAAACCGAGATGTTTTCTTTCTCCTTCCGAAGTGCCTATAAAAATAGGTGTTTTTAATTTTGCCGCTGATTCAATAATCGCCCTTAACGCCTCGTCTTCAGAAAAATTAAAATGCCCCATCGCCCATTTTTCCTCGGTTGTTCTTTTTAAATAATCTTTTATAGTCATTTTATCCTATTACTTTCGGTTCATAATCTGCCGGAGCTTTTTTAAGATATTCTTCAATTTGTTCTCGTGTTAAAAGGCCAGCACGCGCGCCGATCTGCTGAACCACCGACATAGGATTAACGGGCGCCCACATTAAGGCCTCGCGAATGCTTTTGCCAAGCGCCAGCGCCGCGGTAAAAGTTGAAGAAAAAGCATCGCCGGCACCAGTGCGCTCAAGCGGCGGCGCAGGATCAGGATATGGCGGCATAAAGAGCATTTCCTTGCCATCATAAGAATAAGCGCCTTTAGGGCCATCGGTGATTACCGTAATTTTCGGACCGAGCTCTGAAATCATTTTTAGAAGATTTTTTATGTCATTTTCTTCCGAATTTAGAATTCTTTGCGATTCTTCTTTATTACAGAAAAAAATATCGCTTCTTTTATAAATCCCTTTTAAAGCTTCTTTACCGAATTTCATCTGAAAAGTTCCCGGCTGAAACGCTAATTTTATTTCCGGATGATCATTTAAATATTTCTCAAATTCATTGTGAAATTCAAGGGAATTTTCTCCCATTGAAGAAAGATAAACCCACTTTGGTTTATTAAAATCGTAAAGCTTGCGATCGTAATTTTCATGTTTTATTAAAATAGTGCGGTCATCTTCAAACCATAAGACGTAATGATAATTTGTTTTATGATTTTTACAGATGGTAATAAATTGCGTACCGACGCTTTCTTCTTGCAACGCTTCAATGCACTCAACCCCGTTTTTATCGTCTCCTATATTCGTCATTACGGCGCTTCTTAATCCCAAACGCGAGGCGGCTACCGCCGCGTTTGGCGCGTTGCCTACTGCCGGCACGACAAAAATATCTTCGTAAGGAATTTTATCCGCGAAACGCATACAAATTTCACGGGCGCCTTTATCAATATCAATATGAGCAGAAGGATCTTTTAATTTGATAAACGCGTCAGTCGTGATATCGCCTATTCCTAAAAAATCGTAGTTGTGTTCCATAAATTTAACTTTTTCTTTTTATTACCCTTAAAACGGCGGCTTTAATGTCTTTTACGCCCATCCCGAACGCCTCAATAAGCTCATCCGGTTCTCCGGATTCGCCGAACCGGTCGTGAACGCCAATAAATTCCTGCGGCGCCGGAAAGTGCTGACTAAGCGCCTCGGCTATAGCCGAACCGAGACCGCCTGCGACTTGATGTTCCTCAACTGTAACAACGGCTTTAGTTTTTTTCACTGAATTTAATATTGTCGCAACATCAAGCGGTTTGATCGTATGGCTGTTTATTACCGCTGCTTCAATCCCCTCTTTTGATAATTCTTCAGCTGCTAAAAGCGCGTTATATAAAAGCGCGCCGCAACCGACAATAGTTAAATCTTTTCCTTCTCGCAGCACAATTGCTTTTCCGATTTCAAAAGGAGTTTTCTCGGTCGTAAAAACCGGGGATTTTTCTCTGCCGAAACGAAGATAAACAGGACCAGAACAACAATCAACCGACGCGATTGTCGCTTTACGCGTTTCAATGGCGTCACAAGGAACTATTACCGTCATATTTGGCTGAACCCGCATCAGAGCAATATCTTCAAGCGCCTGATGGGTAGCGCCATCCGGCCCGACGGAAATTCCGGCATGGGCGCCGGCAATTTTTACCGGCATATTGTTTAAAGCTACAGTAGTTCTTATTTGTTCATTATTGCGGCCGGGACTAAAAACCGCGTAAGAAGAAATAAAAGGAATTTTTCCATAATTGGCAAGCCCAGCGGCTATCGTTGCCATATTTTGTTCGGCCACGCCAAGTTCAATATATCTTTCGGGAAATTTTTCTTTAAACCAATGGGAACGGGTTGATTCGGCAAGATCGGCGCACAAAACAACAACACGGTCGTCTTTTTCGCCGAGTTCAACCAAACCCTTGCCATAGCCGTCGCGCGTCGGCACCTTTTCCGGCTTTAATAAATCTTCGATTAAAAATGCTGCTTTATTCATGTTCTGATTTTATTTTTCCTCCTAAAGTTCTTAATTCATTTAAAAATTTCACGCCTTCTTCCGGCTTCGGCGGCTTGCCGTGCCAGTTAAAATCAAATTCAATTTCAGGAATTCCCTTGCCCGGAATGGTATGAGCGATAATTACAGTTGGTTTTTCATAAATGGCTTTGGCTTCCTCCACCGCATCAATAAATTCTTCAATATTATGGCCGTCGACTTCCAAAACATGCCAGTTAAAGGCTTCGTATTTCGCTTTTAACGGCTCAAGCGGCATTACGTTTTCGGTCATCCCGTTTATCTGAATATTATTGCGGTCAATAATGCCGGTCAAATTATTCAATTTATTATTTCCCGCGAACATTGCCGATTCCCATAAATTTCCGGCCTGGTGTTCAGCGTCCGACATCGCGCAGTAAACACGGAATTTTGGTGCCGCCTGCCTGCCGGCAGACAGGTCCATTCTCGCGCCATAAGCGATTCCGGCCGCCTGCCCTAGTCCTGAACCCAAAGGACCGGAGGTTGTTTCAACACCGGGCAATTTTTCTCTTTCCGGGTGTCCCTGTAACCTTGTGCCGAATTTTCTTAATGTTTTCAATTCCTCAATCGGAAAATAACCCGCGTGAGCCATTGCCGCGTATCGAATCGGGCAAATGTGGCCGTTTGAAAGAATCAACCGGTCGCGATCGGGCCAATCGGGATTTTTTGGGTCATGATTTAAAATATGAAAATAAAGCGCGGTAAAAATATCGGCCATTCCCAAAGGCCCGGCCGTATGCCCGGATTTCGCCTCAACCAGTTCTTCAATCAAACTCTGGCGAATTTCATTCGCCTTTGCCTCCAATTCCTTAACTTTTTCATCGTGGATGTAATGAGACATGATTTAATTTTCGATCGCTGATTTTAAATCTTTAATTGCCTGGCCGACGTCTGGCGCGACCAAAAGACCGGAACCGATAATGAATATATCAGCCCCCGCTTCCTTTAACTGCCGGATATTTTCAACCCTTACCCCGCCATCTACTTCAATTTTAACATTATGATGGTTATTATAGCGCAATAATCCAATTTTTGTCGCCGTGCCTAAAATAAGATTTTGGCCGCTATAGCCGGGATGAACCCCCATAAACATGACTGAGTCAATTTCGGGAAGCCACGGTTTTATAGTTGAAATTGGCGTCTCCGGATTTAAAGCCAGCCCAACTTCTATCTGCGCTTGCTTGCATTTTTCAATGATATTTTTAATATCTTCCGGCTCGGAGGCCTCAATATGAAATATTATTCTTTTTGGTCCTAATTCTATCCATTTATCGATAGATTGCCATAACCTTAATATCATTAAGTGGAATTCAACATTGACTAGTTTTGTAAAATAATCAAGTTCTTCAAAACTAATATTAGTTTTACTGGTGACAAATTCGCCGTCGGTAATGTCAATTTGAATCCAATTATCAAATTCAGCCAAAAATGGCCTAAGCCGTTCAAGCTTATCTTTTAACTCTTCGAAATCATTGTATAAATTTTTATCAGACGCTATTAACGCCGGAATAATTTGCACCATGGCATTGCGGTATATTACTGATTAATCGGGTATTGGACATTGGTTCCGCTTGCGCCGCTAACTGTCACATTAAAAGTATTCGTATCGCTTCCACCCTTGCAATCGGTTACAGAAACCTGAACTTTGTATATTCCAGCTTTTGACCAGTTGTGAAAAGCCATAAAATTAGTACCGGAATTTGTACCGATAGTGAGATTAGACGCGGAAACAGGGCAAGCACCCGCAAATCCGATGCCATCTCCCCAACTGCCCGACCATCTTAAATTATCCCTGTCGGCATCCATGGCATTCCAGGAAAACGATACGGATTGCCCCGGCTGTAATGAAGACGGTATGGCCGGAATTCCAATAATTTTAGGAGCAATGTTGGTAGGTGTTGGCATATTCACTCCCACCACAATTACTTTCGCGGTTACAGTTAAGACAGTTCCTAATGGCGATTTGTATGAGGCCTTAATATCTGCGGTGCCATTTGAAATTCCAGATACAACTGCAGTTTTGCGATCATATGTTCGAATGATGGGAATACTCTGAAGAGCTGGCCCTTCTTTATAAGATACGGTGGCAATGCCGGAATTACTTGAAGTCCATTCTGCCTCTATGGGAATCCGAGCAGGCATTACTTGTGGGCAAGCAATTCCCGGAGTATCGCATTTCGGCATTGGCGGCTGATAGAATGCCTGAAAACTCTTGCTTTCGCCAACTGCAATAGACGCGGATGACGGTTCAATGTCAAGATATCCAACACCTTCCGGTTTTGGAGTAATAACTCCGCACCCATACAACTGATTCAACTTCGCGCGGGTTGATTTGCCGACATAGCCGGTTCCATATTTTAATCCAACCGGCGTCAAAACTTCAGCGCGATATTTTTCCTGAAAGCCGGTGATTGCCGAGGCGGTTGATTCGCCAAAAGTGGCAGGTAAAGAATATGCTACTCCTGGCGTTCCCCCGCTTTTCGCCATCTCATCGCTTGAAATAGAAAAACCTTCTTTTTGTAAAGCTGTTTGAAGAGCGTTTACTTCATCGCCCGTATTACCAATCATTAAATTCGTATTAAACGTATGGCACCACGCTCTGTCGTCGCCCTGTTGATTCTGTAATTGGGCAAGTTTCTGCTGAAGCGCTTGAATCTGCGCCATAATCGCTTGGATTTGGGATTGAATTTCCGCGCTGGTGGCGCCGAAACTGACGTTCGGAGTTATTAATAATACAGATACCAAAAATACGACTAACAATATATATTTTTTCATGATAATTTATTTAATTTTAATTTATTTAATTCTTCGCGGGTAACAGTTCTATCGTCCCACGGATAACGTTTGCCGCCAATAACAATTGATTGTTCAGAACCTTTTCCTGTTATTAATACTACATCATTTTTATTTGCAAGGGAAATCGCTCTTTTAATGCCGTTGCGCCGGTCTAGAGTTACAAATAAATCTTTACCGCGCGTCTTACCGAATTTTTCCGCCGCGACGGCGATATCTTCACAAATTTCCTTTGGATCGTCTTCATAAGGATCAACATTGGAAATAACCACAAAATCGGCATATTTGCCGGCGATTTCTCCCAAAACCGGCCTTTTTGATTTGTCTCTGCCGCCGCCTTCGGCGCCCAAAAGGACAATTACTTTTCCGATTGATTCCGCGGTTATTTCGCGCGCCGTTTCCAAAACCGCGCTCATTCCCTCTTTTTCATGGGCATAGTCAACAAAAATTAAAAACTCTTGTCCTTCGTCTATTTTTTCCATCCGCCCCGGAATATTTTTAAGATTTTTTAAACCCTCCCGAATTTTTTCATAAGAAATACCGAAAATCGAACCGATAACGATAGCCGGAAGCGCGTTATAAACATTAAATTTTCCGAGAATATTTATTTGATACGGCGCTCTGTCGACTAAAAACTCTAATCCTTCTCCTGGGTTTCTGATTTTATCAGCTTGAAAATCGGCTCCTTCTCTTGTTCCGAAGTTTATTTTTTTATCTGCCGGAAAGTTTAAAAAATATTCTTTGTGTGGATCGTCGTAATTTACAATAATAATTTTTTTAATTTCTTTCCCGCCGATAATTTTTCGTTCGCCATTTTTAAGCGCTTTAAACATTCTGCCTTTTGCTTCTCTATATCTTTCAAAACTATTGCCATGCGCCTCTAAGTGTTCCGGCGTTAAATTGGTAAAAACAGCGATATCGTAAAAAATTCCAAAGTGCCGCCATTGTTTTATGCCTTCCGAAGTGGTTTCCACAACGGCAAATTCGCATCCGGCGCTGGCCATTTGCTTTAAAAGTTTCTGTAAGATAAACCGGCCAGGCATTGTCATGTGGTATTTATTCAGCGTTTCCATTTCGCCGATTCTAATATTCGCCGTGCCGATTAAACCGATTTTACGCCCTCCGGCATTTAAAACCGACCAGATAAAATTTGCCGCCGAGGTTTTACCCTTAGTGCCGGTAATGCCTATGATAATCATTTTTTTTGACGGCCAACCATAATAAAATGCCGCTAAAGCCGCTAAAGTCAAATGATAAAGCGATATAAATCGCTTCGGAACGAATATCTTTATTATTGATTTGATACCCATTTTCTCAAATTATAAAGTTTATACCAAAAAGTTTTAAGTACTAAATCGTAAGAATCGGAATATTCCAAAAGTTCTCCGCCAAAACGCTTTTTGAATCGTGAAATGCCTTCAAATTCTTCACCGACGGCTCCGAAATTATAAATTTTAAGATCTAGTTTTTTAACTTCAATAATTGTCTTCCAATGCGACAAATGGGGCGCCATTAAATTTTTAAACTCGTCGCTGGAAGCGCCGAAAACAAAGTAAACCGTTTCGCCATAAAGTAAAACTAAATTTATAACAAGAATTTTACTATTGTAATTTGCAATCACTAGAAAAGCGTTTTTATTTTTTTCGCAACTTGTAAAAATGTTTTTATAATAAATCTCCGGATGCAAATTAAACTTATTTCTTTCGGCGGTTTTTTTCATTAAATCGTAAAAATGTGAAAAATACTCCAGAAAATCAGTTTTTATAATTTCAACTTTCACGCCTTTGCTTTCCGCCAGGCGAATTCCGTAACGGGTTTTTGGATGCATATTATTTAACATCTCTTCTTCGGATTTTTTAACGTTTAAAATCCATTCGTATTTTGGCTGGAAATATGAAGAATGGTAAGCGTAAGACGGGACTTTTTTAAAATATCTATCCAAATTACGGGAGTGAAAATCAAATCGCGCGAAAATCGCGTTTTCTTCTTTGGTAATTTTAAGCAATTTTTCGTGAAACTTTTTTAAAAATTCATTGTTGTGTGCCGATCCCATAGGGAACTTGTTCTCCTTCGAGGTTGCTTGTGGCGTGTTGCTTGTTAAAACAGGCGCATGCGGAATATATAAAAAACTTTTACCAAAAGGAAAAGGATATTTTATAACTTGGAAAAATCCGATAATTTCAAAATCTTTTTTAATTTCAAATCTTCTAACTTTTCTTCCCATCGCTTCCTGCCACTGGCCAAAAAACCACGCTTGTGTAAATGGCGCGTTTTCATTGATTGCTAAAGGCTCATATTTTGTCTCATTTTCTATTTCCAGAATTTTAAACATTACCAATATTTTACGCTTTTCTTGCCTTAAAAACAATAAACATAAAAAGCGCATAAATGCGCTTTAAGCTCCAAACCGCCGTTCGTATGCTCCATACTGTTCAATAACTGAAAGAAATTGTTCTTTAGAAAAATCCGGCCAGAGCGTTTCCGTATGGTAACACGCCGAATCTGCTGTAATAAACGGAAGCGCGCCGGAACTGCGATGCGACCAGTCGGACCTTTCTTCTCCGGTTCTGATTTCAAGATCAACTGAAGGCAAACTACGTGTCCAAGAAAATCTTTTAACGGTCTCAAAACTAATATCGTCTGGGTTCACTACCGATGCTGCGCGAACAGCTTTTGCTGCGTCAGCAATTTCGGTCTTACCGCTATACCCCAAAAGGATTGTAAGATGCCAATCTTGATAGCCTGCGGTCTTTTCCTCAAGCGAATGGATATAATCAGAAAATCGATTATCACAAAAAATCTTTTCCCACAAACCACAAACCCGAAATCGGACATGATTTTTAAAAAGTTTTTCAGCAATATCGCCTTCAAGTTCTTTTTGCAAGAGTTCTGTTAAAAAATGAATTTCAAGAGGATCTCTTTTTGTGAGATTGTCTTCAGACGCAGCCCAAAAAGTAAAATATGAAATGCCGCATTCAAAAGCCACGTCGCTTATTTCATGAAATCTTTCCCGGCCTTGAATATGGCCTTCCCACGGCGCCAAATGCCGAGACATTGCCCATCTCCGGTTTCCATCGGGAATAATAAAAACATGGCGCGGAAGATTATACTGCATCATGAGCCCCCAATTTAATTTTTCAAATAGCTAAATATATTGCATTTATTTATAATAGAAACAAAATGAAATGTCAACAATAATCAATAAAAATGGCTTTATCAAGCCATTTTTATTAAGTAAAGCGGAAGGGGCGAGATTCGAACTCGCGATGCCTTGCGGCATACGCGCTTTCCAAGCGCGCGCAATAGGCCTCTATGCGACCCTTCCTTAATTTTATTTTCAGGTTTTTAAATTCCGCAGGATTTTCACTCTTTCTTCAATCGGCGGATGGGTAGAAAAAATTCTTGCCAGCCATAGAGTCCGCTGACCGGCAGATTTTTTTCTATCCGCTCCGAAAGGATTTTCTAAAAACAAATGCGCGGTGGCATTAGAAGCGGTTTTCATTGGACGTGAGTAAGCTGAAATTTTTTCTAAAGCGTTGGCAAGCCCTTCCGGATATCGGGTTAAAAGCGCGCCTGAAGTATCGGCGAGAAATTCACGCCGGCGGGAAATCGCCAAATGAATCAGTGAAGCGATAATCGGCGCCAAAACAGACAGCGCGATGCCAATGATAATCATAACCCCTCCGGCGCGGGAATCGTTATTATCCCGGCTTCTCATTCCTCCAAACAACATGGAACGCATAAATATATCCGAAAGAATGGCGATAAATCCGACCAGCACTACCGCCACAGTTGAAACCAGCATGTCTCTATTTCCTATGTGGGAAAGCTCATGGCTAAGCACTCCTTCAAGCTCGCTGCGATCCAGTTTTTCCATTAACCCGCTCGTTACCGCCACTACGGCGTTTTTCGGATTGCGTCCGGTGGCAAAAGCGTTTGGCGCCGCGTCTTCTATTATATAGAATCTCGGCATTGGAAGCCCGGAGGCAATGGTAAGATTTTCTAAAATTCTGTAAAGCTCGGGGTGTGATTTTAAATCCACCGGCTTTGCTTTGTGCATTTTTAAAACAATCTTGTCCGAAAACCAATAACTTAAAACGTTCATAAAAACACTGAAAATAACGGCAACATACAATATGCCGGGATTTCCGTAAATTTGGCTAAAAATCCATCCGATTCCTATAACAACGCCAAAAAAAACCGTCATCATTAGCCACGTTTTGAATATGTTCTTTGAACGTTCCGAGTAAAGAGTCATTAAAATTTATTTATGAAAAATGAAAATAAATTTTAAAATTGTAGGCGGGGTCGTGCCGTTCGCCGAAGGCGAATGGGGCTACGACAATTTTAAAATTTTGTTTTCATTTTTTAAATTTAGAACTGAACTTTCACAGGTTCTCTGGCCGCTTCTTCTTCAAGATCAAAAAGTTCTTTTCGGGAGAAGCTAAACGCGCCGGCAATCATATTCGCCGGAAACGACTCAATGGCAATATTATAGTCGCGCACATTGGAATTGTAGAAACGGCGAGCCGACTGGATTTTATTTTCGGTATCGGCCAATTCGCGCTGCAAATCCAAAAAATTGGCATTTGCCTTAAGGTCGGGATAATTTTCAGCTACGGCAAAAAGAGTTTTAAGGGTGTTAGAAAGCATATTTTCGGCTTGGGCGTGTTCCGCATTTGAATGAGCACCCATAGCTTGGGTTCTAGCATTAGTAACATTTTCCAAAACACTTTTTTCGTGGAGAGCATATCCTTTTACGGTTTCAACAACATTGGGAATTAAATCGTATCGACGCTTCATCTGCACTTCAATGTCGGACCATGCTTCTTCAACACGATTGCGCTTCCTGACCAAATTATTAAAGATGAAAATAATCGATAACAATAAAAAACCTATAACCGCACTAACAATTGTCTCATATAGTATGTTCATACATGTTTTTAGATAATAATAGCTTTCAGTTTAACAGAGAAACCCTAAAAAATCAAGGGAAATTAGGGAGCGTTGGGTTCCGGCCCTTGATTTATATATTTATCAATAAAATCGTTGATGCGTTTCAATTCGGCGTCATTTAAGGAATCGCCGGAAACCGGATCAAATTTATCAAGCCAATTCCAAGCCGCGATAGCAATAAGCGCGTCATTTTCTTTGCGCGGTTCAACAATGATTTTTTTTCCGAAACCATAAAAATTTTCAAGCTGCTTGACTATTTCCGAGCTCGCGTTTGGCCGGTAAGAAATCCAAATGTAACCGTGCTCTAAATTATGAACCAACCCTTCGTCCGGCTGCTGCTCTTTATAAACACCCTTTGATTCCCATTCTTCGTAATGCCATCCTGAAGTCGGCGGATTGGAATTATAAGTTGGATGCGCCACGCCAACATCAATGTGATTCCGGCCCTGATCGGAAATTTCAACCGCGTAAATTTTTCTTTCAGAAATTTTTTCCTGGCTGTCTTTCACAAACCAATAAATACCCCCGCCAATAACCAAAACTACCGCTAACCAAATTAAAATCTTTTTAAACATCCGAAATTTACTGGTTATTTTTTCACCGGCTAGTTTTTTATTTTTCTTCTGTTCATACAATTCTTTTGACGATAAGTTTTCCATATTTTATTTATCTAACGCGTCTTCAGTATACACATTCCTGGGATTCCATAAAAGCCAGCCGGAAGTAAGGCCCGCGTCATAAACCGCCTGCTTTTCTTTGCGAATCATTTCTCCGTTATAAATGGCGCCGATGTTGAAATCCTGGAGCCACGGACGAAGTTTTTTTAGGCGCTTTTCAAAAACCGGATTAACTATCGCCGGCGTACTTGTTCCGACTTCAGTAGCCGATTTATCCCACAATTGCTGTTTCCCTTTTTCAATCGTTCCTAAAACCACTTCATACGGATGCTCCGCCGGATTTTCAAAACCAAAATTTCCCGGCAAATAATGCGATGGATAAATCATCGGGCTGACATAACCAAAATAATCGTAAAGCTCCATAAATTTTTGGCCAATGCCAAGATCGCTGCCACTCATCATATTATAAGCAAATAAATCAATTGAAAGAGCGATATAAGAATCGTACTTTTTAAGTTCTGAAGTTAAATAACTCGCGAAATCATTTATTACCTGGTTTTTTAAAACCGGAGCAAAAACAACATCGTCGTCTTTTTTAAAACTTGGATAGCGTATGTAATCAAAATTTAACTCGTCAAAACCGGCGTTAATCGCTTGTTTGGAAATCTCAATATTATATTCCCAAACTTCATGGTTGGTCGGATCCATCCAGTACCAGCCGCGATTATCCTGCCACAGCGAGCCGTCGGCTTTTTTAAAATACCATTCTGGATGATTTTCAACTTGTGAATTGTCCTGAAAAACCACGAGTCGAGCAATGGTATAAATATTTTTTTCGTGAAGGTTTTTTATAAGGTTTTTTGTATAATCGTCAACATAAACGCCACTGTCTTTAACGTCCACTATAATAGCGTTAAGCTCGGTACGGTCTATCAAATCAATGCGTTTTTCAATATTTTTTTGAGAACGCGATATCCAAACAGTTGTGTAAATCCCCTTCTGGGGATTTAACATTAAATGCTTATTTATTGAAGTCGCCTCTTCGGTATTCAAAATATTTAAAACCGCCGCCGGAATTTTTTTGATAAAATTGAAATTCCCGGCAGTATATACACTAACCGTTAAAATAACAATTAGTAAAAATAAGATGGAAAAACTGTATAACTTCATAAAGCTAAATTAAAAATTTTTACTTAAAAAATCCAAGATTCTTTGCTTCAATTCCGGTTCGGAGTTAAACATTCGTGTGCCATGACCGGCATCTTCGTATTTTACGAATTCTTTTTTAGTAGCTACCGAAATGTCAAAGAGTCGCTCACATGATTCAAAAGAATAATTATCGTCGCGGCTCGCAATAAGCAAAAAGTTTTTCCTAAAATTCCGCGAAGCAATTTCGGTTTTTATGCCTTTATAATTTAATCCAGGCGATAGAGCAACAACTACTTTCGGTTGGGTTTTGGCGCCGTAAAGCAAGGCCAAATTGGCGCCAATAGAACCGCCGATAACCGCTAATTCCGTATCGGGAATTCTGTTTGTAAGCCACTGCGCCGCCGCTTCAATATCGTAAATCATTTTATCGTAGTCAGCTGGCGTAAATTCTTGCCACGAACCCATTTCTCCCGGCCAGGCCTCTGATTCGCCATGTCCCCTTTCGTCAATATTTAAAACATTGTAATTATTGGCAAACAAAAAATCCGCAAACTCGTCAAAATCAGCGCGGTTTCCCGGTAATATGTGCAATAATAAAATTGATTTCTTATTTTTTGCATCGTAGAAGTCACCAACAATTTTTACGCCGTCTTTAGTTTGAAAATTAATAATTTTTTTTCCATTTGCCATTATTTTTTAAAGAAAAGAGAAATTATAAAAAATATAATACCGGTTAAAATTACGGCCGGACCGGGAGGAAAATTAAACACGGCTGAAATTAAAATACCTATAAATGTCATGATAAATCCAAAAATAATGCTAAAAACTAAAAATGATTTTAAACTCCAGGCAAAGTTGCGAGCGGAAACGGCCGGTAAAATTGTAAGAGCGCCCATTAAAACTGAGCCGATAAGCTTAATACCCAAAGCTACGCTTAAGGCAAAAAGCAGCAAGAATGCAAGATAAGAAAAATCAGGGCGGAATCCGGCCGATTTCGACAAATCCGGCGCCGCGATACTAAGTGTTAGGCGGCGCGACAACAGCAATGTTAGAAAAAATATCATTGATGAAGCCGCGATAATAATTACCGCGTCCAATTTTTTAATAGCAAATAAATTGCCAAATAAACTCTCAAAAAGTTCTTCGTTGGGAACTAGTAAAACACCCAAAGCGAGAGTAGCGGTAAAAAAAGTGCCTATGATGGCTTCCGGTGGCAAAGCCGTTTTTTTCTCAATTAACCAAGTGCCGAAAGCCGCAGCTAAAAGAAAAACCGCCGCTCCATAAATCGGATCAATGCTCAACATTAGCGCCAATCCGATGCCGGGAAGCGCCACATGAGACAGTACATCGCCCACCAAAGCCATCCTTTTAACAACAATAAAAGCGCCGAGCAAGCTTGCGGCTAAAGCCGTAAATAAACCGGAAATTAATATTAATAAGAATTGGTTATCAAGTGCCATATTTTAGTGAAGATGATGATAGAAAGCGTTTTCGCCGTAAAGCCGTTTGATCTGCTCATTGGTTAAAGCATGTTCCGGTTCACCATAACAAAGCCGCTCTTTATTAAGGCACAAAACATTATTGGCGTAGCGATATACAACATTAAGATCGTGTGAAATCATTATTATCGTCATTCCTCTTTCGTCTTGAAGTTTATGAAGCATATTATAAACGCTTTCTTCTCCGGCAATATCAATTCCTGCTGTTGGCTCGTCAAAAAGCAAAATTTGCGGATGCCCCAAAATTGCCCAAGCTATTAAAACCCGCTGCAGCTCACCCCGCGATAAATTAACTAATTGTCGATTTAAAATATCGGAATCAATATCAATCGATTTTAATTCGTGAACCGCTGAATTTGCTATTTGTTTATCTTTAAAAAACAAATTTTTTGATTTCAGCGAAAAAAATTCTTTAACAGTAAGCGGCAATTCCGCTTTTTCCATCAGTTTCTGCGGAACATAACCAATTTTAACGCCTGCTCTCCATTTTATTTCGCCATCGTAAAGAATAAAATCCATTAAAGCCCGGAACAAAACAGTTTTCCCGGCGCCGTTAGGGCCTATTATCGCTAAAAAATCGCCATCGTTTACGGAAAAAGAAACATCTTTTAAAATTTCTTCTTTGCCAAAACTTACCGAAAGATCGCGAACTTCCAAAATCGGCCCAGTATGTTCGATTTTCGAATGTTTATGATTCTCGTGATTTTTATTGTTTTTTTCCTGTTCCATGTTACATGTTGTGTGAATTAAACAACGCCGCCGCGCCTATCGCTCCGGCATTTTCTCCTAATTTTCCCATTATAATTTTAACATTTTCCTCCGCGCGAGAAGAGACCATAAATTTTTCAGCAATTCTTTTGGCTTCGGGAATAAATATTTCCGCTTTTTTAGTCGCTCCACCACCTATTATAATAGCTTCGGGATCTAAAATATTAATAATATTGGCAAATCCGATTCCCAAGTTTTTTTCAAATACTTTCATCGCTACTTTTGAAAATTTTGATTTTCTCATTTGTTTTACGGTTGCCTCTTCCAAATCTTTTTCATTATTTATTATCATATGCCCGATTTCTCCGGCAGAACCGTTCGCGCCGTAAACCATTTTACCGCCGATAATAATTCCTCCGCCGACACCGGTTCCCAATGTTATGCCGACAATATTCTTATAACCCTTTCCGGCGCCGAATAAATATTCGGCGCGGATAAAGCACTTCGCGTCATTGCCAATTCTAACTTTATAATTGAATTTTTTCTTTAGCCAATTTTTAATGTTTAATCCGTCTAAAAATTTAATATTTGACCAGCTTAAAATAATTCCTTTTTCTGAATCTAAGGCGCCGCCGATACCGCAGCCGATGCCAGAAATATTTTTCTTTCCGCCGGCTTTTTCAATCAATTCCTCGATTACTTTTTCCAATTTGCCAAAAAAATCTTTTTTATTTTTTGGCATTGGAATTTTAATTTTATGAAAAACCCGAACACCTTTAACAAGCGCGGCAATAATTTTAGAACCGCCAATATCAATTCCGATTATGTAATTTTTATTAAAAAACTTCATTTACTAATGAATCTTTTAAACTTCTTGTGTCTTCCATGTTAATTTTAGCTGTTAAATTAGAAAAATAACCATCAAAAAAATCACTAATTAATTTATAGTAATCATTACTAATGTTTTGATGCTTGCCCAACCAATTAAGAGATTTCATTGCCCATAACAAATCTTTCTTTACTTGTTTATCATCAAGCCATTTGTCGGTCTTAATTTTTTTAACAGAATCAAGATCAACAATACGGCAATCCAAAGTAATGTTATGGTCGGTTAAATATCCGTGTATAAAACCGGCATTGTGAATAATAGCCACTTGTTTGCCCAATGTTTGAGCGAACCACTGAATATAGTCCTTATTTGAAAAATTATTAGAATCTTTCCCGAGTTCTTTAGCAACCATACGCTTGGCATCTTCCAATAAAAATTGATTTTCTGCGTCAGCAATTCTGGCTTTCGTTCCAAACGCTCGCACCTCAATAACCGGTTCTGTAGTATATTTTATGTATCCCAATTTTCTGGCTTTTGAAACCGATATTTTTTCTCCGTTTTTCGCGATAATCTCATCAAGCCGGATAATAGCTAATGCCCGATGAGTGCGCAATCCTTTTTTTATAAACAATTCCGACATATCGCGATCGGTTTCCGCAAACCCCCAATCTAAAAATCCCCACGGGGTCTTGCCTTTAGCGATATTTCTCGCTGAACCCGCTTCAATAGATTCAACCATTAAAAGAGGATCATCACTACTTGGGGGGCTTATCGGCCCCATTCCTTTTATATCAACATCACGATATAAATTTCCTTCTTTGTCTCTAAAAATAACTTTTCCTAAAAGAGCGCTGCGAAAATGATTGTCCATTACTTTAACGTGAAATATGGGCTCTTGTTCATTTGGCTCCGGAGTCAAAAAAACCCCCATTTTAGATGATTTATCTTCTTCAAATTTAAAAGGCATTTCAACATTGCCGTTTACCCAGACCACCTCATTTTTAACTTCTATCGCCGGTAATTTTTCTAAGTCAAAATGGCCGATCTCACCTAAGCCAGTAATCAATCCTGATTTTTTCTCAAACATATCCATGTTTTCTAATCAATAGTTATTTATCAATAATCACTTTAAATATATATGGCCATAATAACATGTAATAAATTATTACACCAAATAAAGAGCGACTTTATATTACACCAAATAATTTAGTAACGCAGCATTTCCTTGCGATAGCAAGAAAATGCTTCTAACAAATTAAATCTTAAAAATTTCCTTTAAATGCAGTTCGTTATCAATTTTTTCGGCCACAATTTGTCTAACATAAGAACGAATATTATAAAATTCAATTAAAAATTCGATTTCATTGCAACATTCATATGGCAAAACAAAAACACTTTTTTGTAATTTATAAAAACCGAGCCGTTTTAGATGCTGACGCATTGCTTCTCTGATTTTTTTGTATTTTTCCGGAATGTCAAAAATAATAATTCTCCACTTCCGATCCCAAATTTTGGGAGTTTTAATAATCATTTCATCAATTTCATATTCCAGCGCTTTCTTTTTTCCATTTTCGGTTAAAATCATTTTTACCGCATCACCAGCGCCATCTCTCATATCAACTAGTTTGCTTTCATATAAACTTCTAATAGCTCTTTTCAATGCCTGTCTATTGATTTTATTCCACTCGCGCTTCATCTGTTTTAAAATCCAAAGTTGTTGGCGCAAATTATAAGTAAAACCAAATGATAAACTCCCAAAAAGTAAAAGCAGAACTTTTCTTTGAAAAGTTCCTGATCGTTTATTTGTTTTTACCTTATTTTTCATTGTTTATTATTTTTATAGAGTAGCACCATTTTCCAGCGATAGCAAGTAAATGCTGCCAATAATTAAAAAACTAACATAAACTAGAAAACAGTCTGTGCTGAACGGTTTTAATTTTTATTCCCATAATTTTTTAGCTTCTTCCCAAAATTCGGAATGTCCGTTTACTTTCATATAATACCACCATTCTGCTCCCCATAAATAGTACTCGTCAAAACCGGTTGCTTTGGCATATTGAATGGTATCTTTGAAAAAATCAAGGTCAAAAGATTTTAATTGTTCTTCCGGCAGGGTCTCATAAATTTGTTTTGCCATCCACGGTTCGGCTGAAAGTTCAATAACAATAAACTTTTTATTATGATCATTTATCAAAAATCTGGTCGCTTTTTCTTTCAAGATAAAAAATTCCGTGGGCAGATGATAATTAACTTGGCCAAAATATTTATTATATATCCGCCGATACATTGTTGTTCCAAAAATGTCTCCTTTTTTTGCCGCCTTCGGCCACCAACCAATCTCGCCGCTTTCTGTAATTAAAATCGGACGGCTCTTATCAAGAGATTTCATAAGCGATATTTCATTCTTAATGAAATTCTTTTCTCTTTTGGGGCATTCGCCGAACCTTAAAAACGGTTCGTTTTCCACTTGCCATATTTTTATCGTTTTATTGTTTTTGTAGCGTTTAACAACTTCCGTTAGATATAATTTTAATTCTTTTTCTCTTTCTTCTTGAGAAAGCGTTTGTGCCCACTTAGGAATATGGCATTCCGGCCACCTTGGAACTTTCATTCCAACGGCCAGAATTATCTTTACATTTCTTTTTTGAGCTTCATTAATCTGCCAATCCAAATCGGAAAAATCAAGCATATTTTTTTCTTGTCCTATATCGTCCCAATAAGCAATTAAACGAATTCTATCAACTTTCAAATCATCAAGTATGGCCCTTAAGTTTTCTTTCGGGTTAAGGCCAAGCTCTTTACTGAATTTACCTGAAAATGTAACGCCCCAACTAATCGGCCGATTAGAATTAACGGGCGGAAATTGGCCGAATACTATTAAAAATAAACCGATGCCAACTAAAACCGCGGCAATAATTTTTTGCCACAAAACAATGCCCTTTAATTCCTCCTTAAGAATATCGGGCCGCCAAAATGAAATTGCCGCCGCTAATATTAAAACAAAAAATTGCCTTAAGCCCTCAAACGCGTTAACCAGAGTGGCGCTCACCAGCGAAATGGCGAATTTAACCAGTCCAGAACCCAAAATACTAAATGTTTTGTCGGAAAAAAATAAAAACGCGCTTCTTTTTTCGGCGTAAGTATTTATCGCTAAAATTTTTTGTTTTTGGCCGGGCCAAAAGAATATTATTAGAGACGCAAATAGATAACCTATGCTGATCCAAAAGAATCCGCTGAAAAATCCTTGCAATTTAAAAGCTTCTCCGGCCAAAACTAAACCGAGGGCAATTCCCAAAGCGCTACCGATTGTTAAAAAAACGCTTTTTAAATCAAGCCGAAAATTATCGCGTCTTTTTAAAAAAACTAAAACTCCGCCGAAAACCAAAAAAATAAAAGCTAAAAATTGAATCGTGTTTAACCTTTCACCAAGAAAGAAATATTTTAGCATAAAGGTAAAAAGCGGCATACTGCCGACAAATAATGTCATTACCCGCGAGGCTTCGCTGCGATACATTGCCAGATAAAATGGCCATAAGCCCAAAATCAGAAAAACACCCGAAATAATACCGATGACGACTTCACTAGAGCCTATTCTTAAAAAATCAAGCCAAATATTTAAAATTAAGGCGATAAAAATTACAGCCGAGCCGCCCAAACCGCTGTAAAAAGCGTAAACCGAAGGATTAATAGGTTTGCTGACCGAGCCGCTTAAAGCGATTTTGGCAATAATACTTGATATGGCCGCGAATAAATTCCCTAAAATTACGATTAAAATCCAGTTATTTAAGAAAAAATCTATAAATTCTTTCATTTTTCCTCCTCTTGTTCAGTATCGTTAATACTGTTGTTTTTCGCAATTTCCGCGTAAATCGCGCTTGAAGACCGCGGTTTTCTCTTAAGCGTTTCATAGTCAACTTCAACCAAGCCAAACCTTGGCCAAAAACCTTTATCCCATTCAAAATTGTCCAAAAGCGACCAATGGAAATACCCGCGGACATCAACGCCTCCAGCAATAGCTTTATGAATATTTTTCAGAGATTCTTTTATAAACCATTCGCGATTTTCGTCTTTGGCGTCAGCCAAACCATTTTCGGTGATATAAACCGGTTTACTGTATTTCTTCAAACATTCCAAAACATAATAAATCGCCTCCGGATAAAGCTCCCAGCTCATATCGGAAATCTTTTTGTTTTCATTTTGATTAAATTTAAAATTCTTAATCCTATTATGAAAATAATGATTCAGGCCGATAAAATCCTGATAGTTTTTTATGCGGTTTAAAAAATAAAAATTCCACCACCAATCAATAAATTTTTTAAGCATTAGATTATGAAATTTATTTCTATACGCTTCAAAATAAATATTATTTTTGGCAACGCCGATTTTGGCGTCCGAACTGATTTTTTTTATCATTATATACACTTCGCGATGCACTTTGATTAAATTTATCATCACCTGTAAATAAGATATCAGATTTTTCTTTTGTGGTGGCCATATCCCCTTAAGGTAAGAATTAGCTGCATAAATTTCCGGTTCGTTTAAAGTAATCCAAAATTTAACACCGTCTTTGAATTCTTTTGCGGCGTATTCGCAAAATCGGACGAAATATTTTATATTGCCGCTTTTTTCAAACCCACCCTTTTTTACAAACCAAACCGGCAAAGTCCAGTGCCAAAGCGTTACGAACGGTTCGATATTTCGCGCGCGAAGCGCGCGAATAACATCGCGATAATGTTCAATCTCTTTATCATCAAATTTCCCTTCTTCCGGTTCAATCCGCGACCATTCAATTGAAAAACGGTGAGCGTTATGTCCCAATCTTCTCGCCAAATCAAAATCTTCTTCGTAGCGATTGTAATGATCGCATGCTTTCCCTGAAATATAATTTTCCGGAGGATATTTTCCTCCGCTTTCTTTTGAGAGACGCTGCGCGTTTTCCTTCTCCCACTCTGTCCAATCGTTATGATTATTTCCTTCAACCTGATGCGCCGAAGTGGCTGCCCCCCACAAAAAACATTCTGGAAATTTTTTCGCCAGAGGCGAATCCGCCTTTTGCGGAAAAATTTTACTCATTAATTTTGTAGTAATTTTAAATCTAGATTTAAATCCTGAAGCATTAAACTTCTCAAAAAGTCCCGAAAAATAGCAACAGTGTATTTTCCGGCAATATCGCCCGCTGTTATCCAGCTAACTAAACCGACCAAACCTTTGGACTGTGGATTAATTAAAGCCCCGCCGGAAAATCCGGTGCTGGCATTGCTTTCTATAAGTAAAATCTGGGGTTTTGCGCTTTCATTTATATTAACATTGCCGGCGATTTTTCCAACGGTTGATGTAATTTGATTGGCCAAATGGCTTGCGTCAACTCCATAACCCAAAGTGATTAAAATATCACCATCTTTCGGCTGATAATTCCAATCAATCGGCAAAAAATTAAAAATGTTATTATTTTCAATAACTAAATAATCTGCTGGCGCGGCTAAGTCAAATCCCAATAAAAAATTAATTTTAGATTCTATGCTTATTTTAGAAATTATTTTTAAAACGGCAAAATCGTTATAATATTTATCTTCACTGAAAGAATCACTTAATTTTTCAGTTAGCGGATAATTTACAACTTCGGCCATGTAATAAACTTTCGGTTTTTGCGACTCCATGTTTGGAAAGGGACTTCTTAAAATAAAACAATTACTTTTAATTTTTTTGGTATTTTCGTCGTAAACGATATGGCGATTGGTAAGCACCTTGCCATTATCGCTAATTATTATTCCGGTGCCCCGAGAAATATTGGAAAACGTTGTTCCCTCCGCATTAAGATTGCCGCAATAAATCTGGATGACAGAACTATTTACCAATTCTTCAAAACTTTTTGAAGAAACTTCTTTTATTGGTTCCGCGACAGTCGGTTTTTGGACAATTTTTTTTGAAATTATTTGAAGTTCTTTTACTGGCTTGGCCTTAACCGGCTCGCTATAATATGAAGTAGTGGCTTTAGGACTTTCGGAAGGCCAAAGCTTTGTGCTTGATGTGGAAATATTAAAATTTTCATTAGAAATAAAACTTCCGTTGAAATCGGACTTTAAATAATTGAAAGAAAAAATTAAAAACGCCGCAATAACGATTACGGCAAAAATAGAGATAATTATTTTTAAAATTTTTAATTCCATGAAACTACACCTCGCGCCATTCTAATTCAGTTGTCTCAAAAAATTTGGCCGTAAAATCAATTGCTTTCTGATTATTAAAACGTTTGCACGTATAAATATCAACTGTTAAAAATTTAAATTTTTCCCAAACATAAATTGAAGCGCCGGATTCAAGCCAAAAAATAGCGCCTTCAAAACCGTCGTGAATCGGGTTGCTTTTGCCGGTGGCAGATGTAATGATTGGTTCGGTCAAATCCGGATGTATTGTCATTTCAAGCAACGTCGCTAAACTAAAAAGATAATTTTTAATTTTTTCTTTATCAACAATAACAGAATACCGTGCTTCTATTATTAATCTTTGCCGCGCAACTCTTGGTTCAATATTTTTCATTTTTCGCAATTAAATTATACAAATTAAATTATATCATTTATAACCAAGCGCTGCTAGACCGGGAAGTGTTTTTCCGGCTAAAAACTCAAGCATCGCCCCTCCGCCGGTGGAAACATAACTAAATTTATCAAGCAACCTATTTTTCTCTAAAAAAGCAATAGTGTCACCGCCGCCAACAAGAGAAAAAATATTAGGGTTAACAATATCCATGGCTATTCTTTCACTGCCGTATGAAAATTCGGGAATTTCAGTTTTGCCCAAAGGACCATTCCAGATCACTATTTTTGACTTATTGATAGTTTCAATAAATTTATCTGCGGTCTTTTCTCCGATATCCAAAATCATATCATTTGAAACCTTGTAGTCGCTAGGAATAATCAAGTTTTTTTCTTTCATAAGATTCTGGGCATCTTCTGAAAAATTATTGTCAGTTAAAGATTTTTTAATATCAACGCCGTTTGCCTTAAGAAAAACATTGGCAACGGCGCCACCAATTAAAATATTTTCTGCTTTATCCAAAAAGTTTTTTATAACCGGAAATTTAGTGTTAATTTTAGCTCCGCCCAAAATCAGGGTTTTCCCTTCTTTCGGTAGTTCCAAAACTTTTTTCAGATTCTCAATTTCTTTTGTGAGCAATAAACCGGCGTAAGACGGTAAAAAATTGGTAATAGCGACAACCGAGGCGTGGTTTCTGTGAGAAACAGAAAATGCATCATTAACATAGATATCAAATGATTTTGAGAGCTCCTTAGCAAACTCCTCATCATTAACTTCTTCACCATTATATTTTCTGATATTCTCAAATAAAGAAAAGTTTTTAGTTCCCAGTATCTCTTTTATTTGGTCCACTAAAGGCTCAAAACTCTCTACCGATGTTATATGGCTTAAAAGTGTAATTACTGCGCCGCGACTTATTAAATAATCAATTGTTTCTTTATGTGCCTTAATTCTGTAAGTACCTGAAATTTTCCCATTTTCAATCGAAACGTTGAAATCAACCCTAAGTAAAACTTTTTTTCCATAAAGTTCTTTTTCTGTTAAGTCTATTAGAGATTTTATCATTTCATTGAAAATTGAAAATTAGAAATTGAAAATTTAGTATAGATATCCCCATGTCTGAAGCTTATCGCTATCCGTGTGCCATTTTAGTCCAATATCGGTGCGATAAAACATATTTTGAACCATAATATTCTTTATTCTGGTATATGCCTGCTGTCTCGCTTCGGCAACGGTCGTTCCCGATCCGGTAACAACCAGGAGACAGCCCGATTCTCCGGCAACGCGCCACACACCATCTTCCATTTTTATATCTTCAATATGAATGCCGTCCAAATTTCCTAATTTTTTGAATAAAATAGGTAAATCTCTATATAATTCAATTAATTCTTTATCTCCTGAGGCGATCAGAAAAGTTGGAACTAAAATCCTTACGCCCACTTGAAATCCCTTTTTAGTTTTTAAATCAAAATTTTCGCCATGAGCCAACTTATAAAGCCACTCGCCTGTTGGCGTCAAAATTCCCTCGAGTTGAATTTGAATAGTTGGATAACCGAAACGCGTCGTCCACTCAAGCGGATAAATGCCCTTGCCATTTACAATGCAGTTTATATCAAGATATCCGATATAACCCGATTCAACCAATGCCGGCTTCATTTTTTCAAGCGTCATTTTGAATAATTTATTAGACTCGCTCCAAAACATCAATGTTCCCATCTCGCCCGAAAATGGGCCAATATCGCCGGGAAAAATTCTCTTGTGTTCAAAATTTATATTGATTGGCAAAATAAAGTCCTGACCGTTAAAAAACGCGCCAATAGCCACTTCAACGCCGGAAACAAATTTTTGAAGTTGAAAAACGGGTATTTTTTTTAACCAAAGTGTTTTATTTTGTTTTAAAAGCTCAAGCAAATCCTTGCCATCTTCTTCCTGGCCTAAAAAAGACAATACTTTACCGCTTGAAGGCACGTTGCCGCCGGGTTTAAAAACATATCTTTCGGGATTTTTCTCTATAAAATCGATGGCTTCGTCGTAATTCGTAAACTGCCATTGCGGCAGAATATTGACACCATATTTCTTAAGTTCCGTTTGTCCGAAATCACGATCCATTTCCAACCGATCGGTATAAACGCTTCCACCTATAACTAATTTGCCGTTGCGACGCAATTTATCGGCAACCTCGCCAAATTCCATGTCATCAAAAATAACAACGTCGGCCCAATCCTTATGGGATTCCCAATTATCGACTTTATCAACAAAGCCACTGTAAACATCAGCGACATTTTTTGCTTTTATATATACCTTAACCTCATGTCCTTCTTTTTTAAGCTGCCATGCCAAATCGCCGCTTAGCGGCTCAAGAGCAACAAACAAAAATTTTTTCGGTTCAATAATTTTGTCATTGCCATTTGTATGATCGTTGCCGTTTTGACCGGCAATATTTTTTTCGGTTATTGAATTTTGTTCTTTCATTAAAATTTTTATAAAATCTATTTTAATTTTACAACAAAAAAATAAATTAGCAAAATTTTTTTGGAAATTTTATGTTGATAACTAAATTTTTCTTCTCCTTCTTTGAAAAGAAATAGCAAAACGATGGGCTTCGTTTCTAATTTGTTGAAGAATTATTTTGGAAGAAATTAATAGTTTTTTAATGGAAGGTTTCGTATTTGCAAAAAACAACTTATCACCGCTGTAAGCGCGTCCGCTGTGTCCTAAAGTTTTGGCAATTCCCACAATCGGAACAAAAATATTGAGTTCGGATAAAACTTTTTTGACGCGCGCAATTTGATTTTTCCCGCCGTCGATTAAAATAACGTCCGGCATCGGCCATTCCTTGTGGTGAAAACGCCTTTGCAAAATTTCTTCGAGCATAGCTAGATCGTCAAAATTATTTTTTACGCTTTTTATCTTAAAAAGACGATACTGACTATTATCAGCTTTACTGTTTGAAAATACTATCATCGCTCCAACCGGTTTTTCCCCGCCGAAATGGGAAATATCGTAACCTTCTATCCGCTGCGCGAAATTTCTTCCCCTGCGGGAAATTTCCCTAAGGGAGGCAAATTTTGAGTTATTTATTAAAGCGATATCATTAACATGATTCAAAGCAAAAATCTTTTCGGAATTTTCTTTTTTTAACTTCTTTAAAAGCCGTTTGTGTTCGCCCCTGAAAAATAAAATAAGGTTTTTGATGTTTTTTTGATAATCTTTTTTAGAAATTGCGCCAACGCAAATCCCCGGACACAAACCGATTTGATAATCAAAACAAGGTTTGTTTTTGTCTGACTGGCAATTACTAAACGGAAATATTTTTCTTGCCAAATTTAACGCAATCTTCAATGTTCTATAACTCTGATACGGCCCAAATACCAAATGTCCGCATATCTGTCCTCGAGGAATCATGTGCGGATAAATATATTTTTCAACTTCTCTGCCGCGGGCAATAAATGGACGGGCAAAATCTTCTTTAGGAATCACTAAATAAACAAAAGAACGATCATCTTTTTCTTTAATATTATATTTCGGCAGATATTTCTTAATCGCATTGGCTTCCAAAATAACCGCCTCAAGAACGCTCGCGGTTTTTTTAAATGAAATATTATCGGCTTCGTTTATCATTACGTTAATGCGCAAATCTTTATTTCTGAAATAACTTGAAATCCGTTTTCTTAGCGAAGCCGCTTTTCCGACATAAATTCTCTTCCCCTTTTTAGAAAACCAATAAATACCCGGCTGATTCGGGAAAGATTTCGCTTTTTTGATGATTTTATTTAATATTGGCATTTATGACAAAACTTTTTTAAGATACTGGCCGGTATAAGAATGTTTGTTTTTAGCGACTTCTTCTGGCGTTCCGCAAGCAACAAGCTTGCCGCCCTTGTTCCCCCCTTCCGGCCCCAAATCAATAATATAATCCGCGCATTTTATAACATGCAAATTATGTTCAATAACTATAACGGTGTTGCCTCTTTTGATCAGTTCGTCCAAAACTTTTAACAGCATTTTAATGTCTTCAAAGTGAAGTCCGGTCGTCGGCTCGTCCAAAAGAAAAAGCGAACGGCGATGCATTGGGCGAGCCAAATGCTTAGCAAGCTTGATTCTTTGCGCTTCGCCTCCGGAAAGCGTTGTCGCCGATTGTCCAAGCTTAATATATCCCAAACCCACTTGATTTAATACCTTGAGTTTATCGGCAATCATGTAAATATCTTCAAAAATTTTCAACGCTTCCTCAACGGTCATGTCCAAGACGCCGGAAATATTTTTACTTTTGTATTTTACTTCAAGCGTTTCATTGTTAAATCTTTTTCCGCGACAAACGTCGCAAGTAACCAAAACCGGCGGCAAAAAATGCATTTCAATCAATTTATGGCCGGCGCCTTCGCAGGATTCGCATCGCCCGCCCGTACGGTTAAACGAAAACCGCGAAATTCCATATCCCCTTTCCTTGGCTTCCGGTAGTGAAGCAAATAGGTCGCGAATAGGAGAAAAAATTCCGGTATAAGTTGCAGGATTTGAGCGTGGCGTCCGGCCAATTGGCGACTGATCCACTTCTATAACCCCATCTAAATATTCAAATCCAAAAACTTTCGCAACGCCTTCCGTTTCCTTACTGACATGATCAATTCCTCTTCTTGTGCCTTTCTTTAAAATATCAAAAACCAAAGTTGATTTTCCGCTGCCCGATACGCCGGTAACGCAAACTAATCGCCTTAACGGAATATCAACATTTATATTTTTTAAATTATTCGCCGTCGCGCCAATTATTTTTATTTTTTCATTTGAGTTCGTTCTCCGGAGTTCCGGAATAGCAATTTTTTCCTCGCCTTTAAGGTATTTTAAAGTCAAAGAATCGGTTTTGGAATTTTTCTTGAGCAAGACATTAGTTTCATCGGCTACGACGATTTCACCGCCATGGCGTCCGGGCCCCGGTCCCAAATCAACAAGATAATCGCAGTCGCGTATTGTTTTCTCGTCGTGCTCCACCACAATAACCGTATTACCCATATCTCTCAAATCTTTTAAGGTTTTAATAAGCCGTTCATTGTCTCTTTCATGAAGGCCGATGGTTGGCTCATCTAAAACATATAATGTTCCGGAAAGTTTTGAACCGATCTGCGACGCAAGACGAATCCTTTGCGACTCTCCACCCGATAAACTCCCAGCCTCGCGGCTTAAAGCGATGTAATCAAGGCCCACTTCAAGCAAAAAACCAAGTCGGGAAATAATTTCTTTTAAAACCGTTTTGGCAATTTCTTTTTCGTTTGCTTTAAGTTTATCTTCCAGTTCAATAAAAAATTCATAGGCCCTATCAATGGTTAAATCCGCCACTTCGGCGATATTTTTATTTATAATTTTTACAGATAGCGCCTCTTTCTTGAGCCGTCTTCCGTCGCAAACTAAACAAGGTTCTTCACTGTATATAAATTCCCTACCGAGGCCGTGGCAATTTTCGCAGGCGCCATATGGGCTATTAAAAGAAAAAAGCCGCGGTTCTATTTCTTGAAATGAAAAATCGTCTTTAGGGCAAGACCATTTTGAAGATAAAAGAATTTCTCTACCTCCATCCCGCCTTCTATGGCGAGGTTCGCCCCCATCGGGGACAGCAAAAATAGCGCCAACCAATCCTTCGCCATATTCAAGAGCCGTATCAACCGCTTCGGAAAGCCGCGATACATCAGAAGGTAAAACTTTATCTACTACTAAATCAATGTTGTGGGTTTTATACCGAGACAGATTTATCCGCTCGTGAAGAGAATGAAATTTTCCGTCAATCCGCGCTTTAGAAAACCCGTCTGAAATAAAATCATAAAGCAATTGATAATATTCACCTTTTCTGCCGCGAACAACCGGCGCCAGTATGGTAACCGGTTTTTTGCCAGCCGATTCAATGATAGTATCAATTATTTCCTGCGGAGAAAGCTTTTTAATTTCGCCACCGCAATTTGGACAAAACGGTTTTCCTATTCGCGCGAATAAGACCCGCATATAATCATAAATTTCGGTAAGCGTCGCCACCGTTGAACGCGGATTATGCGAATGTCCTTTTTGATCAATAGCAATAGCCGGTGAAAGTCCGGTGATTTCTTCAACGTCGGGCGCGTCCATTTGGCCCAAAAACTGCCTCGCGTAAGGTGAAAGCGATTCCACATATCTTCTCTGGCCTTCGGCAAAAATCGTATCAAAAGCTAGCGACGATTTGCCACTTCCCGAAACACCGGTAAAAACTATCAACTTATTCTTCGGCAGCTCAAGATCAATATTTTTTAAATTATGAACTTTAGCCCCCTTTATTATTATTTTATCATTCATATCTTCTTATATTTCTGTATATTTTCTTAAAAGTTATCCCCACCTTATCCACTTTTCCTTCGGAGTCCGACTCCGAATTGGGTTTGGAATCGATATCAATTAGCGATTGAATATCTTTAATAATAGATCTGGGAATTATACTGTGTTTTTTATTGTAAGCCACCTGAATGTTCCGACGATAATTAGTTTGCCTTATCGCCTCTTTAAGCGATCCGGTAAGAGTATCGGCATATAGAATTACTTTGCCGTTAATATTCCTTGCAGCGCGGCCCATTGTTTGGATAAGTGAAACATCGGAACGCAAGAATCCTTCTTTATCGGCATCTAAAATTGCTACAAGCGATACTTCCGGCAAATCCAAACCCTCGCGCAAAAGATTAATACCAACTAAAACATCAAAATCGCCTTTTCTGAAGTCAGTTAAAATTTTGGCGCGTTCAAGAGTTTTTATATCGCTATGGAGATATTTTGCTTTGATGCCGCGCGCAAGTAAAAATTCGCTAAGTTCTTCCGACATTTTTTTGGTAAGCGTAAGCGCCAGGACCCTTTCTTTTAAAACAACACGCTTTAGAATTTCTTTCACTAAATCGTTAATCTGACTTATTTTATTTTTAATGTTGAAGACTGGACGAATTTCAATCTCGGGGTCAACCAAGCCGGTCGGCCTAATGACCGCTTCAACAACTTTTGTGGAATTTTCAAACTCAAAATCGCCTGGAGTCGCCGATGTAAAAATTATTTGGCCGGTGCGCTCTTTAAACTCTTTAAAATTAAGCGGGCGATTGTCTAAAGCGCTAGGCAATCTAAAGCCGTGCTGGACCAAAACTTGCTTGCGGCTCTGATCGCCTGCGTACATTCCCCGAATCTGCGGTACGGCAATATGCGATTCGTCTATAATCGTCAAAAATCCTTCTGGCGCGCCGAAATATTCCAAAAGCGTTGAAGGCGATTCTCCGGGCAATTTTCCGGCCAAGTGGCGAGAATAATTTTCAATGCCATGGCAGTAACCAATAGTCTTTATTATTTCTAAATCGTATTTGGTGCGCCTTTCAAGACGCTCGGCTTCAAGAAATAGCTCTGATTTTGTAAGATGCAATAATCTTTCCTTAAGTTCCGCCTTAATTTCTTTCATCGCCCGCTCTCGTTCCGGTTCAGTGGAAATAAAGTGTTTTGGCGGAAAAATAATTAACTCTTTACGGGGAACAAACTTACTGCCATCTTTAGCAAAATAATCAACCGTAGCAATGTTGCTAATTTTTTGCTCTTTAAGCTCAATACGGTAATTAACTTCTTCACTGGCCGGCATTATTTCAAAAACATCGCCGCGTACGCGAAAAGTGCCGCGTTTTAGCGACAGACGCGTTCTTTCAAAATGCATTTTTACGAGTTGGCGGATTAAATCGCCTCTCGTAATCGGCTTATCTATTTGTAAGTTAAGCGTCGCACCAAAATATGTTTCCGGAACACCGAGGTTGTAAATACAAGAAACGGAAGCGACAATAATAACATCTTTACGGGTCATTAGGGCGCTTGTGGCAAAGTGGCGCAGGCGGTCAATTTCTTCATTTATCATCGCTTCTTTATCTATATATGTGTCAGTTACGGGAATATAGGCCTCTGGCTGGTAATAATCGTAATAAGAAACAAAATAACAAACCTTATTTTTTGGAAAAAAATTTTTGTATTCGGAATAGAGCTGGGCGGCTAAAGTTTTATTGGGCGCAATAACCAAAGTTGGCTTGCCGATTTTTTCTATAACGTTTGCCATAATAAACGTCTTGCCGCTTCCGGTAACGCCTTGTAGCGTCTGATAGCGATTTTCGTTTTTTAAACTTTCAACCAATGCTTTTATGGCTTTCGGTTGATCGCCAGCGGGTTTAAATTGTGATACAAGTTTAAATTTTGACATATAGCCAAACGCCCCAGTTTTAAAACACTGGGGGTAAGTGATTTATTTAATTACCTTAGATTATAACAAATCTTGGTAAATTGTCAAATTTAAAAATAAAAAACCGCCTATTGGCGGTGAATTTTAACTTATCTTTCGTTTGGTTTTCTAGGGCCATTAACTCCTGAAATCCCGCAACGAAGCCAAATTGCTTTAATTTCTTCCAATTTAATTTCAATCGGCGGCATAATAACTAAATAATCATCGCAATCATAAGTTTTCATGTCTTGTTTTTTTATCGCTTCGGAAATTAAGCCCTTAAAAAATTCAAAACCAGTGATATTAACGAAACCCATCCCATAATCAACAAAAACAACAAGTTTATCAGCGAAAGGAGATAGCGCTTTCAATTCTTTGAATCTGTAGTTGCTATTAATCGCCAATCCTAAAAGTTTTGCCCATTCTGCTTCTTTAACCACCGCGTCACTCGCAACTAATCTTTGCAAACGATTCTCGGCATTATCTCCTAAATTAGTTCTACCGCCCCAGTATCCGCGCCCCACAGAATCAACTTCTTCCGCCGAATCAACGGCAACTTTTAAAGTATCCGGATTAGGATTTTCAACATATTCCTTTACTTTAAGCAAAAAAAACTCAAAAAGCATTCCGCGCTCTTCATCTCTTGCAATATCGCTAGATCCATCGCTCATTTTTGGCCTCCGATTACATAAAGAACAATAATCTAAAGTGGTTATAGATTAACATGAATTCATAAACCGTGTCAATGATAAAATTTTACCTTTAAAAATCAAGGCGGATTTAATTTATTTATTTTTGTATCATAACTTCCCTATAGGAAGATTGTGATACAGTTGTTGGGAGGAATTAAGATTTAGTCGCAAAGACACAAAAATTGACTTATTTTTTATCAGATAGTAATCTACCAATAAATATCGGGCATTGCACATTACAGAAAAAGGAGGACTAAATGGAAATATCATTTGGAGATTTTGTAAAGTATTTAGTTCTTTTATTACAGAAAAACGGAATTGATTTGCCGTTTCACACACAAGAAGCGTGGCACCTATTATTTTATAGGTTAAAGAAACAGCAAGACTTTCCAGGAAAACCGGCTTTCCTAGAAACACTTTGGTTTGATTGGGACGACCCATATCCAAAGTCGCCAGAACTTTCGGAGTATCTTAACGCATTGTGTATGATTGGAGTAGTGGAGACAAATAGTCCCAGATTTGATAGGTACCG
>Ga0209542_10002940_pt1 | contig 37273 bp, 44 predicted proteins | sample RifCSPhighO2_01_FD_184028 | JGI IMG/M metagenome (GOLD analysis project Ga0209542, IMG submission 184028) | Soil microbial communities from Rifle, Colorado - Rifle CSP2_plank highO2_0.1 (SPAdes) (version 2) | ecosystem: Environmental > Terrestrial > Deep subsurface > Rock core/Sediment ... | reverse complement strand
AAAATCGGAATACAGGGTTATCTATGGCGCCGGTACGGCCAACCAGTTTTCCGCGGACCAGGGGTATTCGGAACATCAACTGGGAACTTCCGTGGACTTTACCACGCCCGCTATCGGAGGTATGTTTTCCAAGTTTAAGTCAGAGCCCGCTTACCGGTGGCTTATAGATAATGCCTACAAGTATGGTTTCATCATTTCTTATCCGGAAGGGAACACTTATTACAAATTCGAGCCCTGGCACTGGCGATTTGTCGGGGTTTCATTGGGAGAGTTTCTTCACAAAGAGAGTAAGTATTTCTATGACCTTGACCAGCGCGAGATAGATGCTTATCTGGTAAAATTATTTGATATATGAAAATAAACATCAAGGCGACCGGTATAGAACTTACCCAGGCCATTTCGAATTATGTATATAAAAAAATCTCCTCAATCGAGAAATATCTGGACAAGAAAAGCAGTCCGGACCTAGTTGCCCAAGTGGAAGTGGGCAGGAGTACGCGCCACCATAAGGCTGGCAATATTTTCCGCGCGGAAGTGCATATCACCGGAGCGGGCTTGGATCTCTATGCTGTTTCGGCAATGGAGGATTTATATGCGGCTATTGATGTTGTGAAAGATGAGATAGTGCACAATGCGGTACAATTGAAAGGCAGGCGCCAGACGCTTACTCGCAAGGGCGCCGAGATGATGAAGAATATAATGAAAGGCATTATTAATAGTTTCAAAAGAAAACTATGAATTATTGGAAACGAAAAGCTGCCCTTTGGGTCTCGCTTTCTGTCTTAGCCGGAGGACTCGTCTCTGCCGGTATTCTATTTTGGATTATGCGAATTGAGAGCGGGCTCCAGCTCACCAGCGTCTAATTACCCCGCAAGAAATCCTGCCAGTCCATTTCTCTTTTACCGGCTGGAACAATGCGGGTGGGATGGAACTGACCATTTTTCACCACCGCATCTTTGACCACTACGCGAATTTCTTTTCCCCTTTTATTTTTGAAAAACATAAAAGCACTCGGCCAAGTACTGTATGCCAAAACTTTTTTTAGATTCATCTCTGCTCTATCATTGAGATTGAGGAGACCGTCCTCTTTTTTTATCAGTTTGGTGTAACTCGATTGGGAATCATTTTGAGGCACTGCCTGTATTTCGCCGCTCACCCACTTTGAAAGCAATAACCCGAGTATCTTACCTCCGGCTCGACCAAGTTTCTCCTCCACCACGTGATAATGGTCTGGCCAAGGAACGATAGGGATTTTTCTTCGCGCGAGTATCGGTCCGTGGTCCACCTTTTCGTCTACCCTTATTATCGTGATTCCCGGTTCTGCTTCTCCGAGAATCATGTCTTGAATCGGCGCCGGGCCGCGCAGTTGCGGCAAAAGCGAAGGGTGGACATTAAGCGTCTTGTATCTTGGCAGCTCGATTAATTCTTTCGGCAGAATTTTGCCGAACGACGCTACCACGAATACATCCGCCTCAACCTTCTTGAGTTCTTCCATTGAGATGGGGTTTCTAGCCGAGGTAATGTTAAGTACCGGAGAAAAATTCATACGCTCCAGTTCTTCGAGCACATAACGAGAGAACGGAGAACTGCCAAAAAAGACAAACCTAATAAATTTTCTTGGCGGTATATCCTGGACATTGACGGCTTTGTCAATAAAGAGAATGCCATTCAAATGGTCGGTCTCATGTTGGAAAATCTGGGCCAAGAGTCCTGATGCCCCTCTCTCAAATTGTCTGCCAGCCTCGTCATAAGCTCTGATGGTTACCTTCTCGCTTCTTTTGACCCGTCCATAGAGCCAACGGACAGATAGACATCCTTCTTCCACTTGCTTCTTTTTCTTCGAAGTCTTGGTTATTTCAGGATTAATGAATACGAGATCATTTAACTTTTTCCTCGCGTTACCTCCTTTTATTTTTTGGGTCAATGCCAAAGCTTTGCCGCTGACTACAAATATTCGCAGACTTTCTCCAATTTGCGGCGCGGCGATAGCCACGCTATCTTCTTCGGCATGGAGCGCCTTTCTCATCCTGTCAAGAATGTTTTTAATTTTCTTCGAACCAATGTTTTTAAAAGGTATGGGTTTGGCTGTTCCTCTCAATACGGGAGCGTCTTTTTGTAGGATTTCAGTTTTTATCATTTCGTATTTTAAGACTGCCGAAAAAACAGCGAGAGAAGTTAGAACTCTGGGAGCATCTCTTTAAAAAGAAGGCCAGATCTTGCAGGGAAAGGTGAGATGTCTTGATAGCTACTGCTCTGATGGGTAATTCTTTCATATTGATTGCTCTCCTTTCGGCATTAATGCGTCTATGGAACTCGTCGAGCATTTTCAGGCGCGGATGTTTGAAGAGCCCTTTAATATTGCGATTTTTTAGATTTTCGTCAAGAGATTTCATCCCGCTATGGAACTATAGTATCATAGTGCCTGTACAACAGATTTTTATGATGGCGACTAAACTCGGTATAGACCTCGGCACCACCAATACCCTGGTATTTGTGCCTGGCAGGGGCATTGTTTTAAACGAGCCTTCGGTTGTCGCGGTTTCTGAAGACAATAAAATTCTCGCCATCGGCGCGGAAGCTAAGCTCATGATTGGCCGAACGCCAGAAAGCATTACCGCTTATCGACCGATGAAGGATGGGGTGATTGCCGATTATCGGGTGACGGAAGCCATGCTTCGTTATTACATAAACAAAGCGCTCGGGAGGTGGAACATCTTCAAGCCCGATGTTCTAATCTCGGTGCCGGCAGGAGTGACCTCTACTGAACGACGAGCGGTGGTCGAAGCGGCTATTAAAGCGGGAGCCAGAAATGCTTATGTAGTCAAGGAGCCGATTCTTGCCGCTATTGGCGCCGGTATTCCCATCCAGGAGGCGGCTGGTCACATGATTGTGGATATCGGCGGGGGAACCACGGACGTGGCGGTCATTTCTCTCGGAGGCATTGTCGCTTCCACTTCTGTCAAAGTGGCCGGCAACAAAATTGATACTGCCATAGCCGACTACATCAAGAAAAATTTTAATCTGGTCATCGGGGACAAGACCGCCGAAGATATCAAAATCACCATTGGTTCCGCCATTCCGCTCAATGAAGAGTTGGCCATGGCGGTGAAGGGTAGAGATTTCGTGCTCGGTTTGCCGCGCACTATCGAAGTCAAGACCAATGAAATGGTCAGGGCGATGTCAAAAGAGTTGCGCGAGATGATTAAGGCGGTCAAAGAGGTGCTTCAAGAAACTCCGCCGGAACTCTCTTCTGACATCGTTGACCGGGGAATTATTATGACAGGCGGTTCCTCCCAGTTGCGCAATTTCCCAGAACTCATGTTCCGTCGCACTGGCGTGAAGGCGGTTATGGCCAAGGACGCTTATTATTGTGTCGCCAAGGGTACCGGCATAGCGCTCGAGCATCTCGATACTTACAAGAAATCGATTATCGCTAAGAGGTAGTGGCTATAAAATTTTCCATAGAAAAAGAGCTTAAAGGGGCATTGGGCCGAGCGGGAACTTTGGAAACTCCACACGGAGTGATACACACTCCCGCTTTCGTGGCGGTTGGCACCAAGGCCTCGGTCAAGGCGCTTACGCCCGAGCAGGTGAAATCTCTGGGTGCGGAAGTGGTGCTTGCCAATACATACCATCTGTATCTCGAACCGGGCGCGAAACGTGTCAAAAGTTTCGGCGGGTTACACAAGTTTATGAATTGGCACGGACCACTTATGACCGACTCGGGCGGCTTTCAAGTCTTTTCTCTCGGTACAGCGTATGGCCGACAGGTTTCTAAAGTTGCTCGTGCCCAAGGAAATGCTTTAGATGAGGATTTTTTTGATGTTGCTCCTTCTCTAGTCAAAATATCTGAAAACGGCGTATCGTTTCGTTCTCACTTGGACGGTTCGCTTCATTACATCACACCGGAGAAATCAATTGAAATACAACATGACCTCGGTGCCGACATGATTTTTGCCTTTGATGAATGCACCTCTCCGGCGGAAGTTTTTCGTTATCAGGAAGAAGCTTTGAAACGGACTCATCACTGGGCTAAGCGTTCCCTTGATTATCATCATAGTCTAATTCGTGCGAATGGTGGAATAAGTGGGCAGGCGCTGTTTGGCATTATCCAAGGCGGAAGGGAAGAATCGCTTCGCAAGAAGTCGGCGAAATTTATCGGCAACCTTGACTTTGATGGTTTTGGTATTGGCGGTTCTTTTGCGAAAAAAGATATGGAGACGGCGGTGAAGTGGGTCAATGAAATATTGCCAAAAGAGAAGCCGAGGCATCTTCTCGGCATCGGCGAGCCGGAGGATTTATTTATGGGAGTGGAGAATGGCGTGGACCTCTTCGATTGCGTCGCGCCGACGCGTAACGGTCGCGGTGGCACTCTCTACACTTCGAAGGGGAAAATAAATATCAAAAACGCCGAGTTCCGTGAGGATACCGGACCCATTGATTTCGAATGTGTCTGCTCGGTCTGTTTGTCTTATTCCCGTGCCTATCTCTGCCACCTCTACCGAGCGCATGAGATGCTCGGCGGTACGCTCGGTTCCATGCATAATCTTTATTTTATTATTAATTTGGTCAAACGTATGCGTGATAGCATTCTCGACAATACTTTTCCCGAATTTAAAAAAGATTTTCTCAAGGAGTATCTTAGCAAGTGAAAGGGAATCTAGGATATAATAAAGACATGAATCTTTCTTCGAAGATTAAGGTGGCAGTCCTGCGTGGTGGTCCGTCTAGCGATTATGACGCTTCCCTTAAGACGGGCGAATATATCCTCTCGGCCTTGCGAGATATGTCGGAAGTCTACGAGCCGGTGGATATCTTTATTTCTAAAAATGGAGAATGGCATCGCAAGGGACTGGTGTACGAGCCACACCGCGCTCTGGAACATTCTGACGTGGTTTGGAATGCGCTTCACGGTTCCTACGGGGAAGATGGTCAAGTTGAGAGATTACTCGAGAGTCTGCAGATTCCTTTTACCGGCTCAAGCGCCGTGGCCTCGGCGCTGGCCTTAAACAAAGAGATGGCCAGGCGTCTCTATCGAAAGCATTCTCTCCTCACTCCAGCGCATGAGCTTATCACCGAGGACAATTTCGGCGAAGAGCGATTGATTGACATTTTCAGAAACTTTCTTTTCCCAGTGATAGTCAAGCCTGCCAATACGAGTGGGTCTCTCGGAGTATCTCTGGCGCATACTTTCCTTGAACTCAAACAGACGATTAAAGAAACTTTTGCCCACTCGCCTCGAGTGTTAGTAGAGGAGTTTATCAAGGGTAACGAAGTATCTTGTGTTGTAATCGAAGATGTCAAGGGAGAAAGAATTCATGCTCTTTTGCCCGCTTCGCCGGAGCTTCAGCGAGGCGAGCCGTCGAGCAAATCTAAATTTAAATTGGAAATAGAAGAAAGCAAGCGGATAGAAGAGATGGCAAAGCGGGCACACGAAGCGCTCGGACTTTCCCATTATTCCGGCTCCGGCTTTATCGTTACGCCCCAAAGAAAGATTTATATATTGGAAACTAGCTCTCTGCCAATGCTCCACGAGAATTCTCTGGTGCCTCGCTCGCTTCATGCTGCTGGTTGGCGTCCCCGCGATTTCGTTGACCATGTTCTTAGACTTGCGGTGTGAACAGAATTCAGATATACTCTACGACGGAGTCTCGGCGGGGGAAAGCAGCGAACTTCTAAAGCGGGGGAGAAATGTGATGGAAGCCGTCTTAGAGAGAAGTATCGTTTCCGGCCAGGCGTGCGTTGCGTGTTTTATTGTTCTCGGCTCTGCCGAGCAGTCCATACAGGGCGTTCGTGGCCTTAAGGAGGGGCCGCTCCACTATTTGTGCGCCAGTCCAGCCGAGCAGCGCATCGCAGAACGAGCCGCGGCTTTGAGCCGCTAGACCAATCGGTTAACGCGAACGCGAACGAGAATGGCTCGTCGTACCCCTGCCGAGCCAGAGGCAGCCGCCCAAGTACAAGGCCGCTGCCACCCCAGGAGGACATCCACTCCTGGGGTCTTTTATTGAAATGAAAAAAGCGGGCAGCGAATAGTGTTTCTTCGCCGCCCGCCTTGTCGCATACTATCGCTAGGCGCCGTTGTGGACCGGCCACCCCTTACGCGACATGAGCTCATGCGGTTTCGCGTATCGGATTCTTATGCACGTGCTTGGGAGGACCGATGACAGGCAGTTACTGAGATCTTGGGCCTCTGCCTCTGTCTCTTCCCATTCACGCCCGCCCGGTGTCCAGATGTGTACCTGGAATCCGCCGCCGGCCTGCTCAAGAGTGAACCAGCCCGTTGTTGGGCCGATCTCCACCTCCACCGTTGTACAGAGGTGGGGGCTTCGCTCGGGGTGCTCGAGATGCTTCTCAAACAGCTCCCTTTCCCAGCGCTTTGGGAGAAAGGCCGCCACCGGAGATTGCCGGAGGCAATCTCCGATTCTACGACACAACTGCCGTTTCTCATTGGGGGTCATGCCTCCTCACCTCCTCCTTGGATTTGGTGGAACGCGTTTGTACTGTTCAAGTCGAAGTGTATATCAAATCCGCTAAAAAGTCAACTTAGTCACTTAGTCATTTAGTCACTTCGGCAAATCTGAAATGGTGGTCTATTCTTGAAATAGTTCGGATGGTTTTCGCCCCGACTGCTGTCGCGGGCGAGAGTTTGGCCAAAAATTCCGAATCGAAATCCTGAACTTTGACGATTTCAAGTTTTTCTTTGGTGGCAAATTCTTTTACAAACTTTTCTAAAAAAATAGGAAAAATAGAACAATAAGCCCTAAAAAAGAAAGTGCTAATTCGGTTTTTGTTCCTGAGCGAAGCCATCCCCAATATTTAATTTTACTGAAAGGTATAAATGGTTCATGTTCGTAATGCATTACTGAATCAAATACGATATGCAATAAAAGAAATATGGGAAAAATCCACCATCGTATATCCGGCCAGAGATAGGAAATAAAAATACCAATCGCTATTCCAGCAAAAACTCCAAACACAAGTTCCTGTAACCAACTATGTTGTTTTGTCCCGTAAGTGATTTTCCGTTCTTTTAGAAAGTCCTTGACATCCTGAGCCCACTTTCTATTTACAAAAACGTGATCTATATCTATACCCACGCCAGCAAGCAATGCCACATATAATTCCGGTGTTTCAATCGACAGTGCTTTGCCAAGTATCAATGTGCCTAAAAGATGTGATGTGATTAACACGAGAGTAATGAACTACAAAGAGTTAAAATCTTATGATTAAAAATTTTCTTTTCCCAAAAGCAGAATCGCCAACTGATTTTTTCGCCCAGAATTCAATACAAATTGGCCGCCGAGCGAAGCGAGGTGGCTTCCAACGGCTTGCGGTTTTCTAAAATGTGGTCTATTCTTGAAATAGTTCGGACGGTTTTCGCCGACTGCGGCGGCGAGGAAAGCTCCCAGCGAAATTCCGAAATCGCGGCTCCGCCGCGCCGATGACAATTTCAAGTTTTTCTTTGGCGGCAACCTACTAAAAAGTTCTTTAAAAAACAATAACGCCAGTTAATCTCAAATAAAAATATAATAACACGCAGCCAAAAATAAGCCCCACGCATAGTCCCGTAATGTTTAAATACTTTCTCCAGCCTATCTGCGCTCCGATCCTTAACTGTTTAAAACTTTTAAACCATAACTTTGTCAAAAGTAATATGAGAAACGCAAGAATGCTTCCCAAAAACGCAAGGATTCCGCCGCCACCGCCGAAATAAAGACGATGCTTTACGGGAGTAAATTTTGTCCCGTTGGCTTCATACCAACCCACATTCTCTCTGTCGTCGTCCCACGTTTCAAAGAATCTTATTGCCTGCTTTCCATTTTCACTTTTTTCAACAATAATATGGGCTTCCCACGGATTTTCAGACTCCCAGTTAAAATCCCTCGGTTTCATAAATGCGCGGCTTTGTTCTTTTAAGAGTTTGTTGATCTCCGCTTCTTTCCCCTCTGGAATGTTAAAAGTATAGTTTCTGTTTTGTATAAGCGTCTCATTAAAATTTTTATAATAAATCGGCTTTATTGATAATGGTTGAGAATTGGTTGGCGGATAAACAATAAGCAGGGGGAACATTTCCGGTATTGCGTCTGTAACCAGCTTGGTATTTTTCTTTTCAAGGTCCTTAAAAACAAGAGTTGCGGTTAAATAAAAAACAGCGGCAATGACTACCAAATAGAGAGCTATACGAAGAAAAGCCTTGCTAATCTTTTTTAAAATTTCCATGATATTTTCTTCACAAATTTTATTTGAACAAAAGCAAGCAAAATGCCCAATAACATACCGAAGCTAGACAACACAATAGTTTCAAGCCAATCTCTACTAGCTATCCCATATAAAAAGTCGAGGATTCTATAATACGGCGACCATGTTATCCATCCGATTAGATGTCCGAATGCTATTCCGTTAAGCCACCAGAGAGCTAAAAACTCGCTTCTCGTGTTTAAAAAATATGCAATGAAAAAAATATAAATAATCCAAATCGGAATATCAATGTGGCGAAATTGCCCAAAAATATTCCACCACCATGTCAAAATTATATTCCCCTCCATTCCTACATTCCCCTGTGCATTAAATTCGGTAGTCAAAAAATCAAGCGACATAAATACCAGAAAGAGGCAGTAGGAAAAGATAATGCGGGCAGTAATTTTTTTAGGGCGAAATAGGTTTATAATATCCATGTAGAAATTTTACCGCATCAAATATCACCGATAAAAATTAACTATGATTAAAATTTTTTTCCCAAAAGCAGAATCGCCAACTGATTTTTTCGCCCAGAATTCAATACAAATTGGCCGCCGAGCGAAGCGAGGTGGCTTCCAACGGCTTGCGGTTTTCTAAAATGTGGACCTAGCGAGAATCGCACTCGCGACTCGTCCATGCCATGGACGCGTGTTACTACTATACCATAGGCCCCGAGCGCCAATATTTTCCTTGATTTAAGAGGTTTTGTCCACTATAATCAGCTCTTATTGCCTCGCCCTGCGAAGCCTTGGCGAAGCATGGGGCCCTTAGCTTAGTTGGTAGAGCGCCTCATTTGCAATGAGGAGGTCACCGGTTCGAATCCGGTAGGGTCCACCGTGTCTTGATATACTCTTCTGTTTCGCTCATGGAAAATGGCTGGGTCGAATTGCCCACGCGGACAAAAAAATCTTCCTTTTGATTACCGTCATGGAGATACGCCGGTCTATGACTTTCCCCCACAGATACCAGACAAACCTCGATGTCCTTTATCTTTTCAAACTTCACGCCGATGTATTTTGTGAACGGCAGTCCAATCATAGTTTTGACGAGCATACTTAGATGATTTTCAAATCCGTCCCGATTTTTCTTTGGCAGAGTGTTATAATCATCTTCCAATCCTACAACCTCTCCGTCGTCACTGACTCCGATGAGAAGTGTTCCGCCTTTGGCGTTGAGAAAGGCCACAATAGTTTTTATAACCATCCGCTCCACTTCTTTATTGACTTCTTTTCTCCGTTTATCATAGCGAAGAGTTTCTTTGAATTCAGTCAGGAACCCTTCTCCTGCTTTGATAAGGTCAGAGATATTTCGCGCTGATGATTGTTCAGATGCATTGCGTGACATCTGTTTTATGATATGAACATACTCGTCTGCGTTTGAGACGTTTTTTATTTTGGTGGTTCTGCCTGCGTCGTAGTGGAGGATAATAGTGGCGTGGCGCATCATTCGGCCAAGCGGTGAATGATACGTTTCAACCGATACCACATCAGAGAGGGAAGCTGACTTGCGATGGCGGAACAGAAGACCGGATTTTTGGGTAATCTCTTTTTCAGTTATCTCAAAATGTGTAAAATACCAATCAAGAAAAAGTAGGGAGACGTAAACTAATTGGAAGCAAGAGAAGACAACGATGAGAAATATATCGTAGCGGACAAACTTTGCCAAACCCCAGCTTCTGTAGAGCATCTCATAATTTTGAAGAAAAGATATGGCATAAAGGAAAACCGTCGCCACGATTTCCATGACCAGCACGTTTCTGAGAAAAACCAGCGGCCCTTCTTTGAGTATTACTCTACGCATAACGGCATTTTAACATAACGGGCTCCACTGATATAATTACTCCGCCTTGTTTGAGATAATTCACGTTCTCGTCATATCCATGCTTCCGGTCGTCGAACTTAGGGGGGCGATTCCTTTTGCCATGGCGACTTACGGTTTCTCCCCATGGGAGGCTCTCTTGGTGGCCGTGATTGGCAACATCATTCCCGCATTGGTTCTTGTCCCATTTATCGGCAGGGCGGGTGTTTTTCTTTCCGAAAAATCCGAGCTCTGGAAAAGATTTTTTTCCTACTTTTTGGCAAGAACCAGAAACAACCATGAAAAAAAGTTTGAGATATTCAAAGAATTCGCGCTGGTGGTGTTGGTGGCGATACCCTTGCCCTTAACCGGTGTTTGGACGGCGTCGTTAGTCGCATATGTATTCGGTATACCGTCTCGCAAGGCAATTCCTCTGATATTCATTGGCGTGATTATCGCCGGAGTGATTGTGGCACTTGCCACCTTGGGGTTAATCACAGTTTTCTTTTAGCGCCGGTATTTAAAAATTTTGTTATCCACACCTGTATTATTTTTTGCAATGGCATATAATTTTTGCCATGGCATCTGGAATACGAATTTCAATTAACCTTGAAAATTGTACCGGCCCACTTACGGTAAAAGACGGCGCGCTTCTTAAACTTGAAGAAGCAATCAAATCGGTAAAAGTTTCCGTTTGCGCGACAAAACATCACGTATTCTCGGACGACACAGTAACGTGGATAGCGATTCTACAAGAATCGCATGTTGCCGTAAGCACGTACCTCGATGAATGTTGTGTTACAGTCGACGTTCATATGTGTCACGAAACACAAGACAATACGGAACTGGCGCGCGATGTCGGTCGAACACTTGCCGACATTTTTAAGGCAGAAAATGTCACAGAGAGCGAGAAAAATTGGACATCCAAGAAAAGTTGACTTTTTATTCGATTGTAGTATACTGTCGACCAGACTAAATCAGAAAGGAGACTCGCATGAGCATGAAAGTGCTGATCGTCGATGACAACGATTCGGTTCGGAAGTTGTTGAGGGACCTGTGCCTAGAGGCAGGTCACACTGCCGTCTTGGCCAACACCGGTCAGGAGGCATGGGAGCTTCTCGACCGAGGTGAGGAGTTCGAACTTATCATCTCGGACAATGACATGCCCGAGATGACGGGGGTCGAGTTGCTCCAGCGGGTGAGGGGAGGCAGCCGGACTGCGGACATTCCCTTCATTCTCATGAGCGGGAACAGGGTTGTCTCGGACAACGACCCGACCCTGCTCGAAGAAATCTGCACCGAGCTCGGCGCTATGTTCCTACCCAAACCCTTTTCTATCCATGCACTGTTTTCTGTGCTGGGTGTAGGGGTGGAGCTGTGCGACTGAAACTCCCCCGGACTCAAAGACCCGCGCTCCCACCCTAGGTGGATGGCGCGGGTCTTTTTTCATGATATAATGTTAGTTGGTATATCATTTAACCATTTAGACATAATTTATGGAAGAAAAAGTTATTGGATACTGTGTAAAGTGCAAAACAAAGCGTGAGATGAAGGATGTAGAGAAAGTTGAGATTAAACCAGGCCGTCCAGCTGCCAAGGGTAAGTGCCCTGTTTGTGGCACAGGCATGTATCGTATTCTCTCCAATAAGAAGAAATAATCCTGTGGAGATTTGTTCGTGGCCCAAGGGTGAGCCATTGATGGTGAAGTATCACGACGAAGAGTGGGGCAAACCGGCAAGAAATGACAGGAAAATTTTTGAGTTCCTCGTTCTTGAGAGTGCTCAAGCCGGGCTCTCCTGGCTTACCATCTTGCGCAAAAGAAAAGGTTACAAACGCGCTTTTGCAAACTTTGAACCGAAACAGATTGCTAGATTTGACAAGCGAGATGTTACGAGACTTCTCAAGAATCCTTATATCATTAGAAATCGGCTGAAGATTGAAGCCGTCATCAACAATGCCAAAAGATTCTTGGAAGTACAAAAAGAGTTTGGTACTTTCAGCAAATATATGTGGGGTTTTGTCGGAGGCAAACCAATTGACGGCAAACGCAGAAGTCTGAACAGCCTGCCTGCCACTACTCAAGAGTCAGAGATTTTCGCGCGGGACTTGAAACAGCGCGGCTTCAAATTCCTCGGCTCGACTATCGTCTACGCGCATATGCAGGCAGTCGGAATGGCCAATGACCATGTCCTGTCTTGCTTTCGTTACAAAGAATTAAAAAATATATAGAATATTGGTAAACTAGATTTATGAATTTACAGAAGATAGCGATTACCCTCGTTGTTTTTGTAGCGGTTTTGTTTGCCGGCAATTTCTCGAGACCTACTGAGGTTTCTCTCCCATGCGAGGAACCGATTGCTTATGTAATAGGCGCTTTCGACAGGAGGTTTGGCATTTCACAAAAATATTTTCTGGACGCACTTGGCGAAGCAGAAGCAATCTGGGAAGTTCCGATTGGCAAGGAACTTTTCATCTATGCGCCGGAAACAGGCCGGCTCGCGGTCAATCTTATCTATGATTATCGTCAGGCAGTGACGAGCACTCTCTCCGGTCTCGAGAGCGCGGTGGGAGAAGACGAAACCGCTTACCGGACGCTTCGAGTTGAATATGTCGGTCTGAAAACAGAATATAACGACGCAAAGAACATCTACGATGCGCGCGTCGAGACGTTCAATGAAAAGAATAACGCTTACCAGAAACAGGTTGAATTCTGGAATAGGGGAAAGAGAACTTCTCGGGAACAATTCGACAATTTGGAGAAAGACAGAATAGCGCTCGAAGCAGAAGTAGTCGAATTGAAAAGCAGGGAGGCGCGACTGAATGAAATAGTCAGGAAAATCAACGCGCTTGTCGGGACACTCAATCGTCTGGCCGTCTCGCTTAACTTAAACGTAGAAGTGTATAACACAATTGGCGCCTCGCGCGGAGAGACATTTACCGGAGGCATCTACCATAGTGCCGAAGGAGTCCAAGGAATTGATGTTTACGAGTTTAGCAGCCGGGATAAATTGGTGCGAATTCTGGCACACGAACTCGGTCATGCTCTTGGTCTGGAGCATGTCGATGTTCGAGAAGCCATGATGTATCGTTTAAACGAAGGTGATGCCGGAGTTTTATCAGAAATGGACCTCGCAGCGTTGCGAGCGCTCTGTGGAGTAAAATAGATTTTTATTGATATACTTAAGACATTAACAATCGATCAAAATATATGGCCAAAGGCAATAACGCTCAAAGGAAAGAAAAGAAGAAGCCGAAGAAAGATAAAAAGAAATAGTTCGGCTCGTCCCGTTACGGCGGGGCAAGCTCACTATAAATAGCAATGGGAATATTCAAAAACTTTCTGCTCAAACAGGCGCTGAAGGCGAAGATGAAAGACGTGCCCGAAGCCGAGCGCGAGCGGATGCTCGCGCTTATGGAGAACAATCCAGATTTCTTTAAGAAGATTAGTGAAGAAGTGCAGAAGAAAGTAAAGGCGGGTCAGAGCGAAATGGCCGCCACCATGGTAGTGATGCGTGAGCATCAGGCGGAACTGCAAAAGTTGATGCGTTGAATAAAATCATGTTCGGATTTAAACAGCAACCAAAGAAAATTTTCGTTCTACTTGGCCACCCGGATGAGGACAGTTTCAATTGCACTTTGACTGATGAATACCAGAGGGGAGCGGAGAAAGCTGGACATGAGGTGCGTCGCATGAATATTAGCGACATGAAATTCGACCCCATTCTGCATCATGGATATAGACTGATACAGGAGCTTGAACCAGATTTGCTCGCATTCCAAGAGAACTTGAGATGGTGCGAACACTTCGCTGTCTTTTATCCGTCGTGGTGGTCCACCATGCCTGCTCTTCTGAAGGGTCTCTTTGATAGGGTTTGGTTACCAGGATTCGCCTACAAGTTTACGGGCGAATTTTCCTGGCAAAAATTGATGAGCGGTAGGAGTGCCACGATGGTAATTACTTCAGATACCATTCCCTTGATACAAAGGATTATCTTTGGCGATACAACTAACGAGCTCAGAAGAGGTATTCTGTGGTTTGCAGGATTCGGGCCTATTTATGTTCGCAAGTTTGGCTATCTCAAGCACTTCGGCGGCACCGGTCGCCGTGAGCATATTAAGCGCAAAGTCTATAATCTCGGCCAGAGGGCGAAATAGTCCTAGATACTAGTGGTTGTGGCAGTTAAGAGCGGAGTGGTAGCCGCGTTGCCGCTTCCGTCTACAGACCGTATTATCAAATGGTATACGGTTTGAGGTAAGAGACCCACTAACGATATGAGGTGGCTTAACGTCAGAGTAAGATTCTCGATGAAGCTGGTCGAGGTCGCATTAATGTCCAAGTCGGAAGAGGTGCTGTAGAAGATTTTCGAAGTCGCGGGTTCATCAGTGTTCCAACTTACCTGCATGGTGGTAGAACCGACTTGCGTAGCAATGTTTGTGATGTTGGGAGCAATAGTATCTGCCGGGACCGGGATTGTAACAGTAGTGTGGAACGAAATTTCCGAAGAAGCGCCAGTGTTGCCGGTATTATCTCTTGAGCGAGCAATCAGGTAATAAGTGGTTGAAGCGGTAAGACTGGTGATGGTTATCTCGTGATTCTTGATTTTGGCGCTTTCAGACGCACTCGGAGTAGAAGAACTGTTGATGTCAACACCGGGCGAAGTGCCCCAGAAAATAGTGCTGTCGGATTTCTCATTGGTATGCCAAGTGATGATGGCCGTAGTGGTAGCCGGAGCGGTAGAGAGGTTAGTGATGATGGGCGCAGTAGTGTCAGGCGTTGTCGAAGAAATCTGACCGGTAAATGTGGCTTCAAAACCGACTGACCTCAGGCACTCTATGTAGAAGTTGACATTGTTGTTTCCAAGATTTCTGGATTTGAACAGGTTCTTGAAAGCTTTTCTGCACGACTTATTTGCATTCCTCTCATCTTTTCTGTCAGAGTCGTGATGGCCAGGATTATTCAGACGTTGGGATTGCCTTTCTCCCTCATTGTGTCCTTTCTCTTTGCCATTACCATTATTAGCGTAAGATAATGTGGGAAAGAGCCCCAACCCTAAGATTAAGACTAAGGAGAGGGCAGTCCCTTTTCTGATAAGCTGATTTATCATAAGTATTTATTGGTTTTTTAGTTGGCGTTCTAATGAGACGCTTGTGCGTCGTGTAAGTGATGACGTAGAGGTACCGCGCCTCTTTCATAGACAAGGTATCTTTGGTATCGTATTGTTTCCCAGTAAGGCTGTCTCTGAAAGAGAAGGTCCTGATATACGTCATGTCTATCGATGATGAAAAAAAGCGCTTTACAGAGATTTACAACCGAGAGTCTGATTCCTTGTTCCGCTTTTGTTTGCTTAGAGTATCGGATAGGGAGAAAGCGCTCGAATTTACCCAGGAAGCTTTTACCCGTCTCTGGGACAGCATTTTTCTGGGTAAAAAGGTGGATAATCCTAGGGCGTTGGTCTACACCGTGGCGCGCAATCTCATCATCGATTGGTATAGGAGGATTAAATCAGTCTCTCTGGAAGGTTTGTCCGGCGGAAGCGGAAATGATGACAAAGAGTTAGACATTCCCGACGAGAAGGCGACTCTGGGAATAGAGCTTAACGCTGACTCAAGACGAGTACTTTCGATATTAGATAAGCTCGAACCGCAATATAAAGAAGTAATCCACCTTAGATATGTGGAAAACCTGTCACCGAAGGATATCGCAGGGATTTTGAAACTCAACGCCAATACGGTCTCCGTGCGTATCACTCGGGGACTAGAGGCGCTACGCAGACTCATAGGCATCTCAAAACATAAGCATGACTGAAGAAAATTTTAAAAAAGGAATAGAGGGGTTGAAAAGCATTCGCATGACTGATGCGGAAAAAATCCGCATGCTCAAAAGAATTTTCTCCGCACCAATAAAATCTCCGTACATGAAGCGTATTCCGGTTTTGGCTTTTGTATATTCTCAACACACGCGCGTACTGCTCGCATCCTGTCTCGTGTTAGCAATCTCACTCGGCGGAGTCACGTATGCTTCGGGAAAATCTCTGCCGGGAAACCTGTTATACCCTATAAAAACTAAAGTTGTAGAGCCGATGCTCGATGTGGTAAACAGCGCGCCGGAGAAAAAGATTGTGTGGGAAGAACAAAAAGTGACGCGACGCATAATAGAAGCAGAAATGCTTGCCGAGAAAGACGAACTTAACGATGAGAGACTGAAGGAGCTTGAGCGAAACATCGAGAAGAGCTCTATAGCTTTTGCCGAAGCGATTAATGTCGTCGCTTCTTCCACTACTACTTCCACTTCATCCGCCAGAGAGCGAGCGGAAGGTCAGAAACGAGAATTCCGAAGGAAGATAAATGAACGTAAAGAAGTATTCAATAAAGAAAAAGATGAGAAAGAAAAAAATATAAAAAGGGAAACTGAAGACGTAAAAAGAGAGTCTGAAAGAGAGAAAGTAAGAAGACTTAAAGCCACCGCTATCAGAGTTGTAGACGGGGAAGATGACGAAAAGTTTGACCAATCTGAAAAGAAGGTTGGCAATTGACTAAAGATAATTGTATCACAAAATATAAGTATTTGTCAAGTGCTGTAAAAATCCTTAATTTGAGCTACTCTTTAATCTTATGTCCAAGCTTTCTGTCGGAATCGTAGGTTTACCAAACGTCGGGAAATCGACCTTATTTAACGCGCTCACCAAGAAGGGTGTGCCAGCAGAAAATTATCCATTTTGCACCATTGATCCGTCGGTCGGTATTGTGTCGGTGCCGGATGAGCGGTTGGAGAAACTCTCGGCTCTATCTAAGTCAAAGAAAACTATTCCGGCAATAGTGGAGTTTGTTGATATTGCCGGACTGGTTAAAGGCGCTTCAACAGGGGAGGGGCTCGGCAATAAATTTCTCTCGCATATTCGGGAAGTTGATGCCATAATCGAAATGGTCAGAACTTTTGAAGACCCGGTTATTATTCACGTGCATGAGAAAGTTGACCCCCTTTTTGACATTGAAATTATAAATATGGAACTGGAAGCGGCCGGTATCAAAAAACCAACTCTCTATGTCCTGAATACTTCGGAAGTATCAGGTCAAATCTCACAGGATTTCAAAAACAAAATTCCGGGGCCGTATTTAGAAGTGGATCCGGTTTTTGGCACCGGTTTAGACAAACTTATAAATGAATCATACAAACTTCTGAACTTAATAACTTTTTTCACTACGGGGGAAGACGAGTCAAGAGCTTGGACTACGAAAAAGGGAGCTACCGCGCCCGAAGCGGGCAAATCAATTCATACCGACTTTCGAGATAAGTTTATCCGCGCGGCAGTGATTCATTACAATAAGCTTATTGAGGCAGGTTCTTACACTACTGCGCGCGAGAGGGGCTGGCTGTGTACTGAAGGTAGGGGGTATGTGGTGCAAGATGGCGATGTTATTGAATTTCTGATATAATATGAGCATGAATACAAAAATAACCGCCAAGGATTTCTTTTTACACATCGCGGTCATCGCCCTCTTATATACGGGCACGGTGGCGTTGCTTAACATTTTGTTCAATGTTATTAATGCCGCTTTTCCGCAGATTACTCAATATAGTTATTACGCGACGTCTTCCATCAGTTTGCCGGTGGCCACCCTCGTCGTAGTTTTCCCTCTCTTTCTTTTCCTTGCCAATGTGCTCCGCAAGGGATATGCGGAAAACCCGAGTCGGAAAGAGTATCCAGTGCGTAAATGGCTTATCTACATCACCATCTTTATCGCCGGGGGGGTACTTGCAGGCGATCTTGTGACCCTTATTTATTACTTTCTGGATGGGCAGGAAATGACGGCCGCTTTTCTTTTGAAAATTCTTTCGGTACTGGTAGTCGCCGGTGCCATCTTCGGCTACTATCTTGATGACTTAAAAGATCGATTGACGGGTTTACGCAGAAACGTCTGGAGAATCGCGGCAACTATTCTGGTGTTTGGCTCGATTATTGCCGGATTCAGCGTGTTAGGCACTCCGCAGAGCCAGCGTATGCTCCGCTACGACTCGCTGAAAGTTTCCGATTTGCAAAGCATCCAGTGGCAGGTTGTAAACTACTGGCAGCAGAAGGAGGTACTGCCCGTTTCGCTCACAGATTTGGCAGACCCGATTTCCGGCTTTATAGCTTCGACAGATCCTCAAACTAAAACACCTTACGAGTATGAAAAGACTGGTACGCTTTCTTTTAATTTGTGTGCCGAATTCAATAAGCCTACGCAGACTGTAAATAACTCTATAACCCGATTGACTTATCCCGAACCAATGGGAAAACTGAATGAGAACTGGCAACACGAAGCCGGTCACCAGTGTTTCGAACGAACTATTGACCCTGAGCTTTATCCTCCTAGAATGAGGTAATGTCAAAGGAGTACAACCCCAAAGATATCGAGACCAGGTGGCAGGACGAATGGGAGAAAGCCGGTCTTTACCGGGCGGAAAATGATTCCAGAAAACCAAAATATTACGCGCTGGTAGAATTTCCTTATCCATCTGGCGATGGTTTGCATGTCGGGCATCCTCGACCCTATATCGGTCTGGATATCATCGCTCGTAAACGGCGCATGGAGGGATTCAATGTTTTATATCCTATCGGTTGGGACGCTTTTGGTTTGCCGACGGAAAATTATGCCATCAAAACCGGTAAGAATCCGAAAGTGGTGACAAAAGAAAATTCTGATACCTTTCGCCGACAAATCCAATCTCTCGGCATTTCTTTCGATTGGTCGAGAGAGATTAATACTACCGACCCGAAGTATTACAAGTGGACGCAGTGGATATTTCTCAAATTTTTAGAAAAAGGTCTCGCTTATAAAGCAAAAATTCCAATTAACTGGTGTCCGAAGGATAAGATAGGGCTCGCTAATGAAGAAGTGGTGGACGGCAAATGCGAACGTTGCAGTACGCTGGTAGAGCAGAAGGAAAAAGAACAGTGGATGCTCGCCATTACCAAGTATGCCGAGAGATTAGATAAAGATTTGGATGATGTAGATTACCCAGAGCGAGTCAAAATTCAGCAAAGAAATTGGATTGGGAGAAGCGAGGGGGCAGAAATAAGTTTTGAGATAAAAAATAATGATGAAAAAATAAAAGTATTTACGACCAGACCGGATACCATATTTGGCGCTACTTACATGGTATTGGCACCAGAACATTCTTTCGTAGCTAACAATCTACAACTAACTACCAACAAAGATGAGATTGTACGATATATCGAACAAACCAAAGCAAAAACTGATATTGACCGAAGTGCGGAGGGGAAAGAGAAGACAGGAGTAGAGCTCAAGGGTGTTAAAGTTATCAACCCGGCTACCACACAGGAAATTCCTGTGTATATTGCGGAATATGTGATGTCAGACTACGGTACCGGCGCCATCATGGCCGTACCGGCGCATGATGAGAGAGATTGGGAATTTGCCAAGAAGCATGACTTACCGATAAAAGAGGTGGTAATTCCTAAGGTTATTGATAAAAATGATCCGCCGCGAGAAGGGGCAAAAACAGTTTTTCGAAATGCCATTCAAGCTATAGTTATTGATCCAAAAACCCAAAAAGTTTTGTGCTTGAAATGGAAAAAACTACCCTGGACGACTTTTATTACTGGAGGAATTGACGAGGGAGAAGATATTATTGAGGCAGCCAAAAGGGAAATTCTAGAAGAGACAGGATATAAGAATATTAAATATATTAAAACAATGGGAGGGCCAGTAGAGTCCCATTTTTTTGCTAATCATAAAGATGAAAATAGAAAGGCAATGTTCACTGCATTGCATTTTGAACTTGAAAATGATGAAAGGATTGAAGTGCCCGAAGAAGAAAAAGCAATTCATGAAGCAATGTGGGTAACATGGGAAGAATTAAAAGCTGACAAGAATACTAAGTGTGCGGAATATGACATGTGGCTTGATAGATTATTCAATGAACCGCATGCTTGGGTAGATGAAGGGGTTCTATTTGATTCTGGCGAATTCACAGGACTCACCTCACAAGAAGCTCGGGAGAAAATCACTGAGAAATTTGGCAAGACAATTATTAAATACAAGTTGCGGGATTGGGTATTCTCAAGACAGAGATACTGGGGGGAGCCGATACCAGTAGTGCATTGTAAGAAATGCGGTGTTGTGCCAGTGCCGGAGAAAGATTTACCGGTAGAGTTGCCGGTGGTAGAGAAATACGAGCCGGGACCGGACGGTGAGTCGCCACTCGCTAATATAGCCGAGTGGGTAAATGTGGCGTGCCCAAAGTGTGGCGGAGAGGCTAAAAGAGAAACAGATGTCATGCCCAACTGGGCCGGCTCTTCTTGGTATTTCCTGCGGTATTGCGACCATGAAAATGAAAAGGAGTTTGCATCTATGAAGAAATTAAAATATTGGATGGGGGTTGACTGGTATAACGGAGGTATGGAACACACAGTACTCCATCTCCTGTATTCGCGTTTCTGGAATAAATTTCTCTATGATTTGAAACTTGTTTCCACAAGCGAGCCGTACAAGAAACGTACTTCCCATGGGCTTATCCTTGCTGAAGGTGGAGAAAAGATGAGCAAGTCGAAGGGCAATGTTATTAATCCTGACACAATAGTAGAACGCTTCGGCGCAGACACTCTGAGACTTTATGAGATGTTTATGGGTCCTTTCGAGCAGGCAATCGCTTGGAGTGAAGCATCTCTTGTCGGTCCGCGCCGATTTTTAGAGAAAGTGTGGAGATTACAATCCAAAGTTTCGAAAGGTCAGACCTTAAGTACTGATTCCCAAGGTCTGACCTTGGTGCATCAAACTATAAAAAAGGTTTCAGAGGATATAAAGTCGATGGGATTCAATACCGCCGTCTCAACTCTTATGATTTATGCCAATACTCTGGACAAACAAGAGAAAGTTTCTCAAAAAGAATTTGAAACCCTGCTTTTCCTCTTGGCACCGTTTGCTCCGCATATCACGGAAGAATTATGGAGAACTCTTGGGCACCCAAATTCTATCCACACCGAGAACTGGCCGACCTACGACCAGAAAAAGATTGAAAAAGATGAAATCACTCTCGCGGTACAAGTCAATGGCAAAGTGAGAGCAAGTCTCTCTGTTTCTCGTAGTCAGAGCGAAGAGGAGATTAGGGTGGCGGTGCTTTCGCTTTTGGAAGTAAAGAAATGGCTGAATGGGAAAGAACCGAAAAGAGTTATTATCGTACCCGGAAGAATTGTCAGCATTGTCACTTGACATCTGTATTGTATAGTGATACAAATACGGTAAGTTATGAGCGGAAAGATTACTTTTAACTTCAAACCCAAGGAGGTCACCCGGCACCTTTTGTCAATTCTTGCCAAGCGCAGTCAAGATGTTCTTGCTAGTCGATATGGGTTGGGGTCTAAGACTTCCAGACTCACTCTTGATGCTATCGGTAAGAAATACAATATCACTCGCGAACGTGTCCGCCAGATCGAGAATCACTCGCTTATCACTATCCGCAAATCGAAAGTATATAAAGATTCTGAACCCGTCTTTACTGAACTGAAAGAAATTATCATCGGTTTGGGCGGCCTGGTTTCTGAAAAAGACCTTTTAAAGCATCTGAGCGCAGATTCACATATCCAAAACCATTTCCATTTTCTGCTCGTTATTGGTGAGGAATTTAAGCGCGAGAAGGAGGACGAAGAATTCAGGCATCGCTGGCACGTCGATGCGGAATTGTCAGACAAGATCAAGACGGCTCTTCGCAAACTGTATGCCAAGCTCTCCGATGATGAGCTGGTATTTGAAAGCGACCTCATCAGTTCTTTCCTCGAGGAGGTCAAAGATTTAAACGAGAAGTATAAAAATGATGAAGTAATCAAGCGCTGGCTCTCTCTTTCCCGCAAAATCGGCAAAAACCCCCTAGGCGAATGGGGGCGCTTCTCTTCTTCCAATGTCAATGCCAAGGGTATGCGCGATTTCGCCTTCTTGGTTATCAGGAAGCATGGCTCTCCCATACATTTCAAAGACGTTGCCAAAGCCATTACTCAATACTTCAATAAGAAAGCACACGTGGCGACTACTCACAATGAACTCATCAAAGACCCCCGATTTGTCCTAGTCGGTCGCGGGCTTTACGCTCTCTCTGAATGGGGATATATGTCAGGTGTAGTCAAAGACGTTATCAGAAAAATCTTAGAAAAAGAGGGACCTTTGCCGAAGGAGAAAATTATCGAAAAGGCTCTGAAAGAACGTTACGTCAAAGAAAACACTATCCTTGTCAATCTTCAGAATCCCAAGTATTTTAAGAAAGACCTCGCCAATCGCTACCACAACGTGTAAAATAGGGGGATGCTTGAGGATTTCATTTCTCTTTTCCAAACTGGTTTTTACCTGAAGGTCTGGCGATTCGCTCTCGTAACCTGGCCTGTCTGGTTGCCTCTCTTTCTGGTCAGTCTTCTCTTTCATACTTGGTTTTCTTATAAGCGCCGGGAGTGGCTTAAAAAACAGGGAAGCATCCTTCTGGAAATAAGAATTCCGAAAAATACCGACAAATCACCAGCCGCCATGGAGATGGTTATAGAAGGAATTTGGGAAGATGTCATAGGTTCACTGACGGGCGCTTATTTGGGAGGTGAACTTAGAGACGTTTTTTCTCTGGAGATAGCGTCAATCGGTGGCGAAGTAAAATTCTTCATTTGGTCATTTCCTAAGTGGAAAAATATTATAGAATCGAGAATTTATACCCACTATCCCGGCGCCGAAGTCATAGAAGTGGAAGATTACGCTGTTAAGGTCATCTTTGACCCGGAGAAGATGAATTTGTGGGGCATCACTACCAGACTTGTCAAGCCGGATGCTTATCCGATTAAGACTTATATAGACTTTGAGCTTGATAAAGGCAATAAAGAACAAGAAGAAATAGTGGACCCGCTTGCTCCCGTCCTAGAATATCTCGGCACGCTTAAACCCGGAGAGCAGGCGTGGATTCAGATTCTGATTCAAGGCCATCGCAAGGAAGGCTTTCAAGACATACGCTTGTTCAGTAAACCGGATTGGAGGGAAGGTATTAAGAAAGAAATAAAGAAAATTATTGAAGAAGAGCCGTTTATCAAACCCGAAGTGGGCCAACCTGCCAGTCTTTTTAATCTCACCAAGATTCAAGCTGACACTATTGCGTCAATTCAACGCAATTCTGCCAAACTCGCTTTTGATTCCATGCTGAGGGTAGTTTATGTGGCGCCCAAGGAAATATATGTCAGGACAAGAGGTGTGGGGATTATCGGCAGTATGCGCCAGTTCGGTTCCAAGACTCTCAATGGTATTCGGCCGCACAAGTTTATTCCCGGTATTGTTTATCCCTGGGAAGATTTCCTTGATATCAGGAGGAGATATAACCAAAGAACACTGCTCGAAGCGTATAAAAGACGTTCTGTCTTCAATGTGCCGTTCAAGCACGTGTTTGGCAAACCATATGTTCTGACGACCGAAGAGCTAGCCACCATCTTTCACTTTCCTGGGGCGACAGTGACTACCCCGACTCTCACCCGCGTGCCTTCGAAAAGAGCGGAAGCCCCGTCGAACTTGCCTATATAATGTTGAGAACTTACATTTTGTTTTTAGGCCTAGTCTTGTTTATTATCTGTTTCTTTCCGACTACTCCTCCGTTTTCTTTTCCTTCCGGCTCTTTTGTTACTATTCCGGAAGGTGCCGGACTCTACACGCTAGCGGAAAGTCTGAAACAGGACAGAGTAATACGTTCCTCGTTCTGGTTTCGCGTAGTCGCTATCGTGCTTGGCGGAGAGCGTGATATGAAAGCGGGTCGATATCTGATGTCTCGTCCCCAAAACGTGTTTGTCATCGCCTGGCGAGTGTTCCACGGAGATTACGATATAGAAACGGTCAGACTGACTATTCCGGAAGGCTTCACGGTCAAGAAGATCTCCGCGCTTTTTGACGAGAGATTCACTTTCTTTGACCACGCGGATTTTGTGACTCGGGCACCGGAAGGTTTTCTTTTTCCCGATACTTATTTTATACCGGTGACCGCTACGGCCTCTTCAACCATCAAACTGCTCGTCGACAATTTCACCCGCAAAATTTTCCCGACCATATCGGACATAGAATTTTCCGGCAAAACACTCAAAGAAATTATCACTATGGCCTCACTTCTCGAAGCGGAAGCTAAAACTAAAGAAGAGCGAGAAAAGGCTTCAGATATCCTCTGGAAACGCCTCAAGCTTGGTATGCCCTTGCAGGTTGATTCGGAAACGGGTACTTACGAATTTGTGGGTTTGCCGGAAAATCCCATCAACAACCCCGGGTTAGTCTCGATTGAAGCCGCTCTTCATCCCACCGCGACGCCCTATCTCTATTTCTTGACAGGCAATGACGGTAACATGCACTATGCTAAGACTTTCAATGAACATAAAGAAAACATCGTCAAGTATCTCTCCCCGTAAAGCCATGCTTGCCGGCAGGAAGGTTTTTGTCGGACTTTCCGGCGGGGTAGACAGCGCTGTCTCTGCAGCGCTACTGAAAAAGCGTGGGTTTGATGTCATGGGTGTTTTTATTAAAGTCTGGCAACCGAACTTTTTGCCTTGCAGTTGGAGAGATGAGCGACGTGACGCTATGAAAGTGGCACTCGCGCTCAATATTCCGTTCCTCTTTTTTGATTTTGAACAAGAGTACAAGAAGGGCGTAGTGGACCAGATGATAGCAGAATACAAGGTTGGTCGAACTCCGAATCCCGATGTGCTCTGCAATAAAGAAGTTAAATTCGGCGCCTTTTGGAAGAAAGCAAGAGAAATGGGAGCAGATTATATTGCAACGGGACATTATGCTCAGATTGAAAATGGAAAACTAAAGGAAGGGAAAGACAAAGAAAAAGATCAAAGTTATTTTCTCTGGACTCTGACTCAAGACGATCTTTTCCATACGCTCTTTCCAGTCGGTGATTTAGAAAAAAGCGAAGTGCGCCAATTGGCTCGAAAATATAATCTTCCCGTCTCTGAAAAGAAGGATAGTCAAGGCATTTGTTTCTTAGGCGATGTCAGTATGGACGAATTTCTTTCCCATTTTATCTCAACTCGGCCGGGGGATGTATTAAATACTAAAGGCGAAATTATAGGAACTCACAGGGGAGCGTCCCTCTACACTATTGGAGAGAGACATGGCTTCGAAATCCTGAAGAAGAAGTCAGACGATGGTGCATTCTACATCCTGTCTAAAGATATGGGGGCAAATACCATCACAGTCTCTAACCAAAAACCGGAAATAATTTCGTTGTCATCGACCCAAATTACTGTCAAGGACGTTAGCTGGCTTACGGAGGCAACGCCTCCGTTGATTTGTCGAGCTCGAATTCGATATCGAGGAGAGAAATTACCAGTTGTAATCAAACTTGGACACGCCGTGTCCAAGCGGATTATTGTGGAATTTAGAGAGCCGGTGCGGGGACTTTCCCCCGGTCAGTCGATAGTTTTCTACTTGCCCGCCGAAGCTTCAGCGAAGGCGGGTGGCGGTGATACCTGTCTCGGTGGCGGAGTGATGGATAGGATTGCGTAGAGTATAATAAACGGGTGACAAATCCGGCCCACCCAATAATGGTCCTCAAGGCGGACGGTAAACGCGAGGTCTTTGACGAAGAGAAGCTGCGCGCCTCACTTCTCCATTCTGGCGCGACGGAAGAAGCCGCTGAGAAAGTCATATCACATGTTTTACCCGAGCTTCGTGATGGCATGACGACAAATGATATTTATGAACATGCCTTTTCTGTTCTTCAGAAAATAAGTAAACCAGTTGCCAGGAGTTATTCTTTGCGTCGCGCAGTCATAGACCTAGGACCGTCGGGTTTTCCCTTTGAGGATTTTATAGCTCGAGTGCTCGAAGCCAAAGGATTCAAATGCGAGACTCGTCAGACGGTACTCGGCGGATGTGTACCGCACGAAGTGGATGTGATAGCTTACAATGAAAAGAAACTTGTTATGGTAGAGGCCAAGTTCCACAATGAGCTTGGTACCAAATCAGACTTGAAGGTGGCGCTCTACATCAAAGCGCGATTTGATGACCTTGCCGAAAACGTCTTCGATTACGGTGGCGTTAACAGACATATTACTGACTCTTGGCTTGTGACCAATACCAAGTTCTCAAGTACGGCTATCCACTATGGCGTCTGTAAAAATCTGACGATGATTGGGTGGAATTATCCGGAGAAGGGAGGCCTCCAAGATATGATAGAAGATGAAGGTTTGCACCCTGTCACCTGCCTTGTCTCGCTCTCTGCTTCTGACAAAAGGATGCTTCTTGATGAAAGAATAGTCCTTTGTTCTGATATCAAGAAAAATCCGAAATTATTGAACCAATTTCTCGGTAGGACTTTTGATATCAAGCCAGTCATTAATGAAATCGAAGAACTATAGGGCATGAACGAAAAAGACGAAGCTCTAAAGAAAATTAAAGATGAGGTCATCGGTCTAAGCGCTTCGCCGCTTTATGCTGAACGAGTAAAGAACAAATATTTCCCGGTGATAGGGGAGGGCAGCCACTCGGCCGAAATAATGTTTGTCGGCGAGGCGCCGGGAGAGAACGAAGCAAAGTCCGGTAGGCCGTTTTGCGGGCGGGCGGGAAAAGTGCTTGATGAGCTTCTGGCTTCCGTTGGGATAGAGAGAAAAGATGTCTATGTGACAAATATTGTCAAAGACCGCCCGCCCGGCAACCGTGACCCGTCTCCTGATGAGATAGCAATTTACGCGCCGTTTCTCGACCGCCAGATAGAAATTATAAGGCCCAAGGTCGTGGCCACGCTCGGCCGGTTCTCGATGTGCTATGTTATGAATCGTTACGGTCTTGAATGGGAAATGGCTCCCATCAGTATTCTGCATGGCAAAATTTTCTCCGCCAACCTGTCTGCGCAAGCAGGGGACTTTAAATTTGTGCCTCTCTATCACCCCGCCGCCGCCATTTACAATCAGCATCTTCTCGGCACCCTCAAGGAAGATTTCAAAGCGCTTAAGTCCCTCGTTTAATCATGCTATATTCATCTAATGCAATCTAAAGAAATTCGGCAGAAATTTCTAGATTTTTTTAAGACAAATGGTCATGTCATTAGGCCTTCTTCTTCGCTTGTGCCAGAGAACGACCCGTCAGTGCTTTTCACTACTGCAGGGATGCAACAGTTCAAACCGTATTATTTGGGCAAACTTTCCCCTTACGGAAACCGTGTCGCTTCATCTCAAAAATGTGTTAGGACATCAGACATAGAAGAAGTTGGAGATGATACGCATTTAACATTCTTTGAGATGCTCGGCAATTTCAGTTTCGGAGATTATTGGAAGGAAGATGCTATCAAATATGCTTATGAGTTTATAACTAAAGAATTAAAACTCGAGATAGACTACGTTTCTGTTTTCAAAGATGGTGAAAGCGGGGTTCCCGCTGACGAAGAATCTCGAAAGATATGGAAGTCGGTCGCTTCTAATCTTAAGATAAAGGATCATAAAAAAGAAGAAAATTTCTGGGGACCGACTGGCACAGAAGGCCCGTGTGGTCCGACTACTGAAATCTATATAAATGGAGTTGAAATCTGGAATATTGTGTTCAATGAATATTATAAAAATAAAGAAGGACAGTTTACACGATTAGAGCAGACAGGTATCGATACTGGCATGGGTCTTGAAAGATTAGTTAAGGTTATTCAAAAAGTTCCTACGGTCTTTGACACCGATCTTTTCGTTTCACTTCTTTTACCGCTTCAGCACAGTGACCAGAATAAGAGGTCGGCGAGAATCATTGTGGATCATATTCGTACCTCTATATTTATGATCGCTGATGGAGTGATACCATCCAACGCCGGCCGAGGATATGTTTTACGTCGGCTCTTGCGCCGGTCTTATGTGCACGCGAGAAAAATTGGTGCAGAAACTGAAGTCTTGAATACTGTTGCCAATTTAGTAATTGAACATCCGAGCTATAAAGAGCTTTATCTTTTTGACCCAGAAACCAGAAGGGTAGTAATGAACGAGATTGAGAAATTCAAAAAAGCTCTCGAGACTGGCCTCAAGCAGGTGGAGAAAGGCGATGACCCCTTTATTCTCTTTACTCGTTACGGATTACCTTTGGAAATTATCGAAGAAATAGTGCCTGTCGACCGAGTTAAATTTCAAGCCCAAATGGAAGAACATAAGCACATTTCTAGTGTGGCTGGGGAGAAAAAATTTGAAAAGTAAGTTATAATACAAAAGATGCCGAAAAATATTGAAGACATTATCGTGCCGGAAAGAAGAAGGAGTATCAGGGACATCCCTATCCCGAATAGCCGTAGGAACAATAATGGGTATCATCCTCCCATCCCTCCCCGTGGCAATTTTGACGCCCTTCAAATAGAAAAAGATTATTCAATCCCACCCCATCCAATCAAGAGACAAGGGTGGCGGAGCAGAAAAAATGTGTGGATGGCGACAGGTATAGCTCTCTTGGTACTCATTTTCGCCATACTTTCTCTTTTCAATGGGGCGACCTTGGCTTATGTGCCCAAATCTGTCGCTCTCTCGTTCGACCACGACGTTTACACGGCACGTAAGACTGGAGAGGACGGACTTTTCTATAATATTATTAAGCTCTCCGGAGACAAAGACTTAGAAGTGTCTGCGTCTGGAGAAGAAGAAGTTCGGAGAAAAGCCAACGGCACTATCATTATCTACAATGCTAGCACCAATAAGCAGAGATTAAGGGCGACCACGCGCTTCGAGACTCCAGACGGCAAAGTTTATCAGGTCGAAAATGCCATCACTATACCCGGTAAGAAGATGACAAGTGGCGTCGAGGAGTTAGGTACTCTTGAAGTTACAGTCTCTGCCGAGCAACCCGGGGAGGAGTTTAATATCGGTCTCACAGATTTTACCCTTCCTGGTCTGAAGGGGACGTCGCTCTTCTCGTCTGTTTATGCTCGCTCAAAAACCAAGATGTCTGGAGGATTGGCCGGTGTCCAGAAGATAGTTGAGAGCGGAGAGATGGCGCGAGTGAAGACAGAACTCGAGAAGGCGTTAAGGGACGAACTTATATCCGAAGCCAGAGCTCAAGTGCCAGAGGATTTTATCTTACTGCCGTCCCTCTCTTCCGTGACTTTTGAGGATTTGCCTCTGACAGACTCTTTGAGTAAAAACAGCGCGACAGTCAATGTGCGTGCCGATTTATTGGGCATCATGTTTAAAAGAAACGATTTGTCTAATCACCTTGCTCTCGATAAAATCACGCTTGCTTCCGGCGAGTCGGTTGACATTATTGAACTCGACTCACTTAATTTTGCTTTCGCGGACACTCTCCCGGTTGGCTTGTCATTATCAAATGAAGTTAAGTTCTCCGTTACCGGCGAGGCCATAGCTGTATGGTTTACAGATGAAGTGGCTCTGAAAGCAGATTTAGTCGGCAAACACAAAGGAGATATTCCCTCTATCCTTAACAATTATCCGGCTGTGCGCTCTGCGACCGCCACTATCCGGCCGTTTTGGAAAAAGTCCTTCCCATCTGATAGCGCGGACATATCAATGAAGAAACTCCCCGTCAAGTAATATATGCCGCAAAACAAATCCTCGGATTTGGAGAGAACAGGTATTGTCATTGAATCTCTGCCGAATATCATGTTTCGGGTCAAGCTCGATGGCACAGATGAGGAAATCCTTTCTTATCTCTCCGGCAAAATGCGTCTTCATCGCATTCGGGTACTGGTGGGTGACAAAGTGCTCCTAGAGCTCGAACCCTACGGCGGCAAGGCCCGCATCACCAAACGGCTCTAGACCCCGTCTGACGAGGTAGACAAAAAAACGAAGTTAAGCTAGAATGCGGGCTTGTTATGAAAGTTAAGGCGGCGGTTAGAAAGCTATGCGCGAAGTGCCAAATAGTCCGTAGAAAGGGCTATGTTTATGTAACTTGCAAAGCCAATCCACGACATAAGCAAAGACAAGGCTAGATGAGAATACTCGGTATCACCATTCCAGAGGAAAAGCGTATTGATATTGGTCTTACGGCCATTTTTGGCATTGGTCGTCCTCGCGCCCAAGCCATCCTCGCCAAAGCCAATGTGTCTCCGGGAAAGAAATCAAAAGAAGTAAGCATACAGGAGGAAAATAAAATTCGCTCGGTGATTGAAAGTTTCACTCTTGAGGGCGATCTGAAAAGAGAAGTGGCGGGCAATATCAAACGGCTCAAAGACATCAAAACTTACCGGGGTCTGCGTCATACGCGTAATCTTCCGGTGCATGGTCAACGTACCAAATCTAATGCTCGGACGAAACGTGGCGTGAGAAAAACCATGGGCACGGGACGCAAGGTGGCTGAGAAGAAATAGCAGGCGGGTAGCACACAATAGATAAAAATGGGAAAGAAAAAGATAGCTATAGTCGAAGATAAAATAGAAGAGAAGGCAGTAGAGGCCGGAGTTGTTAAAGAGCAGAAGCCGAGCAAGAGACGCGTTGACTCCGGTGTTCTCTACGTTGAGTCGACTTTCAACAATACCAAGTTGACACTCGCCGATGGTAAAAGCAATACTCTCGCATGGTCTTCAAGTGGCAGTCTCGGATTCAAAGGAGCTAAGAAAGGCACTCCCTTTGCCGCCGCCAAAGTAGGGGAGGCCTTGGCGCTCAAAGCCCAGAATCTGGGTATTAAAGAGGTTAAGGTGATAGTCAAGGGTGTTGGTTCCGGTCGGGAGTCGGCTATCAGGGGGTTTATTTCTAAAGGTATAAATCTGACCACTATTCAAGATAAGACTGCGGTGCCCCACAACGGTCCCAAACCTCCTAAGCCCAGGAGAACCTAAATAATTATGCGAATAGGACCTAAATATAAAATAGCGAGACGCTTGGGCGCACCGGTTTTTGAGAAGACGCAGACTCCGAAGTACGCACTTTCACTTGCTCGTAAGGAGAGAAGTGATAACAAGGGCCGGAGGAAGCCGAAAAGTGAATTTGGTCGTGAGCTTATAGAAAAACAGAAAGCTCGCTTCAGCTATGGTGTTGGAGAAAAACAATTCCGAAATTACGTCACAAAGGCACTTCATTCTCCAGACCCTATCCAGAAACTTTTCGGTATTCTTGAGAGCCGGCTCGACAATGTTCTCTATCGAGCCGGCTTGGCGAAAACGCGTGCCCAAGCTCGTCAGGCCGCGAATCATGGGCACATCATGATTAATAATATTCGCGTGACCATACCGTCTTTTCTTCTCTCGGAAGGGGATGTCGTCAGTTTGCGTGCTGGCTCCGCCACGGGTCCTCTCTTTGGAGAAGTGACAGAAAGGATGAAGACTATGACTATGCCGGTCTGGCTCAAGGTTGATTCTGCTGACAAATCCGCGGCTGTTGTGGGACAGCCGGTCTATGTAGAGCGAGAAAGTATCTTCGACCTCGGGGTGGTGATTGAATTCTATAATAGGTAGTGTTACAATTTAAACTTATTTTTTACATTTTTTATGGCTGACTACACAATACTTTTGCCTTCCAAACCAAAGGTAATCTCAGAAGAAGGGGAAAGCGGTGTCTTCGAGATTGAGGGACTTTACCCCGGCTATGGTCACACTCTCGGCAACAGCCTTCGTCGTATTATTCTCTCTTCTTTGCCGGGAGTAGCTATCACTTCTGTCAAGATTACGGGTGTCAGCCATGAATTCTCCGTCTTAGAGGGAGTCAAAGAGGACGTTGTCACCATACTCCTCAACCTTAAGAAGATTCGCATGCGCTTCACTACCGATGAACCCCAAACTCTTTATCTCAAAGTCAAGGGGGAAAAGGTAGTTCGAGCCTCTGATTTAGAGGCGCCGGGTCAGGTGGACATTCTCACCCCAGATGAAATTATCGCTACCGTCATTGGTAAAAATACGGTGCTCGACATGGAAATCAAGGCAGAAAAAGGCCTCGGCTTTATGCCCAAGGAAATGATTGAGAAATCCCGCGTCGATATCGGCACCATTGCCCTTGATGGCATCTTCACTCCTATTCGTCGCGCAAGCTACGAGGTTGAGAATATGCGGGTCGGGGATAGAACCGATTTCAATAAGTTAAGGATGTCCATCGAGACTGACGGCACGGTTTCTCCTGCATCCGCTCTCTCTTCCGCTATTGAGATTATGATAAATCAACTCAAGGCCATTGTCGGTTTCAAAGAAGACGAACTAGTGGCAGAGGAGAAGAGCATTCAAGAAGACCGAGGTTCGGTTTCCAGGTCGGCAGTTGATCCCGAAGTGCTTAAAACGCGTGTGGAATCTCTGAATATTTCCCCCCGCGCCCGAAGCGCCCTTTCTCTCGCCAACATCCGTACAGTCGGCGGTCTCACCCGCAAGAAAGAGAAAGACTTGCTTGACATTGCCGGTCTCGGTGCCAAAGGTATTCAGGAAATTAAGAAAGCGCTCGGTGAATTTGGTATTACATTGAAGTAAGTCGAAAGCATATGCGCCATCATAACTCCAACAGAAAATTTGGCCGTGAAAGAAACCAGAGAAGGGCTTTGCTTAGGTCGCTCGCATACGCGCTCGCTCTCAATGGCAAAATCAAAACTACAGAGCCAAAAGCAAAGTCACTACGGCCGTATATGGAAAAACTTGTCACTTTAGGTAAAAAACAAACTCTTGCTTCTCGTCGCCTGCTCGAAAGTCGAGTCGGTTCCAAAGCCGCTAAAAAGATTACGGGGGAACTGTCGGTGACATACAAGGATAGAGCTGGTGGCTACACTCGAATTACCAAGATGGGACCACGGACGAGTGATGCAAGCCCTATGGCTATCATAGAATTTGTATGAAGAAACATATTGTTGACGCTAAGGACAGAGTACCAGGACGAGTGGCTACGGAAGTGGCCGTGCTTTTAATGGGTAAAAATCGGACAGACTTTGCTAGAAATCGCATTCCGGACATTGAGGTGGAAGTGATTTCTAGCTCTCAAATGTCGCTTAGTGCTAAAAAATTAAGAGAAAAAATGTACTCGAGCCACTCCGGTTTTCCCGGTAGTCTCAAGAGGCGCTCGCAAGATTATGTGGTTAAGACTGGAGGAGCAAAGGAAGTGCTTCGTCGGGCCGTCTATGGCATGCTTCCGAAAAATAAATTACGCGCCCAAATGATGAAGCATTTGAAAATCAAGTAAAAGCATGGTCGCAAAAAAGGAAAATTACACAGAAGCGGTGGGTAGGAGGAAAACCTCCGTGGCCCGGGTGCGTATTACTCCCGCCTCCCAGGTCTCTGTTTCTGTCAACAATAAGAAATTTGAGCAATATTTCCCCACCCCCGCCCTTCAGAAGACCGTTCTGTCTGTTTTTAATGATACGGAAAATAAGTTTCTCGTGACGGCTAGACTTAATGGCGGCGGTATTTCCTCACAAGCCGAAGCACTCCGACATGGTTTAAGCCGGGCGCTTGTTTCTTTCGACCCGAACCTGCGCACACGACTCAAGGTCAAAGGATTTCTCAAGCGCGACCCTCGCGCCAAAGAACGCAGAAAGTTTGGTCTCAAGAAAGCCCGCAAGGCTCCGAAGTGGAGCAAGCGTTAGATTCTATTTTTACTATGGATGAAAAAAAAGATATTGAATTGGATAAAGAATGCCTAGACGACTCTGTCGTGACCGAAGAGTATGCGCAGGACAGAGTCAAAAAACTTCGCGAGAAACTCAAGGAGGCGGAGACCAAGGCCAAGGAATATCTTGATGGATGGCAGAGAGCACAGGCAGATTTTGCCAATCTTCGCCGGCGCGACGAAGAGGCCAAGTTCGAGTTTGTGAAATTTGCAAACCTGTCTTTCATTGGGGAATTGATCCCAGTACTTGACAGTTTTAATCTAGCCCTTTCTCACGGAAACAAAGACGTGAAGCCTGTTCATGACCAATTTTTTTCCATACTTAGACAGAATGGCTTAGAAGAATTAAATCCGATGGATGAAATGTTTGATCCAAAGTATCATGAGACAATCGGAGTTGTACCAACGGACGAGCCGGAGAAAGACCATAAAATTCTTGAAGTTATACAGAAAGGTTATATACTGGTTGGGAAAATTATCAGACCCGCCAAGGTAAAGATTGGCGAATTTAAAAGCCCCGAAGGGGTCCCTTTGGGATAAAAATAGGAGAATATCATGGCTAAAATAATTGGAATTGACCTGGGTACCACTAACTCTGCCGTAGCAGTGATGGAAGCTGGCAGTCCGAAAATTATAGAAAACGCCGAAGGGGCGCGCACCACGCCCTCTATCGTAGCCATTTCCAAAACTGGCGATCGTTTGGTGGGACTCTTGGCCAAGCGTCAGGCGGTCACCAATCCTAAAAACACAATTTTCGGCATCAAGCGTTTCATCGGTCACACTTTCTCCGACCCGGCGGTCCAGAAAGACAAGGCTACCGTGCCTTTCGAAGTACTCTCCGCTTCTGATGGCTCCGTTATGGTGAAGATGTCTGATAAAGAATACCGTCCGGAAGAGATTTCCGCGATGATTCTCGGCAAGCTAAAAGTGGACACCGAGGCCAAGCTCGGCCAGAAAATCACGGAAGCCATCATCACCGTACCGGCTTATTTCAATGACGCTCAAAGAAAGGCGACTAAAGATGCCGGTCAGATCGCGGGGCTGGATGTCAAGCGCATCATCAACGAACCGACTGCCGCCGCCTTGGCTTACGGTTTCAACAAAAAAAAGAATGAGAAAATCGCCGTCTTCGATTTCGGTGGCGGTACTTTTGATATCTCGATACTCGAGGTGGGTGATGATGTGGTGGAAGTCAAGTCCACTGACGGCGATTCCCACTTGGGAGGCAAGGACATTGACCAGAAGGTGCTCAACTACATTGCGGAAGAGTTCAAGAAAGAGTCCGGCATAGATGTCAGAAGGGACGCTTTGGCGCTTCAGCGTCTCGATGAAGCCGCCGAGAAGGCAAAAATTGAACTCTCCACCGCCACCGAGACGGAGGTCAATATACCCTTTATCACTTCCGATGCGTCGGGCCCTCGACACTTACTTCTTAAACTTTCCAGAGCCAAGCTTGAAGAGCTCTCCAGAGAATTCGTGGATCGCGCAATGGAAATTACCAAGCGTGCTATGGAGGCATCTCCTTTTAAGGTCGGCGATTTGCAGGAAGTGATTCTGGTGGGAGGGCAGACGCGGATGCCCGCGATGGTCGAGGTGGTCAAAAAATTCTTCGGTAAGGAACCGAACAAATCCATCAATCCCGACGAAGTGGTGGCCCTCGGCGCCGCTATCCAGGGAGGGATTCTCGCCGGTGATGTTAAAGACGTTCTGCTCCTCGACGTCATTCCGCTCTCGCTTGGCATTGAGACTATGGGCGCCGTAGCCACTAAACTAATCGAGAAAAATACCACCATTCCGTCGGCAAAGTCACAAGTATTTTCAACTGCCGCCGATAATCAAACTTCCGTTGAAATCCATATTGTCCAAGGCGAGCGGGCTATGGCGGCTGACAACAAATCTCTCGGCCGATTTATTCTGGATGGCATCCCGCCATCACCGCGCGGTATGCCCCAGATTGAAGTGACTTTTGACGTTGATGCTAACGGTATTCTAAATGTCAAGGCTAAAGACAAAACTACGGGCAAAGAACAATCCATCAGGATAGAAGCAAGCTCCGGTCTGTCGAAAGAAGAGATTGAAAAAATGCAGAAAGACGCGGAAACTAATGCCGCGGAGGACCAAAAGAAAAAAGATTTGGTTGATGCAAAAAATATCGCCGAACAACTCATTTATACGGCGGAAAAGTCTCTGAAAGACAATGCTAATGTGCCGGATGATATTAAGGTCCTAGTCAATGACAAAATTATGGGACTCAAGAAAGAAAAAGAAAGTGGTACGATTGATTCGATTAAATCGGCTACGGAGACGCTCTCTACCGAACTGCAAAAAATCGGCGAATATATGGCTAAGAATCCGCCGACTAGTGAATCACCAAAGACAGAGGGGGGGGTAAAAGATGCTGAAGTAAAAGAGGAGGAACCCAAAAAGGATGAGGAGAAGAAATGAAAGATTACTACAAAATCCTAGGGATTAATAGAAACGCTTCGGAGGAGGAAATAAAAAAGGCCTTCCGTAAACTCGCGCATGTCCATCATCCCGACAAGTCCGGAGGCAATGAAGCGAAGTTTAAGGAAGCGAGCGAAGCCTATACGGTGCTCTCCGATAAAAAGAAGCGCGCCCAATATGACACTTTTGGTTCCGCGGGTTCTCAAGGTGGGCAGGGCAGTGGCGGGGCAGGCTTCGACCCATCTGGTTTCGGTTTCGATTTCTCCGGTTTCGGCAACGCCGGCTTCGATACGGGTGATTTAGGAGATATTCTTTCTAGCATCTTCGGTGGTCGTCGTGTCCGACGCGGACGTGACATTGCGGTGGATATTGAACTCTCTTTCCAAGAGTCAGTCTTTGGCGCGGAGAGAAAAGTAGTCATTAATTCAAAGTTTGTTAAGCAGAAGGAAGTCTCAATCGGCGTGCCGCCCGGTATTGACGACGGTCAGATGATTCGTCTCACCGGTCAGGGCGAAATTCTCGAGGGCGGGGTGCCGGGCGACTTGTATGTCAAAGTCCATGTTCGTAAGCATCCGTATCTGCGTAAAGAAGGATACAACCTGATCATGGATTTGGAAATCAAACTGACCGAGGCGCTCCTCGGCGCGGAAAAAGTCATTCATACTCTTGACGGGGAAATTACCTTAAAAATTTCAGCCGGTACTAAACACGCCACTATTCTACGAGTGAAGGGTAAAGGAGTTCCGACTTCGGCGGGCAAGCGGGGCGATCTCTATATCCGTATCTCCGTGCAAATTCCGGACAGAATTTCCAAAGATGCCCGCCAAGTCGTTGAAGAATTAAAGAAGTTAGGGTTATAATAATCTTAAATGCATTTCGGAGAACACTTGATGATAGATGGATACAGGGGCAATAAAGACAAGCTCAATGACGAGAGTTTGGTAATGCGATGTCTCCGGGAATTGCCAGGAAAACTTGATATGGGAATTTTGATGGAGCCGCAGATTGTCCATGCGCCGAGCAATGATAAAAAAGATCCGGGTGGCTGGACGGGCTTCGTGGTCATTGCCGAAAGCCACATCAGTATTCATACGTTTCCTCTGCGCGGTTTTGTCAGTATCGATGTGTATAGTTGCAAGAATGGTATGGACACTGATTTGATATTAAAATACTTCAAGGAAAAATTTGGACTAAAGGATATTGAGCAGAATTTTATAAAAAGAGGCGCTCGGTATCCGAAGAAGAATATTTATTAATATTATCACAAGCAGTTGACATAGAGATATTACTCGTGCTAT
>Ga0209542_10002938_pt1 | contig 37282 bp, 54 predicted proteins | sample RifCSPhighO2_01_FD_184028 | JGI IMG/M metagenome (GOLD analysis project Ga0209542, IMG submission 184028) | Soil microbial communities from Rifle, Colorado - Rifle CSP2_plank highO2_0.1 (SPAdes) (version 2) | ecosystem: Environmental > Terrestrial > Deep subsurface > Rock core/Sediment ... | reverse complement strand
TGTGCGATTACCGACCCCGTCGCCCCCCCGCCTATGATTAAGACTTTCATATTCTAATCTTACCCCTCCGCCATCACCCCCAGCCACTTGACAAAAATATTAAATTTATGCTAAGCTTGTTTCTAGGAAAGGAGACCGAACATGAAAGAATCGAAACTTTTGGCGAAAGAGATGCTCGCTGACAAAATAGCGCTGAGAAAATCAGATGCTATAAAAAAACGTTTGGTTGACAAGGCAAAATTAATTGTCGAGGAACTTGAGAGGAGTTGTGCTTGCGGGCCACCCAGTGGCCATTACCAAGATAAATGGCAAATACCCGATCTTCCTCAAGGAAATATTGATATGCAAATAGACATGGAAGAGCTTTATCATAATGAAAGACTTGGTACGCGCATCAATGTAAGATTTGGCGGGAAAGCGGTATTTGTGGGGTGGATATACGACAAATCTTTTGATGTAATGCGTTATGAAATTGAATCTTATCGGCCAGGTAGGATTTGGGAGAAAAGAATCGAGGTTTTATTTAGTACAGCAAAAGACGCTCAAACGCGCCGCCTTGATAAAGAAGTAATGACGGAACACATGGAAAAGAAACAGGAAAAACGATGCAACCAGCGTTTACTGAAATCTTACATAAAAGATATAAAACAAAATTGGGGATTATAATAAATTCTTGATTTCACTTAGCGACCCGGTCGCTAAGTTCAAAGGTCATGGGATGAAAAATTGATGAGAGAAAAGAGTTGGTTTTATTACAGAACAAGATTCTTGCTCCTTATCCCGGCGCTCCAGATTTTATTTTTGCCGATCTTAGTTTGGATTTATATTATTACCACACCTTAGAATCTCCTGATCCAAATTTTACGCTTAGCGATACAGTGTATCTGGCAACATTGTCTCCAGCCATTCAAGTTGAAAACGGGGAGCTTTTAAAAATTCGTGTCGTGTTCTCTTATCCAACCATTGAAGAAATCATGTAAAAACAAGCTCGCCCGAGCGGCCAGCCCGGCAGAGTCACCCGCCCGGACGAATGTCCATTCGGACAGGTTCTGGCGGGTTTTGTTTTACTCTAGCATCTTGACGGCCGTCAAGATGCTAGAATGACTATTTTTCAAGATTTTTTAACTCTTCGCGGACGACTTCTCTGTCGTCCCAGGGGGTTTTTGTCCCGTTGAGTCCCATAATCCAAGGCTCCGCGCCTTTGCCGGTGATTATTACAACATCTCCGGTTTTTGCGGATTTTAGCGCGCTCCGGACAGCTTCCCGACGGTCAAGGATTTTTTTGAAAACCACCTCCCCGCTCCACTCCTTAGCAAGGAGGGGATTTTGGGGAGGTTCCGAAAATCCGGCTTTAATCTCATTTAAAATAGATTCCGGGTTTTCATCATACGGATCTTCGTTCGTTAAAATAATCTCATCGCAAAATTCCGCCGCGATTCTGCCCATTTCGGGGCGCTTCCATTTGTCCCGGCCTCCGCCGGCGGAGCCCAAAACGCAGATTAATCGTCCGCCATTCTTCACGGGCGAACGCAAAGTTTCATAAACTTTACGGAGCGCATCCGGAGTATGCGCGTAATCAACCACGACCGGGAAAGGATCTTTTTGCACAAACTCCACCCTCCCCGGGACAAATTCCACTTTTTCCAGCGCGCGTTTTATCGCGTCGCGGTCTATCCCCAAAACTTTTCCGACGTGGTACGCGGCAACCGCGTTTTCTATATTAAAGTTTCCGGGAAGTTTCAGTTTAAAATCCACCGGCAAATCTTTTTTTGAATAAACAACACGTGATTCCGCCGGTATTTTGAGAAAATATTCTATTGATAGGTCCTCCCCGTTTAAAATATGTATCTTTGTTTTTTTGAAGAGTTCGGCTTTCGCTGCGCGGTATTTATCAAAGCTTCCGTGCGATTCAATGTGCTCGTGAGTTACGTTCGTAAGAATAGCGATATAAAAATCTATTCCTATGTGCCGAAATTGTTTGATTCCTTCGGAGGTAACTTCCAGAACCGCGTATTTGCAGCCTGACCTCGCGGCCTCCCTCAAAAATTTTTGCATTTTAAATCTTCCCGGCATCGTCATCTTGAGAGTGTTTTGCCGCTCCTCGCCGTTTACGCGGAATCTTAGCGAGGAAATTGACGCTGTTTTTTCGCCGGCCTCTTCTAGAATGGAAGTTATCAGGTGAACAACGGTTGATTTCCCGTTCGTGCCGGTTACTCCGATTATCCTCAATTTGCGCGAAGGAAACATGTAAACAACCGCAGCGGAGTAAGCCAAGAACAAATGGTACGCGGGCTGCAGCGCCTTAAAAATCGGTTTCGGTATAAAACGTTTTGCCAATCTTAAAACAGAATCCATTCTTGACTTTACTCTATCCTAAAATTGCGCTTTTTGCCATAAAATGCTTTTCTTTATTGAGAATGGCTTCTTTAAAATGGAAAAAATGGCCGCTCCTATCCTGTGGTTTTTTTTGTTTCTTTTCTCGGCTATCCCCGCTTTTTCTCAAGAAAAAACTGATGACGAACTCTTGGCGGAAACGGTGGCTTTATCCAAAGAAGTTAAAGAATTTGAAAAAACATTGGGGATTGAGTCGACAGAAGCCCTTACTAAAAGCACAAAGAACCAAAAAGCCATCTTTTACTTCGGAATTAATATTCAACAAAAAGGCCGGATTAACTTAAAAACGTTTTCCAGGTTGCACATTTTTTTTGAAACAGAAAAGATGCCGCCACACCAATATTCTTTATGGAGCAGACTTTACAGCGTTTATATAAGATCGGTTGGTCAATTTAGTAGCGGTGAGTCCGTAATCAATATAGATTTTGCCAAGAACACCCTTCCAAGCAAGGTCGCAACAATATTACACGAGGATTTGCATGGCAATATTTGGAGCACGGAGGCGCATCTGGCAAACACGCAAGAAACACTTGTTACGCCTTTAGGATTCCTGGTGGCACTAGAATTTTTTAAAAATAAACAAGACGCGGAAAACACTCAAGAAATTTTTCGGCAAATCAACTATTTTAGAACAATATCGCGGGAGCTTAACTCATTAGAAATAGACCTCGAAAAATTGTCTGGAGAAAAAATCCAATTTATATTTTGTTTAGAAATATATAAAGGTGAAATTTTAAAAAAATATCCGGCCTATGCGGAAAGGCTTTCTAGGGCAGTCGCTGAACGCGATGAGTGCGCCGCGGAAGAAGCGGCCGTAAGCGAAGACCTGATGTATTGGAAATATTTTGATAAAATAATTGCTCTTTATGAAAAATCTAAAAATATAAAACTTCTTATTGAAGACATGAAAAAAGCTCCCGGAAACCAAGATGAACTGGAAAAATATCTGAATAAGCTTAACGAAAAATATTCAAAAAAATAATCCCCAAGCCCCCTTACTTTAAGGGGGTATTATTTTTTAAGGCCTGTGCACAACGCTCCCTACGTAAATTATGCCTATGGAAACGGAGAGCATTATTATAAGCTCCAGAGTTTTCGTAAAAGTATAAAATTTCGTAAATACCGCAAGAAAAGCCGCGAAGATCAAAAGAGCAAGCCAGCCTATCACAAAAAACTCTCCGAAATGCCGCGCTTCCAGGGCGTACCTTCTTTTCCGCGTTTCCTTTAAAATCGTATAAATACCGACCGCTCCCAAATAAGGCTCCGCCAGGGAACGGATCAGTTTTGTGGCCACGGTCTCAAATCCGGAAACACCGCTTAAATAAAGGAAAGCAATTGCAAAAAAATAAACATAAGTAAAAACGCCCAAGAAAAAGAAAAGGATGTCCACCGTCTCTTTGAAAAAAATTTCGTTTACCCGTTCCCATACCGTTTTTGGTTCGGGTGGCTTTTGCGAGTTTAGCCCGGATTCATATATGTATTCCGTGGTGTCTTCCCACCAAGCCATTACTTTTTGAGAGCCTCTTTAAGCCGCTTATCTCGGCCTTTGATGTCTTGTGGTATTTTTTGGATCATCTCGCGCGCTTCTTTTTGCGAATATCCCAAGGAAATCAGCGCGTCCAAAATATCCGAATCGTCTTTCAACTCTTCTCCGGCTAACGATGCTTTTCCGAAACCCATTTTATCTTTCAGCTCCAGAATAATTTTTTCCGCGGTTTTTCTGCCGATACCGGAAACCTTGGTAAGATAAGAAGTGTCCCCGCTTGATATCGCGCGCTTCAGCGTGTCAACCGGAGCCATCGCCAAAACTCCCAGCGCGGACTTGGGGCCAATGCCCGAAATTGAAATAAGCATCTCAAAAAATTCTAGCTCTGCCTGATGCAAAAATCCGTAAAGTTCCATCGCGTCTTCCCTTACGTGAAGGTGCGTCCACAGCCTGGCTTCTTTTCCGTTATCCAAATTTTTATTGACGGAGGCACTGACAAAAATCTTATATCCCACGCCCCCGACCTCCAAAATAAGATGCTTTTCGCCCTTAAATATTATTTTTCCCTGTAAGCACCCTATCATGTATTCATTATAACACGGCCGCTTTTATACCCATTACAATGTTTCAAATAAATTTAAAGTATAAAAAGAGGGCGCGACCAAGTCGCGCCCTAAGGGTAAAAGAAAAAAGAAACAAGGTTTAAGAAACTGCCTGGCGGGAGCGCAGATGGACGCGCGCAGACGCAGGATGCGCAGAGTTTAAATCTTTCATTATTGCTTAGTTGGTGCTAAGCACGATTGAGGTCTATTCCTCGAACCGAAAATTCTGCTTTTAATTATACTCTTCCTATTGAAAAAGTCAAGGGTTTGAGGTAAAATATCAGGAATGTCTTTGTTCACTCTCAAATCACAATATAAGCCGGCCGGGGATCAGCCGAAAGCGATTGAAAAGCTCACAAGATTTTTAAAGTCCGGCGACCGCCATCAGACGCTTTTGGGAGTTACCGGTTCCGGAAAAACTTTTACGATGGCGAACGTCATCGCGAATTTGGGAGTTTCTGCGCTTGTAATTTCACACAACAAAACCCTTGCCGCGCAACTTTACCAGGAATTCAAATCTTTTTTCCCGGAAAACGCGGTCCATTATTTTGTTTCTTATTATGACTACTACCAGCCCGAGGCCTACATCCCCCAAAGCGACACGTATATTGAAAAGGACGCGAAGATAAACGATTTTATTGACGCAATGCGACACGCGACGACCGCGACTGCGCTCACAAGAAAAGATTTTATCATCGTCGCGTCCGTTTCCTGTATCTACGGTATCGGCGACCCGGAAGAGTACGAAAAAGCCGCGCTTCTTATAAAACCCGGAATGCAAATGGCCCAGCGGGCGTTTTTTAAAAAATTAGTTGAAATGCAATATGAGAGAAACGATTATGAAATGAAAGCTGGCGCATTCAAGGCGCGCGGAGAAGCGGTGGAGATAGCATCACCCGCCGGAGATTCGGTAATTAAAATAGAATGGAACGGGAATGTTATTGAAAAAATAGTAGAAACCGCGCCAACCGGGACGAAGTCCGACTTCTTTGGGGATCTGAAGCCGGACTTCAAGGAGGTTGACGCAATAAAAATCTTCCCCGCAAAGCATTTCGTAACTCCGCAGGATAAGCTCGGACTCGCCCTCGCAAACATTGAGTTTGAACTAAAAAACAGGATTTTGGAACTCAAAAAAGCAAACAGAATCCTTGAAGCGGAAAGGCTTAAACAGCGCACGAATTTTGATCTGAAAATGTTCAAAGAAACCGGCTATACGCACGGAATAGAAAACTACTCCAGACAGCTTTCTTTCAGAAAAGAAGGCGAACCCCCTTACACGCTTTTGGATTACCTGCCTGCAGATTTCGTAACATTCATAGATGAATCGCACATGACCATCCCGCAAATCCGCGGGATGTACAACGGCGACCGCGCCCGCAAAAATGTTTTGGTAGATTACGGGTTCAGATTGCCGTCCGCACTGGATAACCGCCCGCTTAAATTTGACGAGTTTAATAAAAGAGTCGGGCAAATAGTATACGTATCGGCAACCCCGGCCGAATATGAATTGGAAAAAAGCGGAGCATCTGTCGCTGAACAGATCATCCGTCCGACCGGCCTTTTGGACCCGCGGCTAGAGATACGCGGAACGGGCGGGCAGATCAAAGATGTAATTTCCCAGATAAAAAAACGTACGGCGAGGAACGAAAGGGTTATCGTTACAACCCTCACAAAACGGATGGCCGAAGATCTGGCGGATTTTTTAAAAGAAGAACCTGCCTCGCTGAGTCAGGGCGGGAATATAAAAGCCGAATATATCCATTCCGATATTAAAACTCTGGAGCGCCATAAAATTTTAACCGACCTGCGAAAGGGCACTTTTGATGTGATTGTCGGAATAAATTTATTGCGCGAAGGAATAGATCTGCCGGAAGTTTCTTTGGTCATTATTTTGGACGCGGATAAAGAAGGTTTTTTGCGTAACGCCAAGACCCTAATACAAACTATCGGGCGCGCGGCCAGGCACACGGAAGGCACGGTAATAATGTACGCGGACAATAAAACCGCTTCAATGAATTTTGCCGTTGAAGAAACGGGGCGCAGAAGAAAAATACAGGATGAACATAATAAAAAATACGGCATAATCCCCAAACAAATAGAGCGCGAAATAACCGAAAATATTTTCGGCGCGGAATCTGCCGGCCGCAAAATATTTGACATTACCAAAATATCCAAAGAAATCTCCAAAGAAAAACTAAAACAAGAGCTTGAAGACGAGATGCTGAAAGCCGCCAAAAATTTGGACTTTGAAAAAGCTGCCGAAATCAGGAACTTGATTAAAAATATGAAATAACTTAAGCTTTATCTATGCCAATCACTAAATCAGCTAAAAAAGCTTTAAAACAGTCCCGCTCTAGGCGCGAGAAAAATTTGGTTTGGAAAGAAAAACTAAAAAAAGCCGTAAAGTCGGCCATAGAAACGAAAACCCCGGCAACTCTTTCCGAAGCCTATAAAACTATAGATAAATCTGCCAAAGTGGGGCTGATCAAAAAAAACAAGGCGTCCCGCCTCAAATCCAAGCTCGCAAAGCTAAAATAAACCTTTCCAGGTGCTCGTAGGCATTTTTGGAATCTCTCCGCATGGCGGATTCGGCAAGAATGCCTTTTTTATAAGCATCTAACATGTGCCTTTGCTTTGCTTTCCAGAGCAGCGGGTAAATGATCTTCTCGGGAATATGCCCGGCTTCAGCGGCTTTTTTGAAAGTCAGAAGCCTGCCTTCGCCGTAAGCGGAAAAAATTTTTCCAACAAAGGGAAATGGGCTACTCGCACCAGCCTTTTTGAAGTCCGGCTTCAAATCCCCAAAGAAGTCGGACTTTTTTCCGGCTGGCGCGCCCAAAATCAACTTCTCCAATGCGTTCTCCAGAGCCCATTCGGGAGAAGCGTTCGCTCCGTTCGGGTCCGCCTCTTCCATCATCGCCTCCTTTTCAGCCGTGCCGAGCGTGAGACCAAGTTCCTGCGCTTTTTTATTAAGCCATTTATTCAATTCGCCGGCCGAGAGCGCCGCCATTTCCTGCGTTTTCTCGGAATTTTTTTTAAAATATGCCAGAACTTTCGCCTCCGGATCGCGCTCCCAGAAAACCAGAATGTCTTTAGATTTTTTTAAAATATCCGCCTTCTCTTTTAGAATTTCTAAAAGTTCCGGGGTTCTCCTTAAAACATTTTTAAAAAGGACCAGCCGGTTTTTGACGAACAAGCTCCCTTGTTCCAGCGCCAAATTCAGGCTACCGGCGCTTAAATCTTCCGTCTCGCCGTCAAATTCCTCAACCAAAAATTCTCCGGCGGGAACGCCGGTTAAGGAGGTTTTTTTAAAAAAAGCCTCCCTGAATTCGCGGAGTTTTTTCGCGGCGCGGTAGGAATTCGCGCCGAAGATAAAATATATCATGCCTGCTCGTTATTAGTATTTTTTCGCAAGAACCTCTCTGATTTTCGTTATAATTTCGCCGGGCGTAAAATGGGCTTTTACCATAAACGCCTCCGCTCCGCCCGAGATGGCACGGTCCATATCCTCCTTCTGTCCCAAGTTTGAAAGCACGATAACCGGTATTTTTGAAGTATCAGCCGCGTTTTTGAGCTGGCGTAAAACCTCAAAACCGTCCAGAGAAGGCAAAATAAGATCAAGCAACATTAAATCCGGATGCTGCTCTCCGGCAATCTTAAGCCCCTCCTCTCCGTCAATCGCCTCGTAAGTAACAAAACCCTCGCGTTTGAGCTTTTGCACAATCAAATCCCGTAAAAATTTATCGTCTTCCACTATTAAAATTCTGTTTTTTGCGCCGTGTTTTCCGTCCGCATCAGCGCCGGTATTGCTTCCGCCCGGCATAGCCACGGGGTCGGGAGCTGCGGCTACGTTTTTTTGTGAAGAGCTGTCCCCCAGAACTTCCTTAACTTTTTCCAAAACATCAGCCGGGTTGAATTCCGCTTTGACCAAATAACCGCGCGCGCCGGCTTTGAGCGCCCGGTCAATTTCAACGGGCTGCCCGGAATTTGAAACAACTATCACCGGGATCTCTATCTTCTCCGCTTTAATCTTCTCCAAAACTACAAAGCCGTCCATTTTGGGAAGTATAATGTCCAGAAGCACAAGCGCCGGTTTTTCGGATTTTATCATGTTAAACCCCTCTTCCCCGTCCTTGGCCGCCAAAACCTCATACCCTTCAAACTCAAGCTTTGCTTTCATTACGCTAAGATGCACAAGCTCATCTTCTATGATTAAAATTTTGAATTTAGCCATATATCCAGATTATAGCACTAATATAATTCAACTATAGCACACCGTTTAAATAGATTCCAAAAACTCCTCCAGCGCCGGCGCCTCCTCCTCCGGCACAAGTTCTTTTTTAAGCGGCAGAGCGACTGTAAAAATGGTGCCCCTGCCTATTTCTGAAACAAACGTTATTTCCCCTCCGTGGCGGCGCACGATATTTCTGACTATGAATAGCCCGAGGCCGGTGCCCTGGGTCTCGGTACGCAGAGCGTTAGAGGCCCTGAAAAATTTAGAAAACATTCTTTTTTTCTCCTCTTCCGGAATGCCTATGCCAGTGTCAGCGATGCTCACAACCGCGAAATCTCCGTCGCGCGAAATTTTTAAAATTACCCGGCCGCCTGGAGGCGTGTATTTTATAGCATTATCCAAAAGATTGTTTATGACCAAATTCAGTTTTTCCGGATCAGCATAAATATGCGGTATGCCGCCGGCTTTATCTTCAAATTCCAGATTTATTGATCGGCTTTTAGCGAACGATGAAGAATTGTTGTACACGATTTCCAGCAACTCCCCCAGATCCACTTCTTTAAAATCATACCCGAACCTTCCCTCTTCAATGCGCGCGGCGTTTAGAAGGTCGTTAACAAGAGTTATCATTCTTTCGTTAATCTCATATCCTTTGGTAAGAAAGCTATGCTGTTCTGCGTTCAACGGCCCGGCGTCTCCGTCTAATAAAAGCCTGACCGTCCATTTGATCGCGGAAAGCGGGGTTCTCAATTGATGCGCCGCGATAGAAACGAATTCCGATTTGATGCGGCTTACCAGTTGCTCACGCGAGATGTCGTGCAAAATTTTGAGAAATCCTTTTATGTTTCCGGTTTCATCAACCACGTTCGTAAGGGTGACCAAAAGCTTCAGATCTGACGAAGAAAGGTGCACCTCCATCGTGCGGGCGGAAGTTCCGGGAATTTCTTTCGCCGGAGACGCGTAAGACGCGAGCGCCGGATACATAATTTCCACCAGCCCGCGGAGAGCCGGCTTCTCCTTTGCGATTTCCGGCGTAATGGGGATGTCCTTCAATTCGGAAAATTGAATTCCTAAAATGCTTTCCGCTTTTGGATTCATTAAAATTATGTGAAAATCGGAATTGTATTCAATGACGCCGTCGTATAAGCTGTTTAAAATGGCCTCCCGTTCGCGCTTTTCGTTATAAAACAGCTGGGAAGCGCGCACTAAATTGCGGTAGTTCCATAAAAAAAGAAGCAGGAGGAAGGCTGCAACCGCCGAAGCTAAAACGGCAATGGTCATAATATTATCTTACTATAAATCAAGCTCAAAAAATACTTTGGACCGCAAAGCCCTCCAAACGCTTAATTAGAGCTTCAAACCCGAGTTCTTCAAACATTTCTTTTAGTTTTCCTAAATTGATTTCAAATTTCACCTTCTCAAGCCCGAACTCAACCGGCGCGTCTCTCCGTATGGTCGCCAAAGTTTTTGAAAAAAATGCGTCTCCTTTATGCTCCAGAAGGATTTGAACCACCCTGTCTTTTAAAATACCCGCCGCTCCGGGAGGAGAATTCTGTTCCAGTTTTTTATATAAATTTTCCAGCGTTCCGTAGTTTTTGATTATATCCGTCGCGGTTTTTTCTCCGATGCCTTTAACGCCGATGATATTGTCCGACGGGTCTCCTTTCAGTCCCTTAAAATCCGGCAGGGCGTCCGGAGGAAAGCCAAATCTTTCTTTCACTTTGTCTTCGTCGTAAATCACCGTATCCTCCATGCCGCGGCGCATTGTGTAAACCAGCACCTTTTCACCGTCAACAAGCTGCAAAACATCCGCGTCCCCGGATACAATAATAATTTTTAAATCTTTGATTTTTTTTAAATTTTCCGCCAATGTCCCCAAAACGTCGTCCGCTTCAAATCCGGGCGCGGAAAAAGCCTTAATTCCGAACGCCCCTATTAGTTGCGGGAGTCGTTTGAGTTGTGACACAAGATCGTCCTCTGCCTCGGGCCGTTTGCCTTTATACTCTTTATAAAGCACATCGCGAAATGTAGGCTCCGGAAGATCAAGCGCCGCGGCAATATAGTCCGGCTTCAGGTCTTTGATCACTTTCAGCAGCATCGTTGAAAATCCGTAGAGTCCTCCGGTCGGCTCCCCTGTTTTCTTTGACTTAAACGGCGGCAGCGCGTGGTATGCGCGGTGAAGTATCGCGTGGGAATCCAGCAAAACAAGAGTTTTCATTGGTTCATTGTAACAAATCTTTCGTTCGGGCGTTTGCCGTGCTCAAATTTAACCCGCAGCGAGCCTTTCGGCAGAATATTTTTTACGCGGTTGCCCCATTCTATTAAAATTATGTTTTGGGGATTTTTTTTAAATTCGTTCCAGCCCAAAGCCTTCAAATCTTTTAATGTGATGCGGTAGGCATCAATATGAATGAAGTTGGAAAACCTCCCGTCGCGACGACTCCCCTCCTTGATAGGGATGGGAAAGGGGTGGTATGTCCTCATAATCACGAAAGTCGGGCTCCGCGGATTTTCTTTTATTCCCAGCCCTTTCGCGAAGCCCTGCGTAAAAGTCGTTTTTCCGGCACCCAAATCCCCTTCAAGGCTTATTACAAACGCCCCTTTCTTGATAGAAGTCCGACTTCTATCAGTTTTAGCAAGCCGCTCCCCGATTTTTTTTGTTTCCGCCGCGCTTTTTGTTAAAATTTTTATTGCTTTCATTAATCTTAAGGATAGAACAAAAGAAATTTTACGCCAGCCGTAAAATTTCTTTTGTTCTATCCTTTTTAAAAAAGAAAAAGGAGCGCCGTGTTGGGCGCCCCCTTTCGGGAACTAGGTGAGACTAAAGCTTATCTGCTGTCGCGCGGGCCGCCTTTACCACTGCATCAATTTTCTTGATTTCGTGGTTCGGGTCCTTTGACGTGGGATACCGCTCCTGGCCATCGCCCATGCCGAGAATTTCACTGTTCGAAATCCGGACCAACTCGATATGGATCTTCACGACAGGATCGCCGATGTGGCGCTCTGAAATCACGGCCGCTAAATCCGCATTTTCACGCGCGTTAACGACATTGTAGATTATATGTTCTTTTTTAATTATACTCCTTTTTTGGGTACTTGTCAAGGTGGGCTTGTTTATGCTAAATTGGCCTTATGAATTTCACCGTCCCAAAAGAAATAAGAGCGGCGGTAGCTATATTGGAAGGCGCCGGTTTTGAGGCGTATCTCGTAGGCGGATGCGTGAGAGATCTTTTGATAAGTGCCTCCTCCGGCGAGCGCGCTGAACCAAAAGACTGGGACGTAACCACCAACGCCAAGCCCGAGCAGATACAGGAGCTTTTTCCGAAAAGTTTTTATGAAAATAAATTCGGGACCGTCTCTGTCGTCACCGAATCCGAAGACCCCCGGCTCCGTGCGATTGAGATTACGCCGTTCAGATTGGAAGGAAAATATTCGGACAAGCGCCACCCTGACGAAGTAAAATTCGCGAAAAAACTGGAAGACGATTTGGCGCGGAGGGATTTTACCGTAAACGCGATGGCAATGAAACTCGCGCCCTCCTCGAAGTCACCCGGGAAGAAGTCCGACTTCCCGGGGAAGTCGGACTTCGAGGAGGGCGACTTCTTCCCAGGCGCGAATTTGATCGACCCATTCTCCGGCCAAAAAGATTTTGAGGCGAAGCTTATCCGCGCCGTGGGCGACCCCTATTCCCGTTTTGAAGAAGACGCCCTCCGCATTATGCGCGCGGTGCGCCTTGCTTCCGAACTCGGCTTTTCCATAGAAAAGAAAACTTACGCGGCTTTGAAAGACCGTGCGCATCTTCTCCGCGTTATCGCAAAAGAAAGAATAAGGGACGAATTTTCTAAAATGATAATGGCGCCGGCTCCTTCAAAGGGCTTGGAGATTTTAAGAGAGCTCGGCATTTTAAAATTATTTTTGCCGGAGATAGAAGAAGGGTGGGGGGTCGGACAAAATAAACATCATATTTACACGGTCTGGGAACATAATATCCGCGCGCTGGATTGCGCCGCGAAAGAGCGCTGGCCGCTCGTCGTAAGGATTTCGGCGCTTTTTCATGATATCGGCAAACCGCGCTCCAAAAGAGGAGACGGGCCGGATTCTACTTTTTACAACCACGAGGTAATAGGCGCGAAAATGTCGGCCGAAGCGCTTTCCCGCCTCCGCTACGGCGCGGATTTTGTTGATAAAGCGGCGAAGCTCGTCCGTTACCATCTTTTTTACTACAATGTTGACGAAGTTTCGGAGTCCTCCGTCCGCCGGCTGATAAAAAGGGTGGGGCCGGAAGACATGGAAGATTTGATCCGCGTGAGAATTTGCGACCGCATCGGTTCGGGGGTCCCCAAAGCCGAGCCCTACAAACTTCGCCATTTCAGATTTTTGGTTGAAAAACTCCAGAGAGACCCCGTCTCTCCAAAAATGATGAAAATTAACGGCGACAGGATAAAAGAGCTGACTGGGCTCCCACAAAGCATTAAGATCGGTCTGATAATCAACGCGCTGATGGAAGAAATGCTGGATGACCCGGCCAAAAACGAAAAAGAATATCTGGAAAATCGTGCGCTTGAATTAAGCGCTCTTCCCGAAAAAGAATTAAAGAAACTTGCTGAAGCCGGAAAAAATAAAAAAATCGGGCTTGAAGAAGAAGCCGTTTCCAAAATTAAAAAGAAGCATTGGGTTAAATAATATCAAATAACACATGAAAGAATCCAACATTGACCGCATATTTACCACGAACGAAGATGAGGCGGAAAAAATCAAAGCATCGTTAAAAAAAACTTACCTCTCGCAAGAGCAAGCGACATTTGGCGCTGAGAGAGAAAAAACAGCCGAAGAAGCGGAGATAATTGCTTTTTTGGATCAAGAAACGACCGCGGTCGCTCAAGAATTCGGAGGAGAGGGTCTGGAAATTCCGAAGAATGTCGTGCACATAATCTCAGAAAAAGAATATGATGATCTCAATGAAAACCCTGACTCGATGGGTCAATTTTCTATGTTGGGCCTTCAGGGCATCATTATAAAAGATAAAGATCTGGGCACCGAAGACTTTACTCATATTCTCTGCCATGAAATGTTCCACGAAAAATCTTTTCAGTCTGTCAGGTTCAACCGCAAAGAAAAAATAGGCCTTGCGCCGAGAAGGGTTGGTTTTCACGTTTTATTGCGAAAGGAACCGCACAAACGGGCTTTTGTAGATTTAAACGAAGCTGTAACAGAATATTTTACCCAGTTGATGATCCGGGAACGCTGGATAAAAAACCGAAGTATTTTACCAAAAACCCTGATCGAGAAAACACAAAATTTAAACGAGAAAGAATTTATAAAAACCTTTGGGGTGTCCTATATCTGGGAGCAGCTTAGTTTGATGGAAATAATGGATGAGATACAGAAAAAATACCCGGAAAAATATAAGAATAGAGATGATATTTTTAAGATTTTTGGTGAAGCGTATTTTACGGGAAAACTTCTTAAACTCAGAAAAATAGTTGATAAAACTTTCGGCGCTGGCAGTTTTGTGAAATTCGCCAAAGAAGGTCTTCCTGAATCAAAACCGGAAAAAGAGAATGAGGCAAAAAATTAAAAATACATTATGTTAAATAGTATCTACGTGCAAATTTTATTGATTATGCTAGTGTAAATTTATGAGAGAAGAATACGTAAAAAATTCAAAAGAAGTTGAGGGGGTGGAGGTTTTTAATCTGGGAGATGAATGTGTGTTTACATTGGAAGATAAAAAAGGCAAAAAGATAGAATATCATCTCACAAAACCGCACATGCACGAACTTACGGAATATATAAATGCCAAAAAAGCGGAGTTGGAAAAAGAAAAATAAAAACGGGGTGTAGTATATCGGTAGTACGCACGTTCACCCCGTTAGAAATCGTCGGAGAGTAGTATAGTGGTAGTACACACGTTTCGGGTGCGTGAGGCCCGAGTCCGATTCTCGGCTCTCCGAATAAGGAGATTTCTAACGTGGCAAGGGTGCGTGAAGGCTGGGTTCCCTGCCTGCCGGCAGGCAGGAATTCCCGGCACCCCGAAAAAAATGGACATCGCGATTGAAGTAAAAAATTTGGTTAAAAAATATAACGGCAAAACCGCCGTTGATGATGTTTCTTTCTCCGTCAAAAAAGGGGAATTTTTCGGCTTTTTGGGGCCGAACGGAGCCGGAAAAACCTCCACGATAAATTCCGTAACCGGCACCGGAACGTTCCAGTCCGGGGAAATAAAGGTTTTCGGGTACGATGTCGTATCCGGCTACCGCGAGGCGCGAAAAAAAATCGGCGTCTCTCCGCAAGAGCTTTCTTTTGACACATTCAATACCGTGCGCGAAACGCTTTATTTTGTCGGCGGATATTTTGGCATGAAAAAAGAAGACCGCCTCGCAAGAATAAATTTTCTGTTCAAAGAATTGGGCCTGGAAAAAGAAGCTGATAAAGAAATACGCGCCCTTTCCGGCGGATTCAAAAGAAGAGTTGCGCTCGCCCGGGCCATGATGCACGATCCGGATATTTTAATTTTGGACGAGCCGACCGCGGGAGTTGATGTTGAACTCCGGCGCGATCTTTGGAGGATTTTGACGGACCTGAATAAAAAAGGGAAAACTATTTTTTTAACAACCCACTATTTGGAGGAAGCCGAGCGGCTTTGCGGCAGGATAGGTATAATTTTTAACGGAAAAATCGTCAAACTTGAGTCAAAAGCCGAGCTTGTCAAAGACGGCCGGTCCGTTGAAGACCATTACTTGCGTTTATCGGAATTAGCGGCTAACGGCAATTAAATTGAACTTAACCGGACTTTTTACGCTTGTTTACAGAGAAACCAAACGGCTCCACCGCGTGGGTACGCAGGTTTTGTTTACTCCGTGGGTCTCCGCGCTCCTATACATATTGATTTTCGGGCGGGTAATCGGCTTGCGGATAGGTTCGTTCGCGGGAGTGTCTTATATTGATTTCGTAATACCCGGCCTTCTTATGATGAACATAATCCAGGCGGCCTTCGGACACGCTTCTTCGGTTTTGTATTTCGGCAGATTTTTGGGTACCATCGCGGAGCTTTTAACCGCGCCTCTTTCGTATCTGGAAATCATCCTTGGTTTTTTGATCTCCAGCCTGATAAGGGTTTTGGTGATAGGCGCGGGAATATATCTGATAGCCCTTCTTTTCACCGCCGCGACAATCGGGCATTTTTGGCTTTTTGTTTTTTACGTCGTCTCCGTATCAATCATATTCTCTCTCGCCGGTCTTTTGGTGGGCCTCTGGGCAAATCACTTTGAACATCTGGCGATGCCTCAAACTTTTATAATCATGCCCCTTACTTTTCTTGGCGGGCTTTTTAATTCAATACACATGCTGCCGGAGCGCTTCCAAATTTTCATGCGCCTTAATCCGTTCTTTTATTTCGTGGACGGGCTCCGGTATTCAATGATAGGCGTTTCGGAGTCAAACAGATCTGTCGGGGTAATTTTAATTTTTGTTTTAATTTTTGTTCTCGGCGCCTGGGTTTGGCGGTTGTTTGAAAAAGGATATAAAATCAAGACATAGTCAAGTTGACCACGCTACCCGCAAAGTTAATCTGAAAGGAGATATTGAAAATGCTGGAAAGATAAAATGCCGCTATCTGATCTTGGTAAAACGGCGGGCATTCTTGGGGGCGGAGGAGCCGTTCAGGGTTTGCCCGAAATTATTCAGGTTAACGAATTCTTAAACGCGGGCGTAAAATTTGACTACCTTTGCGGATTTTCCGTCGCGGCGTGGAACGTTCTCAACCCGAAACAGGCTTACGCGATCTACAAAGACCACATTCATTCCGAGGCCGATATCTGGGATTTTGATTCCAACATCAAAGCCGTTGTCAGGAGCGCGTTAAAAAATATTCCGCACGAGCCGTTCAGGCATCCGGTTAAGTTTTTAAAATTTATTTTCCGCGCGTTTTCTGATATTCCTCCAATTCCTTGGGATTGGGACCCTTCTTCCGGCGGCTTTTCGCGCCTTTCTCCGTTTGTTGAAAAAGCCGTGAAGCTGATCAGAATATACGGTCTTGATGAAGTTCAGGGCGGCATTAATCTTTCGCCTTTAGTTAAAAAAGTCGGCGAACGCCTTGATCTAAGCGAATTCTGGACACAAGACACAAAAGTTCATATTTTTGTGCGTTCGGTGGAAACCGGCGATGTGCATGTTTTTTCAAATAAAAAAGAAGATTGCGAAAGAAGCGGGCACTTTCACTTCATTGATTCGGCGGATACCGCGTTCAAGGCCGCTGAAGCCGCCTGCGCTCTAAGAAGTATTTTTAATCCGGTTGTCATTGAAGGGCATCCGTACTGCGATTCCGGCCCGGCGAATCCCTTTCCCGTTGAATACGCGTTTGACGAAGGCTGCGATACGATTTTTGCTTTTATGAAAAATTTTAACCGTTACGCGAGGGGACAAAACTGGTTTTCAAGCAAAATTGAAGACGACGATGTCGCGATGCGCTACCGATTTAATGAGATAAAAAAATGGGCCGACATCCGGAAACGGCAGGAAAAGCAAAAAATTTACGTGATCCATCCGCAATATCCCCTGCATCCGGACCTTTGGCTGCTTGGCTTAAGCAAAGCCGCCAAAGAACACACTTTTCCGGTAGAACACGAAGCAACCAGAAAATGGCTGACAGAGAATTTAAATATAGACCCCGCCGGCGACTAGCGCGGGGTTTTTTATTTCGTCTTCAGATGCTTTCCGGCTTTCATACACCTTGTGCAGATCTTTATCCTGCGACCGGAAGACATGCGGGCCCATTGAAGATTGGGGTATTTCCGCGATCTTTTCGTGGGGTTATAGTGGGCGCGGAGGAGTTTCCGCGTCCCCATCATAACCGATCCCTTTTTACATATTACGCAAACTTTCATGTTGGCTATGCTATCATACTAATGAAATGAATCAAGTCTTCGCATCAATTATTGAGCTCGCTATTCTGGTTTTCTCCATTGTAATCCACGAAGTATCGCATGGCGCAACGGCCTACGCGCTTGGAGACGATACGGCTAAGAACGAAGGAAGGCTGACCCTTAACCCGCTTCCTCACATTGACCCATTTGGCTCCATAATTTTACCTGCCATCATGCTTTTGTCGGGTGGCCCTGTTTTCGGGTGGGCGCGCCCGGTACCATACAATCCTTTTTATTTAAAAAATCAAAAGTACGGTCCCGCTTTGGTCGGCGCGGCCGGCCCGCTTTCTAATATTTTAATCGCGGTTGTTTTCGGTTTTTCCATAAGATTTGCCGGCGTACTTTCTCTTTCTCCGCAATTTATACAAATTGCCGGATCAATCGCTTTTCTCAATCTGATACTCGCGGTTTTTAACCTCGTCCCCATTCCCCCTCTGGACGGCTCAAAGGTTTTGTTCGCCACGCTCCCCCGGAGCGCGGAGCGCCTTCAGGAGTTTTTTGAAAAATACGGCATGATTCTTCTTTTGGTTTTTATCTTTTTCTTTTCCGGCGTAATTTTACCCGTTGCCGGGTTTCTCTTCCGGCTAATCACCGGTCTCCGATTTTAGTTTATCCCATTAGAAATCTTATTTCTAACGGGATTGACGCTATTTTTTTTATATGATAGTCTTCTTACTATCTATGCCGACAATAAATCAATTGGTAAAAGGGGGTAGAAAAAAAATGGTTTACAAACATAAATCGGTGGCTTTAGCCAAGGGCTTTAATGTTCTCCAAAACCGTCCTAAATTTTATCCTTCCCCCTTCAAAAGAGGGGTCTGCTTGGCGGTTAAAACCATGACGCCGAAAAAACCGAACTCCGCTTTGCGAAAAGTGGCAAGGGTGCGTCTCACGAACGGCATGGAAGTGACCGCTTACATCCCCGGCGAGGGGCACCAGCTACAGGAACACTCCGTTGTAGTTCTCCGCGGAGGACGGGTAAAGGATTTGCCCGGCGTTCAATATCACATTGTAAGAGGCGTGCTTGATACTACCGGGGTGGAAAAAAGAAGGCAGCAGCGCAGTAAATACGGTGCCAAGAGACCGAAAGCTTAATTTTTAATTTTACAATTTTCAATTTTCAAAAATGAGAAGAAAAAAGAAAGAAAACAGAAAAATAGCCCAGGACGCGAAATATAATTCCATATTGGTTTCAAAGTTCACCAATTACCTTATGTTTTCCGGGAAAAAAGCCACGGCCGAGCGCGTGGTTTGGGATGCTCTTGAAGAAATGAAAAAAGCCAAGAAAGAAGACGCCATCCATCTTTTGGAACAAGCTATAAAAAACGCGACTCCGCTGGTTGAAATCCGCCCGAGAAGAATCGGGGGCGCGACCTATCAGGTGCCAAGGGAAATTCCTGCGGATCGTGCGTTTGCTCTTGCTTGTAAATGGCTTATCTCCGCTGCTCGCGCGAAAAAAGGAAAACCCATGGCTCAAAAACTTTCCGAAGAACTTCTCCTTGCTTTGAAAAATGAAGGAGCGGCAATTAAGAAAAAATTAGATACTCACCGCATGGCCGAAGCCAACCGCGCCTTCGCGCATTTTGCCTGGTAAAATTTATGGCACGGGCATATCCAATTGAGCGCGTTCGCGATATCGGCATCATCGCCCACATAGACGCCGGGAAAACAACGGTTTCAGAGCGGGTGCTTTTTTATACCGGAGTTTCCCATAAAATCGGCGAGGTGCACGAGGGCGAGGCCGTGATGGACTGGATGGAGCAGGAGCGCGAACGCGGCATTACTATTACATCGGCCGCGACAACTTGTTTCTGGACGCCCACTTACATTCCGCACGAAAAAAAAGATAAATCGCATGAATACCGCGTAAATATCATTGATACTCCCGGGCACGTGGATTTTACCGTAGAGGTTGAACGCTCGCTTCGCGTGCTTGACGGAGGAGTCGTCGTCTTTGACGGCGTTGCCGGAGTTGAGCCGCAATCCGAAACCGTCTGGCGGCAGGCCGATAAATATAAAGTCCCGAGGATTTGTTTTATAAACAAACTGGACCGCATGGGCGCGAATTTTATTAAAAGTTTCAACTCTATCCACGAGCGCCTTACACCGAACGCAATTGCAGTAAATATCCCCGTTGGCCTTGAAGCGAATTTTTCCGGGGTTATTGATCTTCTCCGAATGAAATTCATTAAATTTGACGGGGAGCACGGAGAAAACATTATTGAAGAAAATATCCCGGAAGACCGGAAAGCCGAAGCAAAAGAGTGGCGGGAAAAACTCGTGGAAAAAGTCGCGGGGGAAGACGAGAAGCTCACCGAAATGTATCTGGAAGGAAAAGATATAGCTCTTGAGGATTTGCGGAGAGCGCTGCGATCCGCCACCTTGGCTTATAAATTGGTTCCGGTTTTCTGCGGGTCCGCTCTAAAAAACAAAGGCGTCCAACTGATGCTTGACGGCGTGATTGATTATCTCCCGAGTCCCGGGGAGCTCCCGCCGGTAAAAGGCACCGATTTAAAAACAGACGCAGAAATTTTCAGGGAACCAAAAGACGAAGTCCCGTTCACATCGCTCGCCTTTAAGCTTCAAACCGATCCTTATGTGGGGCAATTAACTTATTTCAGGGTTTATTCGGGCGTGCTTCCCGCGGGATCCTACGTCTTAAATTCCAGAACCGGCGACAAAGAGCGCGTAGGAAGAATTTTGCGCATGCACGCGAACCACCGGGAAGAAGTAAAAGAAATGCAGGCCGGAGACATCGGAGCTCTTGTCGGAATGAAAAACACAAAAACCGGAGACACGCTTTGCGATCCGGAGCATCCTATCAAACTGGAATCAATTACGTTTCCGGAACCGGTTGTGTCGCTCCGTATTGAACCCAAAACAAAAGCCGACCAGGAAAAAATGGGGCTGGCGCTGCGCCGTCTTTCCGAAGAAGACCCGACGTTCAGGATCAAAGGAGACGAAGAAACAATGGAAACGATTATTTCCGGAATGGGAGAGCTTCATTTGGAAATTCTTGTGGACCGCATGAAGCGGGAATTTAAAGTTGAGGCAAATGTCGGGCGACCGCAGGTGGCTTACAAAGAAACTATTAAAAAACATGCTGACGCCGAAGGAAAATATATCAGGCAATCGGGCGGACGCGGACAATACGGACACGTTTGGATAAAAGTTGAGCCGAATGAACGCGGGAAGGGTTTTGAATTTGAGAATGAAATAAAAGGAGGAATTGTCCCGCAGGAATTTATTCCGGCAATAGAAAAAGGAGTTAAAGAAGCGGTAGACAAAGGCGTCGTGGCCGGATATCCTCTCGTAGACATCACGGCGACTCTTTACGACGGTTCATACCACGAAGTTGATTCGTCCGAAGCCGCGTTCAAAATTGCGGGCTCCATCGCTCTTCAGGAGGCCGTAAAACGCGCGAGCCCCGTCATTTTGGAGCCCGTCATGAAAGTGGAAGTTGTGACGCCGGAACATTTCTTGGGAGATGTTTCCGGAGACCTTTCTTCCAAGCGCGGGCGGATTGAAAAAATGTTTGACAGGGGCACGGCAAAAGTAATAGACGCGAAAGTTCCACTTTCCGAAATGTTCGGGTATGTGACGAAGCTCCGCTCAATGACCGAAGGAAGAGCGTCCTACACAATGGAATTTGACCACTACGAAGAAGTTCCCGCGAGCGTGGCGGAATTAATTAAGGAAGGGAAGAAGTAGATTTACGATTTAAGATTCAAGAAGATGGAAGAAGAGCGGCAAGACAAAATTTTATCTGACGACCTTCTTGCGGAAGACCTTGACGACGAGGTCGCTCTTGACGATTTGCCGGTATAAATGCTAATTCTAGAAAGGATGCTGTGCGTGTATTCGGAAAGGAAATTGAAATGAAAAAGGTTTTGTTGTTTGTTGCGCTGATTTTTTTGCTTTCCGCGGGAAGCCCTGCTTTTGCAAACCATATTACGGAGCCGGCGATTCCAAACGATGAATATTTTGGGTTGGATGGGTCGTTCACGTGCGACGAACTGCTTGTGAATCGTTATGCTTATCTAACCAAAGAAGATGGCGCGGATAAAAATATAGTTGATGTCCTTTGGATAAAATATTATGTTTTGGCCGATTCTATAAATCCGTTCGCCGTATCCAAGCTGACATTTGGGGTATCAACCGAGCACTGGATAGATTTTGATTCCGTATTCATGCGCGCCGACGGGCATTTTGACTGGTATTTTCCGTCCACGCAGGAATTGGTTTTAAAATACAAAACACCCTGCGACATCGTGAAAAAATGGGAGGGCTGATGAATCCCGAATTTGCGAAAAAGGCCGAGGAGGCGGCGCGCTTAAGTTGGTGGCAAGAATTCAAGTTGAAAGTTTTTGGAACCAAGCTAATTATTGCTCACGAATTCAGCGGTGATGGAAACGGCAAGTATCCTCTATATCTTTTTTGGTGCGGTGCTTGTAGCCGCTATGCCAAAAGCCGGAGGAGCGGCAAGCGCAGGCTTTATTGCTCTTTTTGCGGCGAAATTCACTATCTTCCTATGAGCCAATATAAAGAGTCAGGCGCGGTATATTATGAAATTGAAAATGTTTTAGAGAACAAAAAGTCGTCCGAATAGGACGGCTTTTATTTGTGATTGTTTTGCCGTTTTTTACACACATTATTCCCAGAATATGCCCAATCTATGCCCTATTGACGATTTTGGCGGTATCATATAAGATGTTGTTTATACGCCTGCCTGCCGGCAGGCAGGCTTAATCAGGCGTATTGGCTTTTATTAGCGGTAACTTTTAACAAACATATGGCGGAGAAATTTGAACGCTCAAAAACTCACGTAAATGTGGGTACCATCGGCCACGTAGACCATGGCAAAACGACCTTAACGGCCGCAATTTTACACATACTTCATCTCGCCGGCAACAAAGCCCGTGTGGAGAGAAAGTAAGATATTGATAATGCTCCCGAAGAGCGCCAGCGCGGAATTACGATCGCTCTTCACCACTCGGAGTATGAGACCGAAAAACGCCACTACGCCCACATCGACGCCCCCGGGCACGCCGATTATATCAAAAACATGATCACAGGAGCCGCCCAGATGGACGGAGCTGTTTTGGTAGTTGCGGCAACAGACGGACCCATGCCCCAAACCAGAGAACACATTCTTTTGGCTTACCAGGTCGGTGTGCCGTCAATTATCGTGTTTCTTAATAAGGTGGACATGGTTGATGATAAAGAATTGGTAGATTTGGTTGAGACCGAGATTCGCGAACTTCTGACAAAATATAATTACCCCGGAGACACAACGCCCATCATCCGCGGCTCCGCATTGAAAGCGTTGGAGGCCAAATCAAAAGACGATGAATGGGCTAAACCGATATTGGAATTGGCTCGCCAGCTTGATACCTACATTCCCGAGCCGGTACGGGACAGTCTTCAACCGTTCCTTATGCCGGTTGAAGACGTTTTTTCCATTGAAGGAAGGGGCACCGTCGTAACCGGAAGAATAGAGCGCGGAAAGATAAAACTAAACGAAGAAATTGCGATAGTGGGCCTAAAAGACACCGCGAAAACGGTTGTAACCGGAATTGAGATGTTTAATAAACAACTGGATGAAGGCATGGCCGGCGACAACGCAGGAATTCTTCTCCGCGGGACCAAAAAGGAAGATGTTGAGCGCGGGCAGGTTATCTCAAAACCCGGCTCAATCACGCCTCATACTGAATTTGAATCGGAGGTTTATATTCTTACAAAAGAGGAGGGCGGACGGCATACCCCGTTCTTTACTGGCTACAAACCGCAATTTTACATCCGCACAACCGACGTCACCGGAGAAGCAACCTTGCCACAGGGAACAGAGATGGTCATGCCGGGAGATACGATAAAATTTGTTGTAAAACTTATAGCGCCGGTGGCTTTGGAGGAAAAACAGCGCTTTGCCATTCGGGAAGGAGGCAAAACCGTAGGAGCCGGAGTAGTGACAAAGATAATTAAATAAAATGTAATGGCAACGAAAGCAAAAGTTAAGGAAACCGAAGAAAAATCCAAATTACGGATACGCGTACGCGCGTATGACCATAAAATTTTGGATTCTTCCATAAAGCAAATCGTGGATACGGCTTTGAGATACGGCGCGGAGCTCGCGGGACCGGTTCCTTTGCCGACGGAGATCAAGAAATATACCGTGAACCGCTCGTCTTTCGTCCACAAAAACGCAAGGGAACAGTTTGAAATGCGCGTCCACAGACGCATCCTGGACATATTGAACCCGACACCCAAAATAGTTGAAGCAATGACGAACCTCAACCTTCCGGCGGGAGTTGATATAGAGGTAAAGATGTAACTATGAAATTCATTCTTGCGAAAAAAATTGAGATGTCGCAGATTTTTGATGACAAAGGGCGGGTACAGCCCGTCACCTGGCTGGAAGCCGGGCCTATTTTTGTAACACAGCAGAAAACAAAGGAAAAAGACGGGTATGTTGCCGTGCAAGTTGGTTTTGGCGCAAAAAAAGAGAAAAATGCCCGCCTTGACTCGCAGGCGAGGCAGGTCAAGAAACCGCAAAAAAAACTCGGCAATTACTCTGTTTTTAGAGAATTCCGGGCGGACAACGCGGTGAATCTAGGAGACAAGATAGACGTAACCGCTTTCACGGAAGGAGACGCGGTAAATGTTTCGGGGATTTCAAAAGGCAAAGGTTTCCAGGGAGTTGTGAAAAGACACGGATTTAGGGGCGGCCCCAGAACTCACGGCCAAAAACATTCCGAGCGTGAACCGGGTTCCATCGGCTCAACCTGGCCCCAACGCGTAATCAAAGGCAAGCGCATGCCCGGGCATATGGGAACCGACCGTGTTACGGTGAGGAATCTCAAAGTACTCAAAATTTTACCTGAAAAAAATCTTATGGCCGTCTCCGGCGCCATCCCCGGTCCAAGAGGAAGTTTGGTGGAAGTGAGGGGATAATAGGTAGAATTTCAGAACTGCAAAAAACCCCCTTGCGGGGGTTTTTTGGTTATGCTAGTATCGTAGATAACTTGTGGGAAGTACGAGCTACATAAAGAGAGGGGGGTGTATGTAGGTTAAGAGACCAAGCTTTTTAGGCCGAGGCTCTTACTGCCTCGGTCTTTTCATTACCTTGCTTTGGCTTGCATTTAACTTAAAATTAACTTAACTTTTCACTAACAAATGACGGTTGAGACTTACAATATAAAAGGAGAAAAAACAGGAACTGCGGAATTGCCGGAAGGAATTTTCGGAACGAAATGGAACGCCGCCTTAATAAACCAGATTTACACCGGCGAAATGTCAAACCGCAGGCGTCCTTGGGCCCACACCAAAACGAGAGGTGAGGTCCGCGGAGGCGGGAAAAAACCCTGGCGGCAAAAAGGGACGGGGAGAGCCCGCCACGGCTCAACGCGGTCGCCGCTTTGGAGCGGAGGCGGGGTCTCGCACGGACCGAGAAATGAAAGAAGCTATGCCGTTAAAATAAATAAAAAAATGAGGCGCGCGGCTTTGTTTTCCCTGCTTTCCAAAAAATTAAAAGACAAAGAATTGGTTGTTCTGGATAAATTTGAAATATCGCTTCCGAAAACCAGAGAAATTTTTTCAATATTTCAAAACTTGCGCGGAAATGCGGGTATTTACAATATCGGTATCAAAGGCGGGCGGAGCCTGGCGGCGCTCCCGAAAAACGACGCCGTCCGGAGGTCAATTAAAAATTTGCCTTACGTTTCCTGCATTGAGCCGAGAAATTTAAATGTCGCAGAACTTTTGAATAATAAATATTTGGTAATGGATATGGACAGCATTGCGGAATTAAAAACTGTTTACAAAACTAAAAAATAAAACATGCCGTTCAGCTTAGGACAAATTTTCGGGGGGTGGAAGAAGAAGGGCGATGTCAAAAAGACAGCGCGGCACGATATGCGTTCGCCCCGCTCCTCCCCAACACTCGGTGTTAAATCCCCAAAAACACCGAGTGTTTCCCAGGAGCGAGGCAGGAATCAAGAATTTTTAGACGAAAAGCGCGCTGTCACATCAAGCGCGCCAAAAGGTAAAAGCAACCTTGCCTGGCAAACGATTACCGCGCCGCATATTTCCGAAAAAGGAAATTTTTTGGGGGAAAGCGGTTATATATTTAAAGTCGCAAACAGCGCAAACAAAGCTACGGTCAGGCGCGCGGTTGAAGAGCGGTACGGGGTGAAAGTAAGTTCCGTCCGCGTAATCAACGCCCCGGGGAAACCCCGCCGGAGAGGACAAACTTCCGGAGAAAAACCGGGTTTTAAAAAAGCAGTCGTTTCGTTAAAAGAGGGGCAAAGCATTACTGATTTTTAAAAAGCAATTATGAAAACATATTCGCCAAGAAGCCCCGGAAGAAGACAAATGACCGGAATAAATTACCGGGAATTTTTGACGCGCCGGCGCCCCGCACCGGAAAAATCTTTGACTCGCGGCTCGCAAAGAGCGGTAGGAAGAAACAATTTGGGCAGGATCACGACCCGCCACAAAGGCGGCGGCGCGAAGCGGCTTTTGAGAGCGGTTGACTTTAAATTTGATAAAAAAGATATGCCGGCGAAAGTAAAATCCGTTGAGTACGACCCCAACCGCACGGCTTTTATAGGATTGGTTGTGTACCGCGACGGGGAAAAACGGTACATGGTTTTGCCGAAAAATATCCCGACCGGGAGAGAAGTTTTGGTTTCTGAACGCGCGGAAATACTTCCGGGAAACCGCACGCTTTTAGAAAAGCTTCCTCCGGGAACCTTTGTATATAATGTTTCTTTGTCGCCGGAAGGAAAAGCCGTGCTGGTCCGCTCCGCCGGTTCTTTCGCGGAAGTTGTCGCACAAGACGATGATTATTCAACGCTTAAGCTGCCTTCCGGAGAAATCAGGAAAATAATGAAAAACGCGTGGGCTTCCATCGGACAAGTTTCCAACGACGAACATAATTTGGTCGTGGTCGGAAAGGCCGGGAGGTCCCGCTGGATGGGCATCCGCCCGACAGTAAGGGGGTCGGCGATGAATCCTGTAGACCACCCGTATGGAGGCGGCGAGGGAAGAACGTTGCGCGGCACGCGCCGCCCAAAAAATAAATGGGGGCGGGGCACGCGGGGAGTAAAAACCAGGAACAAAAAGAAATATTCGTCCAAATTAATTATTAGCAGGAGAACAAAAAACTAAACATGGCTAGATCACTAAAAAAGGGGCCCTACACCGATCCGAAATTGCTTAAAAAAATAGGCAAGCTTCCCGCAGGTTCAAAAACCATAATCAAAACCTGGTCAAGGCGCTCGGTTGTGTCTCCAGAAATGATAGGTTACACTTTCGGGGTGCATAACGGAAAAGATTTTATCCCCGTTTCGGTTTCTGAAGAGATGGTCGGACACAAGCTCGGCGAATTCTCCCCTACCAGGAAATTCGTAAAACACGGAGGTAAAATGCAGAAGGAGCTGGAACTGCAGGCCAAAGAAGCGGAAAAAGCCAAAGCCGCCGCCGCAACCGCTCCAGCAGCCGCGCCAAAAAAATAATATGGAAATAAAAGCTAAATTAAAATATTTGCACATTGCCCCGAGAAAAACGCGGGCCGTTGCCGATGTTATAAAAAGCAAACCCGCGGCCGAAGCGGAAGTTCTCTTAAAGTTTTTGCACAGGCGCGCCTCGGCTCCTATTTTAAAACTTTTGGAATCCGCCATCGCGAACGCGAAACATAATTTTAACATTGAAAAAAACAAATTAACGGTAAAAAGCATAAGGGTAGACCAAGGTCCGGTGATGAAACGGTTTATGCCGCGCGCGCGGGGAATGGCCGCTCCCATTAAAAGACGCCAGAGCCATGTTTCTATTATTCTAACCGCTAACGACTAATTTTATGTCTCACACATCTCACCCGTATTCAGTCAGGCTTGGAATTTTAAGGACTTGGAAGTCCCGTTGGTTAAGCTCGCAAAACTACAGGGGACTTTTGAAGGAAGATATTCTGCTCCGGGAATTTCTGGAAAAAAGGCTGAACGGAATGGCGGTTGATTCTTTGGAAATTGAGCGCTCTCCGAATTCAATGAATCTGATTATAAAAACCGCGCGCCCGGGGCTTTTGATAGGGCGGGGCGGCGAAGGAATTGAAAAATTAAAGAGCGAAATAGAAAAGTTTTTAATGAAAATCGGAAAAAACAAAAAAGACAAAAGTAAAACCGCGCTCAAGCTGACGGTAGAAGAAGTAAAATCCCCCGAAACGCATGCTAAAATCGCGGTAGAAACGATTGCGCAGGACCTGGAAAAGCGGATGCCCTTCAGGCGCACGATGAAGCAAAATTTGAGCAAAATGGCCGCTTCCCGCGAAGTGAAGGGCGTAAAAATAGCGCTTTCGGGGCGTCTTGATGGGGCGGAAATGGCGCGCTACGAATGGCTGAAGGACGGAAGGATTCCCCTCCAAACTTTCAGGGCCGATGTTGATTTCGCAAAGGGACGCGCGAAACTTCCTTACGGAGACATAGGAATAAAAGTTTGGATTTATAAAGGAGAGGTTTTTAATAAAAAATAATTCAAATCAACCTTATTATGCTTTTACCAAAACGGGTCAAATTCAGAAAGTGGCAGCGGATGGCCACAAGAAGGGTCCTGAAAGAAACCAAAGGGGTTTATTTGGCTTTCGGTTCCTACGGACTGAAAGCGGACGAACCCGCGTGGATAACGTCCCAGCAAATTGAAGCCGCGAGGAAAGCAATGACGCACTATATCCAAAGAGGCGGAAAGGTTTGGATAAGAATTTTTCCGGACAAGCCCATAACAAAAAAACCTCCGGAGGTGACGATGGGCGGAGGCAAAGGAGACGTAGCCGGATACATTTTCCCGGTGCTTCCCGGAAGGATACTTTTTGAGATAGACGGCGTCTCTAAAGAGGTTGCCGGCGCCGCGCTGAAGAGAGCTGGAGGAAAATTACCGATCAAAACAAGGATCGTTTCAAGATAAAGTTAACTTAAATGAAAATAAAAGATTTAAAAGATAAAAACAAAGGCGAGCTCGCTGATCTGCTAAGTGATGAGCGGGAAAAGCTGTTATCGCTCCGCACAAAAAGCCACGAGTCCAAACCGAAAAACGTAAAATCCGCCAGAGAAATCCGCAGAACGATCGCCCGCATTTTAACTTTATTAAAAGAATAAACCCATGCAAACATTCAAAGGAAAAATCGTTTCAAATAAGATGCAGAAAACCGTGATCGTTGAGGTCGCGCGGCTAAGAAAGCACCCGATTTATAAAAAATACATGAAGCTTTCTAAAAGATATAAAACACATTCGGAAGAGCCGATAGAAGAGGGGCGCACCGTTATTATTGAATCCTCAAAACCAATTTCCAAAGATAAAAAGTGGAAAGTTATTAAAATATTATGATACAGCACAGAACCATGCTTGGTGTGGCGGACAATTCCGGCGCAAAACTCGTCCAGTGTATTAAGGTTTTGGGCGGAACTCGCCGGAGATATGCCGGCATAGGCGACACGGTCGTTGTAACCGTCAAAATAGCGGAACCCAGAAAAGCCGTAAAAAAGAAAGAAATACATAAAGCCCTGATTGTGCGCCAACGCGCCCCCTTCAGGCGTCCGGACGGGTCTTATATCCGTTTTGACGACAACGCGGTTGTCATTTTGGACGGCCAGGAACCGAAAGGGGGCAGAATTTTCGGACCGATCCCGCGCGAGATCAAAGAAAAAGGATTTAATAAAATAGCTTCGTTAGCGGAAGAGCTGGTTTAATTTATACTGCTTTTATGAAAATAAAAAAAGGCGACACCGTCCAAATCATTGCAGGCAAAGACCGCGGGAAAACCGGGAAAGTTTTAAAGATGTTCCGGAAAGACGAAAGAATTTTGGTTGAGGGTGTTGCCGTAAAAAAACGGCACCGCAGGCCGAAAAAAGCAAATGAAAAAGGGCAGGTCGTAACAATGCCCTCCTCTATCCATATTTCCAACGCGATGCTATACTGTAAAACCTGCGCCCGCGGAGTGCGGATTGGCTATCAGCTTTTGGGCGACGAGTCCAAAATCCGTGTCTGTAAAAAGTGTAAGAACGAAATTTAATAACAGATAATAATGCAAACGCTAAAAGAAAAATATAATAAGGAAGTTATGCCGAAAATGACGGAAAAATTCGGATATAAAACACCCATGGCGGTGCCGAAGATTTTGAAAGTGGTTGTAAATTCCGGCATCGGCAAATTGAGAGAAAAAAAAGACGTAGTAGAGGCCTTGGAGCGCCACTTAACTTTGATCGTCGGCCAGAAGCTCTCTCCGCGCCCGGCCAGGCTTGCCGTTGCTTCCTATAAAACCAGAAAAGGAATGATCATAGGATACAAGGCGACGTTGCGCGGAAACCGCATGTATGATTTCCTGGAAAGGCTGATAAGCCTGGCAATACCGAGAACCCGGGACTTCCGCGGAATCACCGTTAAGTCGGTTGACCAAAACGGCAATTTGACTATAGGTATTAAAGAACACATAGTATTTCCTGAAATGATAGGAGAGGATGTGCGCACGATTTTCGGCTTTGAAGTTACGGTTGTGACGAACAGCAAAACAAGAAATGAAGCGCTTGAGCTTTTTAAATTATTAGGTTTCCCGTTGCAGAAAAATGTCTAAGACCTCCACATACGTAAGATCTTTAAAGCCTCCGAAGTTCAAAAGCCGGGTGGTGAGGCGATGCTTCAGATGCGGAAGAAAACGCGGCTATATGAGAGATTTTGATCTTTGCAGGATATGCTTCAGAGAGCTCGCAAACGAGGGCCTTATCCCGGGAATTAAAAAATCATCTTGGTAACGAGTACGAATTATGACTGATCCAATATCCGACATGTTAATAAGAATCAAAAACGCGCAGGCGGCAAAAAAGCCTGACGTGGTTTTTCCTCATTCCAAAATCAAATTGGAAATAGCGAAAACGCTGGAAAAAGAAGGATACGTCGGGAGCGTGCAAAAAAGAAACAAAAAAAATCTGAAACTCATAGAAGTCGGCCTAATATATGAATCCGGTGAACCGAAAATATCCGGGTTAAAAAGAATTTCCAAGCCCTCGCGGAGAGTTTACCGCACTTCCAAAGAAATTTTTAAAGTAAAAAACGGCATGGGTTTGGCGGTTTATTCCACCTCCAAAGGGCTGCTTACGAATAAAGAGGCGGCGGCCAAAAAAATCGGGGGAGAATTAATGTTTGAGATATGGTAAATATATGAGCAGACTTGGCAAAAAACCGATAATAATTCCGCAGGGCGTTTCTGTCGTAAAAACCGGAGATTTTTATATTTTCAAAGGACCAAAAGGAGAGCTTAAAAAATCTTTTTCCTCTTCTATAAACATAGAGCTCCGAGACGGCGCTGCGCAGCTTTCTCTAAAAAACCAAACTTTAAAAAATTCCAAGGCGATGCTCGGCACATCCATAGCGCTCTTCAAAAATTATCTAAAAGGCGTCTCCGAGGGTTTTTGGAAAAAGCTGGAACTGGAAGGCGTCGGATACAAGGTGCAGGCGGACGGAAACTCCCTTGTTCTCGCTTTGGGGTTCACTCATCCGGTTAAAATTCCGGCTCCGGAAGGCGTAACGTTCAAAGTAGAAAAAAATCAAATCACCGTAAGCGGGCCGGACAAAGAAAGCGTCGGACAAATCGCAGCGGAAATCCGCGCAAAAAAACCTCCGGAACCGTATAAAGGCAAAGGTATACATTACACCGGAGAAATTATAAGAAGAAAGGCCGGCAAGAAAGCCGTGGCGGCCGCTTAGCGGTATTTTTAGCTTTTAAATAAAATTTCAATGACTAAAATTCAAAAAAGAAAAAGGGAGGTCAGGCATAAAAGAATACGGGCAAAAGTCATAGGCACGGCAACCCGCCCGCGACTTTCGGTTTACCGCTCAAACAAACATTTGTTTTTACAGCTTATTAATGATAAAAATGGAGTGACGTTAATAGGCGCGTCGGACAAAGATTTAAAATCCAAAAAAGGAAGCAAAACCAACAAGGCTTATGAAACCGGGAAATTTTTGGCAAAAAAGGCCCTGGAAGCCGGAATTGAAAGCGTGGTTTTTGACAGAGGTGGTTATCAGTATCACGGACGCGTACAAAAAGCCGCGGACGGGGCAAGGGAGAGCGGATTAAAATTCTAATCTAATATGGCACGGGAACAAAAAAGCGAATACGATCATAAATTAATAGACTTGCGGCGCGTAGCCAGAGTTGTTGCCGGCGGGCGGCGTTTTACTTTTCGCGCGTCCGTGGTTTTGGGAAACCGGAGGGGTGCGGTCGGGTTTGGAACAGGAAAATCCGGGGACACTTCTTCGTCAATTGAAAAAGCGACGAGGCAGGCAAGAAAAAACATAATAAACATACCTTTAACCAAAAATTTTTCCATTCCCCACGAAGTTTATGCCAAATTTAAAACCGCGAGGGTTATCTTAAAGCCCGGGAAAGAAGGAAAAGGGCTGGTGGCGGGAGGCTCCGTGCGGACGGTTTTGGCTTTAACCGGCGTGAGAAACGCGAGCGCAAAAATACTCTCTCACACCAAAAACAAACTTACCAACGCCAGAGCCGCAATTGAGGCTTTGAAGCAATTAAAAGTAAAACAAACACATGCAGTCGCACCAGCTGTCAAAACTGAATAAAAAACGCCGGAAACGCGTAGGCCGCGGAGGAAAGCGCGGAACATATTCCGGAAAAGGAATCAAAGGGCAAAGAGCGCGCTCGGGGCACAGAATTCGCCCGCAAATCCGCGACGTCATTAAAAAGATCCACAAGCGCCGCGGATACTTTTTCAAATCTATTCAGGAAAAACCCGCGGTTGTGAACCTGGGAGATTTAAATAAAAAATTCAGCGACGGAGATAAAATAACTCCGCAAACCCTGCTGGAAGCCGGTCTTATAAAGGCTGTGGGTGGAGAGGCTCCCGCCGTCAAAATTTTGGGAACGGGAAAACTTACAAAAAAACTTGTTTTTGATAAAGATTTATTAATGTCAAAATCCGCCAAAGAAAATGTGGGAAAAATTTAAATTTATTGCGAAAAACCGCGATTTGAGGACGAAGTTTCTTTTTGTTCTTGGTTTTTTGGCGGTTTTCCGGCTGCTTGCTGCGATTCCCGTGCCCGGCGTAGACAAAATCAAACTTCATGACTTTTTCGCGGCAAACCAGTTCTTCGGACTTCTCAATGTTTTTTCCGGAGGCGCCCTGGACAACCTTTCAATAGTCATGCTTGGTGTCGGCCCCTATATTACCGCTTCAATTATCATGCAGCTTCTTACCATGGTTTTCCCGTCTTTAAAAGAAATGTACCAGGAAAACGGCGAAGCGGGCAGGCAAAAATTTAATCAATATTCACGGCTTCTTACCCCTCCACTGGCCTTGATCCAGGGTTTCGGCCTCCTTACAATTTTAGAGCGCCAGGGTATTTTATCTTTTACTTTTTACGATAAAATCGCGAGCCTTATTGTGGTAGCCGCCGGGTCCATATTTCTTATGTGGCTGGGAGAGCTTATATCCGAATACGGAATAGGCAACGGGGTTTCGCTTCTTATTTTCGCCGGTATCGTCTCGCGCTTTCCTTCCGACTTTCAAAAAACAATCGCCTCTTTTGACTATTCCCAGCTTCCCACCTACATCGCTTTTCTTGTCATCGCCGTCATTACCATTGCCGCCGTTGTTATCATTTCGGAAGGCGACCGTCCGATACCGGTTTACTATTCAAAGAGGGTCCGTGGAATGAAAATGTACGGGGGTTCGTCCACCTATCTTCCTTTGAAAGTTAATCAGGCGGGGGTCATCCCGATCATTTTCGCACTTTCCATCCTTCTTCTTCCCCAGCTTCTGGCAAATTTCTTCGTCACTTCCGGCAACGCCATCCTACGCACTGTCGCTTCTTATGTTATCAGTTTTCTGGGGGCTTCCTGGCCTTACGCCGCGGCATATTTCCTGCTGGTTTTCTTATTTACATATTTTTACACCGCGGTCACTTTTGACCCGCAATCCGTATCAAGCAACTTACAAAAAGGGGGCGCTTTTATACCCGGCATACGCCCAGGAAATCCAACGTCTGAATTTTTAGGCAAAGTTGTAAGCCGTATTACATTTGTGGGGGCTTTGTTTTTGGGAGCCGTTGCCGTGCTTCCTTTGATTCTCCAGGCCGTATCCGGAATTACAACGCTCACCATCGGCGGCACGTCTCTTTTAATCGTTGTTTCCGTCGTATTGGAAACCGCCAAGCTCGTGGAAGCCCAGCTCTCCTTGCGCACTTACGAATAGAAGTGCTAAGCTTTTAAAAAGATATTGTGCTAAATTTAACTTATGGCTGCTAAAAAATTGCCGATTGTTACGCTTTTAGGAAAATCGGGCTGCGGAAAAGACACGCAAGGGGATGTTTTAGTTAATGAGCACGGATTCAGCATGATTAATTCCGGGGTGATTTTGCGCGCTCTGCGGGAATTTCTGCCGAAACTAAAAAAGGGTTCCGCCGAAAGATATGAGGCTGAAGAAATAGAAAATATCATTAATGCCGGCCTTTTTGTACCCACGCTCACCATCGCATGCCAATGGCGGTTGCCCCTTCTTGATATAGTCAGAAACCCGAAAAAAGTGAAGGGCGTGGTTTTTACCGGAAGCCCGAGGAAACTCGCGGAAGCGCTGATAATCCATGAGTTTCTTCAAAACTGGCCGGATGCCGCGAAAAATTTCCGTTTGTATCCGATAGAAATCAGACTTTCGGATAAAGAAGCCTTTAAAAGGCTTTCAAAAAGAAAACAGTGTGAAAAATGCAAAAAAATATTTTCGTCTTCTCCGGAGCATCTTGTTTTAAAGATTTGTGATAAATGCGGCGGGAAACTTATTAAAAGAAAGGACGACTCGCCCGGGGGCATAAAATCGCGGATGCACGAATTTAAAAAGTACGTTGCTCAGGTTCTTAAATACTTCAAAAACGAAAAATTATTGCATGTTGTGGAAGGCGAGCGAAGCGTAGAAAGCGTACACCGGGATATCGCCGGGATTCTGGGTATATGATCGTTAAAAACAACGAAGAATTAAAAATTTTACGTGAAGGCGGCAAAAAACTTGCCGCTATTTTAAATGAAGTGGCGCTCCGCGCGGTTGCCGGGGTTTCCGCAAAAAAACTGGATGTTTTGGCGGAAAAATTAATCTTAAAAGCCGGCGGTGCGCCTTCGTTTAAAGGATACAAAATAAGAGGCGCGCCCATACCTTATCCGGGCGCGCTTTGTGTTTCTATAAACGACGAAATCGTACACGGCCTCCCTACGGAAAAGATTTTAAAAACCGGGGATATTGTCGGATTGGATATTGGGATGCTCTGGCCTTCTGGCACTTCCGTGGAAGAGGCGGGTTTTTACACAGATACCGCAATAACGGTTTTGGTTGGCGGCGGCACCAATAAACTTATCAATGAAACCAAAAAATCTTTAGAGATGGGAATCGCACAGGTACGCGCCGGTATCCACATAGGCGATATAGGCCACGCGATACAAAAACACTTGGAAAAAGAGGGTTTTGGCGTCATACGCGAGCTTGTAGGACACGGTGTCGGTAGGGCCGTCCACGAAAACCCGGAAATCCCCAATTGGGGCCGCCGAGGAACGGGCCCAAAGCTCGTCGAAGGAACGGTGATTGCTTTGGAACCAATGGCATCGGAAGGCGGATATAAAATAAAGCTCGCAGATGACGGCTGGACATGGGTAACATGCGATCGCTCCCGCTCCGCTCATTTTGAGCACACTTTGGTTGTGACAAAAACCGGCGCAGAGGTATTGACAAATCTATGAATAATTTGCTATCTTAGCATAAGAAAATTTGACCAGTTGTTGCAGAGCTAGTAAAAAAGAGCTTTTGGGCAATGTCCCAGCTGTTCCAATTATCACCATGCCATATCTTGGAATCTATGGACTCGCCCAAATGGTCAAGTACAAAGAAAATATTTGTCAGGTTTGTTTAATTCCAAAAGACATCACCGACACACCGGAATCCAAAGTTCCTCTCGGCTTATCCTGGGCGCTGGATGTGGAAGACGGAGCAAGAACCATCGGAAAAATATTTGATGTTGCGGAAGAAGAAATACTGAAAGCCGGACGTTTACCGTTGACTGTAGTTGGTATTCTTAGTCTCGGAAGAGGTGGGGTTTTATCCAGCCACAATGTCATTGCCACAGGCTCTCACAGTGTCGCCGGCGAGGTCGCCGACGTGTGGCTCGACGATGGCAAGCCGGAGCTCTACTGGCTCGGCTCGGGCGACTCGCATGCGAAGTGGGGCTCGGCGTCCTGCGGTAGATATATTGAGCTTTGATTTCCGATTTTTTTAGAGCGGCCGCATAGGCCGCTTTTTGTTTTTATTTATTGCACAGCCTGACCGGACCTTTTATCCCAGCTATATTTTCCGGTGCGGATTAGGAACGTGATATTGACGAGGCAAACTAAGATTTGCTATACTTCTAGCATGTCAATAGATACAAATATATTGTCACTAGAGAGAGTTGAAGAAATTATAAAAAAAGCTCCGCCAGAAAAGCAAAAGCAGTTTTTAGCCGACCTCCCACGGCTACTTAAGTTTTCTGTATCCGATCTGACATTGCTTAAGCTTTCAGAACAATCCTTTGATTTTTGGTATAATGCCGATGACGCAGCCTACGATTCGCTATAAACCAGGAGATATTGTTTTGATCCCGTTTCCGTTTACAGATTTCTCTACTTTCAAACAGAGGCCGGCTTTGGTTATTTCTTCAGGTAAATTCAACGAAAAACAAGATGATATTATTATTGTCGCTATTACATCCCATGTAGTTTATCCGTTGCGAGAAAATGAATTTTTCTTGCCAACATCGAAACAAGAAAATCTAGGATTGCTTGGTGCATCAATTGTTAAGCTCGGCAAAATTGTTACAGTAGATAAGCGCCTAGTCAGAAAAATTTTAGGAAAAGTTTCTGCAAAAACCATGAAAATAATTATAGCAAGCATCCACAAAATTATTTCTCAAAATTAAAATTGTTAAAGTATAGTTCAATGCTAATTTTTTCCTAGAAAAGGAGATTTCAATGTTTGGATATCTTATTGGGGCTATAGGATTGTTTGGTTCAATCGTATCTAAACTAGCATTTTTGTGCATTGACAAAAATTTAAAGAAGGATTAGCTTGATAAGTAGATTGACGGAATAAAATGGCAGGCGAAGAAATGGAAGGAAATATTCTTGGTTTGGACGGTGTGATAGATATGTTTCGCGGGTCGGCACTTATGCTGATTTTTCTTTCAGGTCGTCAAGAAATGACGACCGATGAAGAAAAGACTAAGTTGTTTAAGGAACATATCGAAAAAGGCGCGTCATATATGTCTGATGATATGTTCAAGGCAGTTTCTGAAGAAATTTATAGGCAACACAGCAATTATTCGACGCGACTAACCGATTCGCCAGAAGATATCAAATCAAGAGCTGATAAGATAATTTTAAAAGCCATAGAGATGTATTTGGAGAAAGCCCGAAAATAGGGCTTTTCCTTTTTTATGCTAAAATAACCCTATGCCCAAGCCGGATATATATTTGTCCGTGGTAGTGCCTGCTTATAACGAATCTGGGCGGTTGCCCAATACTTTGCGCAGGTTCAACGAATATCTACTAAAGCAGGGCTATGGTTATGAGATC
>Ga0209542_10002937_pt1 | contig 37303 bp, 43 predicted proteins | sample RifCSPhighO2_01_FD_184028 | JGI IMG/M metagenome (GOLD analysis project Ga0209542, IMG submission 184028) | Soil microbial communities from Rifle, Colorado - Rifle CSP2_plank highO2_0.1 (SPAdes) (version 2) | ecosystem: Environmental > Terrestrial > Deep subsurface > Rock core/Sediment ... | reverse complement strand
GTCGCCAGGAGGCATCGCTGCAAGCGCATCGCTCCACGTACTGCTCCACGCGCGAGCAAGAGCATCAATAGAATTACTCCACGCGCTCTTCAAATCGGAAAAAACCCTTGTTGTGGCTCTGTGAAAAATGCCATCCTTTTGTTCGGGCTTTTGAGTGTAGTCGTCAAGAGCGAGGAGGGTTATTTGTCCATCCTGATGTGAGCACTCAATCAAAAAATCAGAATGAAGATTCAAAGAGTTGATGAATACCGCGCCATCCGCCAATCCATCAAACGCAACATAATCTATGAGAGGAATTTTTACGCCGATACCGCCCGTCATTTTCGTTGAAGTTCTCATCCTTTGAATGAAATCCTCAACCGCACTGCTTGGACCAAGCCTTGCCTGGATATACGGAATTCGCAACAAAGTTTCAAGCGAGCCAGACCTTTGCGTTTGACGCACTTGCTCAACATCAAATTCGACCATTGTTTGATAAGGCACCCGCAACTCCAATAATTGTGAAGAAGTCATTTGCGCAAATTGCGCAGGAGAAAGAATCGGAACACCACTTTCATATGCTGCTTTGACCAGATCAGCGCCACTTAGCTGAAGGTTCGCAAACTGTCCTCTTCGAAGCAAAGGGAAACCATGCGTGACATAAACCTTTCTTTGACCCGTAGCATTCTTAACACAGACTTCCTCGGAAATCGCTACAGAAGTATAGACTCCCTTGTTAGCCAGCATCAAAATCTCAGAAGAAGAAGCTAAATGCGTTCCGTAGCGTTTAACTTCATTTGCATCGGAAACTGCTTTGCGAGGTTCGTCCTTAAACACCCAAACACCATAGTTCTGTCCATCAACACTCACCGGAATCTTATCCATTACCATACCTTTCGCGCCAGAACACCACTATTTAAATTTAACCACTATTTGGTGGTTGAACTGTAACTTCATCGTACGCGTAAGATATTTGACTTAAATTATTTTTAAGACGCTACCGGAAACGTACCGCACCGTTCCACTCACAACCCACGAAGGCAACATATTCCTTAATATATCGACATAACTCGAAGAACCTCACCTAGTTCGGGTGGAGGTGGCACGATGGAACAACAACAACCAAAACAGAAGAAAGCAAAGAAGGCACCAGAAATGCCTCAACAAAACCAATGCTGCTAAAGCGGTTTTGATTTTATTTTTTTGATTATTTCTCATAACTTTTTCATGCAGAATAAGTCATTTTCGCGCAGCTCGAACTTTTCCAGCAGTTGATTGTGCGCAGAAAGTCAAATAACTCGCAGTCTAATCCCAAGCACACCATATCTCTCTTCATCAGCCATTGAATAAATCTCTCGACATCTATCTACAGCGCGCTCAACCGTCCAACCCTGAGCATTCCAATCGCTCAAAGAAATATCTGTGAAAAGTTCCTGAAAAGATGAGTATCTCAACAAACCCACAACTTGCGTTTGAACACGCTCATTCAAATCCGGAAGCAATGAAAAAGTAATCACATCGCCCAGATTCAACAGCCGTCTCTTCTCATCGAGCAACCGCACCTCGATAACCTGCTTTCCTTCCTTAATACCATAAAAACCCGCAGAATACAGCCTCATCCGATGATTCATAAATGCAGTCATAAAATATACGCCGGTGCCGGGATTACGCGCCACCGCTCGCTTCACTCGCGCTGGCGAGCTCCTCAACTCGCTTTGCTCGTTGCGGATAAACCCAAGGGTTCAAATCCAGTAACAAAGGCAACGATACAAAACTTCGTTTTTGAAATACGCCGATGTTCGGCTGATTCCGGCAAAGTTTTCTTCATTTGAACGCTCGTGCATGACAATTGCAGTACACTTAGCGACGACGATGCAGTAATAAATTCACGGAACAATCCCGAAAACGGGCGAAAAACTTATTAAGTAATGATACTTATATTACTTATTGAATGAAATAGGAGGACAGCACTATGGTAAACATGACGTTAGCAATCCCAGAAGAAATGAACAAGATCATGAAAAAACATACGGAAATCAGGTGGAGTGAGATAGCACGCAAAGCAATGTGGCAGTATGCTGTACAGATTGAACGAATGGAGCGCATCCTCTCGAAAAGCAAGCTTACAGAAAAAGATGCAGAAGAGATCGGAGAGAAAATAAAAAAAGGGTTACACAAGAGATACTATCAATGAAGCTTGTTCCCGATACGAATATTCTTATTGCCGCCCTCGTCCGATCAGGAGTTTCTCGCGAAATTCTGCTTCATCCCTCCATTGAATTCATTCTCCCTGAATACGCGCTTGAAGAAGTCGAGAAGAACTGGCCGGAAATTTTGAAGAAATCAAGATTGCCCGAAGACGAACTTCGCATAATCTTTGATGATATCAAACAAAAGATAACGATAGTGCCATTTGAGGAAATTACAGAACTCAAGAAAGCTGCTGAGATCATGGACTCGATACACCCCAACGACTCCCCCTTCATCGCGCTTGCATTGTCAGTTAGGAACGACGGAATTTGGAGTCAAGACAAACATTTCGAGCAAAAGAAAGTTGTAAAAGTTTGGAAGACGCAAGATTTAATACACTATCTTGAAATAACTCACGCATGAACCGCAGCTCAAATAACAAAACTCCGCTCAGACTCGTATTCGGAGACTCCCCAACATCCAAAATACTCGATTTTCTCATTGACAACCAAGAATTCGACTACAGCCTAACAAATATCTCAGAAGGAGCAGAAATCGCATGGAGCACTCTGCACGAATTCTGGTCTGACCTTGTGAAATTGGGAATTGTGAGAAAAACAAGAAAGATAGGACGGGCTGAATTGTACAAACTCAACCTGGAAAATCCATTGGTCAAAAAGTTAATCGAGATAGATATCCTTGTTTCAAAACAACTCATTCAACTCGAGATTGAGAAACAGAAGATTGTAGCGTAAAACCGGATGAAACAATAGTGCACTACAGAATCTATTTTATTCTCAGTTTAGGATCGTCTTTAAAACATTTAGGCGCGACCAGGCCTTTGCCCCTTACTTCAAAACATTTAGCTATTTTCTGTACCACTTCATAATATTCATGTTGGTCCTTTACTCTGATCTTTATCAAATAATCATAGTCCCCAGTTATGAAAAATATTTCTTGTATTTCTTCAATCTTTTTAAGGTCTTGAATTGGTTTCTCTAGATCCATTTCTTTACCCAATTTTGCTTGCCCAAAAATGAAAGCTACAAAGTTCTTTTCAACTTTTTCTGGATCAATTAAAACCGTACAGCCAGTAATAATTTTTTCTTTAGACAATTTATTCAACCTTGCTTGCACTGTAGAGGAGGGTAAGTGTAGTTTATGGGCTATTTTAGTTATTCTAGGCACACATAAATCTTCTTCTTGGATTAAATTCAGGATTTTTTTGTCGATTGGTTTTATTTTAAACACATTCTTGCCTCATTCTCGTACACTATACATAAAGTATCTAATTATATATAAACTTTACGAAAATCTGCCAGATAAACTGATAAAAAATGTACAATGTACTTATCATATGAATACTGGAATCATTGGAAAATGTATGAAAATGCCCATATCTAGCAAGATATTCACTAAAGGCGAAGGGGCGTATATTTTTGATAGTGATAACCAAAAATACATAGATATGATGAGCGGTGCTTCTGTAGCCATATTTGGTTATGGGAATAACTGTTTTACTTAAGCTTATTCTAAATCCGCGAATAGTATTCAACATACTTGTTTTTGCTATGCTCCAAATGACTGGGCAATCAAATATGCTGAGAAAATTGCGAAAACTACTCCTGGAAAATTTAGCAAAAAAGTAGTGTATGGGCTGTCCGGAAGCGATGCAATGGACGGCGCAGTTAAGATGGCCAGAGCATATACAAAAAAGGAAGGCATCATTTCTTTTAAGAATAGTTATCATGGATCAACAGGCATATCGATTAACGTTACGTCTTGGAAAGGGATTTCAAAAATCACGAAAAATCACCACCATATTCATTTTCCAAAAAATAAGGAAGAAGAGAAGAGTTCATTAAAAATCATCAGAGGAATTGTTAAAAATAAAGAAGTTGCCGCAATTGTTTCTGAACCCATTCAAGGCGATGCAGGAGTTATAATCCCTACAACAACTTTTATCAAATCTATATGGGAAATTTGTAGACAAAACAACATGGTGACAATTGTGGATGAAGTTCAAACGGGAATGGGACGAACCGGTAAATTTTGGGCGATAGAACACTTTGGAGTTATCCCCGATATCATTGTGGCTGCCAAATCAATTACGGCCGGATACATTCCGATGAGCGCCATTATTGGAAGAGAGCCGATCGTAGATTCAATAGAAAAAGGACAACACGTTTTTACTTATGCGGGTCATCCACCCTCCTGTGCTATTGCGATGGAAGTGATTAATCAAATAGAATCAGGAAGTATTATCGATCATGTCAATGACGTGGGCAGTTATTTCATCTCAAAAATCAAAGAAATAAAATCAAGCATCATTAAAGATGTGAGAGGAAAAGGATTGATGATTGGAATTGAAGTAGATCCAAAAATTGCCAAGATAATTATTGCCCGCTGTTTTGAAAAAGGAATTTACTTCGGAATTTTTGGGACAAAAAATGAAGTAATTAGAATTGAACCTCCATTAATCATAGATAAAAAAATCATCGATAAAACTATATCGATTTTTTCAAAAGTTATTAAAGAAGTAGAAACCAATAAAATACCAGAACACATACTGGACCAAGCAGGAAAGATGGTAAGTATCGGAAACTAGTTTAAAAAAGGCCAGTTCAGTTAGTTAGAGAGGATTCACATTCTTCGATCATCTTTGCTCCGCTCATTCCACGCTTGAATTGCGTAACTATTCGCCAATTGAATTTTAAACATCAAAAAATGGCAAAGATATTGATCTACAATTACCGGTTCAAATCATTTAACACGTGATGTAACTGCACAAAGTGCTAAAAATACGCCGATGTTCGGCTGATTCCGGCAAAATATTGCTTCTATACACCCTAGTGCATGACAATCGCAGTACAAGAAAATCTAATATGAAACAATACCGTTCGAAAAAGTGACGCACATCGACATTATCAAAAAACCTCCCAAATTTCCACTTCTTAAATTGTAAGAAAATGCGAGCGTTGCTAAAGGGAAACATTTTTATAAGATTTGTTATTTTGTTAAAGCATGGTAAGATACGTATGCAAAGGGAGCTGCAAAGGCTCAGTAATTGAAGAAGAATTCAACACCGGAAAGAAAACATGTGCAACAAATGGTTGTGAGAATTTTGGAAATCCATTGGTTCCAGAAGAGACCGCGTCAGAACATCCTATGCCGGAGAAATCTGAAGCGCCTGCAGAACAGCCAGCGCAAGAACCAAAACAATAAAACTTCTTTGCAAGCACAAATTTTTTATTTTTTAATTAACCACACTCTAAGAATTCCCTACCTTTTTGGCAGGTGTAAACCGATTCCGATTTTTGCCAGTCATTCCATGCTTCATTTTTTCCTTGAAATTTTGCGAATCCAGGCTCAAATCCAACTTGGCAACGCAAGATTTATGAGTTTCAAAGCTAAACCACTCCCGGAACAAGCAAGAAAAGCGCAATTCCGGCAAAAACCATGCAGAAACTCAACATTTCCCAACAAACCACATTCCAAAAAACACTCAAAATAGTGTCTTCTATAGACGAGAAAAAGTCCGCCCTTGGAATCAAGGTCCAAAGGCGGGAATACGCCGGGACCGGGATTTGAACCCGGGTTGCAAGCGCGACAGGCTCGCGTGCTAGACCGCTACACTATCCCGGCAATAGGCGAACTGAGCAGAGACTTGATTTATAAATCTTACTAGTCAATACAGCTTCGGCTCACTGCCGTCTTGCGTGCGGTAAAGACTGTATGGGTCGCGCACGAAAACATACCAGTTTGCCTTGCGGTCTTCTGCAGAAGGTTTATCGAATCTGTGCAGGTGAAACTCGCCAAGAACACGCCCCTGCAATTTCCCAATATTATCTCCGTACAAAAGAGAAAGATCCAGATTCGCCATATAATCAGACTGGAACAAATACTGGTCGATTACAGACCTGTTCCTAGTTCGCACACAATCATCTATCAGCGAGCTAGAAACTCCAAGCATATCACTCACCAATGATTTTCTTTCTTGAAGAACATCAAATTCGTTGGGCGCGAACAGAAACTCTTCTGCCAGCTCCTCGTTGATTGTTTTTCCAACATAAAACCGCAAAAACCTGCCCTGCTCATCCTCGTCAAGGCAAAGAATGCCCGCAAGTTCGGTGTACTGCCGCCTCGCATCCTCATCAAACAAATCATCGAGCGCGACTTTTGTGCGAGCATCCAGAAAGGCGCTGCGAATCGCATCGTTTGATGGCATCTGCCCTGACAACCGATAATCGCGCGTCAACGCTCCAGCCGCGCGCACATGATAGTCAAGAAAAGCGTTCCTTTGCGGTCGAATAGACGAGAATGAAATACCTGCAAGCGCCGCCTCAAACATCAAAAGAGCGCACAAACCACGCTTCAAAAAAGACTTAGCCCTGCCCGCCTTAAAAAATGAGGATAACTCTGGTTTTTTCAATGGCACCCGCTTTTTCCTCCAGAACAAAACATATCATATACTTAAAACAAATGAGATTTATAAGCGTCACGACACGTTTATGATTTGCTTTTCTTTAGAAACAGAAAGCATTCCGCAAGCGGCATTTGAATCAATTCCCTTTGTAGTTCGAATTATAGTCTTGAACCCTGCATCGATGAGCGCCTGCTTGAACGCCTCGCACTTCTCTTTCTGCGGACGGCTGAACGCTATGCCAGTCACAGGATTGTACGGAATCAAATTGACCACAACGAATGGAACCTGTTTCAGAAGAATTCCCAACTCCTTTGCATTCTCCGGCGAATCATTCACGCCATCAATCAGGACGTACTCAATCATCAACTCATTCTTCTTACGCAAAGGATAATCCTTGCACGCCGCAAAAACATCAGCAATCGGATACTTCGCGTTCAAAGGAACAATCTTTTGACGCAGTTCATCATTTGGCGCGTGAAGCGAAAGCGCGAGCTTGCACTGAGTGTCTTTCCCTAACGCGCGAATCTTATCAGGAATGCCAACCGTGCTCACAGTTATTTTCTGCCAGCTAAGGCCTCGTTTTCTTAAAATGTTCACCGCGTCAACAACATTCTGATAATTATGAAGCGGCTCGCCCATACCCATAAACACGACATTCGTTATCTTTCCGTGCCCACTCATCAAATCAAACTGGCCGATAATCTCATCACTTGTGAGATTTCTAGTGAAACCCATCTTACCTGTCGCACAAAACGCGCACTTCATCGCGCAGCCAACCTGCGAAGAAAGACACGCGCAAATGGTTCGCTTATGAATTATGAGAACGCTTTCAACAAACCTGCCATCATCTAACTTGACAAGAAACTTACGAGTGCCATCACTTGCTATCGATTCATGAGCTATTTCCATACAAAATACGCTAAAATAAGGGTTTAAAAGGGTTACTTGTCAGTCTCTTCTTTTCGCCAAAGAACCTGCCTATTCAAAATGCCACCCAAAGCCTCACGCATATACACAGGACTCTTCGGATCATACCCATCAGAACGAAGCGGATCGTATTCTAACGCCACCATATCACACAAATACGCCAAATGCTCGCTGCCCTCGCCAACGCCAAACATATCAGTCCAGCCCTGAAGAGCGGCGACCTGCCTATCAATTGAAAGAGCGATACCCGCATTCTTGAAATCATTTAACATCTGAGCGAAACGCTCCTTGAAAAGATCGTGATCAATGAATTCGCCTTCTCCATCCCTATCCATATCATCAAGTTGGTGAACATACTCGTGGACTATGGCGCGCACGCCCAACCGCCTTAACTGCTCAGCGGGAATTATGACCTTTCGTCCAACACCATTCAACGTGCAAAGAGACGCAAGATTAGACCAAACAGTAGTTCCGGCAGCATAACCTCCTGCAGCGGGACCCGCGACCAGAGGAATATCCTTAATCGCCTCATACGCCTGCGGAGTGAAATAGTGACGCAATACTGCGTCCAAATCCCGATTCTCCTCACGCGCGAACTCTTGCGCAGGAAGATACTCTTCGAGGGACGTGACCTCTCTAGTACCCGCGCACCCTGACAATCCAAGAGCGAAAGCCGCCGATGCGAGAAATGAATTGAACCTGTTTTTCACGAAAAAAAGTCCAATCTTGGATATTAATAAAGCTGACGACACATCATTTGACTTCAAGAGACGCCAGCGCCCACATAATACCATACACTCCCTGCGACCAAGCAAGAGCGCCCGTAGAAGCAAGACACTCCTTTGCCTTTTTTTCGAATAATGGATTATTCTCAATCTTAGCAAGCTTATGGAAAAGAAGCGCGGCAACAGAATTCTCAACCACTGGCTTTTTTTGCTCCTTCAAATGCCCAATATCTCCTTGAAGTGTATCAAAATACCCTCCGTCCTTTGCTTCGAACCGTTTCATCCAGCCCAACAACTGATGAGCGCGCTTTTTCCACTTCGCTTCCTTTGTGGATTCATACGCGAACACCACTGGAGCTAGAAGGAAAACAGAGTCACGGAACAACTGGACACCGCCCTTTGAATGGAAAACGCCGTTCTTTGTCGAATGATTCCACAAAGACTCGAGAACCTCGAGCCCAAATGAATGATAACCTGGTCCGATCTGTGCGAGCTCGAACAAAGCGAGCACCATAACCGCATTCGAATCAGTGAAAAACCTCCTATCAATCGAAGGAGGCCCCGCACGAAGCCTTCGTGGAAAAGGAGTTGTGCAATAACCTTCATCAGCGTCTTGACTTGAATAAAACAGTTTTTCCTTCTGGTCGAATAAAAGCGAAAATACAAACGCAAGTGTTTTATTTAGCGCCACAAGATAGTCTTTTCTTCCAAACAACTTGTACCCATAGCAATACGCCACCAAAAGTCGAGCGTTGTCATCAAGCATCTTCTCGAAATGAGGAATCGTCCAGTTCTGAAGCGAAGCGTAACGGAAAAACCCGCCACCCTCTTTATCGAAAAATTCGCTGTTCATCATCGCATGAAGCGAATGATCGAGCATCTTTGCCGCCTTTGAACTGCCCTTGCTCGTCTGCCAAATCAAATATTCAAGGATGTCATGGTGAGGAAATTTAGGCTCAAGACCAAAACCACCATTAACTGGATCGTAAAACGACTCAACAAGAGGCCAAAATTCCGCTGGCTCAACGCGAATCTTGCCAAGCGAAGCAGGCGAATGCGTGATTGGCACGTATTTCTTGAACCGCGCCAGCGCGTCGGTTAGAAAATCAATCATGTGCTGTGCAGAGACGTACGTCGCACCAGAAACAGGCTCGCCATCAAGCGCCAAAATAACAGTCGAAGGCCAGCCGCCCACATTGTAGCGCTCGTTTATATCTGGACGCTCGTCGGTATCGATGCGAATCGGAACAAAATTCGCTTTGATGAACGCGACTATTTTTTTGTCGGAATAAGTGAGCTTATCCATCGTGTGGCACCAATGGCACCATGACGCCCCTATGCACAACAAAACCGGCTTTCTCTCACGCTTTGCTTTTGCGAATGAAGCAGAAGTGAAACCAATCCAGTCCATATCAATCCTTCCACCAGAATTTATCAACTTTCTCTTTGGCCTTCTCGCGCTCCGCCTGATGATTCTTAAGGAACGCGTTCACCTTATCGATAAGAATCTGCTTGAGCTCGCTCGTGAGCATTTTTCCTGACTTGTACTCCTCATGGATTTTCTTTATACGCTCGTCATCATCCTCGAAAAACGCCTGAAGCCACTGATAGCTAACGTCAATCTCAGGATTCGCGCCAAGCTTTCGCTGCTCCTCTGCGGTTTTTTGGCCGCCGCTGAACGCGTGCCTTTTAATTTTATCAGCTACGACTTTTTCAGAATCTATCAAATAAATAGCTGAATTAGGAAGGCTCGCCGACATCTTGCCACCTTCGCCAAGCCCTGAAAGGAACTTCGCGTGCAAAACCGCGGGCTTGTGATAGCCAAGCTTTGGCATTATGTCCCTGCAAACCCTGAAATGAGGATCCTGATCAAGCCCAAGAGGCACAAGACATGGAATCTGCTTACCTGAAAGAGCGCTAGGCAGAAACGCTAATACAGACTGCATAGCAGTGTAGAACGCTATGCCCACATTAGTCTCGCCCGTGAAACCGAACACTGATTTTGCCGTGCTCAAATTCAAATGCTTAGCCACTCTGACTGCCTGCGGATACATAGTCTTAGCATTCTTCGTATCGACAAATATGTGCGTCTTCTTCGGGTCGAATCCAAGCGCAATTATATCCAAAACATTATCCTCAGTCCACTTCTGCGCGTCCTCAAGCTTCATATCAGGCTTCACCAAAAACTTCTCATCATCAGACATCTGAATCCACATCTCTGCGCCGAACCTATCCTGAAGCCACTTGCACAGCATAAACGGAAGAAGATGGCCCAAATGCATAGGACCACTCGGACCTCGACCAGTGTAAATGTAAAACTTATTGCCCTTCTCAAACTCATCTAGAATCCAGTTAAGGTCCCTGTGCGAAACGAAAAACTTGCGCCTAAGCAAAACATGAAGCTGGCCGGTGTGCTTTCTCATCCTCGCAAGAACCTGCTCATTTAGCGCGTCAGCTCCGAATTCCTTCATAAGCTTCTCATAATCAACGCCCATCACCGAGCCCTTGATCTCCCAAGGCGTAATCACCAGTTTATCAGTCATAAGAATAAGATATCTGACGCAGTTTTAAAAAGGTTTGGATAAAGAAATTGCCTAAAACTGAGCTATCTTTGCAGCAAGCTACGGAGTATTCCGCGAGTTTTCTCCTGCGGGACCGGCAATTTCTGTCTTTCACTTTGGGCTCAGCCTCCTAAGTATAGCCTCGATGTATCGAACCCAAAGATGAAATGAACTCAACGCCGCTTAAAACTAATGCTCTTGAAGAACTTCAACATGAAATAGCTTCCACACCACAACAAAACCATGCCGATCAAAAACGAAACATCTTCCAACAAATTCAGATTCTCATCGTAAAAGACAAAAACCCATTCGCCCAGAACATCAAACAACTTCCTTAAAACCAAAAACAGCACAGCCCAAGCAATAAACGCCCAGCCCTTCCTCAAATCTCCCTTGCCGCTCATTTCCTTCAAAGTAAGGAAAATGTACACCGTAGCTATTAAACCTGCGAGCAGCACGAAAGAATCAACAATAAGATACGCCGGGTCAGGATGTGGATGAACCATAACATGACAAATCCAAAAACGACTTATAAAGATTCACTATAACTCACGAGTGAAAAATCTACTCCCATTTATCAATAAAAAGCTGTTCTTTTGGCTGGCCGAGTTTTAGAAGCTGAGCCTCGACTTCAGCAACCATCATAGGCGGACCGCAGACATAAACAGAAAAATCCTTTTTCCACACTTTTGGCAGAAGTGTTTGAACGCGCCCCTGTTTTCCTTGCCACGCAGGATACTTATGGTCCGCAGTGATTGTAGGGATAAGCTCTAAACCTTCGAGCGACTCAAATTCATCGCGATAAATAAAATCAACAGGAGTCTTCATACTGTAAAGAAGAATCACGTTCGCACCGCTTTGAAGCGCATCGTGAATCATAGAACGAAAAGGAGCAATGCCGGTTCCGCCCGCGATGAACAAATAAGTTTTAGACGGACGAAGCCAGAAATTACCATACGGACCGTCAACCCACACCTTCTCACCCACCTTCAAATCCTGCAAGTACGCGCTCAAACCCTTTCCTCGCGCTACGCACAACTCGAGGTGCTTTTCTTTGGGCTTTGAAGCTATTGAGAACGCCCGCCTTATCGGCTTATTGTTCTCGCCCAAATAATCATCGCACCAAACCCCAACCCACTGCCCTGCACGAAAAGGAAACTTCTCAACACCAGCCCAAACCAAACGAACAAGCTTAACTTTGGGAGAAACTTGGATTGACTCTGAGACAATTGATTGGAATTTCATATTACCTGCAAGTCTTGCACTTATTTCTCACGCGCTCCTTAGCTATCGCAAGAGCGGCGTCTCTAGGCAGAAGATTCTCAGCCTTGGCTTTCGCTAGAACCTGCTCGGTGTTCTTTGTTATACGCTCCTCAACCATCTCGAACATCGTCTTCTCATTGCCGCCTATGTACTCCACATAGCTCGAGATGACTCCGCCGGCGTTCGCGACAAAATCAGGAACGATTAGAACGCCCTTCTTCGCAAGCTCTGCTTCGACATCCTCTTTCATCGGAATGTTGCTGCCCTCGACAATAAGCTTCGCTTTGATTTTAGGAACGTCCTCCATCTTAACCAAGTCAGGAATCGCGGCTGTGAAAAGAACATCCACTTCCTGATAAATAAGCTCCTTTGAAGGCAAGACTTTGCAGGCCGGATAAGCCGTGACTGTTCCTTTTTCCTTTTTAGTTTTGTACAAAACATCATTCTTGATGCCTGATTGAAGAAAGCACGTTCCTTTGCTGTCAGACACCGCGACAAGCTTCGCTCCAACATCAGTCATAAACTTGCAAACAAACTCGCCGACATTGCCATACCCTTCGACAGCGAAAGTGACCTTTTTGGGATCCTTGCCCATATGCTTCAAAGCGACAAGAGCAGAATGGAACACGCCAAAACCAGTAGAACCAAGCTCGTGCGGAAGACCACCTAACTTTTTTGGCTTGCCAGTGCAAGCCTGATTGCTGCCATTCGCCTTCGCGAACACAGCCATATCGTGCTCGGCCATACTGATATCGGGACCTGCGACATAATACTTAGGAACAACGCCTTTTAGAAGTTTTGAAAATGCTGCAACCCACTCATCTTTTTGCTTTGGAGTGAGCTTTTTTGGATCGCCCATGATTCCTGACTTCGCGCCGCCAAAAGGAAGACCTGCCATCGCGTTCTTCCAAGTCATCGTCCTTGCCAAACGGAAAACTTCAGTCTTATCAACCGTCGGCGTGAACCTGATACCGCCCTTGCCCGGACCTAGCGCAGTATTATCGATAACAAGAACTCCACGCATACCAAGCTTTGGGTGATACACCTCAACAATTCGCTCAGGGCCAAAATCATCAAACATATCCATAAAATTCACCTCGTTGAATAGAATATTATTCAATACTATATGAGTTTTTCTCCTGTTTCATCATCATAAATATGAATGACTTGAACAGGGCAGACTTCAGCAGCCTCTTTATTTAACGCAAGCGCGTTCTTAAGCTCAGAAGTCATCTGGTTTTCCGCGAGAATAATGTACTGATTGCCGTTCTTATCAACCTTGAAACCAATCAAGTCAGCCTTACCATCCTCCTTCATCTCCCAAAACTCGGGGGCCACAGCCGCGCAAGCAGCCGCTCCAATGCAGTTCTTTCTATCAAAAACCACACGGTAGCGTTTTTCCTTCTTATGCGAATCAGCCATAAGGCGAAAAACAAGAACAGAGTCATATAAAGCTTTCTGCCGTCAAGTTTAAAAACAGCCGCCAGTCTGCGACAGATATGATAGAATTCGCAAAGCCATTCACGCCAATGGGGCTCAAATACTCAGCAGTGGACCTGAACGGACCTGTTGATGAGCAAACAAACGAAGACCTCAAAACAATAATCTCTGAAGCAGGCGCAAGCGTCGCTGTTGAAACAAAAGAAGACGGATACCGCTGCATCGCGCACGTGAATAAAGATGAAGTCACACTATTCACAAGGTCAGGCTCACGATACGATGAACGATGCTTTCCTGACATCGTAAAAACCCTCACAGAGATGAATCTTAGAAAAACCATACTCGACATGGAACTGCGCGGAATCGGCAACCGCTACGAAGGATTCAAAATCGTGCAGGAACGAGCAAACGGACTCATCGGAAGAACCGTCAAAGGCAAAACACTCGACAAACGAATCGCTCTCGCGCAAGAAAAACAGCTGCGCCTCGTCGCATTCGACGTCGTGATGATATCAGGCAAGCCAATTGACGAACTGCCTCTTCTTCACAGAACAGACCTGCTAGATGACATCGTTGCCAAAGGCGGCAAAAACATAACCCGCGCGGAACAGTACATCGTAAATACTCCTGAACAAATCATCGCATTCTACAAAAAAACAGACTCAAACGAAGGAGAAGGCATCGTCATCAAACAACCGGGCCTTAGCTATCTTCCGGGCGATGACACACACTGGATAAAAGTCAAACGATTCGAAAGCTTAGACCTCACGATAGTAGGAATCTATCAAAACGAACAAACCGAAAGCAGGCAGGCGCTAGTCGCGACATACGTTCCAACAGAAGAAAAATACCAGACAATCGGAACAGTCAACCTAGCAAGAAAAAATCCTGCAACCGGAAACACGTTCGCGCAAGATGTTCATCGAAAACTACGAAAAAACATGCGAAGCGTCCCTCCAAAAAATGTCGATTACGGAAACTGCGCGCCAGATTCATACGTAACACCAGAAAAATCAATAGTCCTCGAAATAGGCGCGATGGAAATACAACAAAGCAAAAATGACTACGCCTGCGGACACAACGGAAAAACAGCATACTCACTCAGAATAGGACACGTTCGCTCAATAAGAGAGGACAAAGCGCCATGGCAGTCCACCAGCACCAGCAAAGTAGCAAAACTATATCTCGCAAAGAAGTTAAGCTGAGCGATACGAACAGAAAGCGCAATCCTTTGATGCTCGAGGTTTTGGGTTTTCAAGAACCGTGATAGCTTTCGCAAACAAATCAGGAACGCGTTTCGGATTAACTATCATCTTCACAACCTTGCGTTCAAATCGAACAAGACCGCCTGAACGTACAGCGCGAGGAATCCAAAAACATAAATACGCGTCATTTAGCATATCAAGCTCTTCTTCACCACCTAGAAAAGTATAGATCTCTAACTGACGCCGATATTTATCCACTGTATCCGCCTTCAAATCAAACCCTCTTGTCTTATGATCAAAAATCGCATGCTTTCCATTTGGGAACACCAAAAGATCATCGATTGCGCCCATGAGCGTATTTCCTTTACTATCAGTCCAGCGCATCCCAGTTCTATTGCTCCTCCACTTTCCAAGATTCTTGCCCATGTAAAGCTTCGCACCCAACTGGCTCACTTCTTCAGGAGTTTCACCCCTTTTTCTGCAGGAATCGTAATGCTTTTTCAAGAGCAAATCCATACCAGAAGGAAGCGAGGGAAATGGACCTTGAGGATGCTCGACTTTTTCAATAACTTTCTCATAAAAACACTTCTGACAATCCTCGTACAATTTGAGCGAATTCGAAGACAATGTGAAAGCCATAAACACCCTCGCAGATTGGCACTATATAAAACTTATTCAGAACCAAGCAGTTCATCCATATCGAGTATAGGATGACGCTCATCGAAACATTCATCCAAACCATGCCAGTGAGATATACGAATTTCACCCATCTGCCAGCAGTAGAACGCGTCCTTGCCGTTTATCTCGCAGGGAAAATCAACTATTCCATCCTCAAGGTCGCGCAAAAAAGCGCCCATCAAAGCAATATCCTCGAGTGCCTTGTAAAACTGATAATAATAACGATGGAACTCCTTGTTCACGCCAAGTTCAGGAGTCATGAAATAATGAAAACCATCATCAGTATTAATCTCGACAGACGCGTCGTGCAATTCTACAAGGCAGGCAATGCGCCCCTGCAATCGTTGAGCGCGCTTGACAAGACGGGCAATCTTTGGAATGAGTTTTTCCGCTTTTTCAAGCGTGAACAATCTCATTTCAAATTCTCCAACGCATTGATAAGAAGCCTTACGCCAAAACCGGTCGCTCCGCGCCTGATATATTCGCCGTCATAATCAAGCCAAGAAACACCCGCGATATCAATATGAGCCCACGCAGTCTTCTCAACGAACGCGGCAAGAAACGCGCCGGCAGTTATAGCGCCAGCCTCTTTTCTGATAATTCCAAGATTACGAACGTCAGCTATGTCTGATTTGACCTGCTCATGATATTCCCTGAAAAACGGCAGCTGCCAAAGCTTCTCACCTGTCGATTTGCCCGATAAAAGCAAACTATCTATCAAACTCTGGTCAGTTCCCATAACTCCCGCGCACGGGCTTCCAAGCGCGACAGAAACCGCTCCGGTAAGAGTTGCAAGATCAACCATCAAATCAGGCTTGAACGTTTTTTCAGTATAAGCAAGCGCGTCGGCAAGAATCACTCTTCCTTCCGCATCAGTATTCGCAATCTCAATTGTCTTACCGCTAAAAGTCTTCACAACATCACCCTGCTTGTAAGCATCCATGCCCGGCATATTCTCTGTCGCGGCGAAAACACCCACTAAATTCACGCCAAGCTTTAGCTGAGAAGCCGCCTTCAACGCCGCTATGACTACCGCAGCGCCAGTCATATCATGCTTCATAGTCATCATACCATCATCAGTTTTGATGTTAAGACCGCCGCTATCGAACGTAATGCCTTTGCCAACCAAAGCGACCTTCTTCTTGCCACCGCCATTATACTCCATCACAACCAATCTTGGTTCGTGGACACTGCCCCGATTAACCGCAAGAAGCGCGGTAAGACCAATCTTTTCTATAGACTTTTTATCGTGAACAACGACTTTGATTCCGAGCCGCTCTAGCTCTTTTGCGACATCAGCTAATTCTTTAGGATGCAAACTGCTCGCAGGCTCATTCGCCAAATCACGCACAAGATTTGCGCAATCAGCAAGAATCATCCCCTTTTTCACACTATTCGCGACACCGTCACCTACAAGAGTAACTTTTCTTAGAACTTTTATTTTATCTCTATCAACAGTTCTATACTTTATGAACTGATACGATGCGAGAACAGTACCTTCAGTCACAACCTGCGCGCGCTCATCCTTTGAAGACTTAGGAACATCCACCGTATGAAGAACAGTCGCGAATTCGGAAACGCCACACAAATCGCGCACAATCTTCGCGCTAACACCCGCTGACCTTCTTAAAACATCAAGAGTCAAATCCTTTGATTCACCAAGACCGAAAAGCAAAACGCTCTTTGAAGGAAGCTTTCCTAAAGTCGAAATAAGACGGAACTGACCGAACTCGCCCTCAAACTCCTTTGTCTTCAAAACGTGAGAGATTGAGCCATCGAGTTTTTTATCAACGCTTTCCAGAAAATTCGGAACTGAAGAACCTTTGCACAAGCCAACAACGATAAGCTCTGACTTGAACGACTCCAAACTCTCATCAACAACACGGACATCCATCCAAAGAATAATGAATCAGTCATTTATATTCTTTTTGAAACTCTTCTTGAAAGCGGTTCAAATATTCCAATAAGTACAATTAACTTATGAGTAACATCAAAACTTTTCCCACTTTCTCTTGAGCATCATCGCATCGCCCTCTATATTTGGCGATTCCGTTATCACAACGCCCTTGAGTTTGAACTCCTTCCAAGCTTTCAACATATCGCGCCAGTTCATGTCAGACTCTTCAAAATTGAGATGATTTTTTTCGCCCTTTGGACCGTAATTTATACCACAGCACTGAATATGCATGTTATCTAACGCCTCTCTTCCGAGACCCTTCTCGACTTGGCTTAGAATGTCCCTGAACTCATCGAGCGTATTGTTGGTGCCGTTGTACCTTGCGTGTAAATGGCCAAAATCAATGCACGGAAGAACCTGCTCTACTTCCTGTGCGAGCTTTATTGTTTCATTTAAATCGCCCCACTGCGTTTCTTTGCCAGTAGTTTCAGGACGAATCCAAATATCGACACCTTCATCCTTTAAAATTTTGACAACTTCCTTAACGCCCTTGACAACCATCTCGTGAACCTGAGGCTTTGGCCTTCCAAGATAATAACCCATATGCCAAGTCACACTGTATCCGCCGCACTCCCACACTCGCCTTGCTGCCAAAACCATACGATTGATAGAAGCGTGATACTTCGCGGGCTCAATCGCCGCAAGATTGACAAAATATTGGCCATGACAAGTTAAGACAACGCCCAAGTCTTTCGCGAGCTTTTTGACTTGCGGAGCAAGCGTCTCGCTCACGTGAACGCTCTGCACGAACTCAAACTCCATCGCGTCAAGCCCCAGAGCTCTGACTTGTTTTATACCATTCATCGTATCGCGAGGCTGAGTCGACATAGGAATGCCCGGAGAGCCAAAAATAAGAGAGTTCATAAGTAAAAGTGAAAAGACTAAGAATAAAAATGTATCTCAATGCAGAATGAATGAAATCAGTCAGTGCAGATGGTAATTGTAGACGCGCTAAAAATTGTTATAGACCTATTGATAGACCAACTCGTGCCTGAACTATAATATATCTCAAAAAATTCGCCGCCTCCCGCATTTAGCAAGGTGATGGCGCTTGGACCGGTAGTCCCGCCCCTATTAAGCGCGCGAGTTGAAACAGTATCACGCTCGATACCGGATGCTAAAAAAATCTGATTATTGCCCGTGTAAAAATCGAACATTGCAGTAGCCGTACCTATAGAATACGCCTCAACGTAAACCCTGCAATGACCAAAACTGCAACCAGTAGGCGCGGTAAAACCAACAGTACCAGTACCCTGAGCAATAGTAGTATTGGTACACTTACTGCCAGTCCCGCCACCGAGATCATCCGTCTCGCATCCAACTGCTCCTGCGGAATTAACGCTTGAAATAGACGAACCCGCGCCACAAGTACCAGTCACCCTCGACTGAATAGATGTCGTATCAGTATCAGCTGCAACGAGACTTCCATCCACCACACTCGAACTATTAACAGTAAGCTCCTGCGCGCTGTGCCCAAGAACTGCAGGATTCGTTCCTCCAAACGCGTTCACCAAACCAATACTCACAATGATAACTAATACTGAAGAAATCGAATACGCGTGCTGCCTTGTGATTCGAATCAATATTTGACATTACCTCTTATTGTTAATTAAGAAACAAACCCTCTTTAAAAATGTTATCCTCTTCACACACGGGCAGAAATGCCAAACGAATCAACCCCCTCAACACTGTTTTAAATCATTAAAAACAACAGGCTCAACCCTATTCGTAACTAAACCAACATCGACGCCACGCAGACTAATGTGCCGCACTGCCATCAAACTAAGATATTTCGGATGACCAACACTCGCAGGCACCAAAAATGAAACAGCACGAGTCTCATTAAAAACAACAGGCCCATCCAAAACAAAACCATCCGTAAAATTATGTGGAACTGTCTTACTTCCCGAAAGCGCATCGCCAACAAGAATCGCATCAACATTCTCCAACGGCAAAACATCAACGTTTCGAACCTTAAGCCGCATCCAAAACTCATCCTTGCGCTTCTCGTAACACGCCGCCTGCGTGCGCGTCACATTCAAAAACACAGGAGGCACCACCAAATCCTCCGCGTACAACGTCCTCGCCCGACACTGAGACTCCTCACACCACGTGAGCACAAACTCAGGACTCAACCGACAAGACGCGTTCGTTAAATCACACGTTTTCGCCTTCATTTCCGCCTGCTTGAAAAATGCCGCATTCACAGGCAAATTCTCACACGGCCGCTCACAAGAAAACTTCGCAGCCCCACAATCAACGTCGCGTACGCAATAAGACGGCTCAGCGATACAGCGATGACCAGAACTATCATTTACAGAGACTGCACCCTGCGGGCACGCAGTGCACGCTGAAAGAAACAAAAGAAAACACCAAACGACTATTGAACGGAACATAGAACAAGGAAAAATACCAGTCCTATTTAATCATTACATTAAACACACGTGCAGCCGCCAGTGCCGTTAACAGCAGTTGAACAGGTACCAACCTCTCCAAAGGTAGACATTGTTCCTGAACTTTTACATAAAGCTTGACCAGCAACGCCTCCAGCACCGCCAGATTTTATCATAATATCACCTACCGCAGCAATACGTACGAACATAGCAGTAGCTGGATTACTCCATAAACCAGCACCGCCTAGTTCTAAGTCACCAGTGCCGCCTTGGGTACTGATAAGCGGGCTACCGCTACTTATACTAGCCCAACCGATGCCATCATTGTTGGCCGCAAAAACAAGATTGCCACCGCCAACCGAAAAAGTGACGTCACCAGTTATTGTTGCATCAGATATGCCACAATTACCATCAGCACTGCATGCGTTCGCATTGCTCGCAGTAATGCCAGACAACGTGCTCTCATCAATATCAGAACCGGTCAAACTATTATCCAAAACATGAGTACTAGTGATATTATTATCAGCAATACTAGAACCGTTCACCAGCAGCTCCCGAGCACTGTGCCCAAGCACAGTAGGATCAGTACCGCCGAATGCGACAACAAGAACGCTCGCGAAAACAAGCGATAGAGCAAACAAGAATGTGTATAACTGCCGTTTAGTGAAGTTAATCGTTACGTTCATTTTTTACCTCTTTTAAGTGTTCTTACACTCTTCTCTTTTTATACTTTTTGTTTCCTAGTTCCTTCTCAAGCTTTTTCGTTTTTTTCTCAATCTCGTTGAACAATTTGTCATTATTGAGGCGTTTGTTCATCCGCGCGATATTCTTCTTCGCAAATTTCAAAGAATCGCTCTCAACTGCCACTTCACGAGCGGCACGCTTCACATACCCGTCCATCGAGAAATGGTCCTTTTTCTTCAGCTCAGACTCCAAATCATATTTATCTACCTCTATTGACTGCGGTGAAACAATTCTCTCTTGCGTTTCAACAGGCAAAGATTGCTCTCTTGAAACTGGTCCCTGAACGGCAAAGTCTGAAGACTCCTGCGGCAGTTCAGAAGGCGCAGGAAGCATAAGACGCTCAGGCGCAGGAACAGCCGCCTGCGAACGCCTTCGAGCCAACACCAGGTAACCTACCAACGCCAGCACAAGCACTGAAACCAAAACACCAGCGATGAATGATGCTGAAACCACACCACCATCATACGAAGGCTCAAGCGCACGACCTACAAGAGAACCCGAATCCGCTTGCCCACCAGCATAGCTCGCAGGTTCAGATTCTTGCGGCGCGACACGCTCTTCAACCCGCACAGGCTGCCCAACAGAAGACTCACGCCTTGGCTTACCAATCGTAGTAATCTTGAACTTGGCGTGCGCCTTTTGAATATCAACAAGCTCTATTACAACATCATCGACCCCATCTTCAGTCACATCTATAGAACGGCCAAAACCAATGTCAATACTGAACTCCTGAGGAACGCTTCGCACCAAAACCCTCGCGCGAGCACTCAAGACATTCATCACGGTCAAAGTATGTTCCACTCCATCAACCATAAACCTAACCACTTCCAAACGGGACATAAACGGAGTTATGAACGGATTAGTAATCGCAGTTATCGGCGGACCACTCGTAGCAATTTGCATCGCAGCATACTGCCCACCGCCGCCAGAACCGCCACCGCCGCCTGGCGCGAAAGGAGGTACAAGCGCTGAAAGCGCTATCGGACAGTTAAAAGTAATACCATTGAAAATCAAAACACCATTGAAACAGAAATTATTCGAAATAAACGCATTAGTGCACGTGAGCCCATTCTCAGTCGAATTGATGACTGTGCAATTATTATTCACTGAATTTATAACGGTCGAATTGAGAACTGTGCTGTTAATCTTCGTCGAATTAACTAACACTGAATCATTGATTGTCGAATTCACGACAACGCTACCGCTCAAGTTAGAATCCCTAACAAAAGAGAACGAACAACTGCTGTTGATTTCAACTCCATTTATTATCGTGCAGTTGATATTGAATGAATTATTGATCGTTGAATTGATTATCGTGCTATTTATCTTGGTCGAATTGAATATAGTGCTGTTTTCAACTGTAGTATTAATCAGCGTGCTATTAAACACAGTTATCAACATCGCTCCTGAACCAATCACGCCATCCAAACGATAATCAGAACCGTCAACCGACGCAGTAACACCTGAACTCGTCTGCGGCAGCGCTCCCACAAAGTCAACACCACTCGTGCACGTATCATTCACCTGCGAAAGAATATCCGCACTAGGACACACACGCACGCCTAAGTTACGGACAGCACTTGCATCGATGAACAAAGTATGGTTCACGCTTCTACCCGTAACGCCAGATAAATTGAACACAACCGCACTCTCATTGAAATCCAACGTCATAGCATTCGCGTTCACATCGTTAGTATTGAAAAACCCATCAAAAATCAAGAAACGCTTACCATTGCTCGCATTAAGATACAAAATAGACTGAGTAACGTACGAAGTATCACCCTCAACAAGAGAACCATCGATAGAACCACTCGCAGTAAGATTATCCGCAGGAGCCGCATCAGGATGGAAATACTCGGAAGTAAACGCGCCAATCGAACAGCACACAGTGATATTATACGCTGAACCAGAACTGCAGTTCGCAACGTGCGCATTAGTCGTGTTTGAAAGCGTCACAAGACAGGCATTATCTATCGGACATGCTCCAGCCCCAGTCAAATTCACATTGCAGTCCATCGAAGCGTTCGATGCGGAAATAGTGGCGTTTATCGCATAATTAGACAATGATGTCAACTCAGAATGAGCATTCGTGAAATTCGAAAGATGAAGGAACGCCGTACCATTCGCATCAGTTCCTATCGTATTCGCACCGCTCGAATCATTACAACACAACAAATGACCATAACTCGTCTCATTGAAAAGCTGAGCATGAGCATTCGAACCATTCGAAATAGCAAAAATCTTAGACATACCTACCGGACACGAAGACGCATTCACATAAGAACACGTCAAATCCCCACTAGGAGGAAGCACAATCGCCCCAGTAATCATCGGATTGGAAACCACCCAATACAAACCGAAAAAAAAGAACAGCCCAATAGCAAGAACACCTAACGTTCGCTCAATGTTAAAAGTAACTTGCATTGTACACTCTTTTGACTTTAGTCTTGTCCTTATAAATATAAAAAGGTATCTATCGACAATTCATATGCAGAGGGCTAAAGCTTGCGTTCGCACACAGTGAACAGATTGAATAAATCAATAAAAAAAGTAACCAATAATACTCTTGGCAATCAACAAACAGAATACGCGTTATCTAACCTGGACATGGATTAAATCTGTTGTTTTCCCCGAATTACAACGCGTGCGAGCAATACCTGCAATGGCATCGCCGCCCTGCTCAGAACTTAAAAGAGGACGCAGCCTTCCTGAAGCAGTCGTTACCAGCCTATCACCCGGAACCAACGCAGAACCATCACTTCGCAAACAATCCACCTTAGTGAATTCGTGAACTCCCTCAAGGGCTACAGGAAACCAGCCATCGCAATCAGAAAGTCTCCAATCACCCGCATTTCCACCAATTCGAATAGTGTTCTTTTCAGCACTACCGCAGCCAAGATTCAAAATCTGCTCTGCGTGCTCGGTGGCAACTCCAACAACACTCAAAGAAGAATCCACCTCGCACTTCTCAAGATTTCCGGAAGACGAATCCACACAAATAGAATCACCCTCTTCTACACCTGAAACTTCCATCATCTCAGCAAGCGTCGAACAACCAGTACAACCAGGAACGTTGAGAGGAAAATCAAAGACGAACTCTGTTGCCGACATGAAAATATGGCGTGTTGTACTGCCGCCAGAAATACGTTGGAACGTTAGAGTTGGACCCCCAAGACCACCCGTATCGCTTGTAATCGTCAAACTAACACCACTAGATCCAGTATTACCGACAGCCACATCGCCTGAAGTCGACACCGTTCCAGTAACACTTAAACTACCGCAGCTACCTCCACTACAAAAATCACTATCAGTATCAGTATCCGCTTCACAAGACCCAACAGTCCCATCCGCATTAATACTCGCAATACTAGAACCAGCACCACATGTGCCAAGTCACGCGCCTTTGAACTTGAGTTTGATCAATATCACTCGCATTGACACTCCCATCAACAATACTCGAACCATTCACGATAAGTTCCGCAGCACTATGACCAAGAACAACAGGATTCGAACCACCAAACGCGTTCACCAAACCAATGCTAAGGAGAATCACAACTAACGAAGAAAAAACATACGCGTGCAGACGTTTAACTTCAATCTCAAATCTCATTAAGCCTCTTTATTGAATAATCAGTCTCATTACAGATATATAAACATTACCACTCGAAAAACATAATAACAGGCAAACAATAGAAAGATTGTGAATATAAAACCACTGATCATCACCTCATCAATAATTCTATCCGGCTGCGGAGCCTTCACCAACAACTTACACGAAGCAGTCCCCCGAACAGTCTACCGCTCGGCGCAAACAGACACTGAAGACTTAGAAGAAATAATTTCTGAAAACAAAATAAGATCCGTCCTTAACCTGCGAAGCCAAAACAGCGAAGAATACGCCGATGAAAGAAAAACCTGTGAGCGGCTAAGAGTTGACTATTATCATTTGAGATTGTCAGCAAGAAGAGCTCCCACCAGAACGGAAATGCTTGAACTATTAGATATATTCGACAAAGCAAGAACGCCGCTGCACATACACTGCTTTGGAGGCGCGGACAGAACAGGACTTGCCATCACGGCGTATCGACTCAACAAAGGACAACCTTTTGAACAAGCAATAGAAGCGCTGGATTTTATCCCATACGGCCACATCGAAAACGAAATCGATGACTTCTTCGAAGCATACCAGCCATACCAACGCAGGATGCCGTTCAGGGAATGGGTTGAACGGCTACCAAGTAACTAACCAACGCGCCAACTCAGTCACAGAGTCTCAAATAGACTATCTATCCGAAGCTCTTGCCGCAACCGCAGCCATGCTTCGCGTTCGGATTGTTGACTTTAAAGCCGGACTGATTAAGGTCGTCCAAATAATCTATTTCTGAACCCTTTAGCAAATCCATACTCTCCTTATCGATGAACAACTTCACGCCCTTATCCTCCACAACAATATCGTCACTCTGCGGCGCTTTCTCAAAATTCATCTGATAAACAAAACCGCTGCAGCCGCCAGGCATAACCTGAACGCGAAGGCCATAACCTTCCTGCTTCGACTTCAACAAAAGCGCTTTAACTTTCTGCGCAGCATTGTCAGTAAAGCCGACGCTTTGAGGCAAATCCTTCTTCTGCTCTAAACTCTGCGCTATGAACTGATTCATCTCAATTACCATCTTAGCCACCTGCTCTTCAGACATGCCATGACCCAAACTGCCAGCCTCTATCGTGTCAAACACGTTCGCATGGCACCCAACGCAGTGCAGTCCATTCTCTAACATGATGACTGCGACATCAGGATACTCTTTAAGCACATCCCCAATAATCATGTCTTTGTTCACATATTCATTCACTTGTTTAGTTTTCATCTTGAACCTCCAGCTTCTTACCCAAAAATTGGTAGACCCCCAGTTTTAAAACTTTCAATCCGAGAAGCGCGCACTTTAGCCGCACGCACGAAATCGGAATAGAAATCAAATTCAGCACGTCATCTTTCGTGAATCTTGAAACTTCATCCAACGTCTTTCCAAGAGCATGCTCAGTTAACATCGAAGAAGACGCAATGCAAATAGCGCAGCCCTTGCCGGTGAACCTAATATTTCCTATCCGATCGTCCTTTACCAACACCTGCATCGTAACCTCATCACCGCACGACGTGTTCACATCATGAGAGATCATATCCGGATGCGGCAAAGTCCCAAAATTACGCGGATGACGATAATAATCCAAAATGAACTCCTGATACATGTCAAAAACCATCGTCACTTACCTCCAATAGCTATGGTTTTCGAACATTTCGGAATTCCACCAGAATCGCAAGTCAATTCAACTGTTCCTATCACCAAGAATTGGACTTCCGAAATACCATCTACGCTCATAAACCGAACACCACCTTGGCTTTCCTAAGAGCTTCCATCGCGCGGTCAATATCGCTCCTTGTAGTGTACACGCCAAAACTCATCCTAGCGCACGCAGGAATTTTAAGCTCTCCCATCAACGGCTGAGCGCAGTGATGGCCGCTTCTAACGCAAACACCCGATTCATCAAGAACAGAAGACACATCGTGCGCGTGCATATCGCCAAAATTAAAACTAATAACTCCAACACGATCACGCGGACCGTAAATAGCCACGCAACCGAGCGAATCCAGCCCTTCAAGAGCATAATCCATAATGTCTTTCTCATGAGACGCTATCGCATCGAAGCCAAGCGCGTCAAGATAGTCCATCGCCGCAGCAAGACCTACCGCGCCAGAAACATTCGGCGTTCCAGCCTCAAACTTCCAAGGCGCATCATTCCACGTTGAATGCGAAAGCGCAACTTCCTTTATCATATCGCCGCCGCCGAGCACGGGCTCCATCGCTTCAAGAAGAGAACGCTTCGCGTACAAAACACCAATGTGCGGACCGTAAAGCTTGTGCCCTGAGAAAACAAGAAAATCAACGCCCAACTCCCCCACATCCAAACGCACATGCGGCACGCTCTGAGACGCATCAAGCAAAACAGGAACACCCTCACGATGCGCAAGAGCGATAAGCTCTTTAGCAGGATTAACCGCGCCAAGAACATTACTCACGTGCGTGAACGCGAAAAGCTTCGGCTTCTTTCTAAGCGATAAACGCGCAGCATCCATATCAAGCAAGCCATCTTTTGAAACAGGAACGAACTCGAGCGATGCGCCAGCGCTTTTGGCGAGCATCTGCCAAGGAACGATATTGCTGTGATGCTCCATCACAGTCACAAGAATAACATCTCCTTTCGAGATGTTCGCTCTGCCCCAGCTTTGCGCGACAAGATTTATCGCTTCTGTCGCGTTGCGAACAAAAACAATCTCGCCGGATGAAGCGTTGATAAATTTAGCAACCCTTTTTCGCGCGCCCTCATACAGGTCAGTTGCTTCCTGCGCAAGAGCGTAAACACCACGATGCACGTTCGCATTATGCTCAACATAGCACTCAGTCATTGACTCAAGAACGGCCTTTGGCTTTTGCGCGGTCGCAGCAGTATCAAGATAAACCAAACCTTTCTCGAAGAAAGGAAAATCCTTTCGCACATCAAGCGGATTGAACCTTGAAACCAGCCTCATTTTGAAGCCCCCGGAACATTCAAAAATCCCTGCACCATGAGCGCCATCGCATCATCGCGCGAAACGCCCCTTGATGCAAGATAAAACAACGAACGCTCATCAAGAGGAACAATCGCCGTTGAATGAGTAGCCTGAACGTCATCAGCCTCTATCTCAAGCGAAGGAACAGCATCTATCTGAGCTGATTTGCCAAGAAGCAAAAAGCGCTGAGAAACACTGCTCTTGCTTTTCTGAGCGGCAATCGGAATCACGACAGTCGCGTGCGCCAAACTGCATTCACCATCGCGAAGAACCCCTCTTGAACGAACCTTTGACACTGTGCAGTTTGCTTCGTGTATAATCCTGAGTTTGCTTTGAACGCCGCCTGAACACAAAACTTCATCCACTTCGATAGACGCGCCTTCGCCAACAAGACGAATCACCTGCTCATTTAAAACAGGTTTATCGTGAATCAAAATAAGCGACTTGCGTTCATTCGCACCCACAATTATATCGCCCATCACAACGCACCTTCCATCTCCAAAGAGATGAGCTTATTGAGCTCGACAGAATATTCCATCGGAAGCTCCTTTGTGAACTCTGCGATAAATCCAAGAACAATAAGAGACAACGCCTCGCTTTTGCTAAGGCCCCTTGACGTCAAATAAAACAACTGCTCCTCGCCAACCCTTCCAACCGACGCCTCGTGCGCGACAGTAGCGGAAGGTTCTTCAACTTTCATCGAGGGATATGTGTCTGAACGAGACTTTGAATCAAGCAAAAGCGCATCGCATCGAACGCTTGTAACAACGTTCTTAACTCCAGATGGAATCCTGACAAGCCCTCTGTATGTCGAGCGGCCGCCTGATTTGGATACTGATTTTGAAATGACTCTTGAAGTCGTGTTCGAAGCAAGATGGATAATTTTTGCGCCGGCATCCTGATGCTGGTTCGCGCCTGCGTAAGCTACGCTCAAAATATCAGCACGCGCGCCCTCGCCCTTTAGCACAACGCAAGGATATTTCATCGTAAGAGCGCTGCCCAAATTGCCATCGACCCACTCGACAACCGCGTTCTTATACGCGAAAGCGCGCTTGGTCACAAGATTGTAAACATTACTGCTCCAATTCTGAATCGTCGTGTATCTTACCTTAGCGCCCTCGAGCGCGATGACTTCAACTACCGCCGAGTGCAAACTGTCAGTAGAATAAACAGGAGCAGTGCAACCTTCGATATAGTGCACCTCTGAATCCTTGTCCGCGATAATCAGCGTGCGCTCGAACTGGCCGATGTTCTTCGCATTAATCCTAAAATACGCCTGAAGCGGAACCTTAACCTTGACACCCGCAGGAATATAGACAAAACTTCCTCCGCTCCAAACAGCAGTGTTCAGCGCTGCGAACTTATTGTCGCCCGGCGGAACCACTGTGCCGAAAAACTTTTTGAATAACTCAGGATGCTCTTTTAGAGCAGTATCGGTATCTGTGAAAATGACTCCCTGCTTTGCCAAGTCCTCTCTTAATTTATGATAGACCGTCTGGCTCTCATACTGAGCGCCAACACCGCCCAAAAACTTCTGCTCAGCAGCTGGAATTCCAAGCCTATCAAATGTTTTCTTAATATCAGCAGGAACTTCATCCCACGAATGCGCAGTCTTCTCAGAAGGATTCAGAAAATAAGTATACTTATTGAAATCTATCTTAGACAAGTCACCGCCCCAAGTCGGCATAGGCTTTTTGCCGAATATATCCAAAGCTTTCAAACGAAAATCGCGCATCCAAGCAGGCTCATTCTTCACAGCAGAAATCTGCGAAACAATCGAGCCATTCAGACCTTTAGCTGTCTTGAACACGAAACTCTCAGGGTCGTTGAACCCATATTTCTCCTCGTAACCCTCGTTCAAAACTTTAAGGCCGCTCATTTTACCAAAGCTCCATAACCGTGTTTTTCTATTTCACTCGCAAGCTCCTTTGAACCGCTCATGACAATCTTTCCTTGTGAAAGCACATGAACAAAGTCCGGCTTTAGAACACCAAGAATCCTAGGATAATGAGTTATCACTAGAGCGCTGAAATCGCTCGAGCGCAAATCATTAACAGCTGACGCGAGAAGATTCAAGCTGTCGATATCAAGACCTGAATCAAGCTCGTCGAGAATCGCGAGTTTGGGCTTTAAAAGCAAAAGCTGCAGAACCTCCAAACGCTTTTTCTCACCACCAGAGAAACCGACATTTATATCACGCTCTAGCGCGAACTCCACATTAAGCTTTGAAGCCACATCAGACACCCTCTTCTTAAAATCAACAAATGAAAGCTTCGGATCCTGCGATTTAAGCGCGTGGAAAAGAAGCTTTGAAACAGAGACGCCCTGAACTTCAATTGGGTTTTGGAACGACAAAAACAAACCAAGCTTCGCGCGCTCGCTAGCGTTCAAAGAAAGAATGCTCTTTCCATCGACAAGAATATCGCCCTGCTCAACTTTGTAGCTCGGATGACCAGCAAGAACGCTTGAGAGCGTGCTCTTGCCGCTGCCATTTGGACCCATAAGAGCGTGGACTTCTCCCGGACTTATGACTAACGAAACCCCTGACAATATTCTCTTTCCTTCAAATGACACGTGCAAGTCAATTAATTCCAGCTTCATTCTCCACCCTCGTCGAATTTAGGATCGCGCTTTGGAGTCCCTTCATAATATCCATCAAGGATATCCTCAATTTCTTTGAACTTGTCCTTGGTCTTTTTCATGATCAAAACAAACCGTACACCCTTTCGGAGCTGTTCCGAGCTTCTCGTGAAGCTGGCAAATAACGCGAGTATGCCTTGTGACCCTCAATAGATGCTGAATCTCCCTAGTGAAGCTAAGCTCTGAATCAAGCTTCTTTATCGAGGAGCTTATCTCTTCAGTTATGCTCGGCGGAAACTCAACGATAGCCGCGCGTTTTGACGATATATACTGACTCACCGCAGCGTCTGTCACGCCCAGCAATTTAGCTATATCTTTCTGCGTTCTTCCTGCTTTCTTAAGACGAAGAGCGAACTCGCGCCTAAGCGCCGGAATCACGTAAAATACCTCTAGTTCCTGTGGCTGCAAAACACGGTTAACCATAGTTAATAATCGCGGGGACCCATTTATAAAGCTTACGGTTTCTTACGAAGAAATCAATATATAGCAGGTCGCTCTTTACACCATTGTGGCAACAAAAGAGGAAACATACGAAGTCATTCTTGCGGATTTAAGGCTAATCTGGACAAGCGTCAAAAGCGCAGCGGTTTCCTGGAAAAAAATGCCGTCGCAAAGGCTCTCAACAGTCGGACTGCCAATATGCACGACGATAAACCAAACAATAAGCCACGCAGACGCCCTGCAGAAAAACACAGACCCGCAAACGCGCGTTCTACTCGAATACATCAAAGAGAGACTCGCAATCCTCAAACAGGAACTTATAAAATCTGAAAAAATAAAGTCAATAAGCAACGCCACCGATCTTTTGAACACCTGCAAGACAACATTACAGTCGATAACCACCCTTGTCATCGCCAAAACAGAGACCGCAAAAACACTATATTCTGAACTCGCAGCGACTTTGCCCGATAAGTCATGGTAAAGTCTGACTTCTCAGGCATTCGAATGAATTTTCGGGCAAATGTGTCACAATATTTAAATATCGGATAAAGTAGGATAAAGTCAGTATGTCAATGAACGAAAGTCCTACATCAGATTTGCCAATCGTCACGCATAGAACCCTCGTTGCAAGTGGTGGTTCCATCATGGTAACGATTCCTCAAGAATGGCTCAAGCAAAATGATTTGAAAGCAGGCGATAAAGTAATTCTTGTAGCCAATGGACACTTAACCGTTCACAAAGACAATCAAGAACTTATCAATAAAATCAAACAATCATTAACAGTTATGACACCATCGCAGTAGCACATCCTCCTCGGATGTGCGAACGTGGAACCTTGGCGTGTGAGGACGCGACCAGTGTTTCATTACCGACCTACTTTGTATGTAGGTAGGTGCGGTGGTTTATATTTCTTGTGTTATATTCGCCGTACTTTCCTGAATTAAAGCAAAAGATGGAGAAATTCCAAGCTCGTTCATTTCGTGGATAACTACGACGATGTTATGGCAGATGACCTTGCACAGAACCTCGTTCACTTGTGCTGTCCAGTTCTTGCTTCGTACTCTATCGCCGAACTTTGACTTGATCATGTGAACGGTGGTTTCGGCGTTACTTCGTTTGTGATAGTGTTGCATAAACTCCTCGTTTTTAAGCATAAAGTAGTGGTAGAGTTTTTTCCACAGCATCCCGTTTCCATTCGGTTGTGAATTGCTCTTGAATGGAATATATGGGCTTGCTCCTACGTCATTGATGGTTTGAAGGTTCTCTTTTCCAAGATATGCCTTATCTGCGCTGACTTCTTTCATATCGAAGTGTTCGGCAGTCGTTTTGACGAGTTCGGGGAGTTCTGGACTGTCGTTATCGAACTCGGTTGTTATTTTCACACTGCTTACGATGTTGCTTTTCGTGCCAGTCATAAAGTGGCATTTAACCCATCGGCGAGTGCTAAGTTCTCTTCCGTGCTTGAAGCTGAACCATCGTTGGAAGTTTGTTGTGGCAAATCCTGTGCTGTCAATCGCAAAATCTTTTTCTACGGTTCGTAACGGTAAACTGGTCAATACCACCATATCGGCGAGCAATGAAGTAATCTCTTTCTTTCCAAAATAATCGAACATTGAGTTGTAAGGAACTTTTTTCTCAACGTAGTTTTTCTGTTCCGCATTTGACAAATCACTTGCGAATCTGCGCCCAGAAAAACCCGAATAGACTTTGAATATCATTGAGTAGATCGTATCGCTTAATGGGTTGGTTGGTCTTCCGAAAGAATAAGCTGGATTTCGGATGTTCGCCGTTATTCCTGCTAAGAGTTTCATAAACTGGTCTTTCTCAACTTGTTGGCTCAAGTTGTAACTCTTCCAATCTTGACTATACGTCTTCCTGACCGTCTGAGTGATGGTTACGTTTCCGTTAGTGTCCACTTCTTTGGTAACGATGAGTTCTACTGCCCAAACGTGCTTACACTTGGACTTTCGGGTTTCGTAGTCTGGACAGGTGCAACTTGCTTCAAAACCGTTGCTAATGACCGTGTATGCTCCTTGTCCTGTTTGTGATGGCACTTGCCAACCTTTCGTTGTCTTGGTAATCTTGCTGTTTTTTGCGATGTCATATCCTTTCTGTTTTCTTGTTGTCATTTGTTCTTGGTTCATTTTTCCACTCCACTTGTTACTTACTTAAGTAATACTTATGAAAGTATAACTCATATATAAACCCTCTCATTTCTTACCCAACTAAGTAAGTTTTAATTAGGTGATGCTTATAAAGTAACCTTTATCAACTATGTTTCTATAAACGATGTTTAGTAAGGTTTAAATAGCCGAAATCATTATCTATTGAACAAATGGCTAAAATCAAAATCACCGTAGAAGGCTACCGTTGTGAACGATGCAAACACGAATGGATACCACGAACTAAAATAATAGAAGAACCAATCATCTGCCCAAACTGCAAAACACCCTACTGGAACATACCAAAAAAGGAAAAGAAAAAATGAAAAAGAATTACTCACTGGACACTGGACAAACCAAGATAGAGCAAATTAAAAGCCACATTTTTATCATTGTACATCAAAAAAGAGGTACAAATGGCGAATGAACGGATTACTGAAGATTTCTTCAGAGATGCTATAAAAAAAGATCAATTATACAGAGAAGGGAAAATTATTCTTGAAGAACAATCTTCTAAAAATACTAAAATAGACAAATTATTGAAAAACGCTTCTAAAGGTGGAATTGGCGGAGGTCGTCCTGAATTTATAATTCAATTCAAAGAAGATCCCGATTTCATTATTGTTGTTGAATGTAAACCAAAAATTCAATTTCATCAATCAAAAGAAGGGAATAAGTATAAAGAATATGCAGTGGATGGAGTTCTATTATATTCATCATTTTTATCAAAAGAATACGACGTACTTTCCATTGCAATAAGTGGTGAACAAAAAAATAATTTACGAATATCACATTTTTTACAACTAAGAGGGACTAATGACGGAAGCAAGTTATTTGAAGAGGATAAATTACTATCTCTGATTGATTATTTGACGGGATATAAAACCGATGAAAAAAAGTTCAATCAAGACTATCAAGAATTGTTAACCTATTCAAAAACACTTAATGACAAATTACACTCAATAAAAATTCCAGAATCTCAAAGGAGTCTCTTAATAAGCGGAATTCTTATTGCCGTAACAGATAAAGCATTTAAAAATGCATATAAATTTCAAAAGCCAAAGGAATTATCTGAGAATTTAGTTAATACAATCAAAAACAAATTAACAGATGTCCAAAATGAACATATAGAAGAAATTATTACCTCATACAGCTTCATTAAAACACATACCATAATTTCCAAAGAAGAAAATAAATTAAGAGAAATAATTACGGAAATAGATCAGAGAATAAATAATTTTTTGAGAACGTACAAGTATTATGATATTTTAGGACAATTTTATGTGGAATTTTTAAGATATGCTAATAACGATAAAGGACTGGGAATTGTTTTAACTCCTCCGCACATTACTGAACTCTTTTGTGAAATAGCTAATGTTAACAAAGACAGCGTAGTTTTAGATAATTGTGCAGGAACTGGTGGCTTCTTAATTTCCGCCATGAGGAAAATGATTAAAGATTCTAAAGGCGATAGTAAGAAAGAAGATACTATTAAACATAAACAAATTATCGGGATTGAATTTCAGCACGAAATTTTTGCTTTAATTTGTTCTAATATGTTCATTCATGGCGATGGAAGAAGTAATTTGATAAAAGGTTCTTGTTTTGATCCTAAAATCATAGATCAGGTTAAAAAGTTTAAACCAAACGTTGGTTTCTTAAATCCACCATATAAGTCTACGAAAACTGACCCAGAAGAATTAGAATTCGTGTTGAATAATCTGTCTGTACTTCAAAAAGGATCTTTATGTGTGGCAATTATTCCAATGAGTTGTGCTTTAGTTCAAAGTGGAATTGGACTTGTATTAAAAGAAAAGCTACTCAGAGAACATACGTTAGAAGCTGTTTTCTCTATGCCGACTGAGTTGTTTCATAATTCTAACGTAGGAGTTAATACTTGCATAATGGTTTTCAAATCCAAAGAAAAACATCCTTCAAATTATAAAACGTACTTTGGATATTGGAAAGATGATGGTTTCATAAAAAGAAGACAGGGAAGAGAAGATTATCACAATAAATGGGCAGAGATAAAAAAATATTGGTTAACAAATTATCAAAATAAAGAAGAAATAATAGGTCACAGTATTAAAAAATCGGTTTCTGCGGGGTTTGAATGGTGTGTTGAAGCATATATGGATACTGATTACTCTGACTTAACAAAAGATCACTTTGAAAAGACGCTAAGAGAAAACGTAATATATTCTTTGAGAAGCGGTTTAATAAAAAACGTTTCGGAAAAACCAAAGACTACCATCGCCTCACTTGATTTGCATATAAAAAACTGGAAAAATTTCAAAATAATAGATCTGTTTGACATTAAAAAAGGTGAAAGATTAGTGAAAGAACAACGAATAGAAGGAAATATTCCACTAATTACTGCAACTTCCGAAAATAATGGTGTTGTAGATTATATCTCGCTTGATGAATTTAAAAATAGCAAGAAGATTTTCAAAGATAAACTAACAATAGATATGTTTTTTAACGTCTTTTATCACCGCTATGAATATTTCAGTGATGACAATGTTCATACATTAATACCGAAGGATATGGTTCTCAATAAATATGTTTGTATATTCTTGGTTACAATTCTAAAAAAACTTCAGTATAAATACGATTTTGGCAGACAAGTAAGATTACAAAGATTGGACTTCGATCAAATAGCGCTACCAGTAGATAAAAAAGGAAATCCTGATTGGCAGTTAATGGAAAATTACGTTAAATCACTATCCTATTCCTCAAATTTATAGTAGCTTTTCGGGCAGTTTTGGTACTATTCGGGCATCCCTTAGTTCTCAGAGACTATTCGGGCAAAGCCACTCGCAGCGTAAGATATTTAAGCTGACCTTTAAAAAGCCCGATTATGACCCCTGGATTTAAGGAATTCGACGATCAACTCGAAACTGAAGGACAGGAAATAAACTCTGAATTTAAACGCTATGCCGCTGCAAGCTACCTTCTGGAAACAAGCCTAAAACTCGTACATGGATCAGTCATCATAGAAAAAATAGCCATTGTGCCTGATCACGAGCACAGCAGAAACAAAGCAACAATACCATACTTCATCGGAAAACTAACGTTCACAAAAAACCAGCCAGATGATCCAATAAGCCAAAACGAGCTCTTTTGCCCGCGCGCAGAACTAAGATTAGTCACAAACAATCTTGCCAGCATCATCCGAACATTAGAGACTGAGAACAAACACATACTGATACCAACAGATGAAACAACACTCGTCATCAACGGAACAAACTACTTCCACAAGCTAACCGACCCATTCGGACCAATCGCTCCAGAACTCAAAACATACAGGAGCGCAGATGCGCAATCACGCGTTTGGCTAGAATCTCTCGACAAGTAATTATTCCTTCTTCCAATAATCAGAGACGTTCTTATACAAAAGCCAGTCAGACGTTATCTTAAACTGCCTGCCCTCTACAACCATAACATCAAAGAACGCATCCCTAAAATCAATTGCCTGAGAACCCTCTCGCTCAATCTTTATGGGAACCTTGTAACGCTTATCAATACGCAAGATGACACGCTTCCCATCGACCATATAATGGATTGACGGCTGAACGGACTTTGAATTCCCCCCGATACTGACCGTCTGCACGTTCTCCTCGACAAGAATCGGAGCTCTCGAAGAGAAATCCTTTAGGAACTCAAGCGGGCCATGGGGCTCCCACTCGTTAAACTGAACTTCGAAAGCGACATTCACAAACTCTTTGCAATTGCTTCGCTCATACTCAAACGAGCCGCTAAGCAAATCCGCCTCACGCTCAATACTGCAATACGCAAAAGCAGTCCTATTCGCGACGTCCAAATACACATCAGTTATCGGCGTTCCATTCTGAAGCTTTGAAAGCTTAGAAAACATATGCCTTGCATAAGCACCATCGCTTAAAACCATCCTATCCTCTAGCAAAAAAGCGTGAGCCTTGAACTTCGACCGCGCATCCTCAAGCAAAAGCTCAGCAATCTGCTTCTCCTTAACAGGAGCAGCAGTCGTATTCTCAACAACAACCCGTGAAACCTGCTTTTGAGGACACTGCGCCAACGACTCCACAGTAGAATTATCCCAGCACTGAACAAGGACCTTCTCGACAACCTTCTCTTCAGCAGCAGGCTGCGGCGCTGCGACGCACGCGATTAGGAACAATAGCAACATCACTCTTTTCATAAAAAAAACAAACAACAGGTTGCATAAAAAGATATCTATTACGCCCTAAACAGAATTGATATCTCGACTATAAGAAGCGGGAAAGATAAGAAAAGAGCAAGAGGCGCCAGAACGAAAGACACAAGAGAAATACCTATCAACACGCTCAATATACCAGCAGAACGAGCGCCCCGTATCTTCAAATTAAAGAACGCCACACCCACAAGAATATTCAAAACAGCATACAAAACTGTGAAAAGAACTATCATCACCACTGATGACGCTCCAGCTAACTGGACAAGAAAATCAAGCGACGCCACAAGCACCCCTGCAACTGAAGAACCTACAAGAAGAAAATTCCTCTTCTCAAAACCAAGCAACGCAAAACCGAACGTGAAAAGAAGACTCACTATAAACGTAACAGCTGTGAAAACCACATCAGCCATACCAATCAACGGAAACAACTCTGCAAAACCACTAAGCAAATATTGAGAAATTGCAACTGCGAGAAGAGGGAGTTTTAAAATAAGCAAAATTATACCCGCAACTGCGAACGGCCAATAACGCATAAACAGACTAATGTTTTTGAGATTAAAAAGGTTTGGAAAGGCGAGCCGAAGATAAACCATCGGTTCAAATCCGAAGTAAAGAAAAGTAGGCAGGGCGTTAGAGCGACGCCCTGCCAGGATCCCCTTATCAGTTCGGTTCTTTTAAGTTTTTCGTTTGAAATCTTGGCGTGCATTACATTTGCACTACAAGAAAAAAATTTCCTAAAATGGAAAATTTCTGGACTTACTTTCTTTAACTTGCAA
>Ga0209542_10002936_pt1 | contig 37304 bp, 29 predicted proteins | sample RifCSPhighO2_01_FD_184028 | JGI IMG/M metagenome (GOLD analysis project Ga0209542, IMG submission 184028) | Soil microbial communities from Rifle, Colorado - Rifle CSP2_plank highO2_0.1 (SPAdes) (version 2) | ecosystem: Environmental > Terrestrial > Deep subsurface > Rock core/Sediment ... | reverse complement strand
TTATTATAAGTAGAATCATTTGACCCATCATCAACAACAATAATAGGTAAACCTGATCCCTTTAGGTCCTCCAACACACTTCCTATTCTTCTACCTTCATTAAATGATGGAACTACAACAAAAATTTTCATAATATATCTATGCTACCCAATATCCTCTTATAAATAAACTAAGTAGTACTATTTGAAGAATTATAAAGGAAAAGAGAAGATATTTAAAACTATTTCCTAAGGCAGATACTATTAAGGGGAATGCCAAAAAACTCATTAGGACATATCTCGGCATTGAAGAGAGGGTACCAGTAAGTGTTGGAATTATTAAACAACCAATAATAAAAATAAAGTAGCTAAGTCTGATTTTCTTGAAAAGTAAAATTACTGCTATTAATATAACAACGCTAAAAATAAATTCTAAAGCTGCACTAAAAAAAGCATGTGATTGTAAAGGTACTGTTGCAAAGATTTTTATATACCGGTAAAACACTTGGGGTAAAAGAATTATATCTGTCGAGCTTCTTTCTGCCCCAAAACTTGGCTGGGAGGTTAAAAAATATAAAGGATCACTAAAGTTTATTTTTAAATACCACATATAAATAATTGTTCCTGCTGGTGCTATTAAAATTCCTATCACAGCTTTTATAAACTCTTTGCTTTTTAATTTAATTTCTCTACTCTTAACTTTTAAATAAACTTCCAGTATTAATGCTGGGACTAGAAGCAACCCAAAAATCCTTGTGGCAGATGCCAATGCCCCAATTATTCCTGCCAGGATAAATTTATCTGTTCTGGCAAAATAAAACGAACAAAGAATTAAGAATAAAAATAAAGATTCTGTATAAATAGCCCCAAAATAAAAGGCTGTGGGAAAGGACAAAAGCAGTATCATAGAACCAGTAGCTATCTTATGATTAAAATCAATTCTAGTAAGCTTGTAAAAAATCCAAAGAGAAGCAATTAGAAATATATTTGAAATTAAAAATGCAATATAGAAATAAGTAGGATCAACAAAAATTCTTGTATCTAGTGTAAGATTTTTAGGCAAAACATTAAAAATATTAATCAATACAGGATAAAGAGGAAAAAAAGCTTGGCTAAACTCGGCATTATAACCATTTTGTGCAATCCTTAGATAATGTACTCCATCAAAACCTCCAAATCCCCATACCCAATTTGGTAAATTTGTAACCTGAAGCGCTACATTGGCATAAGGAAAACTATTTCCATAAACTGGAATAATGAAACTCGCTAAAAGAGCTGTGAGGAAAAGGCCTATTCTCCAAACTAAGAATAAGGAGAGAATTTTTCTAAACATTTTTTATGGCTTGCTCGTATACTTGAGCTGTTTGTTCAGCAGTTTTTTCCCAGGAAAATTTAGATGCCTGTTGTAAACCTAATTGAGACAATTTAGTAAGGGCGGATCTATCTTCCAAAAGATTTTTTAATATTAAAACAAATTTTTCTAAATTAGTAGGGTCAAAGTAAATCACAGCTCTTCCTCCTACCTCAGGCAAACTACCTGCTTGAGATGAAACAACCGGAGTACCACAAGATAAGGCTTCTAAAACAGGCAAGCCAAATCCTTCGTACAATGAGGGTTGTATATAAAGGGTAGCTAAGTTGTAAATAGCTACTAACTCACTATTATCTATACTTCCCGGTTTAATAATTTTATCTTCTAGGTTGTACTTTTTAATAAGTCTGTTTGTTTGTTTTAGACTTTCCAATTCAGGATGATTAATATCTTCCACTTTTTTCAGAAATACTCCATTAACCAATACGAGTTTAATTTCCTTAAATTCAGAAATCCCTATAAGATTTTTGAAACCTTCAATTAGGAAAGGCAAATTCTTTGTCCAATTAGCATCTCCTACATATAATAAAAACTGATCCGGCAAGTCATATTTTCTTTTAACTTTCGCAGTCTCCGTATCTTTTAAAACTCTGAATATCGGATCTGCTGCCAAAGGCACTGAAATAACTTTTTTTTCATCAATTTTAAAAAATCTTAAAATATCGTTTTTTGATATCAAGGAGTCTGTAATAATATACCGACATTTTTTTAGAGCTAACTTTTGTAAATAGAAATTGATCTTTCCTCTAATACCAACAGGATAATGCTCCGGAAATAAAAGAGGAATGGTATCATGAATAGTAACAACAGTAGGATATTTTTTAACGAGTAATGTACGGAAGTAAAAATCGAACCAGGGATAATGAATAATATCCACATCTTTTAAGTCTGTAATTTGACTAAATTCTGATACTTCTAAACTTTCATCATTTTTAAGATGATTTAAAAGATTACTAGTATAGTATCCTATCCCTCTTAATTTATGTCCATTTTTTAAAGTACTGGTATTTATTGCAACTTTCATTTGAGTCTCCACAATTTTAAATATGATATGGGAAATCTAAGGGCGGAAAAGAATGCAAAAACAAACCCTGGAAATCCATCCACATATCCCCTATGTCTTAAGTAAGCTTTTAAAAACCAAAATATAGGTTTCATAAATATATATTCTATAAAGGAAAAAGGATTTATTTTCTGTCCCCTTTCTTTCATTTGAGTAGCCAAAAGATCGGTATACCTATTGAATCTTAAATAATATGTAGAGAAGTTCTTATCTCTCATATGCATAAGATCATTTTTAAGATATTCTACTTTTCCTTCTACAATGGCTTGTTCGTGTACATCTTTCCCCGGAAGCCTTCCCTTGCCGTTTCTATACAACCTTAAGGTATAATCCGGATATTGCCCTCCTTTAGTTAAAAATCTGCTTAGAAAAAAGTTTTTTCTGGGTATCCAATATCCATTGATGTCTTTATTTTTAACTACACTTTTAATTTCCTTTTTTAAGGCCTCAGAAACAGTTTCATCAGCATCCAATTGTAAAATCCAATCCATCTTTGCCGCATCAATTGCCTTATTTTTATTGATATGGAAATTTTGGAGATTAATAGCTTTTATAACCACTGCATTAAATTCAGAAGCAACCTCAATAGTTCTATCAGTTGAACCTCCATCAACAATTACTATCTCTGAGGCTAAACCCTTGACAGAATTTAGACACTTTCTTAAATTTTCTTCCTCATTATAAACAGCCAAAACAACAGATATATTATTCATAATTAAATTGCGCTAACAATATAAAAAGCCACTCCCCCATTAGGATAATGGATGATTTTTTTAACATCAAAAGCTTCCCTATATCTTAATCCGCCATATTGACTAGGACTAAGCACATATAGTCTATCTTTCTGAGGTGCACTTTCTACGGGATCCCAACCCCCGAAATAAAAATCTCTGTAATTACTCCTAAAGGAAGCCGTCATATTAAAACTCTTGGTTTCCTGTAGATTATTGTACAATACACTATTTAAATATTCAGGTATAGGTTCCTTTAAATAATACAAAAAGAATATATAGGGTTGGGATCTTATATCAGTAACGAAAATCTGATTATATTCCTCATTCTCTTTAACAAATTCCACGATTTGCTTCATTCCATACTGCCATTCAATGGCATATCTTTCAGCATATTCTCCATAGTAGTAGTCTAAGCCTAATTTTAAAGAATAGATCAGAATAATAATTGTTATCATTGAAATTAAAATTTTCAAAATACGGAAGCGTACTAAACTAAGGATAAAATAGAAACCTAAAGCGGAAATAATATGCCAGCTTCCCATCATAAAGGAAGCCCTGGCTGCGTGAGGAGCCTCTTCGGTCAACGAAGAAGGTATTGGAGCAATGAGTGCCCAAACTAAAAGAAGCAATCCCTCTTTTGATCTTTTGTGTATCAAAAATAATACTCCTGCAATTAAGAAAACTGCCTCAATTTTATAAAATTGCCCAGTCTGAAAAGATAATCTTGGATTGGCATCACCTTTAATAAACAGGAATTCAGGTAAAAAATGCCAAGAATATTGTGTCAATATTAAATCTAGTTTTCCAAAAAATTCATTACCTGTTTGTTTGTAAAGATTTGTTTGGATAATCCTATCCCTTTTAAGTAATGTTTGATTAACTCGCGCAACTCCCAACAACTCAGGATTAACTAAGATAATAACTAAGAAGATAGCCGCTACTAAAGAAGCTCGCAAAAGACTTTTTTTGTTTTGTAAAAAATTACGGAAGTATAAAATAAAAAGGAAAAACAAAATTACGGGTACGACAATTTTAGCTGGATGATAAGATATAAAACAAAGTCCGAAACTTAAAATGGAAAAAGGGAGATATAAACCTCCTTTTTTTAAAGCCGTAAAAAACAAGACTAATCCCAACATAAAAAAGAATAATACGAAATTTACCTCATGATTAAATCTTGAAAAATGAATATTATAAGGAGAAATAGCCAGTAAAAAAGCTGTAAACAAAGCAATGAATTTATTCTTGAACAAAAGATTTGTCAAAAAAAATATCAGCAAAACATTTAGGGTACCGAAAACTGCCGATGGCAATCTTGTTGAAAATTCATTTAATCCTAAAATTTTTACAAAAGGTGCAGTAAGATAAATATGAATTGGATGCTTATCATCACCAAAGGATCTAAAATAGGCTGGAAAATATTTTCCATGCTCGTCTCTTCCATAATTTGCAATTGTGTACGCATTATATCCATTCGCAGCTTCATCCCAACTTAAAGATGGCGGCACCTGATCTATTTTATAAATTCTCAAAATTGCAGCTAGAAGAATTATTACTAAAAGCAGCAAATTAATTTTATTTTTCATATTCATATACATATCCCCCAATGCTTCCATCAGGATTTCTGATTATTTCCTTCCACTCAATTTCATCCATTTTATCTGTTGGATGGGTGAATATAAGATTTCTTCCTTTAGAAATTTGATAATAATCAATGTCTCTAAATGTAAACTTATCAAATGATTTTACAAGTGATGTTTTTCGGCGAATAGTATCATTATAAGAAACCTCTGATCTAAATTTTTCTGGATTATATTTTAAGTAAAAAAGAGCAAAAATATAGGGCTGATCATACCTATCAGAGATTAAAATATTATCAAATTCGGAAAATCTTGACTTATATTTATCAAAGAAAACTTTATAACCATATTGCCAAACATGAGCATATTTATTTGAATAGATATAAAAATAACCGTAAAGATAGCTAAAAAATGAAATCAGGACCAAAACTACTAATAATCTTGTGACTATTTTTTTAAAATCATTTCCTATAATCTTTATAAGATAAAGTACTCCTAAGGCTGAAACTACTTGCCATCCTCCCAAAGCAAACATAGTCCTTGAGGCATGAGGTGCTTCTTTAGCAATAGCGGCTGGGAGCGGGGCAAGTAAAAACCAGGCTAAAAAAATAAAACGATATTTTTCCTTCGACTTTACTAAAAATAAAAGCCCCAGGGGTATTAAAAATAAGTCTGTTATATAGAGCTGTCCACTCACTTGAGAAGAGTGACGCGGATTGCTATCACCTGATTTAAACAGGAATTGAGGACTAAAATGAGAAAGGTACTGTTTTAAGATAATTTCTGCTCTACCTAAATAATGATTTTTGCTGATTTTATAGAGTATTGTATTTCTAACAAGAGTTTGATCGAAACTAACTTGCTGAAATCTAGTTAGACCGGACAAACTTGGGTTAAAGAAACTAAAAGATATAATAACCCCAAATGCAATAAAGGAAACAATCGTTATATATTTAAGACTTAATAATTCTTTTCTATATATGAATGTTAAAATCAAAAGAAAAACTGGAACAAAAATTTTTGATGCATTGTAAGTATATAAATCTATTCCGAAAAAAATGAATGATAAAATTAGAAAGAAAGATTTTTTACTCAATCCATAAAAGAAAAATAAAAGTCCCAGAAGAAAAAAGAACAACGCAAAATTAATCTCCCAGTTAAGTCTTGAGAAATGAATAAACCAGGGAGAAATCGAGAGAAATAAGGCACTTATTAAGGCTAATCCTTCCTTTTTTGTAATAACTTTGATTAAAAAAAACAATATTAAAACATTAAACACCCCCAAAATAGCAGATGGTGCTCTAACACTAAATTCTGATAACCCAAAAATACTTACAAAAAGTGAAGTTGAGTAGATATGAAATGGATATTTATATTCCTCAAAAGATTTAAATGCTAAGGGAAATTTTTCCCCCCACTGATCTTTACCGTCAATACTTATAGCATAGGCGTCATACCCAACAGAAGCCTCGTCCCATGATAAGGAAGGGGGTACTTCAGAAATTCTATAAAGATTAACAAGTAGGGAAAGTGCTGTGATCGCAATCAGGAATAATTTAACCATGCTATTTCATTTCAACAATATCAAAGGCGTTATCACCATTTAAAAAATTGATTTTAAGTAGTCTTGGCATTTCATTTGGAAAATCTATTTCCCGTCCTATAAATAACAATTTTTTACCGGGGTTTTCTTTAACAATTTCAGAAAAAGTTGTTTCTTTATCTCCTAAATCAGGAAAGTAAAGGGGAACCTTTTTTTCCTCGCCACTGCTCGTCAAATAGAACATATCGAATCTTAAAACACGAACCCAATCATGTGTTTCAAACCTTTCAAGGTTTGGATCATTTTGATATTTTGAGGGATCTAATTTTAAGAAAAATAAAGTAAACATATGGGGTTCGCCGTAGTGCCTACTAAATACAATCTGATCATACTCATTCTTATGTTCATTTACATAGCTTACTGCTTGCTGATATCCATACTGCCAATCCCTGGAGTAATTTCTTGGGTAAATATTGTAATATTGATTTAAGTAGTACCCTAAACTTAAGACAACAAAAATAAGTAGACCCACTATAAGACTAAATTGTATGAACTTTGAGTATTTTTTAATCCAATTTATGAAAATTAGAAATCCAAATGCACAAATTAATTGATAAGTAGGTGCTGTAATTAAGGTTCTAAGTGCATGAGGAATACTATCCCCTGTCACCGAAACAGGAATATAAGCAATCAGCAACCAAGCCAATAATAATTTTTTAAACTTATGATTAAATTTAAAAAGCCCCCAAAGACCCATTAATAAAAATAGCGACTGAAAAAGATAGAGCTGACCAATATTTTGTACATGATGCTGTTTATGAGGAGCCCCTGATATAAATAAAAACTGAGGAGTAAAGTGACTTAAATAATTCTTGGTAAAAGAAGTGGCTACATAGGTAACTTTATTATGTATTAATCTTGGGAAAGGTTCGGGTAATTTAGAATTTCCTCTATTCTCATTAATTCTTAAAACTAATCCGGGATCATCTGTAATGCTAACCAGTTTATACCTTGAACTCCTCTCACCACTTAAAAGATAGGGTGTTAAGGGTAAAAGCAAAATAGTAAATAAGGTAATCGCTAAAATAATCATTTTTTTATATTTAAATAAATGATGTCTATAAATTAAAAAGACTGCTACTAAAAATAGGGGCGTAAAAATTCTTGCCGAATTATAACTGAAGGCTGATAGGGCAAATGGAATCATCGAATATACATACCATTTAGGCTCTTCGAAGCCTTTTACTAAAAACCAAACTCCTAAACAGATAAAAAAAGTTGCCAGAGATGACTCAAAAGACCCTCTAGTCAGCTGTATGTGCCAAGGAGAGATTGCCAAAAGAAAAGACGCAACTAAACCTGCTAGATTACTTGCAAATATCGCTCTTCCCAGGAAAAACATCACTAAAACATTTAAGGTACCATAAATCACAGGTGTTATACGCACTCCTAATTCATTCAAGCCCAGAAAATAGATTCCTGGGATGCTCAAATAAATTTGAGCAGGAAGCTTATATTCTCCATAAGCTTTAAAATGTATAGGAAAAGACTGATTCCACTCATCTTTGCCTGTTTTTAAAACTGAATAGGCATTATATGCTATAGAAACCTCATCCCAATTTAGAGATGGTGGGACTTCGCTAACTTTATAAAATCTTAAAATAAAAGCAAGCAAAATTATTAAAACTAAAAAAATATAAACTTTGTATTTCATTTATAAGTAGGTTCTCCTAATACAAAAAATCTCCAGAAGAAGGGTATATGAATGGTGGAAAGGTCAGATGATGGAACAAAGGGACAGGTTAAATTCTCACACTTTATCTCAAATGCATTATAGATATAAATGCTATTAAAATATATCCCAACTGTAATCACAGCAATTATTATTAAGCGGCATATGCTTTTTAATTTTTTATTGTCAAATACTGATAATGCCACCGATGGCAGCATTAAAGCTGTAAACAGCCACCTATAGCTCATAGGATCAATATTGGGACGAAAGGCATTAACTAAAAGCAATCTATTCCCAAGAAGCATTCCAGCGACTAAAAAAGTTGTGAAGAAATTTGGATTCTTGACAACATATTGAATACCCCAAGCACCTAAAATAGCCAACATTGGGAAGGCTGGAAATCTATACCAGGGCAAAAGATCTCCTTCTCCTCCTGAAATCATCACTATAATAATCCAATATACAAAGCTGAAACTTATGAATCTTTTATTTCCTTCTTTTGGAAGGAAAATGAAAAATGCAGCAGAAAGCAAACAAAAAATATACCAGCTATCTTTAAGAAAAGAGGTATCAAAAGCAGGGGACATAAAAAACCAACCTAAACTTCCAAAACCTACAGGCCTATGAGATTGAATTCCAGTTATATTCCAAAAAATTTCAGGGTCAAAGTGTAAGCCATACCAAAAAAATATTCCGATAAAAGGCAGTGTTGCCAATACTAGATAGGCTATCGGTTTTAGTGTAACTTTCCATTTGCCTTCTTTAAATAAACCTGCAAAAGTCATATAGAGGGCAAAAGGCAGCAGAAAAAATCCTGTTGGCTTTGATAAACCAGCTAGCCCAATCAAAAGAGGGATGGGAACTAAATACCAAAACTTAGTATTCTTATGAAATTTTAGTAGAAGAAAAATTATAATAGTGAAAAGCAATGCAATAAAGTTTTCAGGCATGGCAGTTCGGGAGGCAAAAACAATCAAAGGCACTGTTCCATAAACCAACATTGATAAAATACCAGTCCAATATCCAGAAACAAACCTAGCAATAAGAAAGATCATTATCGAAGTCAATGTACCCATAAAAACAACTGGGATTCTTATATATGTAGATGGAATAAATTGATTCCTATCAGCTCCATTAATATGAGCAAAGTATCCAACAATTAAAGCAAATACAGGTGGTTCATCCAACCAGGGTTTATATAGTGTTACAGAGGCCTCAGGAGAACCTCCAAGATAGTCAATTTTGCCCTTGAAAACCTCTGCTCTTTTAGGATAATCAAGAGTTGACCAAGACACAGGAACTCCTGTTTCAATTAAATGTATTCCAGACCAAGCATAAAGCATTTCATCCAAATGATTAGAAGTTGGAACTCTTTCATAATTATGAGTCCGTAAAACAAAAGTAAAGCCAAAAACTAACAAAAATATTAATGTTTTTAGAAAATTAAATTTTGGTATCTTCATTTGATCTGTTTATTACCAGAATAATATCCATATTACCATGTTCTAAAACTTCTACTTCTTTAATATTTTTTAAACTCCTGCTAAAAACTTGGTCTGTAACCATAACTATACTTTTTGCCGGAACTAATTTTGCTTCTTCCCATTGCTGATGATTTTCCGGCAGATAAGCTAACTCAAAAAAGAGATAAGCAGTGGGATGCCTCCTTGTAATATCATCGTGAAGATATACTTTTAAATTTTCATTCTTTGAAATTTTAGCTGCCTTTTCATAAACTATATGTGCTGGCTTTTCAAATGATTGATTAACTCTATGAGGGTAATCAAACCAATAATCAGCCAAAAAAAACTTGTAATTAAGCACAATAAGTGCTCCCACTAAAAGTATGGGATAAAATTTCAATCTTGTTTTCAGTTCAAGTAGAATCTTAAAACCTAATAGGATTATGATTATAAAAAAGGGTATAAGACTCATTAATCTACTGGCCCTATGAACAGAACCAGGTAAACCGTAAAGAATGGGTGAAAGGAAAAAAGCTGAGAATATAAATATATACAAGGGCTTCTTCTCTACGGCAATTTTATATAGTCCTAAGATAAATAAGGGAAGGGTGGCCAAAAGAAACATTCCTTCTTTGCCTGTTGAATGATAGGGAGTAGAATCACCTTTCAAAAAAAGAAAGGATAAATCAAAACTGGATATAAAGGGAAGAAAAAAATCCTGATAGGAAACTATATTTTGCGTCTTATTTAAAGCAAAAACAGCTGCAGGATATTGATTTTTTACAATTAAAAGCAAAGCTAAAAAAGGAAGAAGTGCAGTTGTGAAGATCAATATTGGGCGTAGCTTAATATTCCCTCTATTCAATTTAATCCCATTGTTTAAATAGTAAATGTAGGCAATAGTTAAAATAACAAGAACCGGCATTATCAATCTTAAGCCTAAGTATGAGTATAAGGATATTCCTAAGGCGATTGCCCCAAATATTAGATATTTTGTTTTTTTAATTTTTGTGTATTTTGCCAACATCAAAAGCCAAAAAGAGACAAAGGGAAGCGGCGCAATATTTTCAATTGCAAGATGTGACTGAATCATAATTAACGGTATTGTTGAATAAAGAAAGAGGGATATTACTGCCATTTTTTTATCAAATATTTCTTCTGCTAACAGGTAAATTATTGCCCCGCTTATTAAAACGAACAACACGCTGACTGCTTTTAAATTGAAGTATGAAATCCCAAATAATTTAAACATCAAAACCGTTGAATATATCGTTACTGGCTGCTTCCAATCAGGCCAAAGAGTAGTGGTAAAAAGAGGTAGGAATCTTCCATTACTGTCATATCCTGTTTTCGCAATCAAAGCTGAAGAATAACCTATTGCCGCCTCATCACCATTAATCCCAAGCGGTACATCTGTTAACTTATAAGTAAATAAAAACCAACCTACTAGGAAGAAGGTGATTAGAACTAGGAAATTACGCATTTTCTTTATTACTGAGAAAATGAAAAATTAAATATATAGATGAACCTGCCAAAATAGTCTGAAGCATGCTTCTTGAAAAATTAAAGTCCATATTAATATTAAGTAGAGTCCAAATATCCGGAATTGTTTTTAAGGATGGGTTAAGGGGGGCAAACATCCCTAAGGTAAGTGATGGATCAAAGAAAAATAGCGACCCAAACCAGCTACCAAAAATTAACACCACAGGAATTATGTTTTTAAATCTATTTACTACCAAATCCAGAATCAAAAAAGGAGTCATCCAAATCAACCACTGAGGGTGATAGTGGGTCAAGGTAAAAAATAAAAGCAAAGGAATTAAATAAAACTTCCAAAGAGATGCTTTATTTGCTTGTCTCAAAATCAAAAGATAAAAGAATATCAAAAATGCAGGAAACAAAAGTATGGCCTCCCCTCCTGAAACAGGAATAGATGCATACAAGCTTTTTGAACTTTGGTTTGCTATCAATGCTGTTGATCTAAAACTTTCTGAGGAAACATAAGGGAGAATTGAGAGAATATATGGCAAGGCTGTAAGGAGTAAAATTTTTAATTTATCTTTTATAGAAGATCCTAAAAGCACTAGGGGAATAATTAAAAAAACTGGATATAATTTAAAAGCAATCCCCATACCCAATGCTAATGCTGCATAATTTAATTTGTTTTTCAATGCGAAATAGATAGAGAGGATAGAAAAAAAGGTAGGAATAATATCAAATTGACCCATCATATAAGTTGAATATAAATTCACTGGATTAAACATCCAAATTCCAAAAACTAAAACTCCTTTTTTCGGTTCCACCATCCTCATAAGCAAAAATCCAATCATCAAATCAAAAAATAAGTAGGGGAGCTTTAAAAGAGCTAGAAGCCCTCCTAGAAATAAATTGAAGAATCCAAAAAACCAATAAATTAGTGGCGGATAATTTAATACCAAAGCATCACTGCTTTGATCATAAAGATTTAAAATATTTCCCTGAGATACAATTTTACCTCCAGCCGCTAGAGCTTCTAAATCAGGATGGGAAGTAAAAAAGGATAAAAATAATCTTAAAATTATTGCAGCTATTAAAACACTCCATATTTTTTTCATAATTTTTATAGAAGATTTAATATCTTTTGTCTAAATTTTTCTTTACTAAACTGCTCTGCTCTTATCATAGCTTCTTTTGACAAAGCTTGCCAGATAGTTTTATCTTGAATTAATTTTATAGTTAGATCTTTCAGTTCATCTAAGCTATCCCAAAGAAACCCCGATTTTCCCTCTTCAACTATTTCTATTTGCCCTCCCTTTTTAATAACAACAGGTACACATCCTCCAGCCATAGCCTCAACCGTAGATATGCCAAAATGCTCCATTTTTGTAGGATCATCCTCCCCAAATCCTGCTGCATGCCAATAAATGCTGGACTCTCCATATAACTTAAGTAGTTCTTCATAACTTAAGTTTGGATAGAAATTGATGGGTGATCCCTTTGCTAAATTTTTTAATCCCTCCAGGTAGGCTTTATCCCCTTCTCCTGCAGAACCCACTAAATTAAAATTCCATTCCTTAATTTTCCCATCATTAATAAGTTCTTTGAAGGTATTAATTAAAACATCCTGCTTCTTAATTGATGCGAATCGTCCCACAGATAATATTTGTTTATTTTTTTTCATAGAAGTTATTTTTTTTGTGTCAACAGGGGGATAAATAACTTGAAAGGCTAGCGGCCAATTTTTTAAAGCTTTATCCTTGGTAAATTCCGAATTGTAAATAATTAAATCCCAGCCTTTAAGTTTTATTTTTCCAAAAAGACTATTTGCTGCCTGTCCCACCAGGGGAGACTGAATATGTAATATATTTTTCTTAGCACTCGGGTAAAAAAAACTACCGTCCGTTAAACAAAAAAATACCTGGTATTTTTTAAAAAAAGATAGTCTCTCAAAAGTATTAGATCCCTTCCCTATTGGACCAGATATAAAATTTACTTTATCCAATTCTAAACTAAATCTTTCTGATAATTCTTTTTTTAAATTCTCTGCTCCTATTTCCTTAAGATGAAGGTCTAATAAAACATCTACCTCATGCTCCGAAGATAAAATTTCTGCTATTGTCATCATATATTTCTCTCCTCCGCCCAGGGTATCAAGATATGGGGAGTATAAAGCTGCTTTCATCTAGTAGTTAAATTTATTTTTTATAAGGTCTGCATCAATATCTTTATAAATTTCTTTGATTTCTTTAGGCTGCTGCAATTGCCAAAGTCTTACATAGCTTATTATCATGCTGAATACCTGCAAAAGAGAATCCATCATCCCTATTGTTCCGTTAAAAAATCCTCCTCTTTTAATGCCCTGATTAAAAACTTCACTGATAAAAATTCGGAGGAACCTCCACCCTGACATTGGAGGATGTTTTGCTTCAAGGCGCAGTTTGGCATCAATCTTTGACCATTCTAGACTTTTTAAAACTATCTGATCTACATCCCTATGAGTTAGGTGTAGAAGAGAATTTTTTGTATATCCTAACTTTCCCTTAAAATGTGAGGATTCATGTACCTTGCCGTACCAGCCTCCAAAATCACTTTTTTTGAAAAATCTAACCATCCAATCCTTTTTATAAGGGCCGTAATTTACTTCTTTACCGAAAATAACATTTCTGCGAGAAAGAGCAACCGCACTAAATTCTTCTTTTTCCATAATATTCTCTAGTTCCTCCTTTAAGGGCGCCAAGACTCTCTCATCTGCATCTAAATACAAAACCCACTTTCCCTTCGCTTCCTCAATTCCTCTATTTCTTCGAATATCAAAATCCGGGGTATCTAAAGTTATCACTTTTTCTGTATATTTTTTAGCAATTTCCGGTGTTTTATCTGAAGAATTGCTATCAATAACAATAATTTCATCAGCCCACTTAACTGACTCCAAACAGGCAGTTATTCTTTCTTCTTCATTTTTTGTAAGTACTACAACGCTTAGCATAATTAAATCCGGTTTTTTACCTTTTGAATAAATCTCTTAAATGGGTTTTTTGATAAATTACTATGCTTAAACCAATAATCTATTTCTTTCTCTGATTTTTTACTCAAAACCTTAAGTTCATTTAAATTTATGTCCTTTTGTTCAAATTTTTCCATTTCCCAAATTCTCAGATAGACAATAAGATGAGAAAACGATTGAAGCAAGCTTAGAGCAAAACCATGCAAACCATCTTCAAATCCGCGATTGGCAAAGAATCTGCCTAGGAATTCCCCTAATGGTTTTTTTACTAGATCCTTCAAATCAAATTTATACCCATCTTTTTTTAATTCCTCAGCTTGTACTTTCGTATACCTGATCATTCTGGTTAAAAATTCAGAAATATTTTCATAGTGGTGATGTATGATAGCTAAATCTTCCTCTAATCCTAAATCTATCCCCACCCCTTGAGTTTGAGGAGGTCTGTGAATTCTATCTCCCCATTTAACTACACCTTTACGGAAAAACCTGATATTGTAATCCGGCCACCACATAGCAGTTTTCATCCATTTACCAAAAATAATATTTTTCCTTGGAATTCTGACATAATTTACCTCCTGCATGTTGACAGCTATTTCTTTTAATCTTTCGGCAAGCCTATCTCCTATTTCTTCATCAGGATCCAATATTAATATCCAATTATTTGAAGTTTTGGAGATAGCAAAATTACGTGCCAGTTCAACGTAGTCTTCCCTATCACAACTGATAACTTTAGCTCCTAATTTTCCGGCAATTAAGGCTGTTTCGTCTTCCGAATACATGTCACAGACAATAATCTCGGAAGCCCAGCGTACAGACTCAATAGCTCTCTTGATGGTCTTTTCTTCATTAAGAGTATTTATCACAACTGATATCTTGGAGTCCATAAACTTAATCTTATCAAAGATTACTTATCTTTGCTCACAGTTACTAAACCCTTTCCAATAAACAAAACAGATCCATCTGTACTATCTATAGCTTTTTGTATTTCTCCGTCAGCTATAGAGCTAATGTAAATATTTTCATACTTTTTTGAAGGAAATCCAAAGAAAGTATCTTTTTTAAGATTTTGGGCAATTATTTCTTTAGGATTCACCTTGGCATATACAGGATATGCAAATTCGATAGCATCTATTCTGTCTGATAAAATTATAAAATCATATTTACTTTCGTTTTCTAAAGCCATCTTAGATGCAGACTTTGCCTCTAATGACCAGAAATTTCCATAAAGATTGGGAGAAAGAAAAAATAACTTTTGTGTAAAGAATAAAAATTGAGCTATAAAAATTACAAAAATTACTGCAGTCGCCATTCTATTTTTCAAGTTTAATATTCCCCCTAACCCCAAAGCAGAAAGTAGGATAAGAGGAGGGAGCATGAATGAGCTTCTTAGGGCATGAGGAAGATCAACAACTGCTGTGGCAATAGGCGCAAGAGCAATCCAGGAAAGTAAGAATATTAAAATCTTAATTCTTGATCTTACTAAACTTAAAATCCCCACTCCAATGAGCAAAATCTCTATTGCATAAATTTGTCCCATTGTGGCCATATTGTGTCTTGGGTTTCTGTCCCCATGCAATATCAAAAAGTCTATTGAAAAATTTTGCAGATAATTTTCAATAAAAACTTTTGAATATTCAACTGGTTTATTGTGAAAATAGTTGACTATTGAATCAGGCAAATTACTTTCCGTTCTCTCTAAATTTATTTTCTGTTCAATACTCACTTTTAAATCATTTTTGGAAAAAATATTTATATCATTAAATCTTACTTCAGAACCCCCTATAAAAGTCTGACTCAAAGCAACAAATCCTAGAATGAGAAAAATTAATAAGCTGCCAATGAAATACCCTTTAGAGATATTAAATAAACTCTTAGTACCTGTAAACCAAAAAAGTAAGGGGATAAATAATAGCAAACTAACTTTATAAGTAGGATATGTATGTAAGGTTAATCCAAAACTTAGTGCAGAAAAAATATAAAAGATGGGTTTTTCCTTCCCTTTTAAAAAAAGATAAAAACCCAGAAGAGCAAGCAATAGAGCCAAATGCGCTTCAAACCCTCCCCTGCTTAAAGAAATATCCCAAATAGATACAGCAGCTATAAAAGCAGCAGCTAGACCAATTTTTTGGGAAAACAATTTCCTGCTTATATAATATAGAAGAATAATGATCCCCAGCCCGGAAAGCACTGAAAGCCCTCTAACCCCCAAAGCTGAAGGGCCAAAGATGCCAACAAAAGGCATTGAGCCGTAAACATATACTGGCGGCCGTCCAGCACCCATTCTAAAGGTTAGAGGTAAAGAATTACCTAACTGATCCTGACCTGTTTTTAAAAGAGAGTTTGCATCCAAAGCAATAGTTAGTTCATCACCATATAAACCAGGAGGGTTATTTGTGATATCAAAAACTCTTAAAAAGAGTCCTAAGATTAAGATAATTCCTAAGGCTATATTAGTTATTTTCATTTACTTTGAAAACCTTTGAATCCTTATTTTCAAAAATAAGATCCAAATTAAGCTTATCACTTTCTGCCTTAAATTTTTGACCCCAGGCTAAATAAACATAGGAAATATTATATTTCTTGAGAAATGCATTAATTAAATTAGGATCTTGAGTTTTAAAAACTTCCTCCCTTTCCTTCAGCAAGCCCTCAACTTTATATCCCATTATTTTTACCTGTTCCTCATCGGAAATAAGAGTGTGTTTACTTGAAAATGCAGATACATAGCCTGTGTCATACCAGGTATGTATTGGAATTGGGGGATCTTTATATTTATCCCTTTCATATCCATCAAAAGGAGTTACTAATACTATACCTTCCCGCTGATTTTTCAAAAATTTTAAACCTTCTAATTCTTCATAGGATATTTTAGAAAGCGGTTTATTTGAGTAGAATTGCCAGAGTAACCCCATTTGAGTAGGTACTGCAAGCAAAAATATTAATATTGAGATAAGTATTTTTATGTTTCTGGCTTTTGCTAATTTTAAAAGCTCGGATACTGAAATAGCTCCATAAAACCCAAAAAACAAAAGAAAGTACTGGTTAAATTGTATTGAATTCCAAGCTACCCCTTTTTGAAGAAAGAATACAGGAATTAAAAAAGAGGCCAAAGTTATTATAAGAAAGAACAAATTAAAACTATTTCTAAATAGGTTCTGCCTAATCTGTGAAATAACAGTCCAAAAACCTATAAACCTCATACCTAAATTCCCAAAAAGGAAAATTAAAAAAGCTGTTGCCTCAAGCTGTATAACTCTTTTTAAATTACCTTCAGCAATATATGTTTGACGTCTAAGCTCCAGATCCAGCCAATTAAGACGGTCTGTTGCCACAACCATAGTTCGGATATACCACCAGGGCTGCCAGATTAAAAAATCCTGTGAATTTGCACTATTTGGCAGATAAATACCTAAAGCCAAACCCAAAGTAGAAGTAAATAATAGAATAGTTCCAAATATTTTTCTAAAAAAAGCCTCAAAAATACCGACTACTAAAAGTCCCCCCAGAATAAGTGTGCCCGCATACACCTTAAATTCGATAACAGCTCCTCCCAAAATTACACAGAATATAAAATATAACAGCCTCCTGCTGTCTAAATATTTAAGGAAAGTAAAAAGGAAAGTAGTGGTAACAATAAAGGCTGCTGCATGAGGAGGATTTCCTAACACCGAATGAGTTTGTGAAAGCCAAAATATAGCTTCTCCACCCAAACTATTATGAGTAGCTATATATAAGAAATAACCAAAGCTGCCTGCAAAATATGTAAAAATCATTGCCCAAATTCCGGCTATTTCACTTTTACTCCAAGCTCTTACAAAAATGAATCCTGATAATCCCAAAAGGAGAGAAAATATAATCGGCATAAATCTAAAATAAACATCCAGATTGGAAAAATGAAATAACCTGGAAAATTCAGACATTAATAAGTCAGAAAAAAAATGATAGTTCTGCAGTTTACTTCCATCCAGTTCTGGATTTTGAAAAGGATATACCCCTTTTTGCATTTCCTGCATCAAACTTATATGCCAAACTCCATCATGGCCGTGCGAGCTGTAAAAATAAATATCCTCTTTACCATCTGACAAGCTTTGTTTATAAGGAAATCCTGAAGGTGCATTAACTGCAACCTGCCCTATTATGCCTATTATCAAAACTGTCAGAAAAAATAGCTTATGTTTTACAGTAAGCCTTAAAGGTAAAATATTTCTCCTAAATTTAATAAGCGTCCAAACCCCAAGAAGCGGAAATAAGTACATTAGAAATTTTAAGTTTAAAACTGCCAAAATATATGAAGAAAGTGTAAAAATAACCATTCCAAAAACAGAATATAAAACAAACCTTTCCAAACCATCCTCCAAATTGAATTTATTTTTAAGAAAGAAATACACAGGAAGAGATAAACATAAAAGAGAAACAATTATAAATAGCGCTCCTAAAAAAATTTGCTGAAAGATAATCATTTAATTTTTGCTTTCAATATTTCCACTTCGCTATTTTCAAAAATTTTCTCAACACCTAAAGTTTTCTCGTCAAGCTTAATATTAAAAAGCACTGGTAGATAAATATAGCTAATATTGTTTTTACTTAAAAAATCCTTGTCTCCCTTGAGAAAAAAATCTTTTGAGGCACTTAATCTAGTTTCATAATCTGTTAAAAGGATTTGATTTTGCGCAATATCTTCTAAAAATGAGGCTTTATTGCTGAAAGCTGATACATAAGCAGTACTGTCATAAACAAAAAGCGGCCAAGGCTGATCTACTCTATTTTTAAATTTTTCATCAAAGGGCACAGTAAGAACTGTCCCATCATCCTGCTTTAATAAAAAATCCAATGCAGACATTTCCTCAGCTGTAACCTTTGCATGAGGATTTCCAATATAGTAGCTGGCTGTGGTAATTGAATTAATAGGAGTTAATATAACAAACACCAATAAAATCACCATTGACAATAACTTAGGCAGTTTAAAAATAAGCCCTGCAGCTACTGATCCTGAAATAAGAGCTGTTGTATAAAGTCCATAGTAAGAAAATTGAATTGTATTCCAGGGATTACCTGATTGTATGAAAAGTGAGGGAATTAAAAAAGAAAGCAAAGAAAATACAAAGATAAAAAGATAGATATTATCCTTATATATGCTTTTAGTGTTAATTAGCGAGACAAAGGCTAAAATTCTAATACCTAAATTACCAATGATGAATATAATAAAACCAATCAACTCAGAATATGCCAATTTAAAAAAGTTTCCTGTTTCCATTCCTGCAATTCTGGCAAGAGAAAGTTTAACCCAGCCTACTCTATCAGGAGAATCTATCATTGAATGAATAAACCAAAAAGGAGAGAAAATTATTAATTTCTGCCCTATATCGAAATTGGTTATAAAAATAAGAAGAGTAAAAAAGATAGCTAAGATAAAAATATATAGATACTCAAATTGTCTTCTAAATAAGTTTATAAAAGCAACCAGCCCTAAGGCCCCTAAGACCAACACTGATCCATATGATTTAAAGCCAACTAGTGATCCAAGCAGTAGTACTGAAATAAAAATTCCCATTTTACTTTTTATTTTTTCAAGACTAATTAAAGATAGGATAAAGGCAATAATTATAAGTAGTGAGACAGCAAAAGGAGGATTAAGATTAAAAGAGATTGATTGATTAGCCCAGAATGCCGATTCCCCTCCCAAAGTTTTATTTTTCAGATAATCTACAATCCATCCAAAACTCCCGGCAAAGTAAACAAAATACAAACTAAAATAAGCAGCAATTCTTTTCTTAAAAAGCCCTGACGCCAAACAGTAAGTCCCCAGACCCAAAAGGAAGGCAAAGATTATCGGATAAAACCTAAATATCAAATCCATTAAAGGAATTTTTGTTAAATATGCGGTTCCTGCCACCATCAAGTCATAGAAAAAATGATAATTTCTTAAAATCGTGCCAGCAAAAATTGGATTTTCTATTGGAAAGCCCTGGATAATTTCATTAATTAAGCTTATATGCCACATCCCATCATGAGTATTTGGCCCCCAAAAGCTAAAACCGTATGTTAGATTCAATCCACTCCTAAAGGTCGGTATACTTTGAAAAATGGTTCCAGCTGTAATGATCAAGAGAGCTATTTTATCTAAGAAGAAATTAATTTTAAGGGACGGGAGTAATTTTTGTTTTAAAAAATAAAATAGGCAAACAAGAATATAAGCAAAGATTAAAAATCTAATATTTAACAAACTAACAGCGTAAAAAACCAGAGTTAAAGAAACAATTCCTACAACTGTCCCCAAAAATATCTTTTCAATAAAGTTACTTTTCTCAGTTAATTTATTTGTTAAAACCAATCCAGGAATAAGCAAAGCAAAAATAAAAAAGATTAAAAATACAGCCATTTTATTTCTTTCTTTTCAAATAATTTAAAATATTTGGTTCCAATATTAATGTGGCAATGATATAAACAATAAACCCGAAAAGTGACATTAGACTAATCTGCAAAACTGAAACAGAAATTAGACTTTTAACTGCAAAAACAACTCCCAAAACTACACCCGATATTAAAATAGGTTTTAGTAAAATCTCCAAATAATTTATTTCCACATATTTTTTAGCCAGATATAATGCCACAACAGAACTTAATCCTACTAAAACAAACCCTAATGCTGCCCCGCTTACTCCATATGAAATTGCTAAGGCTGGTACAAAAAGCCACGTCAGAGTAGTCCACATAATCATAAGCTTAAAAGTAAGAGAAATTTTTCCGATAGCATTAAAAGCATTTGTGATAGGCGTTGTAACTGCCGCAATGGCCGCATTAGCTGACAAAAGCATAAGTGCCAGTAAAGCCGGACTCCATTTATTATATTTTGGAATAACTTCAACCAAAGAAGGTGCAACTATTATTAAGAAAGTAAGTGAAGGAAATACTAAAAGACAAATATAAAATATTGATTTAGATAAGGCATTTGATAGTTCTTTTTTATTATCCTGCATTCTGGAAAAGGCTGGAAATGTAACTTTTATAACCTGGTCCATAAAAAAACGGAGTGGTGCAAAAGCCCACTTTTGAGCCCACCCTAATAAGCCTACACCAGTGGGGCCTAAGATGCTTCCCAAAAATAGCGTCATACCGTCGTCTTTGACCATAGCAAGTAAGGTATTTAGTTGATAAGGAATACCGAATTTAAGCATAGAACTTAAGGCAGATTTAGAAAAAGCTAGTGAAGGCAGCCAAGGTTGAATAAGGTAGGTTAATATAAGACCTGTTACCCCTCTTGCTAAAACTGCTACTGTGAAAGAAGTTACGCCAAAACCTTTCCAGGCCAAATATACTGCTGTGATATTAAAAACTAGGGTTTCAGCTATTTGGGGAATGATTAATTTATTAAACTCCAATTTTCTTTCCATTAAAACCGAGGGGATAGTTTTTAAGGAAGAAAGAAAAAGAGAAAATGCCAAAGCCCAAAGCAGATATACTCCATCCTCACCAAATCCATAGATATTTTTTATCAACGAAGAAAACATTAGTACTACTAAAATAAGTACAGCTATCATTACTTGCTGAGTTGTAAAAATTGTTTTTAAATCCAAGTCCGTTAATTTTTCCTTTTTTTGTATAAGAGAGGCTGCAAATCCAATATCACCAAAATAAGCTAAGAAATTAATAACGGCAGATACTAAAAAAAATACTCCGAATTGCACAGGATTTAAAAATACGGTCAGGAGAATGCTGGCGGAAAAAGATATTGCCTGAATTAAAAATGTTCTGGCGGTCAGAAGAGCTGCCCCGCTGACTGTACGCTTTTTAACTGTTTCTATATTAACTTCCGGTTCCATTTAATAAGCCCTCCTTCTGTAATAAGTTATTAAACCTCTGACTTTTTTAAATGATGTTACAAATAAAAGTAAAAATAACACAGCAGTTAAACTGGTTATCATGTTAGAAATTGATCTGACAGGAGTATCAAAGAGTTTTGCTTCAATTTTGTGATTTCCCTCTCCTAAAATAATTGTCATAAGTCCTAAACTATTATCTTTATATTCAATTTTAGTATCAATCCCATCGACAAAAATTTTCCAATCAGGAAAATAATATTGTGAAAGACGGATAATTGAGTGAGTTTTTGTATCTGCAGAAAAATTTATCCAATTAGTTCCTTCCTTAAAATCTGAAATTTTAGTATCTCCTGTTAAAATTTGATACCTCTGAGCAGCCAGCTCTCCTGGAGGATCCTTGGAATAAATTGGCAGAAAATCAAAAATAGCTCTATTCACTCTTCTTTCCCAATTTTGACCGCTTAAGATTTCTTTATCATTATCCTGAGTAAAAAATTCGGGTTTAAAATTGGAAAAATTCATAGCAAAAACCAAAGCTAGCAGTACCGCCCAAAGGTGATTTTTGTATTTAAAATTTAGAAGGCTGAAACTTCCAGCTAAAAATGAGATAAAAAATATCACAAGCATCAAAAATCTCCATGGAAATTGTAGGTATTTTAAGGGTTCAATTGTTTTCCATATAAATTCTGATCTGGGATTTATCATAAAAGCTGACACTAAAACCATTACAGCAGAAGAAATTAAAACGATTGCAAACCATCTTTTCTTCTTCCATAACATCCAGGCTGTGTAAATGGAAATCAAAAAGCCTAAAAGGTGTACCCACCCAATCTGATAAGGGATTCCGTCTGTCGGCCCCCCGGGTACTTCCCTAAAAGATCCTCCGTATCCAAAATAATTTCCTAAAAGTTTTTTAAAACCTTTAAAATGCTCTGTATAGAAAAAATATCCACTGGTTGTTGAATCAACATGGACTAAATCCTTCTCCACTATGGCGGGTAAAATATAAAAGGAGGCCAACCCGAAAGCAATTACAATTGATCCTAAGCTGAAAAATAAAAATTGTTTGGCTCTTTTCTTAAAATATAAAACCACAATCCAAATCACTGTTGGTAGTAAAAATAAAAATGTTGAAAGATTGTGGGATGTTGCAAGTAGTGCCGGAAAAAGTCCGGCCAAAAGCATATTTCTAATATTTGAATTTTCCTGAAGCCTTGTAAAAGCCCAAAAAATAGCAGGAAAAAACATCAGTCCCCACATCTCCCCCAAAGCCCCTCTGACATAGAAATCTACAGCATGATAAGGAGCCAGCGAATAAAAAATAGCTGATAATGCTCCACCCATTGGGCCCCAGAATTTCCTTGCCAAAAGATACATAAAAATATAGGAGCCAATAAAAGATACTACAAACATAATTTTTACTGAAAAAATCAAGTTTTGAGTAAAAAAATAGATTAGTTCTCCAAAATAATAGGGAAGCGGGGCGTAATAGTTAAAAAGGGGATAGCCATATAAATTTCCTAAATCAGGCACCCACCTGCAGGGAATCTGACCATCTTTAAAACACTTATCCATCTCAAAAAGCCTTATAAAGGTAACGTCATCGTGATAGGGATAAGAGGGAGCTGCAAATTGCGGCCAAAGCAGGCTTGCCGAGATAATAAGTCCTAAGAGAAAGGGCCAACTTTTTTTGAGTACTTCCATATATTAACCAAGCTTAATGATACTAAAAAACCGGCTAAAGAGATAGCATCCAGAAGCTTTTTGAACCCAGTTTCTTCAAATTTAATCTCCAAGCTATGAGCCCCTGCAGGCACGTTTAACTCTATTTGTCCAAATGGCTTGCCGGCATAAATTGAAGTGTTGTTGCCGTCAATTTTAGCCACCCATCCCGGGAAAAGGTATTTAGAATAACTAAGCTTAAAACCATTTTCAGAATCCACCTCTATCTTAGAATTTAGATCATTAATTTTTAAAACATTTTTTATCTCTCCCTCTTCAGCAGTGACAAGGGGGTAATTTTTGTCAGGCCTGACCTCTGTTTCCTTTGGTAGCCTTAAATACTCTTCCTGAGTTTTAAGATATTCTGAGGAAGCAAAAGGGGTAGGAATGTACTTGTTTAAATAATAACCATCTTCCCTTCCTAAAAAGTCCTGTGGATGAAAATAGTTGTATGTGGTTGCCAGTGTTAAGATAATCAGCAAAACAGAAAGCCATTTTCTATTTAGAATCTCCTCCATTGCAACGACCAAAATTGGAATAGTGAATGTAGTTATTATCAAAAATCTCCAGGGGAATTGGAAATAGGGCAGAAGAGGAATATTTTCCCAAAGAATTGTGGACCTGTAGTTCATTAAAAACATGGAAACTAAAATAGAAATTAAAGCCCAGACTAATATTACTTTTTTATCTTTAGAAAACTTAGGCCAGGATAAAATCGTCAAAAAGCTTCCAATAAGTAACACTGCTAAATTAGCAATTCCTAAGAAAAATGACATTCCGTCATAGGGTCCTGCCACAGATGCACCATAGCCCCAATAAGGAGTAATCAGCTGTTTTAGAGTAGGGAAGTGATCTACAAAATTAAAAACAGTGTCATATTTAACTAACCCACTCTCCGTAATTGCCGGCAGCCAGAAATAGCAACTTATTAAAAGCCCTAATATTCCTGCCAGCAACATTTTTAAAACTCCCCTGCCCCAATTTTTCACAAAAATTGTTCTTACAAAAATTGTTCTTAATAAAAAAAGAATAATCAAAAAGAAAGAAAACATATAAGCTGTAATATTGTGAGTTAATATCAGTCCGGCAATCGAAAGCCCTCCAATTCCAATCCATCTTTTTTCTTCTGTTTCGTCTTTTGTTAATTTTAAAACCGATAAAGTAAGCAGCGGTAAAAATACAAAGCTTAGTATCTCCCCTATTGCTCCTCTGATATATAAATCAACAGCTCTATAAGGGGTGTAAATATATAAAACTGCTCCAAATAAACTTACAGTCTTACTAGTAAACTCTCTTAAAAGAAGATACATAAAAAGTCCTGATAAAGGCACACTTATGAGAAATACTGCTTTTATGCTGTCAACTAAATTCAATCCTAAAAGATGAAAAAGTTCAGCAATATAAAAAGGCAAGGGAAAAACAAAATTAAACAACGGATAGCCAAACCCAAAACTTAAATCAGGAACAAACCTGGGGGGAATCTGTCCTGCCATCAGAGTTTTATGAAACTCAAAAAGCCAGGCAATATGCAGATCATCCGAGGCTCCATAATATCCTGGGACAAAAAGAGCCCAAATTGCAGGGATGATTAGCAGCCCAAAAATTAAAAAGTTTTTATTTAACAATTTTTTTACCATAAGTTAAATATAAAACTGTGAGAATCGAGATTAAAGTTATGATATTGGAGATTTCCCTAATTGGGGTATTCTTAAGTCTCCCTGAAATTTGGTGCAGACCTGGCTCTAGATTAAAGCTTATTCTTTTTACATAATTATCATTTGTATGACTGATAATTTTTTTACCTTCATACACTTTCCAATTTGGAAAATCTATCACCGGGATTTCTATCCTGCTGGGGGATTTTACATCTATTAAAAGATCCCATTTATTTGATTTATTTTTAAAATTCTTAACTTCCGCCTCCCCTTCTATATAAGGTATATCTTGAGCCGGCTCCAAAGGTTTTTGCGCCCCGACAGGCAGATAATCCAATATTGAGGCTTTTTGTTGAGTGTCCCATTCAGCCCCTGATAGTTTTTGACTGTCCCCTATTTCAAAATAAAATTTCTCCGGCTTAAAATAATTCCAGTTTAAAAAAACTGTCAGTATTATGATACCTACTGCAAGAATCCTTGCCAAAGTTTTGTTTAAAGAATAAACTAAAAATCCTCCCAAAATAGATGAGGTAAAAATAGCAACTGCCAAAAATCTCCAGGGAAATTGTGTAAACCTTAAAATCCCGATTTTTTCCCAGAGAAAAGCTGATTTATTGTGAGTCATAAAAATCGAGAATAAAAACAGCAGTAAAAACCCTGCATATAAAACTAAAAACTTCCTTTCCTTTCTTTTAAGAACCAATACAAATGGTACAGAAAGAAACACTAAGATCCAATGAGGCAGGCCTATTTGGAAAGAAATTGTATCAATAGGTCCAGGGAATGATGCCCCATATCCCCATGCTCTGTCCATAAAAAGTTGGGGGAAAGTTGCAAAATGCGCTCTAAAATCCAAATCAAGCCTAGCCAGATTATCAATCTGCACTAAATTTTTCTCAAAGTAAGCAGGCAGGGTAAAAAAGGCAGAAAGTCCTATCCCTAAAAGGATTGCAAAAATTACCCCTCTTACATTTTTAAAATTTTCTGTCCAAAGATGATATAAAATCAAAAAAACCAAAACCGTTAAAAACAAAAGAGTCATAATAGTGTGGCTTGTTAAAAAAATTGCCAAAGTTATAGAAAAAAATATCAATTTCTTTTTAATAAGGAAATAAAAAACTAAAGGAACTATTGCTATAGCAAAACTTTCAGCCACTGCTCCTCTGACAAAAGAATCCAACGCTCTGTATGGAGCAAAAAGATATAGAATTCCCACCACTAGTCCTGCTTCTTTATTAAACAACTCTTTTCCCAATAGATACATAAACACCCCGCCTAAGATTAGGGGTATTAAGAATAAAAGCTTGGCAGAAATTACAAACCCTCCAAAAATGCTTAAGGCAGCCCCAATATAATAAGGAAAGGGATTGTAGTAATTAAATAAAGGATAGCCGTTGCCATAGCCCATATCTGGCACCCACCTGCAGGGAATCTGCAGATCTTCAATGCATTTTCTCATTTCAAAAATCCTCATTACATGTAAATCATCATGGTGAGAAAAATATCCTGGCCTAAAGATGGGCCAGATAATAAAGATAGAAAAAATAAGTATTATTAAAATCGGCCAATAATTTTTAATCATTTTTGTCATATTTTTTGCTTAGATAAAATAAAGATCCAACTAAAAAAACTGATACAAGACTAATCATATTGCCTGTTTGTCTTATTTGGGTATCTTTAAGTTTAGCCTCAATTGTATGTTTGCCCTGAAGAACACTAAAAGTAATCAGTCCCAAACAATACTCCTGTCCCCTACAATCATCATGCCAGTGGACTATTTTTTGCCCGTCAACTTTTACCTCCATACCGGGAAAATCAAAAAGAGGGAGCCTTAAAGTAGCGGCTTCTTTAACTTCTACCTCCCCTACTTGAAAATTACTGCCCTTTTTATAACTTAAAAATTCAACCTCCCCATCCAAAGTATCAGGAAGCTCAGGAGCCTTTTTATTTGGAGGAAGTTTTGCATATATAGGCAGATAGTCAAAAATAGAAATAGTTAATTGTTTTTCCCAAGACTCTCCTGAAAATTTTTCCTGATCAGAAATATCTATCCACTCCCTTGGTTGAAAAAATAATCCATGTAAAATAAAAAGTCCTGCAATCACCCCTACCCCAACTCCTTTTCCCCATTTTTCTTTAATCTTACATATTATATATATAGAATATGCACCTAAAATAGACAGCAGAAAAGTTGAATCTGATAAAAATCTCCAGGGAAATTGAAGAAGTTTAAAACCCGGTATTATCTCCCAAAGGAAAGTTGATCTTTGATGCATTAAAAATATTACAAATAAAGTTACAGCTCCCAAAATTAAAATAAGGCTTGATAATTTTTTCTCCTTTTTAAAATTAACCAGGGCAAAAATTAAAGCTGTCAGCCCCAATATCCAGTGAATAATGCCAACTGATAAAGAAAGATCATCAACCGGTCCCAGAAAAGAAGATCCATATCCAAAGTTGTTTGAGAAAAATAATTGATTAAAGGTCACAAAGTGTTGTCTCCAGTCAAAATATCCTCCTGTCAAAGTTTCTATGTGAACATATTGGTTTTCAAAAATAACAGGCAGGGTAAAGAAAGCTGCAAGACCCAACCCCAGTATTGATCCCAAAATTATTTTTGGAAATCTTTTAATTTTTTTATTCAAAATTACTAAACTCAAAGCCCAAATTCCAAAAATAGGCAGGAATATAAAAGACATTAAATTATGAGTAGTTAAAAGTAGACCAATTGATAAAGCCAGAAATCCCACATATTTCCACTTCCCCTCATTAACAATTTTTAAACCTGCCCAAAAAATTAAAGGAAAAAATACAAAGGAAAAAAATTCAGATAGAGATCCTCTGACGTACACTTCTGTTGCTTTATATGGAACTATTGAATAAAGTACTGCTCCAATAACTGCTGGATACTTTCCAAATAACTCTTTTAATAAAAGATACATTGTTCCTGAAGAAAGAAGAAATCCTAAGATAAATAAAATCTTGACAGTATCTATCACTTGAATTCCGATTAAATGTAAGAAAGCTCCCAAATAATAAATACTGGGGGGATAAAAATTAAATTGGGGATAGCCATACTGATAGCCCATATCAGGAATCCACCTGCAGGGAAATTGAAAATCCGAAAAACACTTCCCCATCTCAAAAATTCTAAAGGCCTGAAGATCATCCTGCATTGGAAAAAATCCAGGTCTGATTAAGGATAAAAATAAAGGGATTGTTAAAAGAAAAATAAATTTTCCCATATTTATGGCAGTACCTGATAAATAACTATAGCATCCTGTTTCCTGCCTAAAGATGGTTTAGCTTTAAGATATTCTTTGACAAAAATCACATTATCTATTCTTCCCTCTACCCTGGCTTTGTTGCCTACAAAATAGGTTAAATTATCCCTAGCTGCCTGTCGAATTTGCGCAGAAATTGTGGCATGTGAACCGACAAATTTAACATTGGCTTTATCCAAATATATCTGAAGACCATCCGGCAAAGTGCCAAAAAATCCTTCAGTCCCAACAACCACAGATTCCTTTTTAGATTTCTCCTCCAAAAAGGAAGCAATTTCTTTAAACCCATATCCTGCTGTCCATTCTTCAAAATATCCAATTCTTCCCTCTAAAGGCATATTGTCAGGAGGAGGAGAGGTTAAAAGTTGATAATTAAAATAAAGGGCTAGAGGCAAAATTAAAATTGCTGATATTAAATTTTTGGCCATATTGGTAGTTTTCACTCTGTTTAAAATAGAAACCAATCCAAATCCTGCAAAAATAAACATTGGAGCAATTGAGGGAAGTAAGTATCTGGCAGTAAAAGTCCTTAAGAATGTCATATTTAAGAGAAGCGGCAAAAGAGCCCAAAGGAAAACTACATAAGCTAACTTGTTTTTCGATTTTATTAAAAAATAAACACCCATCCCCCAAAAAACTAAAATAGGATATGTCAAAAGTTTTGGAAACCAATCCATAATATCTCTTAAATGAGGAATAAAGGGATCTAAGGGTCTAGGAAGAAGTTCTGTTATAGAAAAAATATAATCAGAGTTTCTTGAGGATAAAAGGTGGAAATTAGGACCAAGTCTTAAGGCATTATACATAGTAAAAGCAATTAAAACTGCAACTGACCAAAGTAAAAAAAGCTTCAAAAACCTTTTTGTATCTTTAAGATTTTTAAAAGCAATTATAGAGACTGGCAAAATTAAAAGATTAACTAAAGCAGGAGTTTTAGTAAGCCAAGCCCCTCCCATTAAAAATCCTAGAATCATAGCCAAATCCAGTCTTACCTTTTCAGAAAGAAGGATAACAAAATAGATTATCCAGACAGTAAAAGCAGAGAGCATAGAATCAACCAAAGCCATCCTGTCAAAAAATACTGTATAAGGGCTTACTACATATATTAAAGAGGCCCAAAAAGCCACTTTTGAGTTGAATACTTTTCGGGATAGAAAATATACTCCTAGTAAAGTTACTAACCCAGACATTACAGATAAAAATCTGCCTGCAAATAAAGGATCTTCAAAAACTTTAAAAAGAGGCATTAAAACCCACATAAAAAGAGGGGTTTTACCGTCAGATAAAGGCAAAAATCTTAAAGTAGGCTCACTTTTCATAACCTGAGCCCACCTGACATATATGGCCTCATCAGCAAAAATAGGCTGGAGGGTAAGATTTGGCAGTCTTAGGGCAAAATAGGCAAGAAGGAGAACTGAAAGAAGAATAATTTCGACTTTATGTTTTAAGATTAACCTCACTACTCCATTGTACTTCCCACAAACTTAGGAGGCAAGTCTTAAGGGGTGCCAGCTAAAATTGCTCTATAATAATCCTCTACACCTCCTGAATTAGGATTAAGATATCCTAATCTTCTTAACTTATCTCTTTCCACCAGATGTTCCATAGCTTCTTCTAAAGTTGCCTTTTTATTAGGCCCACAGGTTAATTTTATTGGTTCCCACCCAACCCTACCAACCCTCTCAAGATTATTATCTGGATCAAAATATAATAAGTAATCTCCGGGCAATATATTGCTAATCGTTCTTTGTGATCCGGCATCAGGTTTTGGCTCCATCAAGAGCTGAGGTCTTCTTGTACCTGCCCTACCCTCAGCAGTAAATGATGTTGCAATAGATCTGAATTCTAATAACTCAGGACCTCCCATACGTCCCTCCCTTATCCAATCAACTTCAAAAAGACCTTCATTACAAAAATTAGTAATAGTTACTGTGGAGTGTAGTTCATCAATAGTGAGAACTAGTGGAGATGTAGTCCGCTCATAGGTGTAAATTCTTTCTCCTTGAGCAGATGCACTCCCATGAGTTAATGCCCAGACTCCTAAAACAGCGGCTGCTCTTGGTAAAAATCTCTCCATAACTCTACATATAATACTATCTTATACTTTAGAATACACATTCAGGCGATATACACTAATTTTTTACGTTCTAAGAGGCAGCAGGCAAGGTTGAAGAATTATTTGGATAATTAAACTCTCTGAACTAATCATCAGAAAATATATCTACGTACTTTTTATAAATATATGTTCTATCATAAGCAGCCTCTTGCTCTCTACCTTCTAATATATCCAATGCAATAAATCGCTCAATTAATTTTTGGGCACCAGCTCTGGTAAACTTAGTCCATTCCATTATTATTCTTGTTGTAATGATAGGTTGAGTATAAAGTTTACGTAAAACTAAAACACCACTTTCTGACTCGCGTCTAGCCAAAGATTGTATCTTGGCCATATCATCATCTCTAAGTTGAGTAATTTCTTTGGAGATTCTAATAGAATCATTAGCTATATCTACTACTCCGTCTAAAAAGAAATTTAACCATTCATCCACTTCACCATCATGATATCCATGTAATGTCGAATAATACATTTTTTGGTGCTTTTTAAAGAAGGCGGATAGAAAAAGCACTGGTCTTTCCAATAGATTACGGTGGCAAAGCAACATTGTAATTAAAAGACGACCGGTTCTACCATTACCATCTAAAAATGGGTGGATTGTTTCAAACTGTGCATGCACTAGTGCAATATGAATAAGTGGTAAAGTTTTATTTTCCTCTCTTAAAAATACCTCAAAATCATTTAAGGATTCGTGCATTTTTTCAACCGGAGGGGGGACAAAAAATGCATTTGAAGGTGATGTTCCACCTATCCAGTTTTGAGAACGACGAAACTCTCCGGGATCAGAAAAGTGTGTAGATCTGGCTCCTGTCATAAGTTGTGAATGTATTTCTCTTATCAAACGCAAGGATAAGGGAAAATCTTTTAATCTCTCCGTACCGTAATCAAGCGCCTTAATATAGAATAAAATATCATCAGCGTCTGTTTTCTTCACTGCAACCCCTGCATCCATTTCGATAGCATCAACAATTGTAGCCTTTGTTCCTTCTATCTGAGCTGAAGAAGCAGCATCTTTCTTAACGAACATAGAGAGAAAAAAATCTACATCGGGTAAAGTATGCGTGATACCATCCAATTTTCCCACTAAACGATCCGCTTCTGCTAATTTTAAAAGTATTTTTTGCGGCACTTTAAACCCGCCCTTAGGTGGAAATCGTGTCGGTATGAAAGACAAAAAATCATCTTTTTGTTTAATATTCTTACCTATATCTATTTTCATAACTTAGTTGGCATCTTTTTACCAATGTATACTATCTTATACTTTAGTATACATCTTGTCAAACTACAAGTTCTTTTAGAAGAACACCAAAAACCTACATTATATTCTTTATCTTGGAATTACGTTATAACTCTTACTTAATTTATATCAAATTTTAACTAAATAGTAATCTAATAGGAATAAAATTTCCTTATGACAGAAGAGGAACAGGGTAACCCGTACGCAAAAAGGCTTACTAAGAAAGAAAGACAGATTCTGGATAATTTACCAGAAGGTAGCTATATTCAAGCACTTCAAAGAGATGCACAAGGTATTCCCATCTTTACTCCTGAGCAAGAAACTGCTCACCAAATGGGATTTAAAATAGTAGCTTCAGAGAATTATCTTCAATAAAATATGTCAGAAGTAAATTATACTGGATGTAGTCGATTATATTTCCTAACAAGATCAAGTTGCATCTTATTTGATTCTTGCGCTGCCTTTTTCATTATCCTTTTTTTCTCTGCAGCTTTATAGTCAAAAAAGCTGGGGGTGCTTATTTCTTCGCTTTTATTAATAAATTTGTCCTTTATAAACTTTAACATATTATTCCTTTAATTTTTTCTTCAAGGACTGGGCATTATACTTTATTTTTAGGTATCTATCAACATTATCTATGTTGAAATAGGTTTTTTCAATCCCCTGTTCTAAGTTCTTAGTAATTAGCCATAATTCCACATCTTTATTTTTACTAAATTCCATTTTTATCTTATTAACATTTTCTTTTGCTGCAAAAAAAGCGTCAATAAATATATCTAAAGGAATTTTCCTTCCTTCCAATACCTCTCTTTTCTGTGTAAACTGCCATGCTACTATCGGATCTTGGTATAAATATACTATACCTACTTTCCTATTTTTATGTAAGGATCTAACAATATTATTGTGAGACTTTTGGTAATCAGCAAAAGTTGCATCGAGAAGAAAATCCTGATTATTTGTTAACACACAATCCAATAATTTTTCTACTCCTAGCGCTGCTCCTCCTTGAACTCTATAAGCATTAGTTCTGTCGTAAAAAGGTATAAAATCTCTAACTACATCAGCATCAATTCTTACTATCCTTCTCTCAGGTTCTTTTCCTGCAAGTTCTTTTATAAATGATTTAGAAAATTCGGTTTTATCTGCGCCTGGAGAACCCGCCATAAAATATGCTGAGGGATTACTGATAGGAGGATAATCTTTCAAGTTTGCAAATTTTTCACATAATTCTTTTTTATGAGTTTTTATATAATCTCGTGCTTTGTCTGCAATTATTTGCGAGGACTGTTTCATTTTCTTTTACTATTAAAGCATAAAGGAATTTGAATTAATAGATTAAGAGTATTAATCTTAAGGGATGATAAATAAAAATGCTAACTCTGAATTGCCAATCAAATTTATCTCTAAATCATTTTTGATTTGGTTTATATGTTCAATTGCATTTATTACTTCACTTTTAATTGCTACAGATAATTTCACTAAGAACTATGAAGATACAGCTTTTGGGAAATCTGATATTTATGGATATATTCTTGGTAGCTCGATGTTGTTCGGTTCAATAGCTTTTATCGTTGCTCTTCACTATCTTAATAAAGGTCTTATGAACCTTTTTAAAATTCCTAAGCTTCCAGGAATTGTAAAATATTTTATCTTCTTACCCTTACTCCCCCTTTTGCTATTAATTTATATTCTTAGAATTTTTAAAATTCAAAGAAATTTTTTCAAGATTTTAAGGCCAACTCTTTTTCTTATAGCCATCTCACCCATTTGGGCTTTTGGTTACTTAACAATTGGGATAGTAAGTGCAAATCAACTTGGGTATATAACAGAATCCATTCCTATTGGAGGAACGGGATCTATGTATCCTACATTTCCTAAGGGAGTGACTAAAACTCCGGAAGAACAGGGAAATGAGCTAGTTGCAACTCCGGGAATGTTTCGCTATCCAAATGGACTGGTTATAGCTGGTAAAAGATTATTCGGTCATCAAATTGAAAGGGGCGATATTGTAGTAGTCGAAAATGAGGTAATACGAAAATCAACAGAAGAACTAATTGGTCAACCAACTGGATGGGTCAAAAGAGTTGTTGGTCTTCCCAATGATACTTTAGAAATCAGAGAAGGAGTAGTTTATATAAACAATGAACCCCTAGAAGAACCTTATACTGCAAAGGCTCATTCTACTTTTGGCCAATCATTCTTAAATGATTGTCAGAAAATAGTAGTTCCTAATAATTCTATTTTTATTATGGGTGATAATAGAAAAGGCAGCGGAGATTCAAGGGAAATAGGATTTGTAAATTTAAATGATGTTCGATATGTCTTACCCTTGGAAAACCAAAAAGGGATTCTAGATAAAAATTGGCGTAATACATCAAAAGATGCCGAGGAATCGTCAAAACTTAAATTAGATAAAACAAAATATCTTGCAATATTAAATGAAGAACGAGTAAAAAATAAATTAAAACCTCTTAAATATAATGCTAAATTAGAACAATCGGCTGGAAGACGGGGAAGTAATATTATAAAGTTTAATGATTTTTCTTATGAAGCAACAAAAAGTGGTTATACTGTCGAACAAGCGATGAATGAGGTTGGTTATTCAAATATTGTATGGAATGAAGGTTTCCTTCAAGGTTATTATGAGGCTGATGAGCTAATAGATGGTCTCTTAGAAGATCCTGAGTGGAAGAAAAATTTGCTTTTCGGAAAAGATTTCCAGGAATTTGGAATAGCAGAAGTGGAAGGAGTTATCAATAATTGTCCTACTCAAGTTGTAGTACTCCATGTTGGAGGTTATGTACCTCCAGATTATAAGAAAGAAGATATTGAAGGTTGGAAAAATTTACTTAACAAATTAAGAGAAATTCAACCTGGCTGGCAGGAACTAAAAGAATATGAGGATTTTTATCAAGAAAATAGGTCTGATGTAGATAGAATCAATAGTCTCATTTCACAAAGACTATCAAATCTAAGTGCTATAGTCTCTCGTATGGAAGCAAATCAATGGTTAACGGCTACCGAACAAAAATATATAGATCAGGATGCAGCTCTATTTCAAGAAATAGATTCATTAGCATCAAAACTAAATAGTAGATAGACTTTTATGGAAGTTAACCCTAAGGAAGCTATTTGGGGGTAGCTGTGTTATACTATCTCCCATGGCATTCAACAGAAATACTAGAGGTAGTGGTGGAGGAGATCGAGGCGGATTTAGACCCCGTCCTTCTTTTGGTGGTCGTCCAAGCTTTGGTGGACGAGGCGGCGGAGATAGAGGTCCTGTAGAAATGCATGATGCTATTTGTGACAACTGCGGCAAATCCTGCCAAGTTCCTTTCAGACCAACTTCTGGTAAACCTATCTTTTGTAGTGCTTGTTTTGAAAGCAAAGGTGGGGGCGAAGGGGGCAGAAGATTTGAAGGCAGAGGGTCTGAGGATAGACAAATGTTTGATGCTACCTGTGCAGATTGTGGAAATGCCTGTAAAGTTCCATTCCAACCTTCCGGTGAAAAACCAGTCTTTTGCAGTAATTGTTTTGGAGATAAAAAGAATGCTGGAGGAAACGGTGGTGGCGGCAGAGTTAATTTAGATGAGCTTAATGCTAAATTAGATAAAATCTTAAGTCTTCTATCCCCAAATGAAGCTCCTGCACAGAAAGAAGTCATAATCGAAGAAGTAATTACTGAAACAGAAGAAGTTCCAGCATTAGAAGTTATAGAAGAGAAACCTGCTAAAAAAGCTCGAGTCTCTAAGAAAAAGGTTTAACCCTCTTTAGGTTCAGGAGGTAGAAATTCCTCACCTGCATTACTTGTTGGCACTTCACCCGGTTTTAACCATTTAACATAAGTACACCCTGTTGGAGCTTTTGTGCTAGAATCCCATCCTGCAGTTGAACATTTCTCCATCTTCTTTCCACTGGAAGTTGTGAACAAAACTAATTTCTCCCCACAGCTTGGGCAATCCATATCTAAAGGCTCACTGGTTCCATTTATCCACTCCACATAGTCACATCCTATGGCTTTCTTCTCCTGAGGATCCCAGCCCCCTGTTGAACACTTCTTCATCTTTTTACCGAACCTGGTTGTTGCTAAAATTAAATTAGCTCCGCACTTAGGACACTTTTCATCCAACTCCTGTGGGGGAACTTCTAACCATTTAACATAGTCACATCCTTGTGTTTGGTGAGTCTCGGCATTCCAGGATCCTGCAGTGCATCTTTGCAGTTTTTTTCCTGTTTTAGTTTCTGTTATGTCTCCTAAAGGAGCACCGCATTTCGGACAATTTTCATCAGCCATGTCATTTATATTAACATAAACTCAGAATTTTTTAATTAGAATTTTATCGCGATCTGACTTAATTATTTCGTATTTTTCTTTCTCTATCTTTTCTTTATCCAATCTCCACTGATAAGTAATCAGTATAAAAGGTTCACCTTTTTCAAATAATGGAATTAATCCTTCTGCTCTTATTTGTCTTACTTCTTTATTTGAATAAAAGTTGGCTGAGGGCATAAACTCTCCATCAATATAAAATTTTTCAGGATATTTGCCTGCCTCTCTTGAAAGAATTTCTTCATCAGAAATAAAGGCAGGAATATCTATAAATTCAATCCAGGCCCTTTTAATCTGAATAAAAGACAGAGAGAAACAAAATCCTAAAATTATTACTGTAACTGCTAGTTTGTTTTTTAAAATTTTTGTCAAAAACACATATAAAAATCCAAATAAAGATAACAGCATTATTGGGTGAAGAGGAATAAGATGCCAGATATGTCCTTTCTCTGAGAAGATAAAAGGAATATAGAATGTTAGGAAAAATATAGAAAGCATAAAAAATCTTCTTTCCCTCAGAAATATTCCGAATATTAAAGAAACAATGGATGGCCAAAACCATCTTCCTATTCCTAGATATAAATAATCCTTCATCAATTTTAGATTCTGAAAATAATCTGTTTCAACACTCACTCCAGGCAAACCAATATTAAAATATCTTCTTAAGAAATTAGGATTATTTATTTGCTGGGTGATCACCCAAAATAAAAATATCAAAGTCACAAATCCCAAGGGTTTGATTAAATCTTTTAATTTAATTTTCTTCCAAAAAATTATAATAAGGGAAGGAATAATAGTTATCGGCACTAAAGTTTTTGTTAATAACAGTAATGCAAAACTGATTGACCAGGGGAGTATGAATTTTTTTATCTTTACAGCTTTTACTGCCAAAAAAAGAGTTAGTAAAAAGAAAAATGTTAAAGGAATATCTAAATTACCGGATCTGGCCCTAAATAAAAACCAATAGGATGATGAAAGGGCTATTGCTGATGTAAAGCCTACTAATTTGTTAAATAATTCTTTACCTAAAAGATAAGTTATGAGTAAAGATAAAAATCCAAATATAGCTGATGGCAGTCTAACAGCCAAGGCATTATCCCCTATTAATTTTATTGCTGCTGCTATTAGCCAAAATCCAAAAAAGGGGTGATCAATATAGTCTAATCCATTCCAGTTTAGATTTATTAAATCA